>Ga0272447_1000500_pt1 | contig 29555 bp, 26 predicted proteins | sample YNPCB0133_FD_194589 | JGI IMG/M metagenome (GOLD analysis project Ga0272447, IMG submission 194589) | Hot spring microbial mat communities from Yellowstone National Park, WY, United States - YNP-CB-013-3 | ecosystem: Environmental > Aquatic > Thermal springs > Hot (42-90C) > Sediment | place... | reverse complement strand
GGCAGTATGCCCGGTGAGCCGACGCTGTATAACCTCGCGCTGATTCGGCGCGTAGGTGACTGGCAGGTCGGTTTGTGGTGGTTCCATCCCAGCCGGGAAAGCACGTTCGGCTTGTCGTTTAGCAGGCAGTTTCCGCTGGGTTCGAAGTAGGATCCCTCTGCGTTGATGGCTGCCAGAGCTGGGTTGCAACTGGCGCTGGCAGCCGCTCCCGTGTTTGCCAAACGCCAAACCCCTGTGTTATACTGAGAGGCGGTCAACAGTGCCAAAGGAGGACTGGAGGATGAGCACCACGATTGAGGAAGTGGTCGCACGGGAGATTCTGGATTCACGCGGCAACCCCACGATTGAAGTCGATGTCTACTTGAACGGAGGGGTGCGCGGGCGTGCTTCAGTGCCCTCGGGGGCGTCTACGGGCAGCAACGAGGCACTGGAGCTGCGTGACGGCAACCCCGAGCGGTATGGCGGCAAAGGAGTGTTGAATGCCGTAGACAACGTGAACGAGCGCATCGCACCCGAGATCATAGACATGGATGCGACCGACCAGGTGGCGATTGACAACCTGCTATGTGAGCTGGACGGCACGCCCAACAAGAGCAAACTCGGCGCGAATGCGATATTGGGCGTCTCGTTGGCGGTCGCTAAAGCAGCGGCAGAGGCACTGGGAGTGCCGTTGTTCCAGTATCTGGGTGGGGTATTCGCACACACGCTGCCGGTTCCCCTGATGAACATCCTGAACGGAGGCAAACACGCCGACAGCAACGTGGACCTGCAAGAGTTCATGGTTGTGCCTGCAGGCGCGGAGGACTTCCCCGAAGCGCTGCGCATGGGCGTGGAAGTGTACCACAGTCTCAAAAGCGTGCTGAAGGCGCATGGCTACGGCACTGGCATCGGCGATGAAGGCGGTTTTGCGCCAAATCTCAAATCGAACGCCGAAGCCTTAGACCTGATTGTAGAAGCCATCGAGAAGGCAGGATATACCCCAGGCGAAGATTGCTACCTCGCGCTGGACCCCGCTGCCTCCGAGTTCTACGAGGGGAATATGTATCATCTCAAGGGCGAGGGGCGCGTGCTGAGCAGCGCGGATATGGTCGCCTACTATGAAGACCTTGTGAACCGCTACCCGATAGTCAGCATCGAGGACGGTCTGGCGGAGAGCGACTGGGATGGTTGGAAACTGCTTACAGAGCGGCTCGGTAGCCGAGTGCAACTGGTAGGTGATGACCTCTTTGTCACTAACGTGCAGTTCCTGAACCGAGGCATCGAAATGGGTGTGGCGAACTCCATCCTCATTAAGGTCAACCAGATTGGCACGCTCACCGAGACGCTGTTAGCGATAGAGACGGCGAAGCGGGCAGGCTACACGGCAGTCATCTCGCATCGTTCTGGCGAGACAGAGGATACGACCATCGCGGACATCGCAGTGGCGACCAACGCGGGGCAGATTAAGACGGGCGCACCCTGTCGTACTGACCGTGTGGCGAAGTATAACCAGCTGCTGCGCATTGCCGAAGTGCTGGGCGACGCTGCAGACTATCCTGGCATCAGCGCATTCTACTCGCGTCGCGCCCGATAATTTGCGGTCAAGAATGACTCCCCTCTCCAGCAAGGCGGGAGAGGGGGACGTTTGCAGTTCGGGAGAGACCATTATGCGCTGCACCAAAATCGTATGCACTATCGGCCCCGCTACTTCCTCCGATGAACGCCTGCGCGCCCTGATCGAAGCGGGGATGGACGTCGCTAGGCTGAACTTCTCGCACGGAAGCCACGAGTCGCATAGTCAGGTCATTCTTCGCATCCGCCGCCTTAGCGCGGAGATGGACAAGCCAGTCGCTATTCTCCAAGACCTATGCGGTCCGAAGCTCCGTCTCGGTCTGTTGCCAGAGCAGGGTATCACGCTTGAGCCAAAGCAAGAAGTGCGTTTTGTGTTGGCGGAACAGGGGCAAGATGCTCAAAGCATTCCCCTGCCCTCGTCTACGCTATTCGCGCTGGTGCGTCCCAACGAGCGTATTCTCATCGACGATGGGCGCGTCGAGACGGTAGTGACACAGCGCGACCTGAACGTCATCCAAGCGGTGGTGCGCATTGGCGGCACCATCTCCTCACGCAAGGGGGTGAACCTACCCGATACCCGTTTGCCCGTTACTTCTGTTACCGAACGCGACCTTGAAGACCTCCGTTTCGGCATTCAGCAGGGCGTGGACTGGGTGGCGATTTCGTTCGTTCGCGAGCCAGAAGACCTGCAGCCCGTACGCTACACGGTAGAGGCAGCGGGGGCAGACATCCGGCTAATCGCCAAAATCGAGAAGCGAGAGGCAGTGGAGAACTTCGACAAAATCCTAGAGGCGGCGGACGGCATTATGATTGCGCGAGGCGATTTGGGCGTAGAAATGCCCATCGACGAAGTGCCGCTTATCCAGAAGGAGATTATCACCCGATGCAATCGAGCGGGTAAGCCAGTGATTACTGCCACGCAGATGTTAGAGTCGATGATTTCCGCCCCCCATCCCACGCGCGCCGAAGCCACCGATGTGGCCAACTCCATTTTGGACGGAACCGATGCGGTTATGCTTTCTGGCGAGACAGCTGTTGGTGCATATCCAGTGGAAGCTGTAAATATGATGCATCGAATCGCCGTGCAGACCGAGCGCGCGCTGAAGGAGGGGGTGGTTGTGCTACCAAGCCAGCTGGTCGCTGGTAGCCTCAGCATCACCGAAGCGGTGGCGGAAGCTGTCTGTCACATCGCCTACGATATCAACGCACGTGCCATCATCTGCGCCACCACCTCTGGTAGCACAGCCCGTCTGGTGTCCAAGTACCGTCCGAAGACGCCTATCGTTGCGTTTACCCCGTTGGAAAGCACCTACCGCCAACTCGCGCTGTCCTGGGGGGTTCAGCCCCGCCTCATTCCACAAGTGCACACGATGGAGGAGATGTTACAAACAGCGGTGAATACTGCAGTGGAGATGGGGCTGGCAGGGGACGGGGATAAAGTGGTCATCACCGCTGGCGTGCCCATTGGCGTGCCTGGCAACACGAACCTGATTAAGGTACACACTATCGGACAGCCGATTGTGGCGTAGGGGGGACAATGGCATATCGTAACACGCACGGGCAAAAACCTCGGCGTACGCTTAGCAAAAGGCGCGCCCGCCCGACGGTAGCGGGATGGATAGTCATTGGTGTCGGCGCGGTCGTGTTCGGCAAAATCGTCTTGATTCTCGGCGGTAATCTGTGGCTGTTGGTGCGCGAAGCGAAGTGGCACCACGAAGAGATTGCCTTGTTGCGCCAGGAAACCGAATGGCTACGCGAGCAAAACGCCGCCCTGCGCCGAGAAACGCAACGTCTGAACACGCGCAGTGGCATCATCTTAGAGGCACGTAAACAAGGCTACGGCTTTCCTGGTGAGAGGCTTCTGGTCATTGAGCCACCTCCCGCGTCGCCCACTACACCCTGAGTATGGCGCGAAGCGCTTCCTCGATATGGGGATAGCGGAAGGCGTAGCCAGTTTGCAGCGCCACCTGCGGTCGCACGCGCTGACTCCAGAGCAGGGTTTCGCCCAGCTCGCCCACTACGAGACGGAGGGCAAACCCCGGAACAGGTAGCCACGACGGGCGGCGCATCACTTTCCCCAACGCCTGACAGAACTCTGCTAGCCGCACAATGCCAGGCGAGACCACGTTTACCGCACCAGTGAGCGTTTCGTGCTGTAGCGCGTGCAGCACCAGTCCAGTCACGTCCTGCAGATGCACCCAGGGGAACCACTGTCTGCCGCTACCGAAGGGACCGCCCACGAAAAAGCGAAATGGCAGCACCATCTTCTCTAGCGCGCCGCCCGCTTCGCCCAACACGATGCCGATACGCAGCTTCACTACGCGCACCCCGAATGCTGCTGCCTCCTCTGCCGCTTGCTCCCAGCGGATAGCTAGCTCCGCCAGAAAACCACTTCCAGGCGGGCTCGATTCGGACAGCTCTTCCTCGCCGCGGTCACCGTATATGCCAGTCGCGCTTGCGTTGAGCAGCACGCTGGGGCGCGGCTCGGCTTTCTCTATCGCATTTGCCAGCGTGCGGGTGCTTTGAACGCGGCTGTCTACCAATCGCTGTTTGAAAGCGGGGTTCCAACGTTGGGCTACGATACTTTCCCCAGACAGGTTCACGACCGCCTGTGCATGAGACAGTAGCGGCGGTAGTGCATCCGGCTTGTGGACCGACCACTCCGCGACACGTATTTCCGATGGCAGCGTAGCCTGCGCCTTGCTTGCGTCGCGGGTCAACACGGTCACCGTGTGTCCCGCCTGCAGCAGCTCACGGCACAACGCCCTGCCGATGAAGCCCGTTCCTCCCGCTACGACAACGTGCATGGACGCCTCCTGTGCTAATCTTGCAACGCCTGCACCGCGTCGGCGATGCGTTTTAGCCCGTTGCGAATAGTGTCCAGCGAGCAGGCGTAAGACAGGCGGATGTTCCCGTCGGCACCGAAGCCGCTGCCTGCTACCACTGCTACCCGCGCTACCTCCAGCAGGTACTCCGCAAAGGCATCGGAGTTACTGATCACGCGGTCCCCCCATCGTTTGCCGTAGAGAGCAGACACGTTTGGGAAGGCGTAAAACGCACCGCCCGGTTCGGCACAACGGAAGCCGGGGATACTGTTCAACCCATCTACAATCACCCGCCTGCGCTCAGCGAACGCCGCAACCATCTGCTTCACGGTGTCCTCAGGGGCTCGTAACGCTGCCAAGGCAGCCTTCTGCGCGATGGAGGTGGGGTTGGACGTGCTCTGGTCTTGAATGCGTGTCATCGCAGCAATCAGTTCTCGCTCGGCGGCTGCGTAGCCGATGCGCCAACCGGTCATGGAATACGCCTTCGACATGCCGTTGACCACTATGGTGCGCCGTTTGACCTCTTCGCTGAGACTGGCAATGCTATGGTGTTCATGTCCATCGTAGACCATCTTCTCGTATATCTCGTCGGAGATAATGTACAGGTTGTGCTGGAGGGCAAGGGCAGCGATCTCTTTCAGAGTTTTACGGGGGAACACCGCTCCCGTCGGGTTGCAAGGGCTGTTGACCACAATCGCCCGTGTGCGCGCGCTAATCTTCTCACGGATAGCGTCAGTAGTGGGCACGAAGCCAGTGCTTTCATCGGCATATATGAACACCGGCACACCGTCAGCAAGTTTGACCATCTCCGGATAGCTGACCCAGTAGGGCGCAGGGATAATCACCTCATCGCCTGGGTCGCATATGACCTGAAATGCGTTATACAGCGCGTGTTTGCCGCCACAGGTGACAATAATTTGGTTCGGTTCGTAATTCAGACCATTGTCGCGCCACAGCTTCTCGCAAATGGCTTGGCGCAGTGGTTCGATGCCAGCGGTAGGAGTGTATTTGGTGAAGCCCTCTTTCAGGGCGGCGACCGCCGCTTCCTTGATGAACTCTGGCGTATCGAAGTCGGGTTCTCCCGCTCCAAACGACAGCACATCGATGCCCTCCTCGCGCATCTTTCGCGCTTTGGCGGTCATGGCAAGGGTAGGCGAAGGGCTGGTGCGTTGTGCGCGCTGTGAGATGAACATGCGAACCTCCTTACGGCGTCAGATGGCGATTCATGTCGGTATCGGGCGCAGGCTGTACGCGAGCGAACTGTTCATAAACCTCGCGCAGCGGCACACCCAACCGAAACCGTTCACGATATTGGGCAAGTGCATATCGGAACACCCGTGCCACCAGTGGGTCCCAGAAATGGTATACCTCTTGGACATCTTCAGGGGGCATTAGCAACACCCCGCGCGACTCGCTGTTTTCTGGGATGGGCGTGAAGTGTGCTACTTCTCCAACGAATACTGGGGCATATCGACAGCTGCCATCCGGTTCCTGCAACAGGTAAACGCCCAGTGGCTCCATCTTGCTCAGCACGATGCCCGCCTCTTCCTGTGCTTCACGGCGCATGGCTTGCTCCGGCGTTTCTCCTCCCTGCAGGTGACCGCTAGGTATGCTCCAGCCACGCCCCTCGATGTCGCTAAGTACCACTCGGTCGCCGAAAAAGGCAAACAGCAGCACCGCGTAAATGGGATGAAGACCTCGCCAGCTGCGCCGCGCACGGAAGGTCACTACCTTCTGGTGCCAGCATACCGTCGGGAACTTCACAGAAGCCATTTATACCTGTTACCCCTACCTTTCACCCCATATTATCGCCTGCGGGAGTGCCTTTCGTCAAGGGCACGCCCAATGCGCTCGCGCACTGCCTCTAGCTTCTGCGGGTCTTTCTCGAACTCGGTTAGGCTCCGCGTCAATTCCCGTATCGCCTGCTGCGTCGCCGCTGGGCCGAACTCCCGCTCATACAGCGTCAGGTACTCGTAATCCTCCGCCCCGTCGCAGATAAGCTCCAAGCGAATGGAAGTCACTGGACCATATACGCCCACTCGCTTGCCAGGGTAGACCAGCGAACCGTCGCCGTATACCTCTGGATTGATGTTTTTGACCGTAGCGATGTCTTCCCAGGGGTCTTTGGTGCTATTGGGGTCCCACCAGATGGTGTTCCAGTACAGCAGTCCCTGCACCCCGAACAGCTTCTGCTGCCAGAAAAGGATACGATGGTCGATGGCGTCCATGTCCACGAAGAAGTTAGCGAACGGTTTGCCCGGTCCGCAGCAGACATACCACCACACCTCTTCTCCCCGCTGCTGACGCTCCTGTAACAGGTCGGGCTGGAAGAAGGATGTGATAGGACACCAGATGTTGATTTGCCCGTCCAACAGCACTTCAGGTCGCTTTTCTGGGTCGAAGTCGGGAGTGCGGTAGTAGGGCGAGACGATTTTGAGAGAAGGGTCTACCCGCTTGACGCGCTGACAAACCTCCACAAGGCGGTCGTACTGCTCGCGCGTAATAGGTTCATCCACCACGTAGAAGTAGCCCTTCTGTAGCCAGCCGCCCTGCCTCAGATGCTCTACCGTTCGTCGTAGCTGTGCTTCGTTATCGCTGTAGGGGATGACGAAGCTGGTCAGGCGCGGGTCGCCTAGGTACTTTCCCGCCTCTGGCGAGAAGATATCCACAGGGATAGAGTAGGGCGAAAGCCGACGCGACACTAGCAGCTTCCAATATCTTTCCATCAGCTTGCGGTGTGCTTCTCCACTGCCAGGCACCCCATGATGCCGCGCGATGCCATCCCCCCACAACCCGAAGGCGGTACGCATCGACGGCGTGAGCGGGATTTCAAACCGCCAAACGCGCAGCTCGACGGGTATCGTGTGTCGCTCTCCCCCCGAGATTTCCAGCTCCAGCTGTCCCCGATACGTGCCAGGTTGGGCATCGCGCGGTACTTCAGCGCTAATCCATAACGGCTGATTCTGGTTTGGCTCCAGCTCCAGCGGCAATTGCAAAGGGGGTAGGGGGTCGGGGTAGTGGCGGTTGCGCGCTGGCAGGTGAATGTATGCGACCCGATGGATAGTAATCGCTTCTGCCGCCAGCCGCGCGCCCCTTGCTGCCCGCAGCGCACCGACTTTGACATCCAACAGCTGTGCCTTGCGTGGCGAGCGAAGCACGACCTGTATCGCCTCTCGTTCGCCGCGTGCGGCGGCAAGGCGTATCACCTTGTCCGCAGATGCAGGGGGCAGGTCTTCCCGAAACACTTTTTGCGTCGCGGAGACCACCCATACCTGACACTTCTCCAGCTGCGCCGATCCGGCTAATAATGGCAAGCAGGCTAAGGTTGTTGTGCAAAGAACGGAGAAATATCTCACCTTCGCCACCTCCTAGGCGTGCCTTGCATTCACTATATCGTTTCGCCCGAGAAGATGGGTCTCCTGTGTTGTATCCGCACACCACTGTTTCCACCGCCGAGCTGGGGGTGTTTGAAAATCCGCCATCTCCCTCACAGCTTGCAACTAAGGGATGACACGGGTATAATTAGGTTTGAAAAATATTTCTCAAACTTGGAAAATGAACGCAGTGAAAACCAGTACCATTGTTTCTGGCGAGCCGTTGCCTGTAGCGGTGTGGCGACTGCCTCATCGGCAATGGCTAAGTGCTTTGGGTGTGCTGTGGCAGCTGAGTAAGCCGCGCGTTACGCTGCTGGTGTGGCTGTCTGCCCTCGCGGCGATGCTTCTGGAGCTGTCCCTGCTCACCGCCTCCGTGTTTGTTTGCACTGCGATAGGGGTGTGGCTGATAGTAGCGTCTGCTAACGGCTTCAATCAGGTGCTGGAATGGCGCTATGATGCCCGCATGCCTCGTACAGCGCACCGCCCCATCCCCAGCGGCAAGCTGTCTACACGGTCAGCAGCCGCAATCAGCGCCCTGTGGGGGACGTCAGGAGTGGTGGTGCTGTGGCTAGGCGCGAATCCGCTGACAGCGCAGCTGGGCTTGTTTGCCTTGCTGACCTATGTGCTGGTCTACACGCCGCTAAAGCGAGTCAGCGCGTGGTGTACGGCTGTTGGGGCGGTGCCGGGGGCAATCCCGCCAGTGATGGGCTGGACAGCGATACATGCCACACTCGGAGCAGAAGCCTTCTTCTTGTTCCTCATGCAGTATTTGTGGCAGTTTCCGCATTTCTGGGCTATCGCGTGGAAGTATCGGGACGATTACCGCGAAGCAGGCTTCCGTATGCTTCCCTTTGATGACGACAGGGGGACGCGCTTGTCGAAGTGGGTGTTGGCGTTCGCGATAATGACGGTGCTGGTTAGCTTCACGCCGTCGTTAATCGGGTGGCGGTCGGTGTGGTATGCGGTGGGAGTGGGGTCGCTTGGGTGGTGGAACCTGCGTTCCGCCTTCGCCTTTGCCAGGCAGCCGTCCTCCCAAACCGCCCGAACGGTGATGCTAGCCTCTTTAGGGTATTTGCCAGCGTGGTTCCTGTGGTTCATTCTGTCACCGTAAGGAGTGCAAGAAGCGATGAACACGGCGCGTAAACTACTGCGTGTGGCTAGCTGGGGGTTTTTGGTCAGTGCAGTGCTGCTGCTTATCGTCACATACGTGCACTCGCGGCGGCAGCGGCTGCTTGAGCCAGCTACAGCATCCTTGCCAATCTTTTGGCAGGTCCCCGATTTTTCGCTGACCGCCCACACCGGTCAAACGTTGAGCCGTGCAGACCTGAATGGCAAGGTGAGTATCGTCAACTTCTTCTTCACTACATGTCGGAGTATCTGCCCCATTATGCAGGACAGCATGAGCGAAGTGCAGAAAGCCTTCGCCCACAACCCGATGGTGCAGCTGGTATCGTTCACGGTGGACCCAGAGCGTGACACGGTGCCAGTGCTTGCGGAGTATGCCAAACGACGCGGTGCCATTCAGGGACAGTGGTTCTTTGTGACAGGCGCGAAGCCCGACATTTACAAATTAGCGCGACAGGGCTTCCGGCTGGCGGCAGACGATACTCCCGAAGAGCTGCAGGGAACGGTACACGATTTCATCCACAGCGAGAAGTTGGTGTTGGTGGATAAACAGGGCAACATCCGCGGCTACTATAGCTCGCTGGACGCACAGCAGGTGGAACAGCTGATAGCCGACGTGAACAAACTACTGCGTGACGAGGGGAAGCGGTGATTGAGTGGATGCCTCTTGCGAACGCTTTGATGAACGCCACTAGCTTCGTGTGTCTGGTGTTGGGGCGCATCTATATTGGGCGGGGCATGATCACGCAACACCGCAACAGCATGGTGGCAGCGGTGATTGCCTCTGTCCTGTTCCTGATAAGCTATCTGGTGTATCACTCCTTCGCGGGCACTACCCGTTTCCTCGCCCCACCAGGGTTGCGCGCGATGTATCTAGTGCTGTTGGGTACGCACACTGTGTTAGCGATAGTCATTGTGCCAATGGTGCTGGTTACGCTGTGGCGTGCGTTGAAGGTGCGCTTCGAGCATCACCGGCGCATCGCGCGATGGACGCTACCCCTATGGATGTATGTCTCTGCAACGGGGGTGCTAATCTACCTATTTCTTTATGTACTCTTCCCGCAGTATGCCGTGCGGGGATAGGCAATTTGTGAATTCGGGCGCGATTTTTTTCGCGAACAAGGCGTGTAGACTTGAAAAACGCTCTATCGTGGAGTATAATTAGCATCAGAAAGCGGTTAGCAGGCATTTTTGAGGTAGTTAATTAGCTTCGCTACAGGAGAAAAGACATGTTTTCTTCTGTACTGTGATAAAAAGCACAAAAGCGATTTGGAGGGCATCAGATGCCGCAGGTTTTTCATCGCAGTAGTAATACGTTAGCCAGACTTAGCCTCGTGACCGTCGGTGCGCTAGCGGTGAGCGGCGTACTCATCGGTTCCAACCTCAGCCGCTCCCCGTATGTGACGCAGGTGGGGGCGCCAGTGGAGCAACCAGTGCCTTTCAGCCACAAGCACCATGTGAAGGAGCTGGGCATCGACTGCCGCTACTGCCATAGTACGGTGGAGACTTCGGCTGTAGCAAGCGTTCCTTCCACCCATACCTGTATGAGCTGCCACTCTCAGGTATGGACGAATAGCCCGCTGCTTGAGCCAGTGCGGCAGAGCTACCTAGAAGGAAAACCGATTGAATGGAACAAGGTGTATGACCTGCCAGACTTCGTATACTTCAACCATAGCATCCATGTGCAGAAAGGCATTGGCTGCGATACCTGCCACGGGCCAGTTCACGAGATGAACCTTACCTACAAGGCGCAGCCCCTTAGCATGAGCTGGTGTCTGGACTGCCATCGCCAGCCAGAGAAATATATTCGTCCGCGCGAAGAGGTGTTTAACTACGAATACAAGCCACCGAAGAACCAGCTGGAGTTGGGCAAGAAGCTGGTGCAAGAGTATGGCATCCGCAAGGAGCAGCTCACAGACTGCTCGGTCTGCCACCGCTAAAGCAGGGACAGGGAAGATGGACAGAACACGGCATCAACCAATCAGTCTGGAGAGCATTCGACAGCGACTTTCGCAGTTGCGCGGAAAGTCCTATTGGCGCTCGTTGGAAGAGCTTGCCGATAGCGAGGAGTTTCGTCAGATTTTGGAGAAGGAGTTTCCGCGCCAGTCGTCGCCACTTGGCGCGTTTCTGCACCGCAGAGATTTCCTAAGGTTAATGGGTGCGTCGTTGGCGCTGGCAGGGCTGACATCTTGTCGTCCGCTGCCGCAGCGCAAAGTGGTGCCGCAAGTTCAGCAGCCAGAAGAAGTCATCCCTGGCAGACCACTGTACTATGCGACTGCCTTTCCGATGGGCGGTTTCGGGCGGGGCGTATTGGTGGAGAGCCACGAAGGACGCCCCACCAAAATCGAAGGCAATGCCCGCCACCCAGCTAATCCTGGTGCAGAGGGCTTCATCCGGGCAAACACGCCTGCGGTCATCTATCCCGACGGCACGCCGAAGTACATTGGTGCAACGGATGCATGGACGCAAGCGTCCATCTTAACCCTATATGACCCCGACCGCTCCCAAAGCCCGACGTATCAGGGGCAGATGAGCTCATGGACGGAGTTTATCACCGCACTTAACGCCGAGATGGCGAAACAAGAGGCGGTGCGTGGCGCAGGGTTACGCATTCTCACCGAGACGGTAACTTCGCCCAGTTTAGCAGCGCTGCTAACAGAGCTGCTCAAAAAGTTCCCGCAGGCAAAGTGGCATGTGTACGAGCCGATAAATCGCGATAACTCGTACGACGGCGCGCGGCTTGCTTTCGGGGAAGTGGTCAACACAGTCTATCATCTGGACCGCGCGGATGTCATCCTGTCTTTAGATGCCGACTTTCTGTATCAGGGACCTGCCAGCGTGCGATATGCGCACGACTTCGCGCAGGGGAGGCGTGCCCGCCGCGATAGCAAAAAAATGAACCGGCTGTATGTGGTGGAAAGCACTCCTACGGTAACCGGTTCTGTGGCAGACCATCGGTTACCGCTGCGCCCGTCGCAGATGCTGCCTTTTGCTGCGGCGTTGGCGCGTGCGTTAGGTCTGCCTATCGATGCGCCCGCTCTGCCAGTGGAGCAGCAGCGATGGGTAGACGCGCTCAGCCGCGACCTAAAGGCGAACGCCGCCCGCTGCGTGGTGTTGGTTGGCGAGACACAGCCGCCGTCGCTGCACGCGCTCGCTCATGCCATGAACCACGCCCTTGGCAACGTGGGCAAGACGGTAACCTACACCGCGCCAGTCGAAGCCACTCTGGTCAACCGCACCCAGTCATTGCGCGAGCTGGTGCAGGACATGGCGGCGGGCAAAGTGGAAGCTCTAATTATTCTGGGAGGCAACCCGGCTTACAACGCGCCAGTAGACCTAGATTTCGCGGAGCAGCTAAAGTCGCTCACCCAGCGCAACGCTTTCACCGTGCATCTCAGCTTGTACGAAGACGAGACGTCTGCGTTGTGCTTGTGGCATCTGCCCGAGTCGCATTATCTGGAGTCGTGGGGCGACGTGCGGGCATTTGATGGCACGGTGTCGATTATCCAGCCGCTTATCGAGCCGCTGTATCCGTCGCGCTCGGCGTGGGAGCTGGTCGACGCGATGTTGGGGCGCAGGCGCAGTGGCTACGATATCGTGCGCGCATACTGGCAGCAGCAGAAGAAGTCGCCAGAGTTTGCCAAGTGGTGGCGCAAGGTGCTGCATGACGGCATGATGCCGGGCACCGAACTACCGCCGCGAAACGTCTTCCCACGCATGGACGCCATCCGTGCCAGTCTTGCGAAGGCGTCGCCAAGCACCGATGGGCTAGAAGTGGTGTTCCTGCCTGACCCGACGGTGTGGGATGGACGCTTCGCTAACAACGGCTGGTTGCAGGAGCTGCCAAAGCCGGGCACCATGCTCACATGGGATAACGCGGTGTTGGTCAGTCCTGCCACTGCCCAGCGGCTTGGGCTGACGATGGACACGGGTGGCTTGGCAAACATGGTGGACATGGTGGAGCTGCGCTACCGCGGACAGAAGGTGCAGGCACCAATTTGGATAACCCCTGGACAGCCCGACGACTGTCTCACTGTGTTTCTGGGCTACGGGCGACGCCGTGCGGGCAAGGTGGGCACTGGCATTGGCTACAACGCCTACCAGCTGCGCCACTCCGATGCACCGTGGATCGCGCAGGGCGTGCAGGTGGTCAAGACAGGTGAACGGTATGCGCTGGCAAGCACACAGCAGCACTTCAGTATGCATGGGCGCCATCTGGTGCATGAAGGCAGCTTCGAGCAATTCCTCAAGAACCCTGAGAAGATCGTCAAGAAGCCAGAGGTGGCAGGGGAACACTTGTCGCTGTATCCCGAATTCAAGTGGGACGGTCATGCGTGGGCGATGGTGATCGATACCAGCCTGTGCATTGGCTGTAACGCCTGCGTTGTCGCCTGCCAGGCGGAAAACAACATCCCCATCGTAGGCAAAGAGCAGGTCGCCCGTGGGCGCGAAATGCACTGGATACGCATCGACCGCTACTACGAGGGGGGGCTGGACAACCCCAGAACACACTTGTTGCCTGTACCGTGTATGCATTGCGAGCTGGCGCCTTGTGAGCCAGTTTGCCCTGTTGGCGCGACGGTGCATAGCGAAGAAGGGTTAAACCAGATGGTGTATAACCGCTGCGTGGGCACGCGCTACTGTTCGAACAACTGCCCGTATAAGGTGCGTCGCTTCAACTTCCTGAAGTACAACGACCCGAAAGAACCTGTGCTGATGCTTCTCAATAACCCCGATGTGACGATACGTGGGCGCGGGGTGATGGAAAAGTGTACCTATTGTGTGCAGCGCATCAACGCCGCTCGCATCGAGGCGAAGAAACTGGGGCGTGCGGTTCAGGACGGTGAAGTGGTTACAGCGTGTCAGGCAGTGTGCCCCACGCACGCCATCGTCTTTGGCGATATGCAAGACCCCTCTAGTCAGGTCGCTCGGCTGCGGCAGGAACCGCACCACTACAGCCTGCTGGAGGAACTGAATACCCGTCCGCGCACCACGTATCTAGCGGAGGTGCGCAATCCCAATCCTGAGTTGGAAGGGGTATAGTCTATGCAGCAGCAAATCACACAAGTGGAACCACGTGGCGGTCTAATTGAAGGCAGGCACACCTATGAAACCATCACGCAGAAGATTGCGTCGGTGGTGCTAGGCTATCGCCACCCGATGGCGTGGTATGTCGTTACCGCCATCGCCGCAGTGTTCGTGTTTATTTTGATCTCGTCTATCGCATGGCTCTTGATTCGGGGGTTAGGTATCTGGGGAATTAACCAGCCGATTGGTTGGGGATTCGCGATTATCAACTTCGTGTGGTGGATTGGTATCGGTCACGCAGGAACGCTGATATCAGCAATACTGCTGTTGTTGCGCCAGCAGTGGCGAACCTCCATCAACCGCTTTGCCGAAGCGATGACCATCTTCGCGGTGATGTGCGCGGGGATGTTCCCCCTGCTACATATCGGGCGTCCATGGGTGGCATACTGGTTGCTACCGATCCCCAACTGGACGGGGGCGTGGCCACAGTTCCGTAGTCCGCTCATCTGGGACGTATTCGCGGTGACAACCTACTTTACGGTGTCGCTGCTGTTCTGGTTCACAGGGCTCATTCCCGACTTTGCCACCCTGCGCGACCGTGCCAAGAAGCGCATCGCGCAAGTTATCTACGGCGTGCTAGCGATGGGCTGGCGTAACTCCGCCAAGCACTGGCATCGCTACGAATCCGCATACCTGCTGTTGGCAGGGCTGTCCACGCCGCTGGTGGTGTCGGTTCACAGCATCGTGAGCTTAGACTTCGCAGTGTCGATGCTGCCTGGGTGGCATACCACTATCTTCCCGCCCTACTTCGTGGCGGGCGCCATCTATTCGGGCTTTGCGATGGTGCTGACGCTGGTTATCCCCATCCGCGCGCTGTACAAGATGCAGGATTTCGTGACTATGAAGCACCTAGACTGGATGGCGAAGGTGATGCTGGCGACTGGGCTTATCGTCGTGTATGGCTACCTGATGGAGATGTTCATCGCTTGGTACAGCGCGAACCCCTACGAGGGCTACATGGTGAAGAACCGCTTCACGGGTCCTTACGCGCCTTACTTCTGGGCACTGCTTTTCTGTAACGCGGTTGTTCCACAGGTACTGTGGTCGCCAAAGGTTCGGCAGAACGTCGCGCTCCTGTTCGTTATCTCGCTGATTGTGAACGTCGGCATGTGGCTGGAGCGGTTCATCATTGTGGTAACTAGCCTGCATCGCGACTTCTTGCCTGCCTCGTGGGGCATGTACTACCCCACTATCTGGGACTGGGCGCTGTTCTTGGGCACCATCGGCTTCTTCACCTTCATGATGTTCCTGTTCGTGCGGTTTGTGCCAATGATTGCCATCTTTGAAATGCGCGACCTACTGCACCGCACAGACGAGCATCATACCGAGAAGCGCGGGACAGCGGCTACGCCCGTCGCGCAAGCGGAGGTGAAAGCATGAGCGTTCCGTTGCATGGAATCATCGCTGAGTTCGAAACCGCCGAGCAGCTGCTGGAAGCAGCGCACCGAGCGCGACAGGCAGGCTATACGCAGATGGACGCCTATTCGCCCTTCCCTGTGCATGGTCTGGCGGAAGCCATCGGCTTCGAGGACCACAAGGTGCCGTGGACGGTGTTTTGGGCGGGGGTTGTCGGGGCTATCGCAGGTTTCTCGATGCAGTACTACATCTCGGTGGTGGATTATCCGTTGAACGTGGGCGGTCGTCCCCTGCTGAGCTGGCCTGCGTTCATTCCAGTAACCTTCGAAACGACGGTGCTGTTTGCGGCGTTTGGGGCGTTCATCGGGATGCTGGCGTTCAATGGGCTGCCACGTCCCCATCACCCCATCTTCAATGCGCCGCGCTTCGAGCGGGCATCGCAGGATAGGTTTTTCCTATGCATCGAAGCGACTGACCCGCTGTTTGACCGCGCGAAAACACGCCACTTTCTGGAGAGCCTGGGCGCGAGAATGGTGTCGGAGGTTGAGGAGTAGGCAGATGAGCCGTTCACTGTATAAACTGGTCACGCTAACAGCAGCAACGGCGGTATTGCTATCGCTGGTGGGCTGTCATACCGACATGTGGCATCAGCCGAAGTTCAAAGCGCAGTCGGCAAACCCATTTTTCCCTGACCGCAAAACCGACCGTACGCCAGTGGCAAACACCGTGCCCGTCGGTTACCTGCGCGAGGATGAGGCATACTACACGGGCAAACTGGGCGATAAGCCAGTTGCGCAGATGCCGATGCCAGTTACAAAGCAGCTACTGCAGCGAGGCAGGGAGCGTTACGATGCCTTCTGCTCGCCTTGTCACGGTCGCATTGGCGATGGCAACGGCATGATTGCGCAACGGGGGTTAGCCTTGCGGCGCCAGCCTAGCAACTTCCACACCGACCGATTGCGCGCTATGCCAGTGGGCTACTTCTACGACGTGATTACCAACGGCTACGGCGTGATGTATAGTTATGCATCGCGCATCCCGCCTGAAGACCGCTGGGCGATTGCGGCATACGTGAAGGCGCTGCAGCTGAGCCAGTACACCAAAAGCACCGAGCTAACCCCCGAAGAGCTGCGCCAGCTACAGGAGGATGCGAGTACCACACCAAGCACGGAGACGACGCGATGATTGCAGTACAGGAGACATATGCTCGGTTCATGCACCTGCAGCGGATAGCCTTTTCGGTAGGCATCGCGGCGGCAATCGCGAGCCTAGGTGGGCTACTGGTCGCAGGCAAGACGCAGTTCTTCCAGTCATACCACTTTGCCTACATGGTTTGGGTGTGCCTGACGTTGGGCACGGTTGGCTTGACCCTGTTGCATCACACGGTGCGGGGTATCTGGAGCCTGCCCGTGCTGCGGTTTGCGGAGGCGGGTGCGGCGACGTTGCCGTTGATGCTGCTGTTGTTCGTTCCTATTGTGATAGGTCTTTCGGACATCTACCCGTGGGCGCGCGCAGAGGTGGTGCTGGCAAACGAGCATCTGCAGCACAAAACCCTGTATCTAAATGTGCCTTTCTTCTTGGTGCGTGCCGCCGTGTACTTCGCCGTGTGGATAGGGTTAGCAAGCATCTTGCGCAGGTGGTCGCTGCAACAGGACCAGACTCAGGACGAAACCCTAGCGCAGAAGCGCACCAATCTCAGCGCGCCAGGGCTGGTGCTGTTCGTGCTGACGGTAACCTTTGCCATGTTCGACTGGTCGATGAGCCTCGAGCCGCTGTGGCAATCCGCCATCTATGGGGCGTGGTTCATCGTCGGGCAGGGGTTGAGCGCACTGGCATTCCTAACGGTGGTGCTTCTGCTGGCAGCGAGACATAAGCCCTTTGCGGACGTGTTAACGCCCAAGCTGATGCGCGATTTGGGCAACATGACCTTTGCCTTCGTGATTTTGTGGGCGTACACCTCCATCTCGCAGTACTTGATTATCTGGTCAGCAAACCTGCCAGAAGAGATTGTGTACTACGTGAAGCGTAATCAGGGCGGCTGGCAGTACCTAAGCGCAGGATTGATTGTGCTGCAATTCTTCTTGCCGTTCCTTATCTTGCTGTCCAGCAGAGTGAAGCGATATTCATCGCTGTTGTTGCGAGTGATGCTGTTCATTCTGGTGATGCGGGTGGTCGACCTGTTCTGGATTATCACCCCCGCGTTTGGTCGGCAGACGCTGCAGGTGCACTGGTTGGATGTGACCCTGCTGGCGACTATTGGCGGTTTCTGGCTGGCGTGGTTTGCGCGACAGGTGCGCGCCGCGCCCTTACTGGCACGACATGACACACGACTGCAGGAGGCATGGCAGTATGAGTACAGCGCACCATCACCTGCCTAAGAACGGCGAGGGCAAATACGAGAAGCAGGATGTAGGCTTTCGCTTTGCGATGATTTTCGTCACTGCCCTCATTCTGGCGACGGTGGTCGTGCTGCTGTTGCTGGCGTGGGTTTATCCGTGGTTTGCGCCAGAGCCGACTCGTGCGGCGGTCGCACCGCGCCAGCTACCCCCAGAACCGCGCCTGCAAGCGGTTCCTGCCAAAGATATGCAGCGCTTTCGCGAGAATGAACAGCGTGTGCTAACCACCTATGGCTGGGTGGACAAGAGCTCTGGTATCGTGCGAGTACCTATTGAACGTGCGATAGAGGTGGTCGCCGAGAAGGGCTTGCCCCAATGGCAGCCACTGAAGGCTCAACAGGAGATGAAGCGATGAAAACCGGTAGCAGGTTGCTGATATTCATGAGTGTTGCGCTGATGTTGGCGGTTCGTGGCGAGGCGCAGTTCTGGCGTCAGCGCGAACCCGAACAGCGCACCAACATTGCCCAGCTAACGCAAAGCATTACCATCGAGCAGAAGCTCAACGAGCAGGTTCCGCTCGACTTGACCTTTCGCGACGAGACGGGGCGAACGGTGCAGCTAAAGCAGTATTTCGGGCGCAAGCCAGTGCTGCTGACACTAGTGTATTATGAGTGCCCGTCGCTATGTGGGTTGGTCTTGCAGGGACTGCTGAAGAGCTTGCGCGTGCTGAACTACACGCCGGGCGAGCAGTTTGAGATAGTTACGGTGAGCATCAGCCCCCAGGAGACGCCGGAGCTGGCGGCGCAGAAGAAGCTGAACTTCCTGAAGGAGTATGGTCGGCTTGACGCGGCGCGTGGCTGGCACTTCCTGACGGGCGAGGAGGAGCCTATCCGTCGGCTGGCAGATGCGGTGGGTTTTCGCTACGTGTACGACCCCAAGACTCAGCAGTATGCGCACGCAGCTGGTATCATGCTGCTGACGCCAGAGGGCAAGGTGTCGCGGTACTTCTACGGCATCGAATATTCGCCACGCGACCTGCGGATGGGCATCATCGATGCTTCGCAGGGCAAGGTCGGCTCACCAGTGGAGAAGGTCATCTTGTTCTGCTTCCAGTACGACCCCACCACGGGCAAGTATAGCCTGGCGATTATTCGGGTGGTGCAACTGGGAGGCATATTGACGGTGTTCATTCTGGGAGGCTACATCGCGCTGAAGCTGTATCAGGAACGACGCAGTCGGGAGGTGAAGCCGGCATGAAGGGTGTAGCGCTACTGCCTGAGAGCGCGAGCGACTTCGCCCAGAAGATGGACCCGCTGTTCTGGTTCTTGACGGCGGTGACGGTGTTCTTCACCCTGCTGATTGCGGGGCTGGTGTTGTGGTTCGCCTATCGCTACCGCAAAGGCTCGAACGCTAGCCGCGCAGGGGCGAAGGACACCGACCTGCGTCTGGAACTGGCGTGGTCGTCCATCCCACTGATTGTGGGCTTGATTACCTTTGTGTGGGCGGCGAAGCTGTATGCGCAGGTTTACGGTCCCCCGCCAGAGAACGCGCTCGAAATCTTCGTCATCGGCAAACAATGGATGTGGCACATGCAGCATCCCAACGGCATCCGCGAGAACAACACGCTGCATCTGCCCGCAGGCAGACCAGTGAAGCTGACGATGATTTCACAAGATGTCATCCACAGCTTCTTCGTGCCGGCGTTCCGTATTAAGCGCGATGTCATTCCAGGGCGCTACAATGTGGTTTGGTTCACCCCCACCAAGCCGGGCAAGTACCACCTGTTCTGTGCCGAGTATTGTGGCACGCAACACTCGCTGATGATTGGCACAGTTTACGTACTGGAGCCAGCGGAATACGAGAAGTGGTTAGCCAGCGGAGGCGAGATGCGAGTGGGGCAAACCGCCAGTAGCACAGGCACTACCGCAGGCGTCGCTACGGCATCGCTGGTGGAGGCAGGCGAAAAACTGTATACCCAGCTCCGTTGCAACGCCTGCCACGGCGTCAAGGACGGGACACGCGGTCCATCCCACTACGGGCTCTACGGCAAAAAGGTCAAGATGAAGGACGGCACTACCGTGGTTGCCGATGAAGACTATATCCGTGAGTCCATCCTAAGACCGCTCGCAAAAGTGGTGGACGGCTATGAGCCGATTATGCCCAGTTACGAAGGGCTACTCAACGAAGAGCGAGTACTTCAGCTCGTTGCATACATTAAGTCGCTGAAGAAGCCCACACAAGTGGCGGAGGTGCGGAAATGAGTGTCGTCGTTGCCAAGCAGGATGGTGCCCGACATAATTACCTGAACGTGAGCGACACCGTGCTGTCGTGGCTGTTAACCACCGACCATAAGCGGATAGCCATCCTATACCTAGTGTCGGTCACGCTGTTCTTCGCAGTGGGAGGACTACTGGCGACGTTGATTCGCCTGGAGCTGCTCACCCCACAGGGCGATGTGATGACTTCCGAAAACTATAACCGTGTCTTCACCATGCACGGGGTGGTGATGATTTTCCTGTTCCTAATCCCTGCCATTCCAGCGGTGCTGGGCAACTTCTTGGTGCCGCTGATGGTGGGGGCGCGAGATCTCGCCTTCCCCCGGCTTAATCTCGCCAGCTGGTATCTCTATATGTTGGGTGGCTTGCTGGCGACGTGGGCGATGGTTACGGGCGGAGTGGACACAGGCTGGACGTTCTATCCCCCCTACAGCAGCTCTTACAGCACGTCGCAGGTGACGCTGACCATCATTGGCGCGTTCATTGTCGGCTTCTCGTCGATTGCGACAGGCATCAACTTCATCGTGACCATACACAAGATGCGAGCGCCAGGGCTCACTTGGTTTCGCCTGCCGCTGTTCATCTGGGCGCACTACGCCACCAGTATCATCATCGTGCTGGGCACGCCAGTAGTAGCAATCACGCTGTTGCTGGTAGTGGTAGAGCGCGTGTTCCGACTGGGCATCTTTGACCCGCAGCTGGGTGGCGACCCCATCTTGTTCCAGCATCTGTTCTGGTTCTACTCGCACCCGGCAGTATACATCATGATTTTGCCCGCGATGGGCGTCATCAGCGAAGTCATCGCTTGCTTCTCGAGAAAGCGAGTGTTTGGCTACCACTTCGTGGCGTTCTCCAGCGTCGCCATTGCGGTCATCGGCTTTCTGGTGTGGGGACACCACATGTTCACGACGGGGCAGTCGGTGTACGCAGGGATGGTGTTCTCGCTGCTGAGCTTCCTAGTGGCGGTTCCCTCCGCCGTGAAGGTGTTCAACTGGACCGCCACGATGTACAAGGGCACCATCGAACTACGGGCGCCGATGCTTTATGTGCTGGGCTTCCTAGGACTGTTCGTCATTGGTGGTCTAACGGGGCTGTTCCTCGCTGCATTGGCGACCGATGTGCATCTGCAGGACACCTACTTCGTGGTGGCGCACTTCCACTACATCATGGTGGGTGGCACCATCTTCGGATACTTGGCTGGATTGCACTTCTGGTGGCCGAAGATGACAGGGCGCATGTATCCTGAAGGCATCGCTAAACTGGCTGCGCTCATCATCTTCGCGGGGTTCAACCTCACCTTCCTGCCCCAGTTCGTGCTGGGCTACTTGGGGATGCCGCGGCGATACCACTGGTATCCCGAAGAGTTCCAAATGTTGCATGTGATGTCGTCGGCGGGCGCGGCGTTGTTGGCAGTGGGCTACGTGATACCTGTGTTCTACCTGCTATGGTCGCTGCGCAACGGCGCGCTGGCAGGCCCAAACCCTTGGAACGCCACTGGGTTGGAGTGGAAGACCGACTCGCCACCGATTACCCATAACTTTGAAGAGACACCTATCGTCACCGAAGAGCCCTATGCCTACGACAATCACCACCATGTTGTCGAAGAAGAGGAGGTTGCCGTTGGTTCAGGAGCAAGCCACGCAAAAACTTAGCATTCAGTTCGAGGACCTGCACCAGCAGAACGAGTCCTACATCGTTGGGATGTGGACTTTTCTGGTCACCGAAATCATGTTTTTCGGTGCCATCTTCGCCACATATCTGGTGTATCGGGTGGCTTATCAGGAGGTGTTCTGGGAGGCGCATCGGCATCTAAGTGTGCCCATCGGCTTTTTCAACACCTGCGTGCTGTTAACTAGCAGCCTCACGATGGCGCTGACTGTTCACTACTCTCAAAAAGCAGACCGCAAGAAGCAATTGCTTTGGCTGATAGCCACAATGGCGCTCGCGATGACCTTCCTCGTGGTGAAGGGTTTTGAGTACCATCATAAATACGTGGAAGGTCTTATCCCAGGCGCGAACTTCCGTTTTGAGCCAGCGGAGTATCTGCGGGTGGCGCAGCTCTTCTTCAGCCTATACTTCGCCATGACGGGGCTGCACGCGCTACACGTGGCGATTGGCGTGCTGGTGATGGCGGTGCTGGCGGTGCTGATTGCCATCCGCCACCCCTCCGTGCAAGACTTTATCCCAGTGGAGCTGGTGGGGTTGTACTGGCACTTCGTGGACATCGTGTGGATTTTCCTGTTCCCACTGCTGTATCTGATACCGAGGTGATGTCGATGGAAAACGGACAACATTCGGCAGTACATATCGTGCCCATTCGGGTATACCTGCTGGTGTATGTGGCGTTGCTGGTGCTGCTGGTGTTGACAGTGGGGGCAGCGTATCTGCCCGGGCAGCACTCTCTACTTAACAACATCATCGCGTTGACCATTGCTATCGCCAAGGCGGTGCTGGTGGTTTTGTATTTTATGCACGTGCGCTACGGCACTCGTCTGACGTGGCTGTGGGCAGCGGCGGGGTTCTTCTGGCTGGTTATCCTGTTCATTTTAACACTGGGCGACTATTTCACCCGACACTGGTTGGAAGTGCAGGGCTGGGAGTAGGCCAAGGTCTCTCTCTATGCCTGCAACGCTGTAGCATTCGCTGGGCATTCACCTCGCCGACAGGCCATCCGCCCCGATGCCCCCAACCGTCGCGTGCAGAAAGCCCGTCGAGAACTGGTGAGCATGGAGAGTTGCTCGTTTTTCTTGGGGGACGGAGCAGGAAACAGCCCCTCTTGCAGCTAACCTAACCGCGCTATGGCAGTCATCGAACAGCGAGCAAAACCGATTGTGGAAGCGCCTGTGGCGATTACTTTTACGCCCCGCCTGCGCTTTGTCCGTGCCTTGGTAGTAAGCCTGCTTCTTCTGCCCTTTAACGCCTATTGGGCTGCGGATGTACTGGTGGACGTGATATTCTCGCTGCTGGTGCCCCCGATGTGTTCGTTAATGGTGCTGGCGTTCATCAATGTCTTCCTGCGTCGGTTCGCGCGACGGTGGGCGTTTAGCAGTGGGGAACTGGTGCTTATCTATGCCTTCCTGTCGGTTGCTACCGCCATCTGCTCAGAGTGGATGGGTATTAGCTTTCCTTACATCTACTCATATGCCATGTTTGCCGAAGCCAATCCGTGGAATACCGAGAACATCCTGCCCCGTCTACCAGAATGGTTTTATTTCAAAGACGCTACCCTTCTGCAGGACTTCCGCCGAGGCGGGTTCGATTTAACGTATGCTTTGTCTCGTCTTCCCCTGTTTCTAAAGCCAATCATCGCCTGGACTGCCCTGTTCGGGCTGGTATGCACCGCCATGCTGTGCATCAACACGCTGATGCGCGACCAATGGAGCCGACGTGAAAAGCTGGCGTTTCCCATCATTCAGGTTCCTATGCTGCTCACTCGCCCTGATGCCCCCGCGTGGAAAAGCCGCTACCTGTGGGGGGCGTTTGCCGTGATGTTCGCTATCGATATGCTCAACGGCATTAGCTTTTTGTATCCGTCCGTGCCGATGATAAAGGTGCGTTTCCTTGCTAACCTAAACGAGTGGCTGCCCGATCCCCCCTGGAACGCTATTGGCTGGACGCCAATTGGTATCTTCCCTTACATGAGCGCGATCGCCGTCTTCATGCCCAACGACCTGCTGTTCAGCTGCATCTTTTTCTTCTTTGTGCGTAAAGCGGTGCAGATTATCATGGCGATGTACGGCTATGAGCAAGGGGTGTTTGGCGGGGGATGGCTGGTGCCCAGCCCACCTTACTTCAGCGAGCAGACATGGGGAGCTTTCTTAGGGCTATTTGTGGGAGCCGTCATGGCATCTCGTCCGTACTTGCGCGAGCTGTGGCAACACATTAAACACAACACCGCACCCGCTCCTCACGAAATCCGTCCCCGTTATGCCCTGCTAGGCTTAATCCTGTCGTTGGCGGGGCTGGCAACGATCGGCTTGTACAGCGGGCTATCGCCGTGGCTGGTGCTGGTGTATGTCGGTGTGTTTCTTATGTTTAGCACCGCGCTGACGCGCATGAGAGCGCAGTTAGGTCCACCGTCGCACGAGATGGCGTTTATGGGACCGCATCAGCTGGTGCTGGCAACGGGAGCGCAACAAACCCTATCGCAAGCAGACACAATCCGCCTCTATCATCTGTTCTTTATTTTCAACCGCATCCATCGCTCCCATCCGATGCCGTATCAACTAGAAGCGTACAAGATGGGCGAAAGCGTGGGGGTTTCTGCCCGCTCTCTATTTTGGACGATGCTGATTGCTACCTTCGTTGGCGTCGCGGTGGGGTTGGTGGCGCAAATCTACCGAGGGTATGTGCGGGGAGCGCAGGCAGCATGGGGCGAGACCGGTTATGCTGCGAGACAGATTCTCGAGCAACCCAACCCGGTGAACGTTACCGCCATTCTGGCGGTGGTTTCTGGCTTCGCTATCGTCATGTTGCTGGATGCCATTCGGTTTCAGGTGCCAGGCTTCCCATTGCATCCCGTTGGCTATGCGCTGTCAATGAACTTTGGGGTAGACTATTTCTGGTTTGGGCTGGTCGTGGTGTTGGTGATTAAAAGCTTCATCCAGCGGTATTACGGTCTAAAAGGCTACGATAAACTGCGGATGGTCGCAATAGGCATCATCCTGGCGGAGTTTACCGCCGAGTTGATATGGTCGACTATCACTATGACCACGCAAGTCGCGACCTATACCATCTCGATCAACGGTCGTCTACACTGGCAACAGTAGGACGGAGGCGAAGGGTGATAGAGCTACAACGCACGGGTATTGAAGGGCTGGACAGGCTGATTGGGGGCATTCCGCGCGGCAGCCGCAATCTGATTTACGGTCCGCCAGGCACCGGGAAAACGGTGTTTGCTATGCAGTTCCTGTGGACAGGCTTGCAACAGGGTGAAACGGTGTCTTACGATGTGTTTGACCGCCCATGGACGCACATGCGTCGCTACTTCGCGTCGTTTGGGTGGGACATCACGCCCTATGAGCAACAAGGCAAGTTTATCCCGATTCAGGCTTTCCCCCATCCGAAAGAGTATCCAAAAGACCCGTTAGTGCGCTACTTCTCGCTGGCGGACTTCAACACCATGCAAGAGATCGATTTAGACCTGTCGCGGGCGAGCGTCACGCGCTTCGTGGCAGGCGACAACTTCGAGCATGTTTTCACTAGCCTAAGCGAAGAGCAGTGGATGCTGGTGGAACACTGGACAATAAACTGGTGCCACCACGACGGCATCACCAACGTCGACATCATGACCGAGGTGAGGGAGCGCGACCCAGTAACCAATCGCCTGATGGATTTCACCTTCTCGCTCGCGCACAATATCTTCCGCTTCCGCCTGCGAGAGGTGAATGGGAAGTTGCGTCGAGAGTTGCGAATCGAGAAGATGGAGGGTGTGGCGCATCCGCTGGAGTGGTTGCCCTTTGAAATCACGCCGCAGGGTATAGTGATGATGGAGTAGTCAGACATGGCAATAGAAGTGCGCATGATACCCGTTTCGCAAATCGTGGAGGACCCCGAGCAGCCCCGTCGGGAGATGGACCCCGAGGGTCTGCAGGGGCTGGCAGACAGTCTCCGTCAGCACGGCATGTTGCAGCCCATCGTGGTAAAACCGTTGCACCATGTGAACATGTACCAGATTGTGGTGGGGGAGCGTCGCTGGCGAGCCGCGCAGATGGCGGGGCTATATGAAATCCCATGTATCGTGCGCGAAGTAGACCCCGAGGAGGCGTTAACCGACCAGCTGATTGAGAACCTGCAGCGAGAGGACCTTCGCCCTATCGACCGCGCCCGTGCCTTACAGGCTGCCCGAACACGGCTGGGACTCTCCAATCGCGATTTAGCTAGCCGACTGGGCATCAGCGAGCGCATGGTGGGCTATATGCTGGAGCTTCTCGACCTGCCTGAAGCCATTGCGGAACAGGTGGTTTCCCGACCAAACCGCCCTGCAGAGGGCGCAATTACCGAGAAGCACGCCCGCTTCCTGAAGCAGCTGAACGAGATGCCCGAACTGCAGGCGCAGGTTGCTGAGAAAATTAAGAGCGACCGTTTGAGCACCGACGATACCGCCAAGCTGGTGAAGGCGCTGCGCATGTCGCCAGAGCGCGCTGAAGAGATCCTGCGCGGCTCGGCTCCCGATTGGGCAGAATGGACTTCTCCCGAGCGACCTCGCCTATCTGAAAGGGAGATTTCCCACCAGGTTGCCTCGTCAGTCCCGGCGTCGCAGGCGGCTGGAGTTGCCGCTGCTGGTATCGCTTCGTCGCACGCTGCCGATGTAGTGCGTAAAGCCATCGAACTGTTGGGTGAGCTGGAGCCCGAGCAGATGAGTGCGGAAGAGCGTGTCGAGACATTGGAAGTGCTTCGTTCCCTTATGATTGTGGTAGAGACGCTGATTGACCAACTGATGGAGCAGTAGCGCTGTACGAAAAAGCGGGGCAGCAGTGAAAGGAGAGCAAAGCCTGCTACCCCGAGGAAGGAAGGTGAACTCGGTTCGCTGCTATGATTGTCGGCTGCGAACCGCAATTTCTCTAGAGCATATTATACGCTATTTTTCACAGAATACTTCTAGCTTCGTCCCCAATTTTGTGATATTGCTTTCAGATGGAGCCCTTGACGCTCCAGGGACATTTCCAACAATATCGTGTCGGCCCTCTCGGAAGTAGGTTGGTACGAATCATTCCCCCGTTACCGACCCTGCCAGCCGCTGCAAGCCTTCCTTGGCGACGGCGTTGTTTGCGTCGCGCTTTAGCACTTCACGATAGTGTTCAATGGCTTTGTCCTTTTGACCTGCCTGCTCATACATGCCTGCGAGCCGCAGGCGCGTGGGAATGTCCTGCGGGTAGCCTGCCAAGATACGCTCGTAAAGGCTGGCTGCCTTGAGCGGCTCGTTGTGCTTCTCGTGAATGTGCGCCATGTTTCGCAATGCCTGCACATCTGTTCCATCGATTTGCAAAACCTGCTCGTAGCTTCTCAGCGCGTCTGCCTCCTGACCCGCTTCTTGTTGTAATTGTGCCAGCGCAAACCATATTCCCTTCCGTGTCGGATGCTTCTGTGCCAACGACATGAGCATCGGCACTCCGTCTGCGGCTTTGCCCTGGTCGCGGTAGAAGGTGGTCAGCGCACGGATAGCTGCCTCATTAGACGCATCCCGCTCAATATAAGGCATGACGATAGCGGGGAACTGCTCCGCCTCGTTCAACGAGGTCAGTGCGCGCAGCAAACCGCTATATGCGCCTGGCTCGTTGGGAGTAACGGACAAAATCTGTTCATAAGCCTGCTTTGCCTCCTGCCACTTCTGCTGCTCTTCATAGGTGCGGGCGAGCAGCGTGCGGAGGTAGGTATCCTTAGGCAGTACTTTTATCCCCTGATGGTACACAGCGAGTGCCTCATCGGTGCGGTTGTGCTTCTTATATAGCGAAGCAAGCATGGCATATAGGCGCGGTTCCATAGGTTGGCGGGCAATCAGCTTGCGATACTCCTTCGCTGCCTCTTCTGTCTTGCCCTGATTCTCCAGCAAGCGCGGGATGTTCACCAGATAAAACATATCGTTCGGGGTAAGTTTCTCGATTTCGCGTAGCGCTTGGAGCGCATCATCCAGCTTGTTCTGTCGCTCGAACGCTACCGACAATCTCCACCATGCTACCACGTTCTTCGGGTTCTGGGTCACTATCTGTTGCATCTCCTTCGCCAACCCAGTATAGTCCTGTTCCGACTCATACAGGTCAGCGATAGAGAAGATGACCTGCGAGTTGTTCGGCTCTAGGCGGAGTAGCTGCCGATAGTAGCCCAGTGCCTGCTCTTTGCGTTTGAGACGACTACATACCAGAGCCGCGCCGTTGAGCGCGCCCAAGTGCTTAGGGTCTGTCTTCAATAGGCGTTCATACCGCTTGAGTGCCTCCTCTAACTGGTTCGCCTGCGCAAAGGCATCCGCCACTTGCATCAGCACGCCCGGGTTGTTGGGAAACTTCCGCTCTGCCTGCTCCAGCACGCTGATAGCTTGGGGCATCTTGTCGCGTTGCATCCACACTCGTGCGCTGCGCAACAGGGGTTCGGGGTTGTTCGGCTCTTGCTTTTGCCACTGCTCGTACTCTTTCAGGGCGTCGTCCCAACGCCCTTGTATCTCCGCGATGTAGGCAAGCCCCATCAGCGCGTTCTTATCTTGCGGCTGCATCTCGCGTAGCTTTTCGTATTCTCGCTTGGCGTTGTCCAGCTGGTTCTGGTTCAACAGACAGAGCGCCAGATTTGCTTGCGCAGCCACGTTCTTGGGTTGATACTGCAACACCTTGCGGAAGGCAATCTCCGCCTCGCGATACTGCTGCAGGTTGAAATGCGCCTGCCCCACGGCGAACCAGATGCCCGCGTCGTTGGGATGGGCTTTTGCCAGTTTCTCCAACAGCTGCAGCGATTCGCGGTGCTGATTCATGCGTCCTAGCACCATCGCCAGCCGCAAGGTCAACTCTTCGCTTTGGGGCTGCAGGGCTAGCGCGCGCCGGTAGGCGTCGCGGGCAGCGGGCATTTCGCCTGCCATGTCATATGCCATGCCCAAACCTGCCCAAGCAGATGCGTTCTTTGGTTCCTGCTCGGTGAGCCGTTTCAGGATAGGGATTGCCTTGCGGGGCTGGCGCAGCTGCAGGTACACATACGATAGATTGATTTGCGTATTGACTGCTTTGGGGTTCAGCTGGAGGCTGCGCCGCAGGCTTTTCTCTGCCTCTGCAAACCGCCTTTGCGATAGGTATATGACCCCTAGCACGAAGTGCCCTTCTGCGCTGTTGGGCGCCAGCTGTATTCCCTTCTGAACCGTTTGCAAGGCTTCGCGCCAGCGTCTCTGTTGCGCCAAGGCGGTTGCCAGTCGGAAGTAGCCTTCCGCCACCTTCGGCAGCGTCTGCACGACCTGCCGGAACTGTTCCTCTGCCGCTTTAAAGTCGCCCTGCGCCAGATACAGCTCACCCAGATTGAAGCGTGCCATAGGCATGTGCGGTTGTAACTTCAGCACCTCGCGATAGGCGGCAATCGCCTCTTTTACTTTGCCCGCACGTTGCAGCGACATCGCCTTCTCAAACAGGGCGATGATTTTCTTGTCCGTCTCTGACAACTTTGGCGGCGGATTTTGCCCCACCGCTCCTGGCATCAGCACCAAGACAAGCCATAGCCAGAGAACGCTTCTCCGTATCATCACGACCTCCGACTCATCGCATCAACTCTGCTACCTGTTGTACGTCTTTAGCCATCTGCGCTTTCAGAGCATCCAGCGATTCGAACCTTTGTTCGTCCCGCAGGCGGTGGAAAAACGCCAGATGCACCTGTTCTCCGTACAAATCTCCTCTGAAATCCAGTAGGTAGGCTTCTATCGTGCGTGTACTACCGTTCACTGTTGGGCGCACGCCGATGCTAATCGCTGCTGTGTACCATTCGCCCGTTCCTACACGCAACAGCCTCCCAGCATAAATGCCGTCTTGCGGCACCACCTGACGGACAACCGGCTGCAGGTTTACTGTCGGGTAGCCCAGCTTCCTACCCAGCTGCTGCCCGCGAACCACGATTCCTTCCAGCACATACGCCCTACCTAGCATTGCTGCTGCGTGCTGC
>Ga0272447_1000499_pt1 | contig 29556 bp, 27 predicted proteins | sample YNPCB0133_FD_194589 | JGI IMG/M metagenome (GOLD analysis project Ga0272447, IMG submission 194589) | Hot spring microbial mat communities from Yellowstone National Park, WY, United States - YNP-CB-013-3 | ecosystem: Environmental > Aquatic > Thermal springs > Hot (42-90C) > Sediment | place... | reverse complement strand
AGCTAGCGCCTCCGACCCGACTTCAAGAAGCTCTGCTATTGAGTAGAGTAGCATAACTAGAAACCCCTCCAATAGCAGGCTGTGTATTAACAGGGTGAAGCCTGTGAGGCCCATGATAATGGGTTCAGGCTTAACCCTCCTATATTCAACTAAGCCCTCCAACAGTTCTATGGTAAAGTAGGCTACGGTCAAAGTTAGCATAGCATAAGGGGCTACCCACGGTAACTTGTAGTAGTAGCTTAAAAGGCCGATTATAGATGGTAGTAGTAGGCCAGCAAAAGGTCTAATGGCCTCTCTCAGCTTAACCCCTACAGGCTCTAGGTCTGACACGATGCGACGCCCTAGCCTACACCTCAAATCCTACCTAATAAGCCTAAATGTTAACTCACCATGAGAGTTAATAATATGAATTTATTAATCTGGTTTCTACACTATAATATATCGGTGACAGGATTGGGTGTTATTAGTATATCGATCCCCGATAGCTTGCTTAGGAGAGTTGATGAAATAGCGGAGTCCCTAGGGTTTACAGGTAGATCTGAGTTCTTTAGAGAGGCTGTTAGGAGGATGCTGGATCAACTTGAGTCTATGAAGGGTGAGATGCACAGGATATTCGTTATAACCATCTTAAGCGATCATAGCGTCTATCCTGGTTCCGATAGGAGGATTTTAGAGGTTATACACGAGTACCAGCCTGTTGTGAGGGCCTTCTACCACCAACTTCTAGGGGATGGACTTTGCATCAACGTGGCTATCCTGGAAACCCAGTGGCCTCTACTCTCTAAGATACTCAGGGATTTGAGGGGTATTAAAGGGGTTGTCGACGTCCAGGTTTCCGGGCTGGCTTTGAGGGGGTAGAACACCTTTAAACTTTAAACTCTAACTAGATACACACTTTAGGCTTGGTGAGTGGGTTGAAGTGGTTTAACGTTACACTACTATCCCTAGCCTTGCTACTGGCTCTTGGATCAACGTTATTCTACCTATACCCTGTTCACGGTTTCTGGATCTTAGTTTCAAACCTTGGCTCCATAGAGTTCTACATGGTCTTCCTACCCATAGCATATCATGCGCTTCCCAGGATTGAAGCTCTGGGGCTCGCCCTAGCCCTACTCACAGCTACCACGGTAACCGGGGTTCTCAAGGATGTATTCAAGCTCCCCAGGCCTCCTGAGCATCAATGGATTGTTAGAGAGGAGGGCTACGGGTTTCCTAGCGGTTACTCCACAGGCTCCTCGGCCTTCTGGGGCTACCTATCCCTCTATAAGCCCCTAGCTCCACTTATAGCGTTTACAGCCGTGATGGTGGTAGCAGTCTCGGTTAGCAGGCTTATACTGGGAGTCCACTACCCTAGGGATGTTGCTGGGGGAGTTGTGGTTGGCGTAGTCGTAGCCTCCCTCTCCTATGTAGCTGTGAGGGTTCTTAGTTTTAGAGGCCTAGTTGCCCTAGCTCTAGCTATAGGCGTCCTGGGATTAGCCTTATACTCCGTAGGTTTCGGTCGGTTCGAGCCCCCCTCCGTCCTTCTAGGTGTGGTGTTGGGAGAGCTTGTAGGCTCAAGGTTTAACCTTGTATACAAGCCTGGTTGGGCTTTCGGAGTTATTGGTAGTATTGTTGCCCTAGCCCTGGGGGTTCCAGCTTTAATGGTTAAGGGTGAAGCTCCAGTAGCCTCTTTAACCCTCATGATGCTAGCAGGTTTTCTAGCAGTTCTAGCTCCAAGGGCAGCGTATAGGGTTAGGGGTGGTTTTAGTGAGAAGACTTCTGGTGGTTAACTTTAAAGCCTATGATACAGCGTTCGGAGCTAGAGCCTTAGAGCTTGCTTTAGAGGCTTCAAAGCTTTCATCCAGGCTCTCGAAGGTCAGAGTTATTCTAGCCGTCCCAGCTCTCGTAGCATCGAGGATCCTCACGGTCTACGATGACGTCTACCTGCAACACGTTGACCCGGTGGGTTTCGGAGCCTACACCGGGTTCACCCCCCTGGACGCTCTTAGGGTTGAGGGTGTTAGAGGCACTATTATAAACCATAGCGAGCACAAGGTTACATACAGGGATCTAGCGTTGATAACTAGTAGAGCTAAACTTCTAGGCTTAGAGGTTTTAGCCTGCGCTGATACACCTGAGGAGGCTGCAGCCGTTGCACTCCTAGACCCCGCTATGGTGGCTGTAGAGCCGCCTGAGCTAATAGGATCTGGGATCCCAGTGTCTAGAGCTAAGCCTGAGATTATAACACGTTCCGTGGAAGCTGTAAGGAGGATCTCTAATGTGCCAATACTAGCTGGAGCTGGTATATCAGAGGCTTTAGACGCTATTAGAGCTGTAGAGCTTGGAGCCTCAGGCGTTCTAGTTGCAAGTGCTATAATGAAGTCTAAGAGCCCAGAGCTCTCCTTAAGGAGCTTCGCTGAAGCCCTTGAATCCACATAGAACCCCACCTATAACCCTTAGATTCGGTATGGCTAAGCCTCCTATTGTAAACTAAGACTAGGTACGTCGGCCTCAGCGAATCGGAGTCTAAACCCCTGGATACAACTTCAACTTTATACTCTGAGGGTACCCTTAACAGGAATCTTTCAAGGGAACCTGTAACCTCTATAAGCCACACGGGGGCCATCGATATATGCTTCCCTTCAAGTGTCCACTCGCAACCCTCACAATCAACCTTGACAACATCGAACCCCTGCTGTAGGAGATACTCCCATCTAACAGCTGAACCCCTAAACCTCCAAACCCTACCACGCGCCCAGTCAACGAAGGCGCAGAGGCCGCCAGCACAAGCCTCAACAACACTAAACCCCTTAAAACCGTTAACCAAAAGATTAAACCTAAGAAGCCTAGCCATAACAGGATCGGGCTCCACAGCGACAACCCTAGAAGCACCAAGCCTTAAAGCATATAAACAGCTATCACCAACACCAGCACCAACATCTAGAAAACGAGAGCCGCCGAGGAAACCACTAAGGATACTGTAAGCTCTGAAAACAAAAACCTTAAAAACAGAAGCATAACCTAAAGGAAACACAAGGAAACCCCAACGAGACCTACAACCAACAAAACCACTACCACGAAACACGATAACGCCAAGGAGGAGCGAGACAAGAAAAAGTTTAACAAAACCGGGAAGAGCAAGATAAAACCTATAGGCAACCAAAGCGATTAAACCAAACACACAAAACCCCTCCACCAGAACAGTAGAAACAAAACCTATAAGAAGAGATAGGAGCGCCACCCCAGGAGAAGAAAGAAAACCCCCGTTACACCCACACGCTAGAGCACACCAGCCAGCTAAGACCCCCACAAGGGGCGCGGGCAAACATAAACCCGCAACCCGCCCCCGGGCAGCCCACAGCCTCGGGCGATTGGGAGCGGTAGGCTGAACCCCTCGGGGGAAACCCTCGGGGCTCACACCCCCACCCCATCAACCCCGTCTTCTACGGGAGCCCTCGCCGCCCTCCCCGAGTAACCCCGGGAGAGAGCGGACGGCCGCCTCTTTTCGGGGAGGGGTTCCCGCTTAGATGCTTTCAGCGGTTACCCCCTACGGCGTGGCTACCCGGCTATGCCGCCAGGACAACCGGTACACTAGAGGCCGCCGCGCCCCGTTCCTCTCGTACTAAGGGCACGTTCCCCTCAGGCGGCCAACACCCCCCGCGGGTAGAGACCGACCTGTCTCACGACGGTTTGTTCCGTTGGGAGGCGGGGTTTAATTCCAAGCTTATAATGCATTGATGAGAGCAGGCATTCATAGAATAATCTTACAAGCTGAGATACTATGGCACACTAGTAAACATGGAGTGCAAACGCATTAATCACCCCCGCCTCGCCAACGTCTGAACCCAGCTCACGTTCCCCTTTAACGGGCGGGCAGCCCTGCCCTTAGGGGCTGCTGCACCCCTAGGATGGGAAGAGCCGACATCGATGTCGCAAACCGCGGGGTCGATGGGGGCTCTCGCCCGCGACGACGCTGTTATCCCCGGGGTAACTTTTCTGTCGTGCCCGGCCCCCACCGAGGGGGGCACGAGCGTGCGCTAGGCCTCGGTTTCCCGGCCGGACCCCTTGCGTTCAAGGGTCCGGTCAGGCGGGCTTTTGCCCTTGCACTCTACGGCGGATTTCTGACCCGCCTGAGCCCACCTTTGGGCGCCCGTGTTATCTTTTCGCGGGCGTGCCGCCCCAGCCGAACCGCCCACCCGACGCTGTCCCCCTCCACGAGGGAGGGGTTAGGCTCCCAGGCGGGAGTGGGTGGTGTTTCATTGACGCCTCCAGGCCCCCCGGAGAGGGCCCTTCACAGGCTCCCACCTACGCTACGCACCCCCACCCAGGAGCCAGCGCCGGGCTGCGGTAAAGCTCCACGGGGTCTTCTCTCCCTGCGGGGGGTTGTGGGACTGTGCACCCACTCAGGGGGTTCACGGGGCCCCGGGCCGGGACAGTGGGGACCTCGTTAACTCGTTCATGCGCGCCGGAACTTTCGGGGGTGGGGTCCCGTGTCTACTCAATAGCCCCAATTAAGTACCCAATACCCTCCATAATGCCGACCGCGGGACACCCACCATACCCGGCAAGGCATTTGGCTACCTTAAGAGAGTCAGGGTTACTCCCGGCCTTCAGCGGCGCTTCGCCGGGTTGAACCCCGGTTTCACGGACCGCCAGTGGCCAGAGCTCACCCCCCGTACAAACCCTTTCGGGCTTGCGGGGAGCTATGTTTTTGTTAAACAGTCAGGTCCCCCTAGTCACTGCGACCTGCGGTCCCAGGGGTGACCCTAGAACCGCAGGCACCCCTTCTTGCGAACGTACGGGGCCAATTTGCCGAGTTCCCTTACGGGGGAGGGAGGGCAGACTTATTAGAAAATTATAAAACCCGCCCTTCCCTCCTGGCCCGGGTTAGCCCCCAGACGCCTTGGGCTGTTCACCCAGGGGCACCTGTGTCGGTTCTCGGTACGGGCGCGGGGGATCCTTCCCAGCCCCCTTTTCATGGGCCCCGGGGGTCGGCGGAACCCGCATACGCGGGCCATTCCCCCCTTCGGCCCCTTCTCGCCATTACGGCACTCCAGGGCCTTAGGGTGGTTAGCCAGGTCGCCCCCGCATGGGGGCCCCTGGTCCGCCTACCCCGAGGCGTCGGAGGCTGGGCTTTGCGTTACCGCGAAGCGTACCCCCGCGGCACAGGAATATTAACCTGTTTCCCTTTCCCGGGATCCGAGTTACGGTCCCGGTTAGGACCGGCTAACTCCCGGCTGACGACCATTGCCGGGAAACCCTAGCCCTTTCCGGCGGCGGGGATTCTCACCCCGCTTCGCTGTTACTACCGCCGGGATCCGCACTCGGGACGGCTCCACCGGATCTCACGGCCCGGCTTCTACGCCATCCCGACGCCCGCCTACCACACCCACCTCCATGGGAGGTGGGGTCCGGGGTCTCGGCGGCCGGTTTAAGCCCCGACCAATCTTCGGGGCCCCCCGCCTCGGCGGGTGAGCTGTTACGCACTCCTTAGAGGATGGCTGCTGTTAGGCCCACCTCCCCGCTGTCTTAGGCGGGGGACGCCCTTTCAGCTTGGCACTTAACCGGCACTTTGGGGCCTTAACCCCGGTCTGGGTTGTTCCCCTCTCGGCCCCCAGGCTTACCCCGGGGAGCCCCACTCCCGCCATCTAAGGTGGCTGCAGGTTCGGAGTTTGACTGGACGCCGGGGGCTTCCGCCCCCTGCACGTCCAATCAGTAGCTCTACCCCACAGCCCACCTCCGGCGGGGCTGGCCTGCGAGCCACTTCGGCGGGAACCAGCTATCACCGGGCTAGATTGGCCTTTCACCCCTAGGCGGAGGTCATGGGAACGATTTGCACGTCAGAACCCTTGCGGGCCTCCACCGGGGTTTCCCCCGGCTTCGCCCTGCCCCCGCCTAGATCGCCCGGTTTCTGGTCGCACGGTCGTGACTCCGGGCCCTATTCGGACCCCGCCCCTCGCCGCTTGAAAGCGGCTGCGGGCTTGTCGGTTTCCCTACGCCTTCGGGGTTGAACCCCTTAGGCTCGCCACGGCCGTGCACTCCCCGGCCCGTGTTTCAAGACGGAAGGTGCGACCCCGGTTAGGACCTCTCGTACTCCCCGGTCACCCGGGTTTCCTTCGAGGCCTTCATCCCTTAAGGGCCGCACCCTGTGTAGCCGCCCGGTTTCAGGCTCTTTTCACCCCCCGACCTGGGGTTCTTTTCACCTTTCCCTCACGGTACTCAGTTCGCTATCGGTCTCGGGACGTATTTAGCCTTGGAGGTCGGTTCCCCCCAACTTCCCACGGCAAAACCAAGCCGTGGTACTCTGCTCCACGACACGAGCCCCCACGGTTTCGCCTACGGGGTTTGACCTGGGGGACGCGGTAATAAAAGCATAAATTCTTTCAATTCCATCTTTCAACTCCGTCTTTCAATTCCATTGAATGGATTCAATAAGTTAACCGCGTCGCCCCAGTCTATCACCCTCTACGGCGGAGCGTTCCAGCTCACTTCGGCTACCGTGGGTCGGCCCGCTGAGGGTCGAGCCCTCAGTCGTGGAGCCTTAACCCCTCATCTCCCCACGGTTGTCCCGTGGGGAATTGGTTTAGGCTCTCCCCCTTTCGGTCGCCCCTACTCAGGGGATCCCATTTTGGTTTCTTCTCCTCCCCCTACTAAGATGCTTCCGTTCGGGGGGTTCCCGCCCCTTACGGGGCACCGCGGGTTATCCCCGCGGTAGGAAGTCCCATTCGGGGATCCCGGGTTCGACGGCCGCCTGCGCCTACCCCGGGCTTATCGCAGCTTGCCACGCCCTTCCTCGGCGCCCGAGCCGAGGCATCCACCGGGCGGCGACGTTGCCGTAGGCCCCAGGGGGCGAGGTCTTAGCTGGCTGGGCCCGGAACCATGTATACACCCGGCTCCAGGTGCGCCCTAGCGTGTTCTAGGCACGCAGGGTCTCCTGGGGTGGCGCTCATCCAGGGATGTGCAACCCCTGTTACGCCCTTCACCTGGGAGGCTGCCTCCCAGGTTGCATGGAGCTAGAGGAGCGACCACAAGAACACCAAGCCACACCAACCCCAAAGCCCGCAGAACAACCAGGAGGTGATCCAGCCGCAGGTTCCCCTACGGCTACCTTGTTACGACTTCTCCCCCCTCAGGAGGCCTAGGTTCGTCCCCCGCCCGGCGGCAGAGGCCTCACCCAGGCCTCCCTCGGGTGGAGCGACGGGCAGTGTGTGCAAGGAGCAGGGACGTATTCACCGCGCGATGTTGACGCGCGGTTACTAGGGATTCCACGTTCACGAGGGCGAGTTTCAGCCCTCGATCCCAACTGCGGCGGGGTTTAAGAGATTGCCTCCCCCTCTCGGGGTCGGCACCCGCTGTCCCCGCCATTGTAGCCCGCGTGCAGCCCGGGGGATTAGGGGCATGCTGACCTGCCGTGGCCCCCTCCTTCCTCCGCCTTAGCGGCGGCAGTCCCCCTAGTGTGCCCCCAGGGTCGCCCCCGGGGTAGCAACTAGGGGCAGGGGTCTCGCTCGTTGCCTGACTTAACAGGACACCTCACGGCACGAGTTCGCCCACGTCATGGCCCCCATAATCTTCACTTTCAATTCCATTGAATGGATTCTATTAAAAGTAACCTTTATGACTCGAGCTTTGAAAACACTAGGGGAGCCATGACTGTGTCTGGCGACGGCCATGCACCTCCCCTCAGCGCGTCGGGCAAGGCCTTTAGCCTGGCCGTCATCCTGCTGTCGCCCCCGGTAAGATTCCCGGCGTTGACTCCAATTAAGCCGCAGGCTCCACCCCTTGTGTGCTCCCCCGCCAATTCAGGGGGAAGTGGAAGCTGGGCAGACAGATAAAGAGGGTAAAGATGGAACTTAGAAGCCTAAAAGAGCTATTTAAGCCTTTGCACCCAGCTTCCAGCCTCCCTTTCCTTTAAGTTTCAGCCTTGCGGCCGTACTCCCCAGGCGGCGGGCTTAACGGCTTCCCTGCGGCACTGGGCGGGCTCTCTCGCCCGCCCAACACCTAGCCCGCATCGTTTACAGCCGGGACTCTCCGGGGCACTGCCGCGGGAGTATTCTTAGGAATTATTCCAGTAAACTTACTTTCAATTCCATTGAATGGATTCAATAAGTTAACCGCGTCGCCCCAGTCTATCACCCTCTACGGCGGAGCGTTCCAGCTCACTTCGGCTACCGTGGGTCGGCCCGCTGAGGGTCGAGCCCTCAAACCAGCTATTCCGAGAAATCATCCGCGGCATGTGCCTACCCGGGTATCTAATCCGGTTCGCTCCCCCGGCTTTCGGCCCTCACCGTCGGGCGCGTTCCAGCCGAGCGCCTTCGCCACTGGTGGTCCTCCCGGGATTATAGGATTTCGCCCCTACCCCGGGAGTACCCTCGGCCTCTCCCGCCCCCTAGCCCGGCAGTATCCCCCCGCTTCTCGGGTTGAGCCCGAGACTTTCAGGGGGGACTTACCGGGCCGGCTACGGCCGCTTTAGGCCCAATAATCACCCCGACCAGTCGCGCCGGGGCTTGTTTAGGGCCCCGGTCTCGCGGGGCTGGTATTACCGCGGCGGCTGACACCAGACTTGCCCCCCGCTTATTCCCCCGCCTTCTTACAGCGGGGAAAAGCCCCCACAAGGGGGGCACTCGGGGTAGCCCCGTCACGGTTTCCCGCATTGCGGAGTTTTCGCGCCTGGTGCGCCCCGTAGGGCCTGGGCCCTTGTCTCAGTGCCCATCTGGGGGCTCCCGCTCTCACGGCCCCTACCCGTCTTCGGCTTGGCGGGCCGTTACCCCGCCAACTACCTGATAGGCCGCAGCCCCATCCTCGGGCGGAGCGCAGGCGATGGCCCCCTGCGCCCCCTTTTGGCGGGGAACCTTTCCAGGCCTCCCCGCCTATGGGGGATTAGCCCCAGTTTCCCGAGAGGTTATCCCCCTCCCGAGGGTAGGTTAGCCACGTGTTACTCAGCCGTGCGCCACGCCCCGCAGCGGCGGGGCGTTCGACTTCCATGGCTTAGCCCTACCCCGATAGCAGTCGGGTCCGGCAGGATCAACCGGAGTCGCGGCCGCAGGCCGCTGTGGGGCGGGCTTTGGGGTTGGTTGTGTGGGGTGTTCTTGTGGTCGCTCCTCTAGCTTTTGTCGGGCTTGAGGGGGCCCAGCTTAGGGCTGGGTTTCCTCAAGCCCCCATTTGGTTTGGCCGCCCGCTCTCTTTTTGTTGAGGGCGGGCGGAGCCATCTATTTAGTTAGGTTAGCCGGGGTTTAAAACCTTTTCTGCTAGGTGTTTGTGGTCTTTTATTGTGCCCGCGGCAGGAGGCTGGAGGTTCATTCACTTTTACCGGGGTTACCCGGTGTTGCCTCCGCACCGCCGCCGGGGGTGCCGCGGGCCTTTATAGTGTATGTTGGGGGAGCCTATTCTAGTTTGTTGCGGGCTCGGGCCTGCGCAGGCACTTCACCTTCTCCGCCCTTTCGAGCCTCCTCATAGCCCGTTTTAGCTTGGTGTCTTCTGGGGTGGTTAAATCCTTTAAGTCTCGGATTTATACTAGTTCTCTGGAGTTGGGAGGGTTGTTTTGAGTGGTGATACGTTAGTCTATGTTGTTGAGGAGCTTAGAAATTATGGGCCTTTAGGGTTAGGGGTGTTGGCTTTCATATCCAACTTAGTGCCTGGATTCCCTGCTGTATACCTATCACTTCTCGCCTCCTACGCTGTGATAGTAAGGGGTTTCACGGAGTCTCTGGTGGCTGTAGCTTCCGTTGGAGTTGGGGCTGGGTTGGGTAAGTTTGCATTATTCCTCCTATCTAAATCCCTTGGATCCAGGATTGGTGCTGTGAGGAGGAGGAGGGAGGCTTTAACACTTCTAAGGGCTAGGAAGAGTGGTTTAGCTTTAACAGTATTCCTCTTCGCAGCACTACCGCTACCCGACGACCTACTATACATACCCCTTGGGGTGGCTGGCTTCAGCACCCCCATATTCCTTATATCCGTTATAGCGGGTAAGACAGCTATGGCGGCCATGGTGTTCCTCATGGGGACACCTGCTAAATGGCTTATAGAGGCCACCGTGCCGAGGATGGGAGAGCTTACGCTAGCTAAAGTAACAGCCTTAACCCTGGTGACGGTTGTGCCGGCCGTAGCCATAACCTATGTAGTCCTAAACGTGGACTGGTTCAAAGTGTACAGTGCCTACGCTGAGAACGGAGAGAGGGAGGCTGCTAGAACGTTGGCTAAGGAGATTACAAATATTATAACATTGAAGCAGGCGAGAGGTAGAACGGGGAGAGCACGCCATTAAACCCCTCGCGAGGGGCTACAGCTCAAAACCTCACCACACATAGAGTGTAGCGATGTTTAACGATGAAGTCTTGAGGTCGACGAGTATTCCAGGCCCAAATCATGTAAGGGGAGTGGATGTACCCCCGGTAGTGGGGGCGAACAGCTCCAATAGGGTGGTCTGGGCCTTGCTAGCGGTTGAGAGTCTGGGTGGTGGAGTGTCTTTTAAAGGAGGAGAGCTACTATCCACCGAGAAATGGTGGTGCTCTCGTTTGTAGAAAGCTTATCTTATGAGTATTAGTCTTTCGGAGTTGAAGGTTCTAATTGATATGTAGGATAGAGCTAGTTGATATAAGGCTAGGATTGCTAGGTGTCTTAGGATACCGTTTAGATCGCCTAGAGAAGCCCACTGTACTACGAGTGCTGAGTGGGTGAAGGGGATTAGCTGGAGGGCTAGGGAGATCCAGGAGGGTAGCTTTGTAAGATCTACTATTAAGGCTGAGAAGTAGATGGCCATAGCTATCATCACCACTATGGAGGACATGACCTGCGCTGATCTAACGGTCTCGCTCCTAGAAGCTATTATCGTGGCTATAGCCACCGTCACCGTTATTGTCATGAGGGAGGAGAGGGTCCACGCTAGGGCTACTGTTAACGATATCTTAAGGGCTCCAAGTGCTAGGTAGAAGAATGCTAGGAGTGCAATACTATCAGCTAGAGCGGCTAGAAGGCCTAGGATTGTCGCTGCCACCATCTTACCGGCTAGGATCCCCCCTCTACTAATGGGGGCTATAAGTAGCTTCTCAATAGTCTTCCTCTCCCTCTCGCCCACAATAGCATCTGACATGAAGACTATAGCTGGGTATGCTACGAAGAAGAGGGAGAACTGTAGGATCTTAGCTGTCGCTGCCACCTCAGCTTGAACCTCTTCTGCCGGAGCCCCTCCAGCTAGGTGGTAGCCGGTGGAGACTAGTATAGGGTTTCTCAACGAGTTAGGGTTAACGGTTAAGTTAGCTATGCTAGCTAGCCTTCCAATCCTCTCGTTAACCACGTCAACGCTTATATCATATAATGCTTCGAGGACAGCCCTGTACACTATATCGCTTGCCGGAGAGCCTACAAGCTTACTTATAACCACCACAGCCTGCCCATCAAGTCTTGTTAAGTTGCCGTGGAAACCACGTGGTATCGTTATCCTTACATCAGCCTGTGTAACTTCAGACCCTTTAGTCACGGTCACATTAACATGAACCCCCAGCCTCCCCGCTCTCTCCTCAACCATTTTCGAGAGCCTCTCAGCTACGTCGAACGCCTTCTCGTCTTCGATGATAACCGCTACAGAGACCGACTGAGATGCTGCCAGGAACCCCGCTAGTAGTGCTAGGCTAGGAAGGGATACGAGTGGTAATACTACCACTGCTATAATTGTTCTATAGTCTCTAGACAGGTCTAAGAGCTCCTTCCACAGGACTACCCTAAACTCTCTCACCAACAAGTCTAACATAAGCCTCCTCAAGGCTCTCCGCCCCCGTGGACTCCATGAGCTCCCTGGGGCTACCCTCGGCTACTAGCCTACCGTTAACCATTAAACCTACAACATCTGCTAGCTCCTCGGCATCCCTCATATCATGTGTTGTTATAAGGAATGTGGTCCCACCGCCAGCCATAGACTTTATGATCTTCTTAACCCTATACGATGATACCACGTCCAGGCCCGATAGGGGCTCGTCTAAGACGGCCACCCTCGGGTTGTGCATAAGCGTTAGCGATAGTAGAAGCCTCCTCTTCATACCCCTACTATAAGCCCCAGCCCTAGAGTTTAGATCGCGGAGCTCGAGACCTGAGATATCCACAGCTCTCGATACAATATCCTCTATGTTAGAGCTCCTAGCGTAGAGTCTAGCGTAGAAGAGGATGTGCTCCAAGCCTGTAAGCCTCTCATATGGTTGAGCATCTTCAGGTAGGTAGCCTATGTAAGCCCTAATCTCCCCACCGGCCACCTCTGGATCACGCCCTAGAATCTCAACCCTACCCGTATCCCTCCTAACCAAGCCTAGGAGTATCCTTATCGTAGTGGTCTTCCCAGACCCGTTAGGGCCTGCTAGCACGTAAACAGCGCCCTCGGGGACGTTGAGGGTGACCTCTTCTAAGATAACCTTGCCTTTGATCCTCTTACTAACACGTTCGGCTAAGATAGCGTACTTCAACCCATTACACCCAGTGGAAGCTGACGCCACTAGGTTGAAACCCCGGTTTAACTTTAACTTCTAAACCCTAAGTATACCCTCGGTAGGCTGCGGTTGGGCGTTGAAGGTAAGCTTAGAGAGTTTATAGCTGAGTATGGCGAGAGAGCGTGTATTCTACTTAAAGCTATATACGAAGAGCTAAGCTCGGAGAGTGGGCTAAAGCTGGGAGATTTTAGCGTGAAGGGTCTTAGAAGCAGACTTAAAAGCTGGGGTATAGAGTACAACCCGGTCCCGCTCCTCCTGAAACTAGAAAAGGAGATAGGAGTCATAGAGACATCGTATAGATCAACAACCCAGAGGTGGTGGCACGTCATCGATAGGAGAGCCCTTGAAAACGCCCTAGGAGAATGCGGTGTGAGCTCCCACAATGAAATAGGAGATCCTAGAGCAAGACTACTTAGACTACAATTCCATGTGCTAAGACCCTATGAGATACTAGAGGCCTTCAAGAGAATACAATCACGAGGAGCAGTGTCTAGAGGCGACTTAGAGTTCGTAAGGAGAATAGCCTTCAACGAACTACCGCTCCTCATAAAGATAAAGGAGGAGGCGGAAAACCTAGGCTACAACATAGAGCTACGAGAGGAAATAGAGGTTATTGAGAAGATAGTAGAGGTTGCCGAGAAGGTTATTCTAACCGGGGATAGCGAGAAGGCGGGAAGCACTTGGAGAACCCGCCAATACGCCTTAAGAGAACAGAGCAAACCTTACACTTTGACGGACAGCTCCTAAAACCCAACACTATGACCCCTCCCCGCCCTGAAGGGCGCCTTTTAAGGCGGGGAGGGGTCGTATGAGTGGTGGTAAGAGCTGAACAGCCCTTTAACAGCCCACCTTGGAATGCTACACAAGATCTATAAGGATTTAGTCTAGGCTGGTCTGGGGAGGGATTGCGTGGTGGATAGGAATGTTGTTAGCCTATCTGCGTTTAACCTGTTTAGGGGTTTAGCTACTGGAGGTTATATGGCGTTATTTGCAGCTTACATGGCGAGGTATGGTTACTCCATGAGTGATATAGGGTTTGTTATAGCTTTGTCTAACGTGGTTGGGTTTCTCGCCTCGCCCGCGATGGGTTACGTCCTGGAGGTTCATAGTAGTAGGCTTGTCTCAGCTGCTACCGGGTTCTTGTTGGCTGTATCCCTATTTTTGCCTGCTTTCTCTGATAGCATGCTCTCTCTATCTGTGAGCTATTCTCTCTTCATGCTATCCTTTTACTTCGGCCAACCTGCTAGGATGACGTTTCTAGCTAGGGTTGTGGATAGGAGGAGGCTGGGTAGCGTTGTTGGTGTGACTGGTGCTGCTTTTACAGCTTCTAGGACTGTTGGGCCTCCCCTATCTGGAGCTCTAGCTCTCTACTATGGTTACTGGGAGGCTTTCATAATACTGGCTCTCCTAGCCCTAGCGGGATCCACCCTGTTTTACCTTACATCGACGGAGCTTGGAGTTAGCCCGGGTAGGAATAATTCAAAGTATGATCTCCTCGACCCCTATAGAAGGTTGTTGAAGCCTGATAGGAGTTTAGCTCTCCTCTACGTATTCGTAGGCCTTGATAGAGCTGCTTGGATGATGTGGTTCCCCATGCTTAGCGCCTTCCTAGTTAGGATAGGTTATGATGAAGCGACCATAGGAGTCTTAATAGGGTTGTCCAACGCCCTGGAAACTCTATGCACTCCCATAATGGGTAGGCTAACTGATGTCCTCGGAGCTAGTAGGATGCTTGCCTTATCAGAGGCTAGTGCTGCGCTCTCAGCTCTAACCCTTGCCACTATCAACTACACCGGTACAGCCGGGACTGTTATGTCCATGAGCCTCATAGGCGTTAGCATAGGCTCGTGGATTCCAGCATACAACGTGTACGTAGCTAGGGTTTACGAGAGGCTGGGCGAGGCGTATGCTACTACTAATGCTATTAGAAGTGTGGCTGGTATACCTGCACCATATATAGGAGGGTTCTTGTATGAGGCTCTAGCACTTCATGCACCTCTACTAGTTTCAGCTGTAGTGCTAGCGTATACCACCCTAATGGCGTTAAAACCGCTTAGAGAGGTTGAGAGGTTAAAGGCCTCCACGGCCACCTCTTATAGGTGATGGGGAGTCCACGGGTCTGAGGGGTTGCCTGTGAAGACACCTGTCTCAACCGACGACTCCGATCTTAGCAGTTACACGCTCACTTTAACCTTTTAACCATGACATACGCGTCCTCCCCATCAGAGTAGTATCCCTTGATTATCCTAGCTTTCCTGAACCCGTACTTCTCGTAGAGCCTTATAGCTGGTATGTTGGATATTCTAACCTCAAGGTATATGGAGTCTGTTTTGTAAACATCCATCATAGCCCTTATAGTCCCCTCTAGCAACCTTGATCCTACACCCATCCTCCTATACTGCTCCCTAACAGCTATTGAAACGAGGTGACCTACAGGTCTAGGCTCTGTAAGGCTTTTGAGCATAGATACGATGCGTTTTAAGAAACTGCCCTCCTCTTCAAGCTCTACTGTTAAACCCAGGAGTACTGGGTCCGCCTGCTCCTCAACTCTACTCATAGCGTATCCTACGAGCTTACCCTCAATCTCCGCTACTAGGAAAGCCTCGCCCCAGTTATCTAGGAGGTGTTTGTAGAAACCATACCAGTAGTTCTCCGGTAAAGTCTCCACATTAATCCTCATAACCTCCGGTATATCGCTCTCCCTAGCCCTCCTAACAGTGAACTCGGCCATAGACCACTAAGCCTCCAAGGTTTCACAAGATATGCTTGGGGGAGTTTAAAAAATATCCCCTCCAACCTAACTATAGGGTGTTGAGGAGGTTACCCTAAATTGAGGTTACCCGAGTATCACCCGGTAAAGGATATCGTGGGAGAGGTTAACAGGTACCTTGAAGGTAAAACCGTTATCCTAGGTATTACGGGGAGTGTAGCGGCATATAAGGCTGTTGATACTGCTAGGTGGCTTATCCGGAGAGGAGCCAGGGTAATCCCTGTTATGACCTATGAGGCTAGGAAGTATGTTGGAGAGATTCTACTACACTGGGCTACAGGCTTTAAACCCTTAGTCGAGCTAACCGGGGAGACGGAGCACGTAGGCCTTGTTAGGAGCTCCGATTCAATACTAATAGCCCCCGCTACCCTATCGACCGTAGCTAAGATAGCATATGGTATTGTGGATAACCCCGTGGCTCTAGCAGCTGTCTCCGCTCTAGGTTATGGTAAGAGTGTTATTGTGGCGCCGGCTATGCACTCAAGCCTTTACGATAGTGAACAGTATAAATCCGCTGTTAAGAGGCTGGAAGAGCAGGGTGTCACTATTATACCTCCCGTTGTGGAGAAAGGAGTTGCTAGGTATCCTCAGCCCGAGCTTGTTGCTAGGATTGCAGCTTCGGTAACGAGTAGGGGTAGGGATATGAGGGGGTTAAGGGTCTTAGTTACAGCAGGGCCCACTAGGGAGTGGTTGGATAGAGTTAGGTTTATATCGAACCCTAGTAGTGGTAGGATGGGTGTTGAGGTGGCTGTAGAATCGTGGTCTAGGGGGGCTAGTGTAGACCTGGTACACGGCCCGATGAGCCTACAGCCACCTCACATGGTTAGGAGGTTTAACGTTGAGACCACCAGCGATATGAGGGATATAGTGTCTAAGCTTACAGAGGAGGAGTACGATGTCATAGTGGCTACGGCAGCACCAGTTGATTTCACCCCAGGGGAGCGTTATGAAGGTAAGGTTAAGAGTGGGGTTGAGTTAATCTTAAATCTTAAGCCTACACCTAAAGTGCTTGAGGGTATTAGGAGGAAGCCTAGGGTTCTAGTTGCGTTTGCAGCTGAGCACACTTTAGATGTGGATAAGCTTAGGGAGGCGGCGTTAGAGAAGCTTAACAGGTATAAGGCTGACATAGTCGTAGCGAATCCCGTAGGCTTCCCTGGGACAGGTTTTGCATCAGAGACTAACATGGCGTTGATAGCCTATGGTGATGGTAGTTATAGAGTGCTAGGTGCGATGCATAAGGAGCTCTTAGCAAGGCTGGTGGTAGATGAGGCTTTGAAGATCTTGAGGAGAGGGTGAACCTTGAGGCATAAGATCTGCTCGACATCCCCCCACCATATTACAGCTTTATTCAAACCCCACACCGGAAAAGGGGGTTTAAGCGAGATAGGGTCTACGGGAGTTGGATTGGTGGTAGAGCCGAGAGCTAGGGTTTGCATCCCTGGCGAGGGGAGGTTGGATGATGTAACCATATCTACTGTGAGAAGGGTGGGAGAGCTCCTTGGACTGTATGATTTAAGGTTAGAGATTAACACCCCCCTCCCGCCCGGTGTTGGCTTCGCTGTTAGCGCGTCAACAGCCATAGCATCAGCTTTAACAATGGGGTTCTTGAGGGGTTTATCATATACTAAGTCCTTAAAGGTGGCCCATGAGGCTGAGATAATAGAATCCACTGGGCTCGGGGATGTCCTAGCTATATCATGTGGTGTCGGGCTAGCTGTTAGAATTAAGCCTGGAGCTCCTAGCGTAGGGCTCGTTGATTGTAAGCAACTGCCACCAGGCCTATCAATCTTAGCTTTAATGGTTAAACAAGAGCATACCAGGGATCTGGTGAGATACTATGTTGAGATGGGGTTGCATGAGAAGGCAGAACCTCTAATAGAAAGGGTTATAGAGTCCATGGACTTCAACGTTTTCTCGGAGCTCGTGTTGAAGTTCAACGTGGATAATGGGGTGTTAAGAGGGCTTGTTGGGGAGAGCGGGGAGGAGCATCTCTTGAAGACCCCCGGCTTGGTAACGGTTTATGGTAAGAAGGGTGTTGTAGTTGCTGTTGTTGAGAGTGATAGGCTGGGCGATTCCCTAGGCCATCTTCAGAAGCTAGGTTATAAGATCTACTACCTAGAACCCTCAAAGGGCGGGCCTGAGCTCTGGGTGGCCTAGAGTGCGCTGGGATATACCTAGGAGCCACCCTAGGTATGAATCTCTAGTTGTTAGGGAGAAGCTTGTAGAGGCTTTCATGGATGGTATTGTGGTACCTCAAGGCCTTATAGCCCATGGTCGCGGTGAGGCTTTCGACTACATATTAGGTGAGCGTAGCCACCCCTTCGCTCTTGTAGCTGAGGAGACTACAGTGGCTAGTATGCTGCTAGCTAGGAAGCCTGTAATATCGGTTAACGGTAACTACGCTGCCCTAGCAGCTAGGGAGATAGTGGAGCTGGCTAAGCTAACAGGAGCCCTGGTAGAGGTAAACCTATTCTATAGAACCGAGGAGAGGGTGGCTAAGATAGCTAGGCTCCTAGAAAGAGAGGGAGCACAGAACGTCCTAGGAGTTGGGTGCGAAAAGGCACAGATAGAGGGCTTGGAGAGCCCGAGAGGAATAGTATGTAGAGACGGCATATACACAGCAGACTTCATCTTAGTAGCAATAGAGGATGGAGATAGAACACAAGCACTAAGAAAAGCTGGGAAGATGGTAGCAGCAATAGACCTAAACCCCTTCAGTAGAACAGCACAAACAGCACACATAACAATAGTAGATGAAGCTAGAAGAGCCACAAAGAACATGATAGAAATAGCCTTAAAACTAGGAGGAGCTGAGAGAAGCAAACTAGAAGAGATAGTGAAAAACTATGATAACAGGAAAGTGCTAGCAGAAGCATTCAAAACAATAATGATGAGACTATCAGAAGCTGCAGAAAAGGGAGTTATAATAGAGATACCCTAAGCCGGGAAACCACACCCCAACTAAAGGTTAAAACCACCAGGGAATACAACCAACTAAAGGATGGGCCGGTAGCTCAGCCTGGAAGAGCGCCGCCCTCGCACGGCGGAGGTCCCGGGTTCAAATCCCGGCCGGTCCACCACTCAACCACTCCCACCCATAGCTCTAAAGTAACCTCTAGAGGTAACTTCATGTTGATGAGCGGACTGGATGGCGAGCCGGCCCGAGTTCGAGCTCTAGATCTTCACCTGCAAGATCTAAGGTCTTCTTCAGCCTTAGAAATGCTAGTCCTATGGTGGTCCATAGTAGGGTTCCTGTGAGTGGTGCTAGGTGTTGTAGGTAGAGTAGCAGGATCCTACCTGGAAGTGAGATGTAGTCGTCTGCTTCCGGGGGGCTTAGGGGTGTTGCTAGGGTTAGGGTGGCTACTGCTATGAATGGTATTAGTGCTGCTGTCATCGGGTGTAGGAGCTCTTGATGCTTAGACTGCCTGTATGCTATGTATGATGTGTAAGCTAGAATTAAGGCTGGTAGTGAGTAGAATGTTATCAACAGGAGCCCTATAGTGAGAGTGTTGGAAGTGCTTAAGAGAGTATCATATACCGGCATCCCCCTGCTGTATAGTACCCCTCTAAATCCTTTTTCCCTAGTAGAACTTTTGGTATAGTGTATACTGGGTAATAGAAGCTCTCGACCTCCCTGGTGCCAGGCCCGGAGCTCCACGTGATTGGCTGTAGTAATCCTAGAATTAGTACTACCATCATAGCAACATTGTATTTAACCCCCCGGTTGGAGCTCTTAAGCTTACGAAGATGGCGTAGTACAGGCTAGGATATGATGTGATGCCCAACACTAGGGATGCCATGGTTAGAGCTCTGATATCAACGTAGAAGAGCTCCTTATATCGATTGAATCGGGTCTGAACAAGAGCTTCATAGAAGTGCTTAGGGGCGTAAGGTGGAGTATGAAGTGTGGTGTGGAGCGTTAGCGTAAATGATGTATACATAGCTGTATATGGAGCCCTCAGCAACCCTCCCACACAGTCACCTCGATAATAAGTCCGTCAGAGCGGGTTTAGTTAAAAAGCTCTTCCTGAAACTTGTACTATTAAGTGTTTAAAGGCTGGGTTTAGGGTTAGGGGATTTCCTATTTAAACTTAGCTTTCATAAGAGTTTCCTGTTTTAATGGTTACACTGTCGTAGTGGGAGCTTCACACCCTTAGGGCTGGGGAGACTGCGTATTCTCCAGGTCTTATCTATGGATTTTCGCTTGGCCCTAGCACGCTCTCCACCATGTTTGTGAGGTCTTCTGCGAACTGTCTTCCATCTATGAATGGTATGGGCGGCATCGGGAGTACTAGGCTGTATTCCCCCATCCTATAAGCTTTTTTAATTGCCATGCCTAGCTCCTCGAACGCTTTCTCTGACTCTGTGAAAGACTTTACCACGTCCTCGATCCACTTGAGGATCCTCCTCTCCTTCGCTCTCGTCCTTCCCCCTATGAACATTACAGCTATATCGGCTATGAACTTTGATGGGACCCCTGCGTCAACCTCCTCCCCACTATCCATTCTTACCATCCTTATCCTTAACCCCGTGTGGGGCTTCCACCTGGGTAGTGGGATTCCTAGTTTTTCGAAGTGCTCTTTAAGCCCTTCTACACCACCACTTTGGGTCATGTAGATGGTTTTAACACCATGTTTTACTACCTCCTCGTGTAGTGCTAGTCCAAAGGACACTATTCCATACGCTATATCCTCGGCCTTCCTAGGGTCGCCGAGGAGCTGGTATGCAGGGTATAATAGTGTAGTTACGACAGCTGCGTCGAAGTTGCTTTCTAAGCGAAAGTACCTCTTGATTACATCAGAGAGAGCCATTATATCCTCTAATAGCACCCTGCCATTCACAATCTTCTCATAGTCATCCTGGCTAACGAACATGAACATTGGAACGCACACGACAACAATCTTCAAAACACTAAACCACCGAATTAAAGTTTAGGCTACACACAGTTATAAATGTATACAAGCCCATCTTAGGAAATCGGGGAAGCGTTAGCACAAGCGTTGAGAGCTCTCAGTAACCAGATATTAGTAGAGCTACCCAACATACCCCCGTACTTCTACCAGGTCACCACGGTTCCCCCATCACTAGAAAACTAGGTTTTATAATCTAGTCCGTGAGTTCGAGCACTGTTAGCAGGGTTAGACCTTAGTGTGAGTTCACATGCTTCACCCACATCCCATGGCCTTGGTTGAGCTCTAATGCTATGGGCCCCATCTGGGTATAGGTGAGCTTAACCCTAGCCCTCCCCACCTTAGTGTAGATTACCTGGTGTCTTAACGGTGAGATCGTAATAGTTTACCCTGTTGTTGTTGGACTTTTGCCCTTGAGAGTTTTAATAGCTTTGGTGAAGTTCTGTGTAGCGGTGGCGCTCTGTGGGCTTTCGAGCTATTCTAAGCTTGTCTCTCGCGCTGACTATAATGGTCTCTTTGTTGAGCCTCTCCTCACCTTCTATGCCCCATGGTTTTAGCTTAACTCTAGGTTTTAACGTGTTATGGGTTGTTTATAGTAATCCTAGTACTGGTGATGACATGGCGTTAGCCACATGTGCTCTGGGTGGTAGCCTTCTAGTCTTCGGCTTTGACAGCCGACCTGGGAATTATCAGTTTAGGGTTGAGTTTAGGGATGCCTCCACAGCTACACGTACAGGAGAGCTCTCTTTGAATCCTAGTGGTTTCGACGATGTTATATTCGACTGCGATGTACTCGATGGTAGGGCTTTTGCCGTTGGAGCTACACTCACCTTAGAGAGGCCTAAGGCTTACGCTATCATAGTTGACCAAGAGAATTCTAGGTTTGACATTAAGCTTAAAGATCTAAACTGGTCTGGCTTCGCTTACACTGTTGAAGCGAGGGATGGCTACCTTTATGTTGGTGGAGGTGATCTAAGGGAGTCCAGGCTAGTCTTTAGGGTTGATAAGCTTGATGCAAACCTAGGCCTGGTTGCCAGCTATAAGTCCGTGGGCTTGGAGGGCCACCATACGGGTATATTCGATATGGTTTTCAACAAGGCCACAGGCCACCTATGGGCTGTGGGGACGGCCGCCGGTGGTGGGGGTAATAGGTGGTGGATTGAGGTGATAGACCCTCAGGCTATGGAGCTGGTCAAGGTCGTAGACCCCGGGGTTCGAGGTGTGGCTATGACCGCTATCTCGGATAGCGAAGGCTTCGTCTACGTCATGGGTGGTGAGGATATAGATAGGGGTGGTTACCTGTTAAAGTTCGATAGAGAGGGTAATGTTGTGGCGAGGCTTGAGCTAGGGGAGTTCACGGCCACCAAGGCGACCATGATAGGCAATTTCCTAGTACTAGCTGGTAACGAGAGGAGAGACGGTTACTACAGGCATACGATCTACGTGCTAGACAGGGATTTAAACATACTGGGTAAGACCTACCTAAGCATGGACGTTGACGCAAACTCATACTTCATGTTCGGTAGGATGTGGGTCGACGGTAGCAAGGTCTACGTAGCGGGTTCGGACATGAAGCCTGAAAACTCCAGGTGGGTTGTATACGCTCTAGAAGCACGTGAGGTAATGCAGACAACGGTAACCACGACTGTGACAACAACAGTAATCAGATTCCTAACCTACACAACAACCGTGACAGAGACTAGGCTGAGAACAGTAACAACAACACAACCCGTAACAACAACAGTGTACGTGACGACAACGCAGGTAAGAGAGGAGACAGCAACTGTGACGGTTAGAGAGCCTATAACAGTAACCCTAACAAGAGATGTAACAAGAACCCTAACAAACACTGTAACCGAGACGAAGATGATCGAGAGGGAGGTGGTAAGAGAGCACACTATAACCCTAACAACGACAATTGAAAGACTCCCAACAACACCGGTAGTAGCCCTAGTTATAGCATTAACCCTGATAGCAGTAGTAGCACTATTGATGCTTAGGAGGCGTTAAACCCTAAGGTTGTTGAGCTCAAAGACATTATATGGTGTAAGGGGAGCTAACACAATGGCAGCCTCGTCTACAGTTTAGCCCTACACAGCTCACCGTGGAACTGTTATCACTCTAATACCTAGCTCTTTCTCAATAACATCAGCTTTCTTAACAATATCTAGGTCTAACGTAGCGAATCCAAGGCATCCAGATGCCTTGCATGTTATCACGTGTAGTAGATCAAGGGTTTTAAGCTTAAGGGTATGAGCTTTCCTCACAGCAGCCTCTAGAACATAGTTAAAATTCACATCAACCATCCTCGCTTTAACGCTATCTATTGAGTATACTGCGAGTGTAACCGGCTCCTCTAATCCGGCTCTTGAATAGACTGATACTAGCTCGACTAGCGTTAACCTAGAAACAATCCTGTCACCACCTAGACTTTCAACGAGCATCCTAGCTTTTTCATGATTAGAATCTAGTTCATCGACATAGGATATTATGACGTTTGTATCAATGTAGATCAAGGTTGGAAGGCCTCCTAACGACCTCTATCCTCTTCAAGTATCCTGCTTAGACCACCATGTCTTAGCTTGAATCCCTGCTTTTTCAGCTCCTCTACTTTCTTGTAGACGTTATCCCAGTATTCAACTTCTCCAAGCACCTCCTTTAACCCTTTCTCAATCATAATGTTGAAGGCGTGAGATCTACTTCTAGCAAGTCCGTAGCTGATCATCTTATCAGCTAACTCTACTAACTCCCTACGAACTTTAATTGTTACGGTTACGCTCATCTAGGTGTACCCATGTACACTCTGTTATACCAGAACTTATATTTTATGATACGCATAGCACCACTTGCCTACGGTGGGGTTTTTAAAACTCTACCTACAATTTTATGCTTTTACAAGTGTTAAGGATCTGATATAGGGCTGTGAAGCCCTTGGTGGTAAGAGCCTACTAAGGTGAGCGAGCTCGGAGAGTGTGATGGGTTGTTGATGCTTAGTATTCCTTCTTTACTATTGGTTTCTTTATGTACGTTGCTAGTTCTGAGAATGGTGTGTACGCTGCTCCTGCCCATGTGTTCCCGCATTTTCTGCATTTCCATATGCCTGTTGTTATCCTGTATACTGTTCCTTTTGCTTCGCAGAATGGGCATGTGTGTTTTGCGTATCTCTTTAGTAGTACGTCTCTCACTCTCTTCCTTAGGCTTACTCCGTATCTCGTCCCGTATCTTCCTGCTGGTCCTACTACTTTTGTTCTACCCATTCTAGGCCCCTTGTGTTAGGGTTTGGTTTAGGGTTTTAAAGTATGTTTGTGCTATGTTTTTCCCTATTCTTATGGCTTCTTTTAACTCTTCTACCTTCATTCCTCCTTCTCCTGTTTTCTGAGCCCCCACTATTCTTAGGTTTTCGTCGAATGATAGTATTATCCTGTAGTCTGCTATCACCTCCTCCTCGAATGTGGGGTCTACTACTAGGAATCCGGCTATCTTAGCTATTGTTACTGTGACCACCCTGTGGTTTATCTTGAGTGGTTTAGATGCTACATCTCTTCTAACCAGGATATCCCCTACCTCTGTCTCCTCGTATTCTGGGATCCTCGTAGTTGCTAGGGCTGCCATTGTTGCAAGCATGCTTGCATCGAATAGATTCCCATCGTGGTCTAAAACGTAGATGTCAATCCAGAGGTTCCAGGCCTTCTCCCCAACCCTTATAACTAGGGATTCGAGATCTACAGCTTTAACCTCCCTCAAACTCCTATCTATAACCCTAGCGAGCTCTATGGCATTCTCATCGGGTGGACCCGGCTCGAATATAGGGGATGCGAGGGGGACGTTCTCAGCATGGACTACGAGGACACCCTGGTCTGGTGTATCCTTGAAAGGCTGGCCGACCTCAACCTTAACACCTACAAGAACCTGTGTGTTACCCAAGCTTACGTGAGCGGACCCCTCAGCCTTATCCAAAACCCGGGTCTTAATACTTATACTTCGCGGCTCATGTATACCCCTACCATCAGCTCTAAGCCCTCTCTCATAAAAGCTTATGTAAGCCTGCCTCCTAATATGAGGTACCACTGGTAGTTTGAACGGTGTAACGCTCAACCCCTACACCTCCTCCCCTACCGCCTCAAACTTCCTTCTCAAAACCTCCTTCTCCATGGAGACTATCCTCTCTATGGCACCCCAGGCCATTGAAAACCCCCTCTCAACCTCCTCCTCTGTAAGCACACCGTTAAGCTGGAAGAGCGTTACTAAACCTAGATCAGGTGCTCCAGCAACAGGCATATCAGCCTCCCCCATCGAATCCTCAACCTCATCGACATCAAGCACTAGGACCCCTCCCACCTTACCCACAGCTACGCCTGCAACAAGACCCTTCATCGGCACACCCGCATCAGCTAACGCTAGGGATGCAGCGGTAACACCTGCAACTCTCGTCCCCCCATCGGCTTGTAGAACCTCGACGAACACATCTATAACAGTCCTAGGGTACTCTGAGGATAAAACTATATCCTCCAAGGCCTCTCTTATAACCTTAGATAGCTCGACCTCCCTCCTAGAAGGTGTAGGGCTCTTCCTCTCGCTAGTTGAGAAGGGGGCCATGTGGTATCTTACCCTTAAAATGGCTCTGTCCGGGAGCGTCATAAACTTCTGGAAAGGCTCCCTAGGCCCGTAGACTGCTGCTAGAACCTTAGTTCTACCATACTCTACTAGAGCAGACCCGGTGGCGTTAGCTAGAACCCCTACCTGCATACGTATAGGTCTAAGCTCGTCGAACCTCCTACCATCATGTCTAAGGCCTCTCTCATCTATCAAGGTAACCTTAGCCTTATGACCCACCTCTAGACACCCCTCCTCGCTCTCTCCTCCTCTATAAACCTTGCAATCCTCTCAGTTAAACCTACAGTATGTGCTTCGGCCTCCACAATTTTTAAAGCCATAACTGCTATCACTTCGAGCTCCCTACTAGGGCATTCTATGTGAACCCTACCGTTAACGGTTGGGAATAATGTACACCCTGTCTTCTCCTCTATCATGTTAGCCATGCTCCTCCTCTTACCTACGACCCTTGCTATCTTAGATGGAGAAATATCAACTACAATCCCGTTAACCACCCTACCTAAACCCTCACCTTGAACGCTTAGAATTGGATTTCTAGTCTTATCGAATAATGTAACCCTAGCCTTAATATAATCCCCTGGTCTGAGATACCTAGCTAGATCGTCTACAGCTGGGTTGAAAGGCCTCCCTAGGAAATCCTGTGCCGGTAGTATAGCCTCGTATGGCGCGTTTATATCCACATGCCAGCTGGTTGCACCTATAGACTCCACAAGCCCTATAACCACGTGGCCCACCTCCGGGACGTAGACCCCTTTAATGTTGATGAACACATGCTTATCATCCCTCCTCGATAGAAGCCCTACTACCGTCGCTATCCTAGCCCCTCCTAATTCTAGGGTGTAAGGGTGCTTACCCTCAACCCTGGAGTCAAGCCTCTCCCCGGGGACTACTATGGTGCCGTGTACCGCTCTACCCATTCAGCCTACCACCTTAACATTAACACTAGCCCTACCTTTAGCTAGACCCTGTATCCTATTAATAACATCTATTTGAGCCCCTGCTGGGACCTCAACCTCAAGTTTCAAGCTACCGTCCTTAAGCCACTCACTCCTCCTAACATCCCCTATCCTTTTAACCTCAGATACAACCCTCCCAGCGATATCCGGTGGTATTACAGCCTCTATTAGAGCTCTAGCTATCTTTATAGGCATTATCCTAGAGAGCTTGGAGACTATCTCTAGAGCCTGGGATTCCGCATCTCTGTAGAGGTCTATGCTCACACCTAACTCCTCCATGGCCGCCTCGATTCTAGACTCTGGTATTGGCATCCCCGTCTTAGGGTCTACGGCATTCCTAACAATATAGGTTATAATCTTCCTCCTCTTAGCCTCCAGCAACCTCCTCCTCTCCTCCTCAGTCAACTGTATCCTACCCTCCTTAAGGATCCTCTCAGCTATAACCCTTACATCCTCCGTTCCAAAGGCCTTCCTCAGGCTCTCAGGGCTAGCTTTAAGCCCTTTTCTACTATCCTTATAGATTGTGTCAGTCCATAGGATTTCACCTAGGTCAACCTTCTCCCCCTCTCTATACCTGAAGGCTTGTTCTGGTCTCACGAGTACCTCGAACCTCTCGCCTTTAATTTCAATCCATGCCACTACATAGCTTTTCCTAGACATCCTCTCTACGCCCTCCGAGATTATCGTTTTATATGCGGAAAACCTTTAATCGCTGGGATGCCCTGCTTCTTCTCTTTTAGGAGAGGAGCTCCGACTCCATGCTCTTCACTATGCTTTTAATCTCCTCTGGTGTTAGTTTTTTGAACATCTTCTCATCTCTATCAACGAAGCCTATCTCTATAAGCTCGTGGAATACTGGGTACAACTGCTCCTTCTTCTCCTCCCCTGCGGCTACCCTGCTTTTGAATAGAGCCTCTATTGCTAGTTTAATGGCTGAATCTATTGATAGCTCCTCCCTATACATTTTCTCTAGAAAGCTGTTAACGAAGCTATCGCCCATGCCTATAGCTACAGCTTTATAGCTGAAGTACTGGCCTCCGGGGTCTGTTCTATACAGTTTGACCGAGCCGTCTGGGTTAACGCCACCGAATATTAATGCAACCCCGAAGGGCCTCACACCCCCATGTTGTGTGTACGCCTGCTTTACATCGGCTACAGCCTTAGCTAGGTACTCTACTGTTGCCTGCTCTCCGTATACAAGCTTGTGCCTCACAGATACAAGTCTCACATAGTCTATGAGCACCCTCCCGTCTCCACCCATGCCTGCGAAGGCAACCCCGACGTGGTCGTCCACCTTATATATCTTCTCTATATCGCTAACATCGAGGAGTGGCGTAAGCCTCCTCTTCTCAGCGGCTAACACTACGCCCTTAACACTTCTAATTCCGAGGCTAGTCCACCCCTTCTTAACAGCTTCAAACGCGTACCTAACCTGGTATAGATCGCCTTCAGGTGAAAATATCGTTGCAGCCCTATCGTAAGCCATAGCCTGTTGCGTGGGGAAAGCCACCTCAGTCCACCTCCCATTCTGCTAGCTTAAGTCTAAACCTTTAATCCTCATATTAGGATTTTCTTAACACATATTAAACTCTAGCCCGGGATACGTCTAGTGTATGGAGTGTAGGTTGGACTGGTGGCTTCAAATCCTAGCACCACTAGTGTTAGGGGCTGTAGCGGGGCTGGTTAGCGGTGCTCTCATAGCATACGTTACCCTAAGGGGCTATGTGGGGAGGCAGGTGTTGAAGCCTGCCTTGGAGCCCTCTGGGAGGGCTCGTAGGAGGGGGAGGAGGTATATTGTATTTGAGGTTCTCGGAACCGAGCCTGTAGGGTTTGAAGAGTTGAGAGGGGCTATAGAGGATACTGTTAGGAGGGTTTACGGTGAGCTAGGAGCGGTTATGTTTAACGTTAAGCTCATCGAGTACGATGGGGTTAGGAGGAGGGGTGTGCTGAGGGTTAGGAGGGATTTTAAGTTACAAGCTCTAGCGGTTTTAGGGCTTGTTAGGAGCTCTAATGGGAGAAGGTTACTTTTAATACCTATATCTACAACAGGCTCTCTTAAAAGAGCTAGGGCTATTGTTAGAGGTTAAGCTTTCCTAGCCGCTGCGGCTACGATCTTTATTATGTCCCCGTCGTTTACCCTGTATGATTCTCCAACCCTCTGTTTCGTCTTAGCGTTTATAGCGTAGAGGAATGTTTCGCCTAGATCTGTGTGTATCCTGTAGGCTAGATCTCTAGCTGTCGACCCCCTTGGGATTATGAGAGCGTCTGGTAGCACTCTACCCTGTTTATCTGTTAGCTTAACGTGATCCTCCACAGGATATACTACTATGTTATCTAAGGTTTTGAACACGGCTTCGTTTAAAGCCTCCTGGACCCCTGTAGAACCCCATTTCCTCAGCACAAGATCTCTAATCCTCTCAAGAGCTCTAACCAGATCCCGTGGCGGGCTACCCACCACCTTGAAGTCTCCGTCTCCAGGCATATACTCTACCATGTTTTTAGCTGATGCCCTTCTAAGCATTAGCTCTGCTAGGGAGCTCGTAGGTATAACGGGGACTCCTTTAAACTCTTCTCTAAGCCTTCTCACATTATCCTCTGCTACGGGTACATCCGCTTTATTAGCTACTATCACTATAGGCTTAGCTACCCTTCTCAGCTCGCTAACGAAAACCCTAAGATCCCCTCTATCCCAGCTCGTAAGCCTTTTAGACTCGAGGCCTGTGGTTTCAAGAGCTTTAACAACGTGGTTCTTAAGTATACCTAGCCCAGATAGCCTCTGAGCTAGAGCTCCGGGCACGTCTAGAGCTCCGCCGGTATCTATGAACCTTGCAAGTTTATCCCAATCCCTCGCTATTATATTGAACATCCACTCCTCTATCTCGAACACCATCTGTTTAACTTCTTCGACCGGGTCGTAGGAGCCGGGTTTAACAGGCCTCCCCTCCTCGTCCGTTGAGCCGCTTGCATCAACCACGAGCAGTAGGGCGTCAGCTCTCCTAACATGATCTAAGAACTTGTTCCCAAGCCCCCTACCTTCATGGGCTCCCGGTACTAGACCTGCTACATCGACTATCTTAACGGGGATAAACCTCCATCCAAGCCTGCAAATGCTGTTAGAAGCGTTACAACTGGGTAAACCTAGCTCTACGTGGGGGCACATCCTCCTAACATAGGTTACGCCCACGTTAGGATCTATGGTTACGAAAGGTCTATTCTCTATGGGCACATCTATCTCTGTTGCAGCGGAGAAGAAAGTTGATTTACCAACATTAGTCTTACCCACAACACCTAGGAGTATGTTGGAAGCCTCCACTCACAACACCTAGATTAGCTAAGCATAGCTAGAGGTTAAACGTTAACCGCTTCTAAGAGCTAGGGATACTATGAAAGCTGGGGAGCTTGAAATCCATGATACCGCCTGCTCGGGCTTAAGCCCTAGGCTGTAGAGTAGCCCTACTATGCTAGCAGGGCTCCACATACTGTACTCATCTACAGCATCACTCACAGCTATAGCTCTAACGTTAAGCCTCCTAACTCTATCCACAACCTCGTATAAGTAGCCTATAGACCTCCCCTCAATAGCATATGATAGGGGGATCTCGAAGACCCCCCAACCTCTACTCTTAAAGAGCCTCTGTTGAGACTTATCTACGAAGACCTCGGCTCCAGGCTTCACCCTGAGTATGTGAACCCTCTTATTAACCCCAGCGTACCTAGCAGCATCAAGCGACTCAGCCTCAACAACTACGAGAACTCCACCCCCCAGGGTATCCCGTATTCTATCGAGTGCAGCCCTAACCTCAGCTCTACTGGAACCCCTAATGGTAACCCTCCTAATAACCCTAACACCCTCCCCT
>Ga0272447_1000498_pt1 | contig 29633 bp, 23 predicted proteins | sample YNPCB0133_FD_194589 | JGI IMG/M metagenome (GOLD analysis project Ga0272447, IMG submission 194589) | Hot spring microbial mat communities from Yellowstone National Park, WY, United States - YNP-CB-013-3 | ecosystem: Environmental > Aquatic > Thermal springs > Hot (42-90C) > Sediment | place... | reverse complement strand
AAATAAGCGAAAAATTGAGCTTCATGCTGCCTTGCTAAGCTGCAAAAAATCTGTAAACTATAGATTGTCTTCGTGTGCATCAGCGAATTTGCAAAGGAGGATTCTCTTATGGCTGTCAAAGCCCCGCTTTCAACACAAAGCTCCAAAGCGCTCTTCCAGAAGATGAGCCAGTACGTCCCTCGCGCGGTCTCTCCCCTAGCGCCGTTCATTATAGCCGAAGGGCGCGGGGCCGTCGTCAAGGATCTCGAAGGGAACTCGTACATTGATCTGACGGGTGGCTGGGGATGCCTCAGCGTCGGTCATGCCCATCCAAAGGTCGTGCGCGCCATCCACGAGCAAGCCCAACGATTCACTCATACAGATTGCAGCGTCATTATGTATGACGTCTATATTGAGCTGGCTGAGCGCTTAGTCAAGCTTGCCCCTGGCCCATCCCCAAAGAAAGCGATCTTCTTCAATTCCGGGGCGGAGGCTGTCGAAAACGCCGTCAAGATCGCTCGATCGTATACGAAGCGCAAAGCCGTGGTCGTCTTCGAGGGGGCGTTCCACGGGCGGACGTATATGGCCCTCACCATGACCCACAAAGCCAAGCCCTACAAGGAGGGCTTCGCCCCGTTATGCTCTGATGTCTATCGCATGCCCTTCCCCAATCCCTATCGCAATCCTATGGATTTTCGCCACTGGGAGAAGCAGCTCTTCAGCTTGGTCAATCCCGACGAGATCGCCTGCATCGTCTTTGAGCCGGTGCAAGGGGAGGGCGGGTTTGTCGTTCCCCAGGAGGGCTTTGTGCAGTTCTTGCGCGAGCTGACTTATAAGCACGGCATCGTCTTGGTCGCCGACGAGATCCAGACGGGCATCGGGCGGACGGGGAAGTTCTACGCGTCTGAGCATTATGGCATCGAGCCCGATCTGATGACGCTCGCCAAGTCGCTCGCCGCGGGGATGCCGCTGAGCGCCGTCGTGGGCGTGCAGAGAGTGATCGACGCGCCGGGGGACAGCGCCATCGGTGGGACGTATGTGGGCAACCCCGTGGCATGTGCGGCCGCCCTCGCTGTACTCGAGATCATCGAAGAAGAGCGCTTGCTTGAGCGCGCGGTGGAGCTCGGTCGGTACATGCGCGAGCGCTTCGAGCAGATGCAGCAGAAGTACGATATCGTGGGAGACGTGCGCGGCCTGGGGGCGATGGTGGGCATCGAATTGGTGAAAGACCGCACGACCAAGGAGCCCGCCTCCGAGGAGACGATGGCTATCGTTCACGAGTGCTTGGCGAACGGCGTGATCATCGCCAAGGCGGGCTTGTATGGGAACGTCATTCGCATGCTCATCCCGCTCGTGATCAAAGAAGATGAGCTGAAGCGGGGCCTCGATGTGATCGAGCAGGCGATCGCGAGGGTGTCGCGCTAGGGAAGCTCCCACGGGTAGGGCACTTCTATATCTTCTTTGGGGATCTCCCAGATGAATCGCGAGGGCGCATTGAAGAGGAGCGAGCCGTAGAGTGCCCGCCGGGCCGTGAATGAGAGATAGACTCTCTCTTTGGCTCGCGTCAGCCCAACGTAGCAGAGTCGCCTCTCTTCTTCGATGGTGCCCTCCTTGAGGCTGCGCGCATGGGGGAGGAGATTCTCCTCCATCCCTACTAAGAAGACATAATCGAACTCTAAGCCCTTGGCGGAGTGCAGGGTCATCAGGGCCACGCGCTCCTGCTCGCCCGAGTATGTGTCGGCTTCGGCCATGAGCGCGACTTCTTCTAAGAATTCCCTCAGCCCGCCGCGCTGCTCAAATTCCTTGAGATGCCCGATGAATTCTCGAACATTCCCCACGCGCTCTTCTGCATCTACCCCGTCGGCTTGGAGCTCCGCGAGATACCCCGTGCGGCGCAGGAGCTCGTCCGCCAGCTCGCTGGGACGATGAGTGAGAGCGTACTCTTGAAGGCTCTTGATAAGATCGGCGAACTCTTGCAGGCGCTTGCGGGCTCCCTCACTGAATGCTTCGTGTGCGCGCTCGATGGCCTCCCAGAGCGAACAGCTCAGCGTCTGCGCGTGCTTCTGCAAGAGAGCGACCGTCTTCTCGCCGATGCCGCGGCGCGGCTTGTTGAGAATTCTCAGTAAGCTCAGATCGTCCCAGGGGTTGACAAGGAAGCGCAGATACGCCAAGAGATCTTTGATCTCAGCGCGCTCGTAGAACCTGAAGCCGCGCACGATCTCATAGGGGATACCCCAGCGGATGAGGGCTTCCTCAAGCACGCGCGAGAGCGTGTTCACTCGGTAAAGCACCGCGATGTGGTTGAGCGGGACAGCTCTCTTGTGCCAGAGCTCCCAGATCTGCTGGGCCACGAAGTTCGCCTCGTCGAGCTCATCTTGGGCGGGGTAGAGGAAGAGCCGTTCGCCTTCGGGTCGGACGGCGATCAGCTCCTTGGGCTTGCGGAATTGATTGTTTTGGATGACCGCGGAGGCCGCGCGCAGAATGCGCGCCGTCGAGCGATAGTTTGCTTTCAATTGAACGATCTTACAGTTGGGGAAGTCGTGCTCGAACTTAAAGATATTCGTTGGATCAGCGCCGCGCCAGCTAAAGATAGACTGATCGTCGTCGCCGACGACACAAATATTCTCGTACTTTTCTGCGAGCAGCCGCGAGAAGATATATTGCGCATAATTGGTGTCTTGATACTCGTCTATCACGAGAAAGCGAAAGCGATCGCGATAGAAGTTCAAGATATCTAAGCGCTCTTGGAAGAGCCGCACGGTCAGTCTTAAAAGATCAGCGAAGTCGAGGGCGTTGCTTGTCTCTAGCCGGCGCTGATAGTGCTTATAGATTCTATCTAAGAGCTCTAGGAGATAGCTGTCGAACATTCCCACGCGGCGGCTGGCGAACTCCTCGGGGCCGATCAGTTCGTCTTTGGCTCGCTCGATGACGGCCGCGACAAAATCGGGGCTGAGGCCCTCATCGCTGTAGCCGAGCTCTTTGATGGTCTGGACGATCACCGCGCGGGAGTCATTCTCGTCAAGAATTGTGAAGTTTCGATTGTAGTTTCCCCCAAGGTGGTGGATCTGCTCGCGCAGGATGGCCGCGGCCGTCGAGTGAAACGTCTTGATCCAGGGGGTTCTATTGGTTCCCACAAGGTGCTCTACCCGGCGCTTCATCTCCTCGGCGGCTTTGTTGGTGAACGTCACGCCGAGGATGTGCTGCGGCGGGACTTTGTAGTGCGCCATCAAGTACGCGATGCGATGGGTGATCGTGCGGGTCTTGCCCGACCCCGCCCCAGCGATGATCAAGAGCGGGCCTTCGTAGTGTGTGACGGCCTCGCGCTGATAGGGGTTGAGATCTCTGAGAATAGTCTCCTCCGTCATCCCCACAGATTATATCAGACTAATTTGAGCTGGTGCTCCTCCAGTTCGTGTGGGGATTGAAAGGGCTTTACGCTGATGCGGAAGGTCTCGGGGCTGCTCTCGAAGCGCCAATGGGCCTGGACCATCCCCAGGGGCTTTTTGCTATCCCAATGGGTGGCGGCTACCTGAGCGGCGATCTGAATGATTTTGTGGATCTCGCTTGGGCTCTTCTCTCTCCAGTTGGCGCGCACCAGGGCCATGGGCCCGCCCGGCCCCGCAAGATAGAGCCGCAGGTCCTCGGGGAGGAAGAAGTTCTGCAACCGGCGCTTCTCTTCGTCGGTGCGCCCAAGCACGATCACCACATCAGGGGGAAATTTGTAATAGAGCGGGAACTCCAAGAGCTCTACGGCATTGATGGTGAGCCTCTCTTCGTTGAGGAGATCTTGGAGGCGCGGGCCAAAGTAGGGCACGGTGAGCTTACACCGGCGCTCCGCGGGGAAATCCAAGACGTCCACCCCCAGGGCGCGCGCCAGCTCTCGCAGCTTCTCTCTATCGGAGGCGCGCAAGCCCTTCAGTTTGGACCGATCGACAAGGCCCTGCTGTTCGGGGATCGTCTCTGGCAAGAGCTTTGCCGAAAGCGGGCGCAGCACCAGTCCCTTGGCCCCAACAAGCTCCGTGAGCTTCTCAAGATCAGCTGCCCTCAGGCCGCGCTCGCCCACTATCTCCCCGGTGACGATGAAATCCGCGCCGATGCGCCTCATATAGCGCAGGGCCTTCTTGAGGAGCAAGTGGCGGCAATTGAGGCACGTCTGTCTCATGGGGAAGCCGGAGGTGCCGTTGGGGCAGGGCTTCTGGATGAACTGAGCGAGCTCGCGGAAATCTTTCTTGACGTTTTGGCTGCGGAACGGGGCCTGGATCGTCTCCTGAGCGATCTCTTTGACAGTCCGATGGATGAACCCCGTCTCCGAGAGCGGTGAGGGGATGGCTTCATATTCTCGGAAGAACGGTGACCGCAGGTGCAAGAGCCTGACTTCGATGTTGGGGTGTTGAAGGATGAGCTTTGTGGCGACGATGCTGGCCAAGCTCCCCGAAAAGAGGACAACCGCTTTGGCCATCCCTATCCCTCCCCCTTTCCCTGCTCTCTCATCTAATATACGGGCTCGAGCAGCTCGTACTGGCCATCCTCACGGCGGTGGAGGACGTGGAGGCCCCCCTTCTCCGCGTCCACAAAGAGCAAGAAATCCCGATCATCGCGCGATTCCAGCTGGAGGCGCGCCTCCTCCAGCGTCATGGGTTTGCGCAGATAGACTTTTGTACGAATAATGTTATCTTCGCTGGGGGGCTGGACATCTTCGAGGGCTTGCTGGCGGGCCGCAGCCGCCGCCTGGCGGGCGGGGCGCTTCTCCCGCAGTTGATCTTTGTACTTTTTGAGCTGCTGCTTGAGCTTATCCACGGCTTCGTCGATCGAGGCGTACATGTCGTCGGTCTCGGCGCGGGCCTTGACGATCTTGCGCTTGATGAGGTGGGCCACGATCTCCACGATCTGGCGCGCCTTCTCCACGGACATCACGATGTCCACGCTGACGATGCCGTCAAAATAGCGCGACAGGGCCTCGACCTTGGAAACCGCGTACTGATTGAGCGCTTCGCTTTCGGCCATGTGCCGCTCAGAGACTCGGATCTTCATAAGTATGGCTATACTATATCAGAGGGGGGCTGAAAAGTCAAGACATGGACGGGGAAATTCCCAACTACAGGCCCTCACCAACAGAACTGGAAACTCCTAGCCGGGTCGTGTATCTTGATGTGCTATGAGCAGCTTGGCCGTGATGCGCGTGCGTTGTGCCACGCTTGCGGATCTGGATAGGATCTTCGAGATCGAGCGATGCTCGTTCTCGGCGCCCTGGCCACGGGAATACTTAGCCCAGCATCTAGGGGATGACGGCTTTGTTGTGGTAGAGTACGACAATCTTGTGGTGGGGTACGCGGTGGTCGGGATAAAGATCCCATCGTTTTGGGCGCGCCTGGAGCAGCGGACGCGGGCGCTCCTGACCGGGCAAGAGCCCCAGGAGCCTCCCCCGGTGGGGCATATTCTCAATATTGCCGTAGACCCGGCCTATCGCAGGAAGGGGCTGGGGAAGCGCTTGCTCGAATATGCGCTCGACTATTGTCGCCAGTTGGGGGCGGAGCGCGTGGAGCTTGAGGTGCGCACGGGCAATAGCGCGGCTATCGCGCTCTATCAGAAGTACGGCTTTGTGATCCGCGAGCGCGTGCCCTTGTATTACAGCGATGGCGAGGATGCATTCGTCATGGTCAGAGAGCTTTAAGCATCCGTTCGAGATCCTCGGGAGTATCTATATCCCATTGGGTTGGCTCTTCGTCGGGAGCGAGCTCGATCTTGATAGCTCTCTCCCAATATTTTTGCAAGATGGGCAGTCCGCTGGCATCGCCACAGAGCTGCGCAAATTCCCCAAAGAGCTCTCGGGGGATCGCCACCGGGCGCCCTGGAAGCCCTCGATAGATGGGAAAACACAGTGTGTGCGCGCGTAGAAAAGCTTGGGCGACCCGTGCGATCAGCGCTGGGGTCACGAGCGGCATATCGCCCAGGAGCACTACTGCGCCGGGGGCGTGCGCGGGCACGGCAGCTAAGCCCAGCTTGAGCGATTCCGCCCGACCCTGCGCCCAGTGAGAATTTTTGAGCACACGGAGCTTGGGAGAGCCTCTGAGTTCTTCGAGGGCCTGGAGGGCTTTGTCGCTCTCATATCCTAGGACGAGTATCACGGGATCGAGCGGGGCGGTGAGGGCTGCTTGGAGGGCGTGATAGAGCACGGCATGCCCACCAAGTGGGATGAGCAATTTATTCTGTCCGAAGCGGTGGCTGGCGCCAGCTGCCAGGACGATCCCAGGGATAGCCATTGCTTTATTATACCAGAGGGGGTCTTGACAGTGGGGGGCCCTTTATGCTAAGATTTCCGTGAACAGGAGCGCATGAGACCTTAAAAAAGTGGCTATGGGCCGAAAGAATGCAAGGAGGTCCTGCGCCATACGGGGTACTGTTCTCAGCGAAGGAGGTGGGAGCCGAGGAAGACAGCCTCACACATTTCACACACGCAAACTTTAAACTCTCACGCGAGGTGATCAGCAGTGAAGTCCTTCTGGAAGTGGGCAATTCTTGTCATTGTAGCAATTTCAGTGGTTTCCTTTGTGGGAAGCCAGGCGCAACAAGCAGGGTGGTCAACTCAACAAGTGGCTCAAGGCGCTGACGCTGCAAATAAGCGCGTTGTGACACCAGATGTAGCCGTTGGTCCTGATGGTGCGGTCTACGTCAGCTGGATCAACCAAGCGGAGCAGTCAGTGAACCTTGCCAAGTATGTGACAGGGCAGGATCCTCAAACAGTTCAGATCGTTCGTGATAACGCTGTAGTAGGTACAACGGTTGCAGCTGGCAATACGCTGGTTTGCGTGGCCTGGGAGGAGTTAGGAGCGGATTTCGAGATCTGGCAGTCGTGCTGGAAGACAGCTGATTTATCGCCAGTAGGTGATCCTGTTAAGTTATCTACAGGAGGGGCCGCCGGTCAGGCGAACGGGGCTGGCTGGGGCGAGTTCGGCTTCAACTTCGACAACACTATCGCTACCACTACCAACGGTCCAGACAAGATCTACGCCATTTGGGTTGAGGAGTACACCACGCCGAAGGCCGCCTGGTCCAACGACGGAATTAACTGGCAACCTTGTGGTGACATCCCTGATTCAAACGAAGTCGTGCGCTATCCCACCATCTATGTTGATAGCACGGGTAGGGTGTGGGCTGCCATCGCTGATATTCAGGGACCTCCGCCTGGCCCAGACATCTTTGTCTGGTTCTCTGATGATCAGTGTGCTAGCTGGCAGCCGCAGACGAAGTTTAATCTCACTCCGACAGGTCTCTACAGCGATGCCCCGGGGATCGTTCGCCTCGGCGACAAGCTATATGAGGTGAACGATGACGACGCTGGTGCTGCCCCTCAGACTGCTGATATCCATCTCTACACGTGTGATATCACTGCAAGCGGGTTAGAAAACTGCCGACGCACAGTTGTCCACCAAGATGGCGGCTTCCCGCACATCGCCACGGACGGCAAAGGCCTGTATGTAACCTCTTTCCCGAGCACATCGGCCAGTACCGTCAAGTACTCTTACTCCTGCGATGCGGGGCAAACGTGGACGGCAGCAGATGTTCCTGGAAGCGCTCACTTACAAGCTTTCAGGCATTCAGACTTTGGAGCTGTCGTCCAGCGCACGCGAATAGCAACGAGCGCAGGCTCACCCAACGTCTATATCGTTTGGGGAACACGCGGTGGAGGCCAGAGCAGCATCATGCTCGGCACACGGCCCAAGGATTGTCCATAGAGTACAGGCAATAGCCAGGAGAGGGGCCAAGCTCTTTCTGAAGCTTGGCCTCTCTTGCTTCTCTTATACTAGGCTAGGAGGTACCCATGCAGTCTCTCTGGAAGTGGGCAACAGTGACAGCTGTGCTTCTGCCCGTGGTTTTCGTCATTGACAGCGTCGGCCTACATAGCTTGGCCCAAGATCAGGCCCAATGGACAACAATGACCATCGGCCAAGCCGGGGCGAAGGCCGGCAGTTGGTGGTTCTCGAGCGATTTCGCGTTCTCCGAGCGCAATGCAGCGACCGCTGACGACGACTCTCTCTACGTCGCGAGCACGGCCCTGCTCGGCCAAGATTGGTTCGTCTTTCTGCACGTCTCCAAGGACGGCGGCGCGACATGGACAAAGTATAGCATTAAGCAAGCTGGCGATATCGTGATCGGGGCGCGCGTCAAGGCTGCGAGCTACAAAGATGGCGACGTCGTCTGCGTCGGCTGGCAAGATTGGGAGGTCGGCGGGGGCATCCAAGAGATTTTAGCCCAGTGTTTCTGGGCACCCAAGCCCACCGTAGAGGGTCTGCCCGATAACCCTCCCAACATGCCCAGCGCAGGGGCACTCTCACCCGCAGAACGGATCGAAGCCAACGATCCCTATGCCCCCGATCCCCAGCCTCAGGCGATCATCCCGCTGGCGGCTTCGCCGACGAATCTGTCCAACACCCCCGAGAGCTCTGGGGTGCACGACATCGGCACGGGGGACTACGTAGGGCAGTGGGACCTTGGGATCAACGCGCACGGCCAGTGCGCCACGAATGGGTTCCCATTAGTTTGGGCTGTTTGGTCTGAAGACTACACCAAGCTCCTCTACAGCCGTTCCACGGATGGTAAGAGCTGGGAACCCGCGCAAGCGTTCAAGGACGCCAACGGCCAAGAGGTCTTCCCGGAGAGCTATACGCGCTTCCCCTCGACATACGTAGACAAAGATGGCGTAATGTACGCCGCGACCACGCAAGCTTTCCGCCCGCCTGACGTCTTCGTGAGTGCCTCGACCGACTGTGGGCAAACCTAGGGAGAGCTGGCGAACTTGAGCCAGAACTCCGGGTTCTCCGATGGCCCCTTTGTCGCCGTTACCGAAGATGGGGCTATCCATACGGTCAACGACGACGACACGACCAACCCGGACAATGCTGACATTCACTATAATCGCTGCACGCGCGATGGGAATAAAGTGACGTGTGCGGAGGGGAGCAAACCCATCGCGAAAGACGGCGGCTTCCCATATATCGCGACTGACGGCAAGCAAGCCCTCTATGTCACATACTCGTCCTCGCCGGGGGGCAAGGCTGGCGGCATTGGCTTCACGTGCTCGGTAGATGGAGGCAAGACATGGAAGCCTCAAGAAGATCTTCCCGACTCGACGATCGGCGCGCCGACGATCCGCTTCACGGATCTTGGGGCGCTCCACTGGCAGGAGAAGATATCAGTCAGCGCTCAGAATACGCTCTATCTCGTCTGGGTGCAGTGGATTCGCGGCCAGGCGATTAAGCTCCAGCTGAGCAAGCGCACCGGCTGCTAGTTTTTGAATCACGGAAGACACAGAAGAACCACGGAGAGCACGGAAAGAGTCTTCTTCCGTGCTTTCCGTGGCTTCTTTCAGTGCCTTCCGTGATTCAATTTCCTCGACAGTCCGCCCCGCGCACCCACAAGTCAATAATCTTTATCATCATCTCGTCACTGATGGGCTGGGGGATCTCCGGCCCAACCCGGCTCTGCGCGATCCATAAGTTCAGAGCGATCACGATCTCTTGATCGTCAATCGTGAAGTCAGGACTTCGCAGCCTCGCAATCAAGCACGGGATGGTGCGCGGGGACTCTTGGGCCACCAGCAGCATCGCACTGGAAGAGCAAGCGAGTAAGCCGAGCACTACCGCATAAGCGACATAGTTACGCATAGAGCCCCCTGGCGCGCGCTGCCCTTGCCACTCGGTCTATAGCGACCATATACGCGGCCGTGCGGAGATCCGTCCTCTCTCGTTGCCCCATCTCCCACACGCGATCGAACGCGCTCTTCATGAAGCGTCGCAGGCGCCGGTCAACACGCTCCGCGCTCCAGAAATAGAACGCTCGGTCCTGCACCCACTCGAAATAGCTGACTATCACCCCTCCGCAGTTCGCCAGGATGTCGGGCACCACGAGGATGCCCCGATCGTGGAGGATTCTGTCGGCTTCTAAGGTCGTGGGACCGTTGGCCAGCTCGATGACCACCTTGGCGCGAATCTTGGAGGCGTTAGCGGTGGTGATCTGGTTCTCGATCGCGGCGGGGATTAAGATGTCGCAGTCGAGCTCGAACAACTCTTGGTTAGTGATGGGCTCGGTCTCGTGGAAGCGCGCGACGGAGCCGGTCTTGCGCTCGTGCTCCTTGAGGGCGATGGGGTCGATGCCGTTGGGGTTGTAGACGCCGCCCTTGATGTCGCTGACGGCGATGATCTTTGCCCCGGCCTCGGCGCAGAAGCGCGCCATGCTCGAACCGACGTTGCCAAAGCCCTGAATGGCGATGCGCGCCCCCTCGAGCTTCATGTTGAGACGCTTGAGCGTCTCGGCGAGCACGAAGAACCCGCCTCGCCCGGTCGCGGTATCGCGCCCCTCCGAGCCCCCCAGCACCTTGGGCTTGCCCGTCACCAGCCCCGGCATGAACATGCCGTTATGGTGCATGCTGATCGTGTCCACGATCCAGGCCATCTCGCGCTCCCCGGTGAAGACATCCGGGGCAGGGATATCTATATCTGGGCCGATGATGGGCGCGATCTCCGCGGCGTAGCGCCGCGTGAGCCGCTCCAGCTCCCCGGTGGAAAGCTCTAGCGGGTTGCAGCGCACCCCGCCCTTGGCACCCCCAAAGGGAATCTGCGCCACCGCGCACTTCCACGTCATCAGAATAGCCAGCGCTTCCACTTCCTCGAGGGTGACGTTGGGGTGGTAGCGGATGCCGCCCTTAGTCGGCCCCACCACCAAGTGATGCTGCACCCGGTAGCCCTCAAAGTGCTGGACGCTCCCATCGTCCATGACCACCGGGAAGACGACGATGAGCTTGCGCTTGGGGTGACGCAGCAGGGTGCGTAGGGACGGTTCCAGCCCTAGGCGATTGGCGGCCTCATCAAAGAAGTGATGGGCCATCTCCAACATGCTCATCTCCGACCTTCGTTTGAGTTCTTCGGACATGGTTATTCCTCCTCCTCGTGGGTAGCTTCTAAGTTCTTCTGGATCTCTTGAAGGCGGGCCTCCACGCGCGCATACAGCGTCCCTTCGGGGAATTTCCCCTCAGGGCTGCGCTCGCCCGCCGGCAAGCCCGTGAGCAGTTCCAACCCCTCCTCGACGGTCCGGATCGCGTAGATGTGAAACCTCTTCTCCCGCACCGCGTCAATGATCTCGTGGCGCAGCATTAAGTTATCTACGTTCTGTTCAGGGATGATGACCCCTTGGTCGCCGGTCAGCCCCTGAATCTTACAGATCTTAAAGAATCCATCAATCTTCTCGTTGACGCTGCCGATGGGCTGGATCTCGCCCTTCTGATTGACCGATCCCGTCACGGCTATCCCTTGCTTGAGGGGAACGCCAGCGAGCGCCGAGATGAGCGCATAGAGCTCCGCGCTCGAGGCGGAGTCGCCGTCAATCTTCGTGTAGCTCTGCTCAAACGTGATGCTCGCAGAAAGACTCAACGGGCGCTCGATGGCGAACTTCTCGCCCAGCCAGCCCTTCAAGATCAAGACCCCCTTGCTGTGGATCTTCCCCGACAGGGCGGCCTCGCGCTCCACGTTGAGCACGCCCTCCTTGCCCGTGAACACATTGGCGGTGATGCGCGTGGGCCGCCCAAACGAAAAGTCTGTCAACTGCAGCACAGAGAGACCGTTCACGCAGCCGATGCGCTCCCCATGAGTGTCTACTAAGATATCCCCGCGGGCGATGAGCTCGTGGATCTTCTCCTCGATGAGATTGTTGCGGTAGTATTTCTCTTCGATGGCGCGCTCGACGTGCTCAGCTTTGACGAAGCGCGCTCCCTCGCGCTCGGCCCAGTAGGACGCCTCGCGGATGATCGTCATGAGATCGCTAAAGCGCGCCGAGAGCTTCTGCTGGTCACCCGTGAGCTCGGCCGCGTATTCCACGAGCCGAGCGAGAGCCGTCTTGTGGAAGTGCTTCAGCCCAGGGCGCTCCTTCACCCGCGCGGCCACAAACGGCCCCAACTGTTTGATATATTTCTCGTCCCAGGGCATCTCATCGTCGAAGTCGGCCTTCACCGCAAAGAGCTGAGCGAAGTCTTCGTCGAGCGTCTCTAGCAGATAGTAGAGCTCTGGGCTCCCGATGAGAATGACTTTCACGGAGAGGGGCACGGGTTCGGGCTTGAGGCTCTCTGTCGTGGTGAACCCCATCATGGTGGCGGGGTCTTCGATCTGGATGCGCCCGCTGCGCAGGGCGATCTTGAGCGCCTCCCAGCTGATCTCGTACTTTAAGAGATTGTGGGCATTTAAGACTAAGTATCCTCCGTTGGCCTCGTGGAGCGAGCCCGGCTTGATCATTGTGAAGTCCGCGGTCATCACCCCAAACTGCACGCGGCGCTCGATCTTGCCAAAGAGATTCGTATACGTCGCGTTCTCTTGCACGATCACGGGTGCCCCTTTGGTCTTGCTGTGGTCTACTAAGACGTTCACTTTATATCGTGTGAACAGCTCGATCATGCCCGTGGGCAGGGGCACGCCCTGGCCTTCGCCCTCGGGGGTCTTTGGGGTGGGTTCCGCGAACTCTTGGATGTTCTGTAAGATATCTTTTTCGACGTCCTCAAGAAACTCGAGCACGCGCGGATGCTCTTGATAGCGGTTTTGCAGGCGCTGAATGAGCGGCTTGACGGTGTAGAGCGCGATATCCCTGTCGAGTTCTTCGATAGCTTTGAGGCGCTGCTCCTCGATGCCTTCCAGCTGAGTCATAGCTTCTTGGATGATCTCTTGGAGCTCTTCGCGGTAGCGGGTGATCTTGTGGCGTTCGCGTTCGGGGAGCTTTTCGAAGATCTCTTCGGTGAGGGGTTGGCCATTGAGCAGAGGGGTAGCTTGGAAGCCCAAGGCCGACAGCTGGAAGAGAAAGCCGCGGCGCTGCGCCTCCTGCTCGACGTGGGTCGTCACCTTCGTGCGCAGCTCATTGAACTGTTCGTCGAGGCTCTGGCGTTTCTTTCTGTACTCTTCGCTGTGGTAGGCTGCGGGGATGCGCTCGCGCAGCTTCTCTATGAGATCGTCCATATCGGCGGCGAGCTTGCGGCCTAGTCCTGCGGGCAGCAGAATATAGCGCGGGCAGTAGGGGTCATCGAAATTATGAACATAGCAGAGATCTTGTGGGGGAGGCTCTTTGAGGCTGATCTTTCTGAGAAATGCCTGGACGATGGAGTTCTTTCCCGTGCCGGGGCTGCCCGCAACATAAATATTATAGCGAAAGTCTTTGATCCCCAGGCCCAATTCGAGGGCGCGCAGGGCGCGCTCTTGCCCGATGACATCATCGAGGGGCTTACACTCGGCTGTGGTCTCGACGCCGAAGATCTCAGGGTCGCAGCGACGACGGAGCTCTTCCGGCTGCAAACGGCGTGCCATCGCTCTCCCTTCTCTAGGGGATCGCCCACGCGGTCAGGCGTGAGCGCCTATGAGGTCTTTAAGAATACACAATAGCCAGGGGGAGAGCAAGATGGCCGGATCTATGGGGACTTGGCGCTACCGCGCCACGCGGATCTCGCTGTCCCCTACCACAGCTACGGCGAGCCGTGGGGAGAAGCTCGTCAAGAGCCCCTTGAGCGCAAACGTGCTCGCCGGGGCAGTGGGGGGCACGACCAGATCATAGATCACGGCGACGATCTGGCCGGGGGAGAAGCGCTGCGTCCAGAGCCATTGGAGCTCGGATTTCTTCAAGATCGCGCCGCCGTTTTGGACTTCTTTGACCGTCCAGCCCGTGGGGGGATCTTCGTCAAGCCCCAGCCCATTCATAGTTTGATTGATGCGCAGCGTGATGACGACGCGCACGGTCGAGCCAGGGGCGGCGGAGCCGCTTGGGGGTAGAAGGAGCGCGCGTCGGATCGTCACCGGGGCTTCGGTGACTTTGACGATCTTGCTGATTGCGCCTGTGGCGCCGCGGTTGTCGGTCACTCTCAGATTGACGCGCCACTCCCCGGCGCGATCAAAGAGCCTCGTTGTGATGGGGGTTGTCTTGGTCTCGTCGAATCTTCCGTCGCCGTTGAAGTCCCACTCGTATTTTACGATAGTGCCGTCGGGGTCGCGAGAGCTTGACGCGTCGAAGGTGATGATGGTGTTCGTATCGGGGTTTTGTGGGCTGAAGCGGAAGTCGGCGCGCGGGGGAGCGTTGCTCTGGGCATAAGCGACTGTGAGTGCTCCCAGCATCGCAAGCAGTATCAGTGTTTTGGCAGAGACTCTCATCGCACAGACCTCCCCTAGACTTCGCGAGCTTCGCTCGCCAGACTTCGTCTGGACTGTACACCTTGCCGCCTTCGGCGGCAAGACGAACGGTCCAGGCGGAGCCTGGGGCGAAGCCTGGTTACGGCAGCGGCCCGAAGACCGATGCCCCTGTCAGCCAGTACGCGACTAGGATCTGTAAAGTTTTTATGTCGATCCTCCCGAAATCCACCTTGCCATCAGGCCTGTTCTTCACAGACTCATTGTTCAGCCAGAACTTCGAGACCGCGACTTGCATCTGCTCAAAGCTGATAGTGTTCGTCTCGAGCCAGAGATTGACCTTGGGGTTGGCAGGGTCGCTCACGTCCATGCGCGCGAAGATCACCGGGAAGGGAAGCTTGGTGACGACGCGGATCTCCGTCTCGCCCGTGGTGGTGAGCTCGAACGCTGGCGCGGCGCTGCTGATCGAGCCGGAGAGCTTGATCACCCTGGGCTCAGGATTCTCAGGGATGGTCAGCTCATACTCGAGGGTGCGCGTCGTGCCCGGCTCAAGGGTCTCTAAGAAGACCCAGAGCACTTCCCCTGGGCCCGGTCGGGCAGTGCCGCTCTCGGTCGAGACGAGCTTAAATGTGAGATCGCTGGGGAATCGCTCCACAACGACTAAGCCGTTGATGCGATCGAGCGCTTGGATGGTGATCTTGACCTTCACGCGCTCGCCGGGGAGGGTCTCGTCGTTGGGGAGATTGGTGTCAATAGTTCGGGTCGCGATCGCTCGCGGCGTGAAGACCTTGACGGTCTTGGTGGCGCTCGCGCGCTCGCCGTCGGTGTCGGTGACGGTCAGCGTGACTGAATAGCTTCCGTCAGCGCGGTAGCGATGGACGGGGTTCTGCTCGCTTGCGCTTGTCCCGTCGCCAAAGTTCCACTCCCACGCGACAATCCCAACGTCATCCGTCGAACGATCTATGAACGTAATGGGCTCGTTGGCTTTGGGCTCAGCGGGGAGAAATTCGAAATTCACTGTCGGCGGGCGGTTGCGATCCCGCACTATCAGAGAGAGCTCTTTCACTGGGGGGCTGACGAGCCTGCCGCGCGCGTCGAGGAAGCTCAAGCTTGGTCTGAGCACTGCTGTGCCCGGCTGAGAGCCGCTCACGGTGAAGCTCGCTTCGAAAGTCTCCCCGGCGGCAAGGCCGTCAATCTCCCAGACGATCGTCGTCGTATTGTCGGGGTTCTTCGTGACGCGATTGGGCGCGTTGAACGTGGCGATGCCGTAATTTACGAACGCCGGCAGCACAAGGGTGATCTTGATCTGCCGCGCGACGATCTTCTTCCCTAGCGCTTGGGCGATCTGTTGTGGGACGGTCTCGGTGAATTGTTCAAAGAACTGCCCCTGGGTGAGCCGGGCCAGCTCGCGCAGGAGCGTTCTGTCGGGGTTGCGCCCCGTCGCGACCGTGAAGATCGCCACGCCGCTCTCGGCAGCGCGCTGCGCTTGGGAGAGGGGCGTGCGCCCGGTGTTGAAGCGCCCGTCGCTGAGCAAGATCATCGCCCACGAGGCTTCCTCGCGCCCGTTGATGACGAGCGTATCGAGCGCTTTGGCGATCCCCTCGCCCACGGCGGTCTTGCCCAGGGGCTTTAGGAGCTTCAATCCCGTTCGGACCGCCTCGTGATCGAACGTCAAGGGGACATCCACGCGGGCATCTGTCCCAAAAGAGACCAAGCCCACGCGATCTTGCGGCGAGAGCGCTTCAATGATCGCCGAGCCGATCTTCTCGATCTCGCGGACGTTGACGGTCGCCGAGCGATCTACGACTAAAAACAGATCAGCCGGAGGGCGCGCGCCAGCTTCACCCGCAGAGATCTTGATAGTGATCGTGCCCTCTTGGTTGACAAAGAGCGATGGTGGAGAAGCGCTCAGCGTCAGGGAGACCGGCGGCGCGGCCACTTGGGCCAGCCCCGCCAGCGCTATGAAGCTGAGCACGCCCACTCCGAAGAGCACTCGTCTCATAATTATTTCGTTGCTGCCGGCAGCGGCCGATCTACCGGCGTGTCCGTCAGCCAGTACGAGATCAACGTTTGCAACATTCGAAAGTCTATAGTCTTCCCACAGGTCCCGACGACTTCCTCGTCCTCAAGCCACAGGGCGATAGCCGTCTGAATCTGAGCGAAGCTGATCTTGCTCGACAGCGAGACGTCAATCGCGTTCTGCTCCACGTTGAGATGCGAGATCGCTACAGGGATATCTAAGCATTCGACGACGTTGACTGTCTGGTCTTGGCCGACTTCGCTCTCAAAGCGCGGCAGGAACGATTCGATCAGCCCTTGGATCGTATACGGGCTGATGATCTCGTCGGTGGGAACAGTCACTTCATAGAGGATGCTGCGGCGCGCGCCCGCGGGGATCTTCTCGGTAAAGATCCAGGTGTTGGCAGACTGCTTGAACGCGGCGCTGGTGCCGCTCTCCAGGGGCTTCACCTCCCAGCGTTCGGGAAGCTTCTCCGTGAGCGTCAGCCCGAAGAGATCTTTTTCGGCCCGCACTTCGACGCGCACGCGGAAGATGTTGCCCCCCGGCGCGCGCAGATAGACTTGATAGAACGGCAGCGGCGTCAGGATCGCGCGCTTCGCCGCGCCGCCGACTGACGCATCTTCGGGAAGGGCCCGGTCTACTGGTACATTCGCCAAGTGATGCGCTACGATCTGCTTCAGAGACTCTAAATCTAACGGGGCGTCGCACGTCCCCGGCACGGGTGTGTCCTCTTGCCAGAACGCGACCGCCCGCTGCATCTGGTCGAACGTGATCTCCTCAGACATCCGCAGGTCAATAGTGTTTGTGGCCGTGTCCAGGTGCGCGATCGCCACAGGCGCGGGCAAGCATGTCACAATAGAGACGCGCGAGAAGGGCTCGTTGGTCTCGCCCAGCACTGGGATCTCTTTGATATCGGGCACAGTGCTGGAGATTCTCCCGACGATATCGAAGTCTTGGGGCAGCGGCCCGCCGATCAACTGATCGGTCTTGGGGATGGTGACGTCGTAGACGATGCGGCGAGTCTCGCCGCTGCGCACGATCGTGGGGAAGATCCACTGGGTCGTAGCGGCCTTGAAGGTCGCTCCGGCGCTGTCGATGGGGGTGACCTCCCAGTTCGCCGGGAGATCCTCGTCGAGCCCAAGGCCACTCATAGATGTTCTGACGCTGATCGTGACCGTCACGCGGAAGGTCGTCCCCGGCGCGGCATGGGTCGTGGAGAGGGTGCGCGTGGCGAACGCAATCTCCTTCTCAACCGTGATGGTCTTCGTGATCTGGCCGATAGCCCCCTTGTCATCAGTGACTCTGAGGGTCACTTTCACTTCCCCAATCTGGGTGAACGTCCACTGGACGGTGGGCTTGTCCGTGGAGATCTCGAAGATGCCGTCCGAGTTAAAATCCCACTCGTACTTGACGATCTTGCCATCGGCAACGGTGCTCGCACGGGCGTCGAACGTGACCGGGACGTTGACGCTCACGACGGAGGGCGAGTACGTGAAGTCGGCTTTCGGGGGGGCGCGGCGCAACGCCCTCAGGACCAAGGGCTCTGTGAGGCTAGGCAGCTGAAAGCGCTCTGGGGAGACGGGGTTGCCGCTGAGCACCTGCCAGCCGTCGATGCCCCGGATGAACGTAGGGGTGATGACGATCTCGAACTCATCGGGCAGCCCACTGATCACGACGCCGTCGGCGCGTTCAGGCAGCCAGCGCCAGGTCATCGTGGCCGTGGGAGGGCTGAACTCATACGTATCGGCGGGGTCATCGCGCAGGGCGATCTGCGCGGTAGGGGGTAGCCCATCGAAGCGCAGCGTGGCCTCCCCGCCGCCGACGTTGCCCGGCTTGCTCAAGATAATTATTAAGCTCAGCTCGCGGGTATTCGCATCGCGATAGAGAAAGACGATCGCTTGGTTGGCGACCTCTAAGCCTGTGTTGGGCTGGTCGTTGGCATAGCGATAAAAGTCTACGGCCGAGCCCGGCTGAGTGAGCGGGGTGATCGGGGTAGAGAACGCCCCTTGACGCGCGAGGAAGAACGAACTCGTCTGCTCTAAGACTGTCTCTTGGCCAGCTCCGGTTATGGCGATCAGGGCCAATACGATGAGCCCACAGAGTCGTACGACACGCATCGTGGCCTCCTTCTGTATCATACCTGTCTCAGTATAGCGTGCGATCCCCCCTGAGACAGTGATTCACATTACCCACTGCGCCCACTGGCCTCTTGACTGAGCATAGCACAGCGTGCGCCCTGCTGCAAGCGGGCGTCATGGCGATGACAGTCTAGGAAGATTTGCGGGGGCTTTCGAGGTCTGGGGACAGAATCAAAGAGGGCGTTTGTCTTGGGAGTGAGTGCGCTTTGTCCCACAGTGCGGAATTCTACAAGGCGAAGAGTTGGGCCCCATGCCGTGTGACAGGAGGGTCGAGGCTTTGTTCGCGGCAATCTGGCGGGCCAGATTGACGATGGCTTCGGATGGGGCCCAACTCAGCTCTCTCAGTATCGGTGATGGCCACGGCTCCAGTCAATGAGTTTTATCAAGAAGAAACCTGAAGTTCATCAGAATATAGCCGTGCCCCGCAGCCCACTGGCTCAGTGGAGCTCCTGGTACAGATCGAGGTCGCCGTTCTTGGCGATCTGCTTCTCTTCGTAGGGGGCGCCCAAACGACGATAGAACTCATCGGCAATATTGTGAAAGACGCCCGTCACGATCGCGATGAGCCAGTAGCGCAAGCCACCAAACTGCAATTTGATGACTTTGAGGGCCAGGCGGGTGCACGCATAGTTTAACAGCCCAGCGAACGCCGCATCATAGTTTTGCGCTTTGGCTTGAGCGACGATCTGCTGCGCCAACTGATCGATGAGCGGATCGAGGGGACGGCGGTCTTGGGGAGCGATGTAGGGCATAAGGACCTCCTTGGTAGCGTGTTCGCTCATGATATTGTACAATACACAAATCAAACTATCAGCTAAAGGAGGTTGAAGCGATGATCGTCAAGCTGCCCGACGGACGGATCGTTGAGCACCCTGGAAAAGCGGCTCTGAAGGATGTGCTCGCCACCACGAACAAGGAGCTTCTTGCGACCACCGTCGGCGCCAAGCTTGACGGTGAGATCGTGGACTTTCATCGGGTGCTGCCGGAGGGGGCTCAGGTTGAGCTCATCCCCGTGGATTCCCCCGAGGGGGCTGCGATCTATCGCCATAGCTACGCGCACATCATGGCCCAAGCGGTGCGCCGGCTCTTCCCCGGGGTCAAATTAGCTATTGGCCCGGCCATCGAAGATGGCTTCTACTACGACTTCGACTACGAGCGCTCCTTCACCCCCGAAGATTTGGAGAAGATCGAAGCGGAGATGAAGAAGATCGTCCAGGAGAACTATCCGTTTGAGCGCTTCGAGGTCTCCAAGGCCCAAGCGCGCGCCATGCTCCAGGACGAGCCATATAAGCTTGAGCTGTTGGAAGAGATCCCTGAGGAGACGGTCTCGTTCTATCGCGATGGGGATTTTGTTGATCTCTGTCGTGGCCCGCATATGCTGAGCACCGGGCAAGTGAAGCACTTTAAGCTCCTCAGCGTGGCCGGGGCCTACTGGCGCGGCGACGAGAAGAACAAGATGCTCCAGCGCATCTACGGCACGGCGTTTGCCACCAAGGAAGCGCTCGAGCGACACTTACAGATGCTGGAGGAGGCCAAGAAGCGCGACCATAGAAAGCTCGGCAGGGAGCTTGAGCTCTTCTTCTTCGATGAGGAGGTTGGCCCAGGGCTGCCCCTGTGGCTCCCCAAGGGCGCGATCATCATCGAAGAGCTCGAGAAATTAGCCAAGGAGACCGAAGCCAAAGCTGGGTATCTCCGGGTGCGCACGCCCCACATCTGCAAAGAGTCTATGTATCTGCGCAGCGGGCATCTGCCGTACTATCAAGATTCGATGTATCCGCCGATGGAGCTGGAGGGCGTCAAATATTACTTAAAGCCCATGAACTGCCCGCATCACCATAAGATCTTTGCGGCGCAGCCCAGGAGCTATCGCGATCTCCCTTTGCGATTAGCCGAGTACGGCACGTGTTATCGCTACGAGAAATCCGGGGAGCTCTTCGGGCTGATGCGCGTGCGCAGCATGCAGATGAACGACGCCCATATCTATTGCACCCTCGAGCAATTCGAAGAAGAGTTTCTTTCGGTCTGCCGCATGTACTTGGAGTACTTTAAGCTCTTTGGCATCGAGAAGTATCTCATGCGCTTCAGCACGCACGACCCCAAAGAGCTGGGCAAGAAGTACGTCAACGAGCCCGAGCTGTGGAAACAGACCGAGGAGATGGTGCGCCGCGCCCTGAAGAACGGGGGGATTCAGTACGTGGAGGTCCCCGGCGAGGCCGCGTTCTACGGCCCCAAGATCGATGTGCAAGTGTGGAGCGCTATCGGCAAAGAGTTCACGTTGGCCACAAACCAAGTGGACTTTGCCGTGCCGCGGCGCTTCGGGTTAGTTTACAAGAACGCCCAGGGGCAAGACGAGACCCCCATCTGCATCCATCGGGCGCCGCTGGGCACTCATGAGCGCTTGATCGGCTTCTTGATCGAGCACTATGCGGGGGCGTTTCCGGTGTGGCTCTCCCCCGTGCAAGCGGTCGTCCTCCCCATCACTGACCGCCAGCACGAGTACGCTCAGAAAGTCTTCAAGAGACTCAGAGACGCGAACATCCGCGCGGAGCTGGACGGCAGCAGCCATACCCTCAATTATCGCATCCGGCACCATCAATCGCAGAAGGTCCCCTATCTCTTGATTGTGGGAGAGCGCGAGGCGGCGAGCGAGCACGTCGCGGTGAGGTTGCGGACGGGCCAAGACCTTGGCCCGCAGCCCCTCTCGGAGGTCATCGCGAGGATCCAAGATCGCATCGCCACGCGATCACTAGAGCTCTGAGTCTATCGCAGGGTCAGCTGAATCACGGAGAAGAACGAAGCCAGCGCGGTGAGTATCGTCAAGAGTGCCGAGCCGGCCAGCGCAATCTGTCGCGCGCGTGAGAGCGTCTTCATCTCTATCCCCCCTTGGGATATTATGCTAAGCTGAGCATAGCCCAAGGAAGGTGCAGAGTCAGTACTAGCAAAGTGAAAATTTCGTGGAAATGAAAAACCCCTCGCCCACACGAGGGGTTTTCGCTTGTCCGATGGAGAAGGCGCTTCTTAACGCAATAGTACGAACTTGCTCAAGAGCCGGGTCTGATGCCCATCGGGCCTGGTGATGACGAGCACGTACCAATAGAGCCCGTTTGCTGGGGGGCGCGGCCAGCGCAGCGTCAGGGTCGGCCCGGCGCTCTCTTGAGTTATGAGCTGCCGTCCATCGAGGCTGTAGACCGTGACTTTCAGGGAGCAGCCCTGACAGTGCTGCGCGCTCCAGCGCAGCTCGCTGGGCACAAAGCGCACGGTGTGTGCGGGGGCTTTCAGCTCGATGAACTCTTGGGGCTTGACGAGCCGGAAGCGCTTGCGGCGGTCGGCGAGCTTGAGCGCCGCGCGCAGCTGCGCAGAGGCCTTGTCAATGCGCGCGATGGCCCCGTTGAGCAGGGCGCGCCACTGCGCAAACGCCAGAAGAAGCTTATCGCGGGCGCTCTGGATCAGCTCCGACGGTGACATCGCCCCGGTGGGGGTGGGCTTGACGGCGAGCGCGCCCATCGTCGAGAGAGCCTCTTCGGCTTGCGCTAAGAGATCGAGCGCATCGTTGATGAGCGCCTCGATCTCGTCGAGCGTATCGCCGGAGTTCTCAGTGAACTCGATCAAGGCGTCTATACTCTTGTGGATGCGGTTGGCGCGCTCGGTGCTGATGAGATTCGCTTCGACGAAGGCGTCGACTTGGAAGCTCACTCTGTTAGCTCGCGCTGCTAACGACTCCATCAAGAAGCGCGTCTCGGCAAGGGAGACGAGCAGCTCGTTGACGGTCTCTTGGGTTTGAGCGACGAGCTGGCGGGCCCGCTCTGACGCGCCAAAGCTGTTGAGCACGTTGAGGGCCAAGCGCAGGTCTTCGAGGGGCTGAGAGAGGCTGAGCGTGCGCCCCTGTTCGATGATATCGCGCTTCATCGCGCCAAGTTCGTCACGCCCTCCAGGGGTGAGCTTCTTGGCCGTGACAGAGAGTGTACACGAGGCGCTGGCGCCTTCGGGATCTTTGACGGTCAGTTTGACTTCATATGAGCCTTCTTTGTCGGCCTTGAACGACGTCACCGCAGATGTGGGATCGGCGATCACGGCTTGGCTGTCGGCGGGCTTGCTGACGAACGCCCACTGATAAGAGAGCGTCTTGCCTTCGGGGTCAGAGGACCCGGAGCCGTCGAGCTGGACTGTCTGGCCGACGAGCACCTCTGCGGGAACAGTCCCGCAGCTTGCTGTGGGCGGCTGATTGGGCGGTGGCGCTTGCGTGACGATGATCGTCTGTTGGGCGGTCGCTGTGGCTCCAGCAGCGTCGGTGACGGTCAGTGTGATCGTGATGCTCCCCGGGGCTGTGGGGCAGGTGAAGCTGACTTTGGGCCCTGTGGCATCGGGTGTGCCGTCGCCGTTGAAGTCCCACTCGTACTTTGCGATCTGGCCGTCAGGATCGCGCGAACCGGAGCCGTCAAGTGTGATGGTCTGTCCGGTGTTGCACCGATACGGTTCAGTATCAGGCTGGCCGTCGGGGATCGGGCCGGGGTCGGCCACGGGAGGTTGATTCAAAATAAACACGAGCTTTTGGCGGAGGGCTCGTTCGAGATCGGCGAACGTCCGGGCCATGATCACAAAGCCGTTCTTCCCCTTGGGAGGGAATTGCCCATTCTGCACGAGCACGCCTGGTTGAGGCCAGGCCAGCTGGAGCAAGAAGTTCACGAAATCTTGCTCGGTGAGGGCATCGCCGATGCCTTCGGCGTCCACTTGGTCAACGCCGGCGGCGACAGCCTCATCGCGGGCCTGGAGGGCCGCTTGTTTGGCTTGTTCGCGTCCCCCAGGAAGATTCGGATTCCCATCAGTAATCACATTAAAGATTTGAGTAGCTCCGGTGCGAGCGGCCTCTTGCGTGACCATCTTCGTGGCCAACTGAATGCCCGATACAAGCGGGGTAAACCCACCGGCTTGAACGATGCTGCGCACTCGCTGGACGACAGTGGTCACGCTCGTCTCGGTGATTACCGTCATAGGGACTTCTACGGCAGCGCCTACGACGCCCAGGCGCTGATCTCGCAAATTGCTGCTAAACTGCACCAACCCGAACTCCACCGTGCCATTGCGGGGGACGACCCCAGGGTCCTCTAAGTTCCTGGCGATCCCTTCGATCATCGTCTTGAAATCTTGGTTGGAGATACTGCCTGAGCCGTCCAAGATGATCACAAGCTGAGTTGTGATGTTCTGGGCCTTGGGTGAGGCGACAAACAGACAGAGCAACCCCACACTCAAGAGAAGTATTTTCGCGCTTGTGCGAACCATATAAAATCCTCCTTCACGTGCGTCACGCTCACAGAGCATTATAGCACACCCAGCCCGCTGAACAATGTAACCGCCATCACGTTGCCCTTAGCATCCGGCGGCCGCTCGCAACGCTTCGGCCTTATCCGTGCGCTCCCAGGGCACATCGAGATCCGTGCGCCCCATGTGGCCATACGCTGCTAAGGGGGTGTAGATGGGCCGTCGCAACTTGAGCTCTTCGATGATCGCCGCGGGGCGGAAGTCGAAGTGCTCGTGAATGAGCTTGGTCAGCTCGCCGTTGGGGAGCTTGCCCGTGCCAAACGTGTCCACAGTGATCGCCAACGGGCGCGCCTGCCCAATAGCATACGCGACTTGAACCTCGCACTCTGTCGCTAATCCCGCGGCGACGATATTCTTGGCGACGTAGCGAGCGTAGTAGCTCGCGGAGCGATCTACTTTTGTGGGGTCTTTCCCGGAGAAGGCGCCGCCGCCGTGGCTGCCGTAGCCCCCGTAGGTGTCCACTTCGATCTTGCGCCCGGTCATCCCTGTATCGCCGCAGGGGCCGCCAATCTCAAACCGCCCCGAGGGGTTCACTAAGATAACCGTCTTAGCGTCGAGCCACTGCCCCATCACGGGGCGGATGACGTATTCTGTGAGATCGCGTCGGATCTGCTCTTGCGAGACGTCTCCGTCATGTTGTGCTGAGAGCACCACGGTGTGCGCGCGCACGGGATGGCCCTTCTCGTCGTACTCGATCGTCACTTGGGACTTGCCGTCGGGGCGCAGATAGCTCAAGATCTTTTTGCGGCGCAGTTCTGCAAGCGTGCGCACCAACTGATGGGCCAGCATAATGGGGAGCGGCATCAGCTCAGGAGTCTCCTTGCAGGCGTAGCCGTACATGATCCCTTGGTCGCCCGCGCCGATAGCATCGTAGGGATCTTGTGAAGAGCTTTTTATCACAGCTTGGGCGATGTCGGGCGATTGCTCGTGAATGGAGACGAGCACCCCACAGTGGTCAGCGTCGAAGCCGTACTCGGGCTTGTCGTAGCCGATCTTTCGGATAGTTTCTCGGGCGATCTTGGCGTAGTCTACTCGCGCTGTAGTAGTGATCTCCCCGGCGATCAAGACCAAGCCATTCGTGGCGAACGTCTCGCAGGCGACGCGAGCGTAGGGGTCTTGGGCGAGCACAGCGTCGAGGATCGCATCAGAGATCTGATCGCACATCTTATCGGGGTGGCCCTCGGCTACGGACTCAGAAGTAAAAAGATATGTGCTCATAGAGATTCACGTGGCATAAGCCAGAGTGTTCTTATCTGAATTATAGCACGCCCCTTGAGCGCCCGCTAGTCGTCGGCTAAGATAAGTGATGCTGCCGTTTATCCTCTTGGGGATATTGCAAGGGCTGACGGAGTTTCTGCCCATCAGCAGCTCAGGCCACTTGGCGTTGGCTGAGCAGCTCCTTGGGGTGCACAAGCCGGGGATCGTCTTCGATATCTTTGTGCACTTCGGCACGTTGCTGTCCGTAGTGTGGGTCTTTCGTCAGAGAATCCTTCGGTTGGTGCTCGCGCCGCTGCGCGGAGGGGAAGATCTGAGGCTTTTGGGGATGCTCATCGTTGGGTCTATCCCCACGGGGATTTTGGGGTTAGCGCTCGATTCTGCTGCCGAAGCGGCGTTTGTGCGGAGCTGGGCCGTGGGCTTGGGGCTGCTCGTCACGGCTGGGGTGCTCCTCATCGCTGAGGCTCTCACCAGACTCCGTCTAGGCCAAGCTTCGCTTGACGTACATCTTCGCCAGCCGTCGGCTGGCGAAGGCGAACAGTCCAGACGAAGTCTGGCGCAGCTCACGTGGCGCGACGCGCTCTGGATCGGGCTGGCACAGGGAGTTGCGGTGCTGCCGGGGATCTCGCGCAGCGGCAGCACGATCGCGATGGGAGTGCTCGTGGGGCTGCGCCGCACTGATGCGGCCGAGTTCTCGTTCTTGCTCTTCATCCCTGCGATTGTGGGGGCGACGGCGTTGAAGCTCGCGGAGGCGCTCTCCGATCCCGGAGCGCACAGTGCCTTGTGGGGGGGCTATCTTGCTGGGACGATAGCAGCGTTTCTCTCAGGGATCGTCGCGATTCACTTCTTGATGAGATTTCTGCGCGAGCGCCGCTTGACGCCCTTTGCGGTCTATTGCTTGGCTCTAGGATTAGTAGCTATCGCCTGGCACTGGGTGAGATAGCCATCACCCACACTACTGCAGACGTAAGCATATACAATAATGCGCCAATCAGCAGTAGAGTCAGCAAGAACCAGTGTGCGTATTCGTGATAGTCGCGTCGCAGCCGCCAGAAGAAGCCCAATCCCGCTAAGAAGACGATGAGCGCCGTTGTGGCTGCTACGTCGAGCCAGATGCTGAGCCGCAACGCGATCCCAATCACTGAGATGGCGACAGCCAACACTACGAGCACTGACCACAACGCGCTCTCCCAGGGTGGGACCGACAGCTGTACTTCTGGACTAACTGCGCGAGCGATCTCTTCAGCCCGCGCTCGTTCTCTCTCAGGGACGGCGATCTCCACAGGGCCGAGCAGCGGGTAGACGCTATACGGATAGGGCATAGGGGTCTGGAGCACGCTGGGGATTCCCGCGCCCTCAAGCTGCGTCCTGATCTCGTGCGCCCGCACGTGGCTGAAGGTACGATAGACCCCCACGAACGGCAGGTCCATCCGTGCCCGACGAGAAGCGTCCACAAGCACGCCGACGAGGATGAGTATCCCCGTACCTCCAACAAAATACGTCGTCAGCCCGCTCAGCCGCGTGAGCACCGACGGCACCAGGGCGATGACTGCTAAGAAGAGCCCCGCGCCCCAAGCAGAGAGGGTGCGCACGACTTGGGGAGGGAAGATCGCGTTTTTGTAAAAGTACGTGAGGAGCAGCACGAGCACGCCATAGCTCACTATATATGCCCAGCTGCCCTGAGCAAAGCTGCCCGCGAGAGTCTGGAGCCATGTTGGCAAGGCCAGCTCTGCTCTTTCGGCTACGTTCGCAAGCCCAAAAACCGGGGCAAGCAGCCAACTCCCCAGCTCCAGCGGGATGATCCCCACCGCCAAGAAGGGCAGCGTTAGTGCTCTCGTGGCTCCCTCCACGCGACGACTGCTTGCAAAGGCCCACAGGCTCCCGGCTACAATCAGCACAAAGAGCACGAGCACCCCAAGCCCCCATGCCCACGAAGCCGTTTGGAGATCGAAAGAGAACGACACAATGTAACGTGGCCAATCGGACAAAATTCTCACGGCGATCAGGATCGCCCAGCCGTTTCCAATACCGTATCGGTTGATCAGACTGCCCAGCCAGATGAGCACCAAGACCCCAGCCATGAGCACGGGGACGTTCACAAGATGAGCCGCCCACGGCGTCCATGACGTCAGCCCTTGAGTGACTATGAAGAAGCTCATCCCGGCAGCTTGCAGTAAGCTGACCAGCAGGATGAGCGCCCAAAACCACCGCGAAAAAGTTCGCTCTCGAGAGAGAAAGAGCGTGCGCAGCTTGGAAGACCGAAACGCGATCAAACTGAAGAAGATCGCTGCGTTCAGATAAGGGGTGAGCCCCAGGGCGAAGACCGAGAGGTGCTCAATAGCCCCGCCGAGAGCCTGCCACCAGGAAAGCAGCCCAAGCTGTTGCTAAAGCTGCTGAAGCCTTTCTGGATCAATTGTCGGCAGAGGAATCCAAACGCCGAGCCGATAGACCACAACGACGGCCAACGTGACGAGCAAGCGCGCCCAGAGGGCGTGAGAGCGGGGAAGAGTGCTTGTCATACCCCTCACCTCCTCCTTAAAAAACATTATAGCACGTGATCGTGGTCGTCTGACAAATTTTTTATTGCTCTGTGGGGGACACGGCGGGGGCGTGGCTCTGCTCAAACGCGTAGGCGGCGCGCAGGATCTTCGCTTCTTGCAATTTGTCCCCGATGATCTGCAGCCCGAAGGGCAGGCCCTCCACCTTCCCCCCGGGGATGGAGATCGCAGGAATTCCCGCAAGGCTGGCCGGCACGGTGAAGATGTCCGAAAGATACATCGCCAAGGGATCTTTCATCCGCTCGCCCAGCTTGAACGCCGGCGTGGGCGACGTCGGAGAGATAATAATATCTACTGTCTGGAAAGCTCTCTCAAAATCCTGGCGGATGAGCGTCCGCACCCGCTGGGCCTTCCCGTACCAGGCTTCATAATACCCCGCGCGCAGCGCATACGTCCCGATCATAATTCGGCGCTTGACCTCCGGGCCGAAGCAGCGGGCGCGGCTCTCCGCGAACATCGCCTCCACGGAGAGATCACTGATGCGCTTGGTGTAGCGCACCCCGTCAAAGCGAGCTAAGTTCGCGCTCGCTTCTGATGACGAGATGAGATAGTACGTCGGGATCGCATACTCTGTGTGAGGCAGGGAGATCTCTCGAACCTCCGCGCCAAGCTCGTGAAAGATCTTCACCCATGCTTCGACGCACGCTCTGGCTTGACTCGAGAGATCAACGATATATTCTTTGGGCACTCCCACGCGGAAGCCCTTGATATCTTGTCCCAAGTCGCGAGTATAGTCATCGCAAGGGCGCTCGAGGCTCGTGGAGTCTCGCCGATCGCGCCCCGCGATGAAATTCAATAAGAGCGCGCAGTCGCGCACGTCTTTCGTCATCGGGCCAATCTGATCGAGAGAGCTCGCAAACGCGACCAATCCGTAGCGCGACACAAGCCCGTAGGTGGGCTTGAGCCCAACGATCCCGCAGAAGGAGGCGGGCTGGCGGATCGAGCCCCCGGTATCAGACCCCAGCGCCCACAGCGCTTCATGGGCAGCGACGGCCGCGGCTGAGCCCCCCGAAGACCCCCCAGGGACGCGCTCCAGATCGTGCGGGTTGCGCGTGGGGAAGAACGCGCTGTTCTCTGTCGAAGACCCCATAGCGAATTCGTCTAGGTTTGTCTTGCCCAAGATCTGTGCCCCTGCGTCTTTCAGTCTTTCTATCACGGTGGCGTCGAAGATCGGCTGAAAATTCTCCAAGAATTTCGAGGCGCAGGTCGTCTTGAGATCGACTGTTGAGATGTTATCTTTGACGGCGATGGGCAGGCCGCGCAGGGGTCTATCGCGGAGGCGCTCGCACCCTTGCAATAAGTGCTCTGGCGGGGCGATCGAGATGTACGCTTTGATCTGATCTTCGCGTTGGGCGATGGCGCGATATACGTCGCTGATGACGTCGCGGGGATGGATTTCGCCCTTCTCGATGAGGGCAAGGAGTTCATGGACGGGCTTCTCGTTTAAGCTTTGCTGAGCTTTCATCCCAGGCTTCCAGGCTTCGCCTGGACCGTACACCTTCGCCAGCCATTGGCTGGCGAAGATGAAGCCCACGCGCAGCGTGCGGAGCCTGGTGCCGAGGGAGGGATTTGAACCCTCACGGGCGTTTATGCCCACTAGCTCCTGAAGCTAGCGCGTCTGCCGTTCCGCCACCTCGGCTTAGAAACTCCTCTGCTAGCACCCGCTTCCGCTGTAAGCATGGAATACCGGGTTGATAGTAAAGCCTTGCTAGTAATATTTTAGACGCTTGCTTAGCATATGTCAACTCATAAGACTTGCGGGTTGGCTGTATATAACCTCGGACCCCTATGAGTCTTTGGATGTTTTGTTGAAGCCAACAGGTATAAGCGAAGCTAGCAGAGATAAACCGGACGTAGAGTCTTTGACTTGTGGGGAACTTGGGATCTGAATAAACTCGAATATTGCCATCCCCATCCAGGCAACCGCGTAGGAAATCTACAAAAAACTCGTCAGGGATCCGAAGAGGTCCCAGGGTCTTGCTCTTACGAGGAGTGAGTCCCAGTTCCACAAGCCAGCGATAGAACCGTACATTGGCGAACTGCACCCGATAATATCTACGCTGTGAAGAGCCGCTACTCTTAACCCCAATGCGGTTTTGGAGCCCCAAGCATCGTTTGAAGGCCTCAACTAACTCAAGGTCTTTGGACGTGAAATCTATATGCCGTCCATCGGGAGACAAGCAGCCATCTGTAGCAATAAGGCCGACAACATATGCAAGCTCCGGAGACCATCTCATAGATCTTATAGATCTTACAGTTTAGC
>Ga0272447_1000497_pt1 | contig 29656 bp, 22 predicted proteins | sample YNPCB0133_FD_194589 | JGI IMG/M metagenome (GOLD analysis project Ga0272447, IMG submission 194589) | Hot spring microbial mat communities from Yellowstone National Park, WY, United States - YNP-CB-013-3 | ecosystem: Environmental > Aquatic > Thermal springs > Hot (42-90C) > Sediment | place... | reverse complement strand
GTCTGCACAGCCTGATCCACGACGCGCTAAGCGCAAACCTACCCGAGGCTGCGCTTGCCCGTCGCGCCGGCCAGGCGCGCCTGGTGTCCTACGCGATAGCGCACGGCGCGGCGCTCTTCGCACCGGGGCACGAATAACGCGGCCGCTGAATGTTGCTACCCGCCGCTGCCGCTGGCCAGCCTGCGCGCAGCCTTGGACTTGGAAGACCTAGACGCGCTCTCGCGCCTGGTCGAGCTGGCCTTGCCTTACCTCAAGCGGCGCGGGCTGCTCTCGCTCGCCGATCAGCTCCTCGACAAAGCGACGCAGAGCGATGTCGGCAGCGAGCGCTGGGCCAGGCTGGTCGCGCAGCGGGTGGACGTGCTTATCTACCTCGGACAGATCGAGACGGCGCGCCAGCAGCTGATCACCCTGCGCCGATGGGATGACCAGCAGCCGCCCGGCTGCCGGGCGTTCATCTTCGAGGCCAGGGCCAGGCTGGCGCTCTCCGCCGGCCGGCTGATCCGCGCCTACGCATTGGCACAGCATGGCTGGCGCTGCGCCCAGCAACAAGAAGGCGAACCCCCGATTGATCTCTTGCTGGAGCTGCTCCAGATCCAGGTGAGCGCGCTGAACAACATGGGGCGCTATGCTCATGCTGTTCGCCTCACCCGCTGGCTGTTGAAGCTGGCCAAGCAGCACAAGCTGGCCGACAAGCACACCCAGGCGCTCTACATCGCGGCAACGTCAGAGCGCCAACAGGGCCACTACGACAAAGCGCTGTGCTACGCACAACGCGCCCTGAGGCAGGCCAAACAGCACGGCAACCACTACTACAGCGCGCTCGCCGCGACCCTGATTGGCATCCTGGCAAACGACCAGGGAGAACAGGGCCAGGCGGCGATCGCCTTTGCCGAGGCCGAGGCGCTGGCCAAAACGCTGGGCCTGCCCAAGCCGCTGTATCAGCTTCGCCATGCGCAGGGCGTGCTGGCCATGCGCCGTGCGCGCTGGGATGAGGCAGAAACCCTGTTGCGCGAAGCGCTGGCCCACGCCCAGGACGCCGGCCTCCAGATCGCAGTGGCCAACGTGCAAATTGAGCTGGGTGAATGCCTGCTGGCGCAGCAGAAGCTGGACCAGAGCGAACAACATCTCCGCGCCGGCCTGGCGCTGGCGGAGGCGCTGGGCGCTGCCGACATCGCTGCCCTGCTGCGCTACAACTTGGGCCGCCTGGCCCAGGCCCGCGACCAACGTGCGCTGGCGCTGGCGCTGGGCCAGCAGGCTTACCACCAACTGCGCAGCTCAGGACACTACCGCGCCGACGAGGTCGGGCGCTGGATGCGCACGCTGCCGCGGGAATAGGGTAGGGGCGATGCGGCGCTACACCTCTACATGGGGGCGACGCATCACATCGCCCATACCGCCGGGCACTCAGAATAACAGGGGAAGGCAGAGCACCAGCGACCCTATCCTACCTGTCCCTTGTCACGCCACTGTATGCGCCCCAAGCTTCGACCTCACGCTGCGTAGAGGGTGAGCGACGGCACCGCCGTCGCCCACCCGAGTTCCGCCCCTCGTTATAAACGCACTCCTCAGCGCCCTCACAGATGCCCTCACTAGAATGCGCCATGAGGTGTGACGTGGCAAATTACTTGCGGATCGGCGTGAGCGCAGCGCTGCTGGTCGCCCTGATGATCGCCGGCTGGGCCGTCCTGCGCCCGCCGGAGGCCAGGAGTGAGGCGCGCGCGACGGTGGCCGGCCTGCAGCGCGATGCCAACAGTGACCGCTTCGCCCGCGCCCTACAGGTGCGCCCGTTTGAGTTCCCGCGCGACCATGGGCCACACGATGACTATCAGACCGAGTGGTGGTACTACACGGGCAACTTGCTTGACCCATCCGGCCGCCACTTCGGCTATCAGCTCACCTTCTTCCGGCGCGCGCTCGTCCCGCCGGACGAGCGGGCACAGTTGGCCGGTCGTCCCTCGGCGTTTGCGTTCAACCAGGTATACTTTGCCCACTTTGCGCTCACCGACAGCGCCGCCGGCGAACACGTCTCCTTTGAGCGCTACAGCCGCGGCGCGGCCGGCTTGGCCGGCGCGCAGGCCAGCCCGTATCGCGTCTTCGTCGAGGATTGGTCCGCCGCCAGCATCGCTGCGGATGGCGATGCGACGCGCGTCCGGCTGGTCGCTGCCCAGGACGGCTATGCGATTGACCTCACGCTGACCAATATGAAGCCGCTGGTCTTTCATGGCGACCGCGGCCTGAGCCAGAAGTCGCCCAATCCGGAGAACGCCTCGTACTACTACTCAATGACGCGCTTGGCGACCGAAGGGCGGATCGTCACCCCGCGCGGGACCTTCAGCGTCCGCGGGCTGAGCTGGCTGGATCGCGAGTGGTCCACCAGCGCGTTGGACGACGACACCGCCGGCTGGGACTGGTTCTCGCTCCAGTTCGACGACCAGCGTGAGATCATGTTCTTCAAGCTACGGCGCAAGGAGACGGGAGAGACCAACTTCGCCAAGGGCACGTACATCGCCGCCGATGGCGAGGCGGCGCTGCTCCGGCAAGGCGATGTCCAACTCGATGTGCTGGAACGCTGGACCAGCCCGCATACCGGCGCGACCTATCCGGTGCGCTGGCGCATGGCGATCCCGCGTGATGGCCTTGAGATCGAGATCGTGGCCCGCATCCCCGATCAGGAGATGCGGTTGACGCAGCTCTATTGGGAGGGCGCGGTGACGTTCGAGGGACGCTCGTCAGATGGGCCGGTGTGCGGGATGGGCTACGTGGAGATGACGGGCTACTAGGGCGAGGCGCGGATGCGCAGCGCCTCGGGACATTCGGCGATGAGCGCGCGCGCCCGCTGTTTAACCGGCAGGTCCTCGCCCTCGCCGTCGCGCAGGGCCAGCAACAGCACCGGCGCGATGCTCGCCGTGCGCAGAAAGATCGGCGCGTTCGCCGCCACCAGCGGGCGCGCGACCACGCCGCCAAAGCCGACGAACACGTTGACCGCGTGGGCCGCGGCCAGGTCGCTCGCCCCATCGCCGACTAGCATCGCTCGACAGCCACGCTCGCGCAGCTGGCGGATCACCTCGGCCTTGCCGTGCTGGGTGGTCAAGGGCGATGCGTCATCGTACATCAGGTAAGACTCTTCGGGATTGCCGATCTCATCGCAGCGCTGGTAATCCCACCACTTGCCGCTGAGCTGGTTGTAGGTCAGGCCCACAGCATAGATGCGCTCGCGCGGCACACCCAGCCACACCCCAAAGCCGATCACGGCGTCGGCCAGGCCACCGCTGACGATATAGACCCGCCGGCCCAGCGCCTGAAGCGCGGCGATCGTCTCGCGCGCGTCCGGCACGGCGGTCTGCTTATATGCGTCCTCAACTGCCTTGAGGTCCGCGCGGGTGGGGGAGAGCAAGCGCAGCCGCTCGGCATAGACCTCTTGAAGCGGGATAAGCCCCTCCATCGCAGCGCTGGTCAGCGCTGCGATGCGCTCCTCTACGCCCTTCAATCGGGCCAGCACATCTATCCCTTCGATGCGGGAGAGGGTGCTGTCGCAGTCAAAGAACACCTCGTCCACAGCCAAAGAAGGCACGCTGAACGCCATCGCGCCTGATTGTATGGCTGCGTTCATCAGAAGGACAAGAGAAGACTTTACCGCACAAGCGTGCTCGCTCGCTGCCCCCCGTGCCCCTTGCTGATTCCTTGCATGTGGAGGAAGGCCTCCTTCTGATTCCCCGCGCGCGGGAAAGAAAGGGGGTATGCTAAGCGGCACCTATCAGCCTGCCGCTCCAGCTATCCTATTGCCAGCACGCCGGATAGCCTCACCTCACTTCTCGTTCCGCCGGCATAGGTCTCGTCCCCTTGACGGGGCAAGCTGAGTTTGCGTCGCTACGCGCGCTCCAGGAACGCCAAGATCGCCTCGTTCACCTGCTCAGCGCATTCCTCGTGAATCAAGTGGCCGGCGTCGTCGAAAACGCGCAACGTGGCAGCCGGCAAAAGGCCAACCAGCCGCTCCCCATCTGTAACGGGGAATATCCGGTCGCGCCGCCCCCACAGCAGCAGCGTCGGATGCGCGATAGCGCTTAGGAAGCGCGGCACCGGCTTTTGGCCATCCTTTGGCGAGCGCGCTTGCCACACCTGAGCTAGGGCAGAGCCGCGCACGTAGAGCGGCCCGGCATACCCCCTCACCACGTCCGGCGTGATCCAGCGATGGGTTGCTGAGGTGAATCTCAGCCCTGCTGCCACCAGCCACGGCGAAGTGGAATAGAAGGCTAAGACATAGCCCAGGATCGGCAGGCGCACCCAGCGAGAGATGAGGGGACGGTCGGTGGCAAACGCCTCCGGCGCGAGCGCCACCAGCGACCGCACCCGCTCCGGCGCAAGGAGCGCGATCTGCATCGCCACCCGCCCACCGAATGAATGGCCCACAAGATGGGCCTGTCGCACGCCCAATGCGTCCATGACGCCCAAGACAACCTCTGCTTGGGTTTGCGTGGTGTAGATCGGCTCGGCGGGGCGCGCCGAGGCCCCGTAGCCGAGGAGGTCAACCGCGATCACGCGATAGCCGGCTGCCAGCAGCGCGGCACTCAATCGCCGCCAGGTGAAGAGCGACGACGCGAAGCCGTGGATCAGCACCACCGCCGGCGCGTCATGTGCGCCGGCATCGCTGTAATGCACGGCGTAGCCATTGACCCAGGCAAAGTGATCGTCGCGGGCGAACTCGCGCAGGTTCAGCCGCTCGCGTAGCGGCGTCAGCACGTATGGCCCCCACACCAACATACCAGCCAGCGCCAGGATGATCACGCCGGCGACCCAGCTCATCGGCGGCACCTGCGGCCCATAGGGAGCGGTCTGCTGGGCCACGAGCAGGACAAAACTGGCCGTCGCGCCGAACAGACCGGTCGTGGCCAAGACCTGTTCACGCCAGACAGCCGGCTGAGCGGACCCCACGCCCCGGCGGCGCAGCAACCACAAGACGCCGACCATGCCCAAGGGCGGGGCGAGCACGATCGGCCAGTGCCCCCAGCCTAAGAAGTCGCGCACTTCCCACCAGTTAATCGGATAACGGATCAACACATGGGGCGCCAGGTTCTCCATGATGCCGATGTCCAACGCGTAGCGCGCCATGCCCACCGGCGCGCCCCAGACCGCCACGTAATAACGCCCCGTTCGCGGCATGACCAGCTCAATCTTTGCGCGTGGGAAGTACACCATCTGGGTGAATATGTCGAAGTAGTCATAGGTGTCTTGGCTGGTTGCGACGATCGCGCCCATGCCATCGGGGATGACAAAGGGCAACGGCTGATCCGGCGACGGCAAACCCGGCCCGATCAGCGCCAGGTGAGGGTTAAAGCTGCGCAGTTCCTCGTGGCCAGGGATGAAGATCTCGGCCTTGAAGCGCTCACCCGCTTGATAGTCGAAGCGCACCATGTCCACGTCGCTGGCCGACGAAAGCTCGCCCAGCACAAACCACATGAACCATGGTTCGTCCACGTATTGGCCGTCCTCGAACAAGCCATAGTCCCCGCCGGGCGCGTTCGTCTCCAGGATGGGCACTTCGGCGTGCGCCGCCTGAGCCTGAAGCATCAGCGAGAGGGTCAACAGAACACAGATGACCAGCAGGCGGCACATGGCCTTCATCGCGGCTGGATTATCGCCCAAGCTGTTCATACGAACAGGAGCAATGGGGCGCCGTTCATCCGCGTTGCTCCTCGGCGCGCTGCCGGCGGCGCTTGAGGAGTTCAGAAGCCGTAGCGGAAGCCGACTGGGTAGTTGGGCGCGGCTGGCTGGGTTGGGTTGAGCGTTCGGATGGTTTGCCGGCGCGCGCTTTGGCCTGGAGCAGTGATCTGGTGTGGCCTGCGGCCAGCGATTGATTCACAGGCATGGGCTGCCCACCAAGTTGACGGCGCAGGTTGAGCGTGATGCGCCGCACGCCCACGTCGAACGGCAGCAGCAGCGCGGCCAATATCAGCAGCAATGGGAACAGGTCGGTGCGCGCCTCTGCGGCCGGCGCGTTTAGGGCAAACGCCTGATCGGGCGAGGTCAAGACGTCACCACCGCCCAGCGCTGCCCACTCGCGCAAGTTCGCCTCGCCGCCCTCGCGGGGCATGTATTCCGCTGAATAGGGCTGCACGTAACCGGCGAGCGCCTCCGCCAGGTCGGTCGTGCTTGCGCCGCTTGGCTGCGCCGGCGCGACGCGCACAAAATACGCTTCGCCCTGCCGTAGCTCAGCCTCGGCTTCGTAGCGCCCAGGCGAGACCTGGCTCATGCGCAGCGCGCGCGTTCCTCCATCGGCATCTACCAGCGTCGCGGCCAGTTCTAGGCGCTCGTCAATATATGCTTCGGGCAGCTCCGCTGTGATCACCGTGCGCTCCTCGCGAGGGTTGATGGCGAGCTGAATAGGCGACTGGGGGCGTTCTAAGATCGTCCAACGGACGGTCTGTCCCCAAAACTTGGGAAAGTCATCCCATGCGACCCAGGCTTTAGCCCAGCGCCCAGTTGCGTCGGAAGTGAACGCCACAGCCCGGCCCAGCCCGTATTGCCAAGTGGCCAGCAGTGGATCGCTCTCGCTGGCCCACAGGACGACCTGCGCGGCGGGTTTGGGCGTGCTGGCGATGTAACCCTGGAGTGACGGCATGGCAGCGATGCCGCTCATGATTGGGTTGCTCGCGCCGGAGCGGGGGAAGAAAGGCTGCTCGACGATGTAGCTGCGCTGGGTCAACGCGGCCTCTTCGGTGAAGATTGTCGGCAAGTTCGCTGCGCGGTCGGTGAAGTGATAGCGCCCGCCGCCGATCTCCGCGATGCTTTTTAGGAAGGGAATATCCGAACCATCACCAAACGCCACCACGCTGAGCGTAAGGTCATGTTCGGCGCGCATGCGGCGCACCAGCTCGCGGACGCCTTCCTGACGCTCGGCGTCGTTGCCATCGGCCAGCAGGATGATGAACTTGGTGAGTTTGGACGAGCGAGCGATGATCTTCTCGGCTTCCTTGAGCGATTCATAGACGTAGATGCCGCCACCGCCTGGGGCAATGCTCAGGATCTGATTGATGTATCGCTTCTTATCGCGGCCGGCGAATGGCCCGATGATGTCCACCGGCTCGGTGTCGAAGCCGATGACCGTCAATTCGTCATCGTCATTCATCATCTCGGCCACCCGCGCCGCCGCTTCGGCGGCCAGGCGCATCTTCATCACCCCGTTCTCCATCAAGCTCATGCTGCCGCTCTTGTCCATCACCACGACGATAGAGACAGATGGAAAGCGCTTAGGGTCTTTCACCTGCATCTCGATGGGCAGCGCCTCCTCCAGAGGGGTCTGGTAATAGCCTCCTGCGCCGTAGCTGTTCGGTCCGCCGATGACCACCAACCCCCCGCCGATGTCGCGCACGTAACTCTGGATGGCGTTCATAGCGTGCAAGGATAGCTCGCGCGCCGGCACGTTGACCATAACCACGGCCTGATAACCAGCCAGCGACTGAATCTCGCTGGGCATGGCGCGGGGCGACACTTCGTCGTACGAAATGCCGATCGCGTCGAGCGCCCGTCTGAGCGCACCCGTCTCATCCACGTTGCCGGATGATGAATCGGGCGGGAGCGAGACCAACAAAATGCGCGACGGGCCATCCACGATCACGGCGGCTGAAAGGGCGTTATTCTGGGGGCGCACATCCACCTCCGGCGCGACCTGAACGCGAAATGTGCCGAAGCCGGCCTGTGGCGCGCTGGCCCGAACGACGAACTCGCTTATCCCGTTGGTCAGGTTGACCAACTCCTGAGCAATCAGCGCCGAGCCGGAGAAAACCGTCAACTGGGCGCGCATGGCTCGGTTGGAACGCACAGCGATGTTCAGCGGGACGATCTGGCCGGCTGCGGCGCGCGGCGGCGCGTCCAGCCGCTCCACCGCGGCATCCGGCCCTTGGACGCTGGGCAGCGGCACGACATCCAACCGGGTATTTGAAGCAGCAGCCAAGCGCGCTGCGCGCGCAGCGTCGCCTGCGGTCTGCACCCCATCACTCAACAGCACCAGCCGCTTGGCAGCGTCGGAGGGAAATAGCGAAAGGCCCAGCCGAATCGCCCCTTCGATGTTTGTCGCGGCTGAGCGCACCTGCGTGCCAATCGGCGGCAGGTCGCGCGCCGCAGACATCGCGCGCTCCACTTGGGCATCTGCGCCGAAGACGACGACCGCTGCCTGGTCCTGGCCGTCGCTGCGCATGGCCCTCAAGGCCTCGCGGACGAATTGCGCGGCCTGTTCCACGCCACTTGGCCCGACGCTATCCGATGCGTCTATCAGAAAGACCACCGCCAAACGGTTGGTGGGCTGCACAGCCTGCATGCCGGCCAGGGCGAAGATGAGCGCGGCAAACAGCGCCCAGCGCACCCCCAGCGCAGCCAGCGCCTGAAGGTCCAGCCTCCGCGCTGGCAATCCGGCGCGATCAACGGCCAATCCGCGCCTGTTGAACAAACGCGGCAGGGCGATCAGCGCGCTCAGGGGGAGGAGCGCCAAGAGGATCAGCCACGCCGGCTGGCTGAAGGAGATCACCGACCTGATTCTATGGGCAGCGGATGATGGCTTTCTGAGCGCTCACTGAGGCGCGATGCTCACCTCATCCTCAAACCGCCTGCTGAGTTCACGCCGCCGGCGGCCCGCTTCCCACAGGTCGTAATCCACCAGCTTCACCGTGCCGGGCCGAACCGCCTGTGCGGGCCGCTTGGCTCGCGGATGCGTGGGGAGCGGATATGCCTTGACCAGGGGACCGATCTCTTGCGCCTCCGGGGTGAGCGCCCAGTCAATCCACCGCTTGGCAGCGTCGCGCTCCGGCGCGCCTTTGATCAGCGCCACGCCGCCGACGGCATACCCCGTGCCTTCGTGAGGAAAGGAAACCGCCAGCGCTGGCATGCCCTCCTCGGCGAACTTGAGGCAGTCATGGGCGAAGATCACGGCTACAGCGATCTCGCCGCGACCAGCCATCAGCCCTGGCGCTGGGCCGCTGCGGGTGTATTGGAGGATGTTCCTATGGAGCGCGTGCAGATAGGCGAAGGCGGCGTCCACGCTGCCCAGGCGCGCCACCTGCGTCCACAGCGCGGTATAGGCAGCCCCTGAGCTGGCCGGGTGCGCCATCGCCACCTCCCCCCTCAGCCTATGGTCGAGCAGGTCATTCCACGAGTCGGGCTGCTCCAGGCCGAGCCGGCTGAGCACTGCGGTGTTGGCGCAGAACCCCAGCGTGCCGACGAACACGCCCGTCCACCAGCCCTCAGGATCCTTGTATGCGGGTGGGATAGCTGCGGCGTTGGGGGAGCGATATGCCTCCAGCAGGCCCTCCAGGCCGGCAGCGATCAGGGTATCTGCCGGGCTGCCCCACCAGACGCTGTATTCCGGGTTATTCCTCGTCGCGCGCAAACGGGCCAGGGCCTCGCCGGCGGCGAGCCGCACATAGCTCGTCCGAATGCCGGTGCGCCGCTGGAATGCCTCGCTCATGGCGTGGCACCAGTCCTCCAGCGTCGTGCACAAGACGGTCAGTTGATGATCATTAGTGGAAGTATGCTCCTCGACAACGCGCATCACGGGGGATGCAGCGCAGAGGGTTACTCCGATGAAGATGGCCGCTGTAAAGGCAACGCGCTGCCGTTGCGCCAATCTCATAATTGTCTACCGCCGAGGCGGCGACGCTGATTGTATGCCAGCGTATGAAGTGGGGGTGCGTTCACAGCCGGGGACAGAACCCTGGGGTGGGCGACGGCACTGCCGTCGCCCACCCACTCAGTTGGTCATAATGGTTGCCCCTGTCGGCGAATGCGCCTAGGGAGAAGTCGCTTGCTGCTGCTCGCGGACGGGCGCGCTCGTCAAGGCGTCCGGTGTTGGCTGCGCCGTTGACGTTGGCTCAGGCGTGGGTTCAGGGCTGGCCGTTGCGGTCGGCTCTGGGCTTGGCTCAGGCGTCGGCGGCGCTTGCAAGAAGTCCTCGCGCTTGGCGTTGACGATGTCCTCCACGACGAAGGCGTTGACGCGGACAAACCACGGCGAGCGCGACGATTTCACCACGTATGTGCTGTCCTTGTCGTCCCGCGCGCCGATCGCAAGCACCAGAGGGTCTGCGCCGGCGGCGTCGGACTTCAGGGTGAGCGTGAGGACCGCTGCGGGTCGGCTCAGCCCGTATTCGGGCTTCTCAACCTTGCCCAACGGACGGGTCATGTAGAGCGACGAGACGCGCGAGAGGATGGTCTCCAGCCGGCTGGGGTTGAAGGTCTCGCCGGCGGCCAGCCCCTGGAACTCCCACACGTCCGAGACGTTGCGCTGAAAGGTCAGTGTGCCGCTGAGGGTGGTCAGCACGACGCGCCCTACCTCCTGCTCGGTGGCGGTGAAGTACAGGGTGTTGATCCAGCTCGCCAGGTCGCTGGCGATGTCAAAGGGAGCCAGCTTGGTGGTCAGATAGACCTCGTCCGATCCATCGAGCCGCACGTTAGAGCTGGTCCCGCGGGAGGAACCAAAGAACAGCCGGCGCGCCCCCTGGCTGGTGGTCAGGTCCACGCGGCGGTTATAGCTATCTGCCGAGACCTGAAGGCGGCCGTGGCTGGCTGCCGTGGTCGCCAACGGCTCGCCGACCTGGATGCTGGTCAGCTTGCTGAGCAGGTCGCTCACCTTGGTCTTGTCCACCGGATAATCGTCCACGTCGGGCAGCACCCACTGGTCGTCCTTCTTCGCCAGGCGCACCTCTTTGTCGGGGCGCTCGTGGATGGTCACTGCCGTCACATCGGCCTCGGAGAGCTGGTTGAGCAGCGGGCGCAGCCGGCCCTGGGTGGACTGGGCGGGCAGCACGAGCAACAGCGCGGCGACGACGATCTGAACGACCAGCAGGCCGGCCAAGATTTGAATCGTGCGGGTCATCGCTCACTCACCTCCTTGCGCAGCGCGCGTCCGTCGGCAACGGCGGGGACCAACTGCATAGGCGGCTCGGCCCGCTGGCGCAGGCGCCACAACGCGCCGATGCCGAACAGCGCAGCCACCATCACGGCGTAGTTGGCGATCTCCCAGGCCCGGCGCTCGTTATCGGTCAACGGGACGAGCGCGCGCGTCACCGTGCCGCGGCTGCGGATGTCCAGCAGCTCCAGGTCCTCGACCGACCAGTCGGTGACGTTCTGGATAAATTGCAGGCTGTTCAGGTAGCGCTCCTGGCCCAGTTGCGCGGAGAGGTTCATCAAAGCATCGTTGAGGAACTCGGCGCTGCCGATCACCACCAGGCGGGCGGTGTCAGGCGACTGCTCGATGGTCGCGCCGAGCGGGACGGCTGGCTCTGGCGTCGGCGTCGGTTCTGGGGTCACCCCGGGCAGCGGCGTTGGCGCGGGCGTGGGCGTCGCCTGGAGCGGCGAGGGCTTGCCCTTGAAGAAGCTCTCGAACACCCCTTGTATGGCCACCGCCAGCGGATAGGACTTGCGCTCCCCTTCCACCGGGAACCCGAACTCCGGGTTGACGGCGAAGTTCGGCTGGATGTCGGTGCCCGTGCGCAGCCAGGCCTGGTCAGTGGAGCGCAGCAAGATGGTCACCTTGCGATCTTTGTTCTTCTCCGCGTCTATCTCAATCGGCGAGACGAAGTTCATCGTCACCGCCGGCAGGCGCGAGACGATTGGGCTGCTGCGGTCCATTGTGTCCGGCCGCACATCCACGAAGAACGGATAACGCACGGCCTGAATCTCGCGCACGGTGATCCCGCCCAGGTTGCGGTTGACCTCGACCGGGAAAGGCTCGTTGCGCGGGTCCATCACCAGGCTTTGACCAACTTTGACCCCATAATGCGCTAGCAGATCGTCCAGGCCGGTGGTCACCTGCTCTAGGGTCGGCGAGCCAAAATCGAGCCGCAGGGCGTATGGCCCGCCAGCGATCACCACCGAGCCGCCCTGCATCAAAAACTGGTCAATCGCGTAGCGCGCCTTCTCGTCCAGGTTGCGCGGGCCGATGATCAACAGCGTGTTCACTTCCGGCGGGATGCGACCGGTCGAGAGATCGACATCGCGCACGGTATATTCGCGCGCGAGCTGCTCGCGGACCAACCGCCAGGTGTTGGGCGCAGGTCCGCCGAACATGCTCGGCGGCGCGGGCGGCGTCCACAGGCCAACCACGTTGAGGAAGCCGCCGACGTTGCGCTTGAGCGCCGATTCAACAGCGGTGCGGATGGAGATCTCGGTGAAGTCGCTCTCCGGATACACCGCCTGCGCCTTGCCGTCCACCTCCAGCAGCAAGTTGAGGTAGAAGGTCTCAGCGCTGAAGAGGCTAACTGGCGTCGGGGGGATGGCATAGCGTTCGGCCAGCACCTTGCGGCTGAGCGCGGCGTCGGGCTGGTCGGGGTCAATGACCTGATACTCGAACTTGCCGCCGGCCTTTTGCTGGATCTCTTTGGCCACCTTCTCCATCAGCTCCGGCACGTCCTTGAGCGGCTCGGGCAGGGTCTGCTTGGTGACGATGATGCTCAGGCGGGCCGGCTGCTGAAGCGCGGCGAAGACCGACTCGATGCCGCGGAAGCCGCTGGTTACCCGCTTGATCGAGCGGGTGAGGTCGTATTCCAGGTTTCGCAGGCGTACGTCAACGCTGCCATCGCGGCGTTGCTCGACCTCAATCAAGTCGCGGAAGTTGAGCACCGTGTTCTGGTCGCCGTAGCGCACGAGGATGTCAAAGTACGTGTTGATGACGGACGCCTCGTAGCGGCCGGCGACCTGGACCGGCGTCGGCTGGATGCCGTAGGTGCGCGCGGCCTCGGTCTCCAGCTCCGGGTTGGTGATCGGGTCAATCACCTCCGCCGTCACCCGCCCGCGGCCGGCAATCTGATACTCGCGCAACAGGTCGCGCACGCGCGGGGTGAGCGGCGCCAGCAGCGGATGGGTCTTCTCGCTAATGTAGGCGCGGATCAGCAGCGGCTCCTGGAGGTTGTTCAGCAGGTTCAGCGTGGCCGGCGAGAGGCTGAACTCGCGCTGGGCGGTCAGGTCGGCGCGCAGCATCTGCAAAGGCGCCATCCACAGGTTGGCCACGGCCAGGTTGAGCGCCAGCAGGGCGCTGGTCAGGTTGGCCGTCCGGCGATAGGCCGCTGTGCGCGGGCCGAAGCTCCAGCGCTTTCGGTCCAGCGCCCAGGCGTTGAGCACGAGGAACACGCCGGCCAGCGAAGCGTAGTAAACCAGGTCGCGCAGGTCAATCACCCCGCGCTCGATGCTCTCAAAGCGGCTGCCCGTCCCCAGCGAGCGGAGGAACTCGCCAGTGACGCCGCCGACGAAATCCACGAAGCTGGGGTTGCCGATCAGGTAGAACACGCCGCACACCAGGACGGTGAGGATGAGCGCGACGATCTGATTGTCAGTGCGAGAGGAGATGAACAGGCCGATTGCTGCGTAGGCCGCGGCCAGCAGGAGCGCAGCCAGGTAGCCGCCGATCACCGGCCCCCAGTCCAAGTTGCCCAGCAGCGCCACGCTCAGGGTGAGCGGCAGGGTGAGCGCCAGCGCGACGGCCACTAGGCCCATCACCGCCAGGAACTTGCCCAGCACCAGCTTCCAGGTCGGCACGGGCAGGGTGAGCAGCATCTCGATCGCCCCGCTGCGCTGTTCCTCGCTCCACTGGCGCATGGTCAGCGCGGCCACCAGGAAGATCAACAGCGCCGGCATCCAGCGAAAGAGCGGGCGCATCTCGGCCACGCCACGGGCGAAGAAAGTCTCGACCCAGAAGAAGATGAACAGGCTGGCGGCCAGGAAGACGCCGATGAAGATCAACGCTTGAGGTGAACTAAAGTAGTTATTCCACTCTTTGCGTGCAGTCGCCAGGATGGTTTTCATGTGCGATCCCTCCTCGTCAGGCGCGGGTGGCTAGCTCGTTGAAGACGCTCTCCAGCGTGCGCGTGTCGGCGCGCAGCTCGCGCACCGGCCAGCCCATCTGGGCGGCGGCAGCGAACAACGCCGGGCAGAGGTCGGCGTTATCCTCGCCGTAGATGCGATAGCTTGGCCCATCAGTTGAGGGCAGCCGCTCGGCCCGCTTGACCCCGCGCACCTGTCGCACGGCCGACTCGAAGCCCTCCACCGGACGCTGAAGGGTGAGGATAGCGTTCTGGGTGGCGGCCAGGTCGGCCAGCCGCGCGTCGGCCTTGATCTGGCCATTCATGATGATGATGGCGCGATGGCAGACCGCCTCCACCTCCGGCAGAATGTGGCTGGAGAACAACACGGTGCTATGCTGGGCCAGCCGGCGGATGAGCTGGCGAATCTCCACGAGTTGGGTCGGATCCAGGCCAATCGTGGGTTCGTCCAAGATCAGCAAGCGCGGCTTGTGCAAGATGGCCTGGGCCAGCCCCACGCGCTGGCGCATGCCTTTGCTGAGCTTGCCAATTGGCCGGTTGAGGAAGCCGGCGATGTCGGTGGCGTACACCGCCTCGGAGATGTATTCTGTTTGCTTCTCGGGTGGGATCTGGCGCAGGTCGGCCATCATCTTCAGGTAGGCCTGTACGGTCATGTCCGGATACAGCGGTGTGTTCTCCGGCAGATAGCCGATGCGAGCCTGAACCTCTAGGCGATGGGTGAGCACATCCAGCCCATCTACCTCGACGATGCCCTCATCCGGCTGCAAGTAGCCGGTGAGGATCTTGATGATCGTGGACTTGCCAGCGCCATTTGGGCCGAGCAGGCCGACGATCTCGCCGGCCTGAACCTGAAAGCTCACCCCGCGCAGCGCTTGGATCGGGCCGTATGCCTTGGTCAATCCCTCGACGCGGATCATGGAGCGCCTCCTTGGACGATTTGCTATGCGAGTATCTCAGATGGGACGGTGCGCGCAGCATACGCGCGCGATCAAAATATTAAAACACCAAGGGCAGAGAATGCCCGTATTGTGTTAGAAAGGAATTAACACCGCCCAGCGATGTCACACAGGGTTGATCTGCGCCTTACGGTGCCCATCCTGCTGCTGGCGGCGGCGTTGCGTTGGGCGGCGCTGCCGGAGATGGCGGACATGCTAGGCTTCGACGAGAGCGCCTACGCAGCGGACGCCGCGGCATGGCTGGCTTCGCCGCGCCCGACGCCGTTCTTCCCCGCCAACAACGGCCGCGAGGGTGGTTGGATCTATCTGCTGGCCGCCTTTATGGCCGGCGCGGGCTACTCGCCTTTCATCGCGCGCCTGGCCGCCGGCTTTCTCGGCGTCCTGGCAGCGGCAGCGACGTATCGGCTGGGCCGAGAGATGTTCGGCCTGCGGGCCGGCTTGGGCGCCGCGGCGGGCATGGCAGTCCTTTACTGGCCGGTTCACCTAAGCCACATCGCCATGCGGGCCAACCTGTTGCCTGCCTTAGGCGCGCTGAGCCTGGCCTTTCTGTTGGCCGCGATCCGCACGCGCCAGCGCAAGCTGTGGCTCGCTGCCGGCCTCTGCGGCGGGGCGTTGGCCTATACCTACACCTCGGCCCAGGCATGGGCAGCGCTGGTTGGGCTGTTGCTGGCGGCCTGCGCGCTGCGTGGACAGCGCGGCGCGCTGATCGCCCTGTTGCTGGCGCTCGGCGTCGCTGCGCCGATGGCCATATATGCCTGGCGGCATCCCGAGCAGGTGCTGTTGCGGGTGGGCCAATCCGCGACGTTGAGCAGCGCCGCCCTGGTCGGCGCGCTGGAAGCCTGGCTGCAGGCCTGGCTCATCCGCGGCGACATCCTGCTGAACCACAACATCCCAGGCCGGCCGATCCTCGATCCGGCTGCTGCCGTCCTGTTCGGGCTTGGCGTGCTGAGCCTGATCCGTCGGCGCGCCTGGCAGGTTGGGCTGGTGGGCGCGCTGGCCGGCCTCTCGATCTTGCCCTCGCTGCTGAGCGAGTTCCCGCCGCACTTCCTGCGCAGCATTGGGTTAACTGTGCCGATCGCGCTGGTGATCGGCCTGGGCACGGCGAATCTGGCCAGGCTGGCCGGCGCACTGGCATGCTCGACCCCTCAAGCGCGCCTCGTCGCAGAACGCCTGGGCGGTGTGGCCGCCGGCGGGCTGCTGGTCATCACGGCAGGGACGACCTATCACGACTTTCACCGGGTTTGGCTCAGGCTGCCGGCGATCGAGGGGCAGTTCGAGCGGCCAATTCACCGCGCTGTTCAGGCGTTACTGGATGATGAGGAAGAGCATGCCTCTGGCGCGCCGGTCTACTTCGCCCCTTACGAGCTGACCCATCCGGTCATCCAGTTCAGCCGCCATCGTCTGGCCGGGCGGCGAGTGGGTGCGTTCGATAGCCGAGCTTGCCTGGTCGTCCCGCGCCGGCCGGCGACGTATGTCGTCGCGCAGGACGGGGCGGCGTTCCTCGTCGCGCTCGAACCCTGGGGGCGTGCCGAGGCGCGCGCGCGCCCTCTCGGCGCGACGATGATCCGGCTGTGGCCGGCAGATGATCAGTTGGTCCGAGCGACGGATTGGGTCGCGCAATTCGGCGCAGCGCTCGAGGTGCGCGCGCCGGCCGCCGGTGCGCAGGCCGTCGCGCGTGGGGAGACGCTGACCTGGCAATGGCGCTTCCGCGCCCTGCGCCCGCTGCCCAGGCCATACAGCCTGTTCGTCCACCTCTACCGAATCGCGGAAGACGGCAGCGTGGATGTAGGACGCAAGTGGGCGCAGGGCGATCAGCAGCTTTGCGCCTCGTATCCGACCACCCTCTGGCAGGCCGATGAGGTGATCGTCCAGGCGTATGCTTTGAGCGTGCCCGAGGATGCACCCCCTGGGCGCTATGGGGTGGCCATCGGCGTCTATGACAGCGACTCAGGCGAGCGGCTGGCCGACGAGGAGGGGCGGGACTATCGAATCATCACCGAGCTCTCGCTTCCCGACGCGCAGGCGACCTCTCACAGCCTTCTCAGCCAGCCATAGACAATGTGCGCCCATCTACGTGCGCAGCAGCGGCGAGGCAGGGTGATGGCGGAGCGAGATCAGGACAATTCCACATCCCACCCCTCTAGGCGAAGAGCGGCACAGATGCCGCGCGAGCTGCTGACGTTCGCTGCCGGCGTCCTGGCCGCCTTGACCGCGCTGGCGATCTACAGCGCGCTGATGCCCGCCTCGCAAGCGGTGACGCTGCGCGATGTCAACGAGGCGGTCGTCAGAGCGATGGCCTCGGCCACCCCACGCCCGCCGTTCTCAGTGAGCGTGTATGAGGCCATCGCGCCGTCGCTTGTGCTCATTCAAACGAAAGGCGACGAGCCACGCGGCGGGGTGAGCCTGAGCCAAGATGAGGCGCGCGGGTTGGGCAGTGGCGTGATCGTCAACGAACGTGGCTTGATCCTCACCAGCCTGCACGTCGTGGAGCGTGCGAAGGAGATACAGGTGACCTTCGCCGACGGCACCGAAGCGCCTGCCGTGATCATCGCCGAACAGCCGGAGAACGACATCGCCGTCCTGCGCCCGCTGCGGCTGCCCGCGGCGGTCGTGCCGGCCACGTTGGGCAACCCAAGCGCCCTGCGCGTGGGCGACGAAGCATACGTCGTCGGCAATCCGCTAGGCCTGCGCGGCTCGCTGAGCGCCGGCGTGATCTCCGGCCTGCGGCGCTCGTTCAAGCCGGAGAACCGCAGCCGCAGGCTGGAGAACTTGATCCAGTTTGACGCAGCGATCAACCCCGCCGGCAGCTCCGGCGGCCCGCTGCTCAACCGTTATGGACAAGTGGTGGGCATTGTGACGGCGCTGGCCAACCCCGCCGGCCACGACGCCTTCAGCGGCATCGGCTTCGCTGTGCCGATAGACATCGCCGGCGGCGCAGCAGGCGCGCCACTCTATTAACGAACGGGAGAAACATGGAGAAGATCGAACCGCGAAGCACAATCGAACGGCTGATCTACGAAGTGAAGAAGGTGATCGTCGGCCAGGACCACCTGTTGGAGCGGCTGGCCGTGGCCTTGCTGGCTCGCGGCCACATCCTGGTCGAGGGCGTGCCCGGCCTGGCCAAGACGATGACGATCAAGACGCTGGCCGAGGCGATCGGCGGGAGCTTTAAGCGCATCCAGTTCACCCCCGACCTGGTGCCGGCAGACCTGGTCGGCACGCGCATTTACAACCAAAAGACTGGCGAGTTCAACGTGGCGCTGGGGCCGGTCTTCACTAACCTGCTGTTGGCCGACGAGATCAACCGCGCGCCGGCCAAGGTGCAGAGCGCGCTGTTGGAGGTGATGCAGGAGCGCCAAGTGACCATCGGCGGCGAGACCTACAAAGTGCCCAACCCCTTCCTGGTGATGGCCACCCAGAATCCCATCGAGTCCGAAGGCACCTACGACCTGCCCGAAGCGCAGGTGGATCGCTTCATGCTCAAAGTCCTGGTGGATTACCCCACTCCCACCGAGGAGTTTGTGATCGTCGAGCGCATGACCGGTCGGCTGGAGCCGGTGCAGAAGGTGCTGACCACCGACCAGCTCCTGGACTTACAGCAGCGCACCCAGCAGGTCTACGTAGATCCGGCGCTGATCGAATATGCCATCCGATTGGTGAGCGCCACGCGCCGGCCCGAAGAGGTGGGCCTGAAGGACCTCAAGCGCTATATCACGTTTGGCGCCAGCCCCCGCGCGTCCATCAACCTCATCCTGGCGGCCAAGGCGCTGGCCTTCGTGCGCGGGCGAACATACGCACTGCCGGAGGACGTGGCCGACATGACGCTCGACGTGCTGCGCCACCGCATCGTGCTCTCCTACGAGGCGCTCTCCGAGCAAGTCACCAGCGATGCGCTGATCAAGAAGATCTGCGAGCGCATCCCCCTGCCTGTTGTGCCGTTGCATGAGCACGCCAACCATCGCGTCCCCGCTTGAGCAGACGCCGGAGCGCATCCTGCGGCATCTAGAGTGGCACGTGGTGCGCCGGCTGGATGGGCTGCTTCAGGGCAACTACCGCAGCCTTTTCCACGGCCACGGGCTGGACTTCGCCGAGCTGCGCGAATACCAGCACGGCGATGACATCCGCTACATTGATTGGAACGTCACTGCCCGCCTAGATGCCCCCTACATCCGCAGCTACCTGGAGGAGCGGGACGTGCCGGCCTGGTTTCTGGTGGACCTCAGCCCCTCGGTGGACTTCGGCGGCAAGCGCCAGCGGACAATCGAGCTGGTCGCCGTGCTGGCCCGCCTGCTTAACCGGTTGGGCAACCGGACGGGCGCGATGTTCTACGACGGGCGCGCTCTGCGCGTCACCCCGCTGGGGAGCGGTCGTGCGCACATCCTGCGGTTGATCAACGATCTGATGAGCTATCCGCGGCCAGCCCGCGCGCCGTTCACCGACCTGACCCCATTGTTCACGACGGCGCTGGCGGCCTTTAAGCGCCGCTCGCTGGCCTTTGTGATCTCGGACTTCATCAGCGCCCCTGGCTGGGAGCAGGCGCTCAGCCGGCTCAACCAACGTCACGAGGTGCTAGTCATCCGCCTATGGGATCCACAGGAGGTCGAGCTGCCTGAGCTGGGGCTGGTGGTGATGGAGGACGCCGAGACCGGCGAGCAGATCGTGGTGGACACTAGCGACCGCGGCCTGCGCCGCCGCTTTGAGGAGGCCGCCCGCCAGCGCGAGGCGGCGCTGAACATCGCCTTCAAGCGCGCCGCTGTGGACGTGCTGGCGATCTCGACGACGGAAGATCTGGTCGGCGCATTGGCCGGCTTTGCCGCCCGCCGCCAATATCGTCGGAGGTGAGCTGTTGCCGTGACATTTCTCTGGCCCTGGATGTTGCTGGCGCTGTTGGCGCTGCCAATGCTCGCCTGGCTCTACGCGCGCGCCCAGGCGCGCCGCCGGCGCTTGCTCGCCCGCTACGGCCTGGCCATTGCCGATCAATCAGCCGGCTCGTGGCAGCGCCACGTGCCGGCGGCGCTGCTGATGGCCGGCCTGGCCGTCCTCGTCATCGCCATGGCCCGCCCGCAGGCGACGTTGAGCCTGCCGCGCGCCCAGGGCACGGTGATCCTGGCCTTCGACGTCTCCGGCAGCATGGCCGCCGAAGACATCCCGCCGACGCGCCTGGAGGCGGCCAAGGCCACGGCGCGCGCGTTTGTGCTGCGCCAGCCGCCCAGCGTGCAGATCGGCATGGTGGCGTTTAGCGAGAGCGGCCTGGCCATCCAGCCGCCGACCTCCGACCAGCAGGCTGTCCTGGCCGCGATTAACCGGCTGTCGCCCGCGCGCGGCACCTCGCTGGCCAGCGGGGTTTTTGCCGCGCTGAAGATGATCGAGGAGCTAGACAAAAAGGAGGCGACCAATTACTACAGCAACCGCCCGGCCCAGCCCACGCCCACCCCGACGCCGATGCCGCCTGGCGTCTACCAGCCGGCTGTAGTGGTGCTGATCTCCGACGGCGAGAACACTGTCAATCCCGACCCGGCCTTGGCCGCGGAGGCCGCCGCCGAGCGCGGGGTGCGCGTGCATACCATCGGCGTGGGCAGCCCGGAAGGCGCTCGGCTCACCATTGACGGCTTCGTCGTCCAGACCAGCCTGGACGAGGCGATGCTGCGCTACATCGCCCAGCGCACCGGCGGGACATACTACAACGCGCAGAGCGAGGACGACCTGCGCACGATATACGATCAAATCGGGCTAACGCTGGTGACGACGCCCGAACCGACCGAGGTCACCGCGCTGCTGGCCGGCCTGGGGCTGATGATTTTGCTGGTCGGCGGGGGGTGGTCGCTGTTCCGCCTCAACCGCTTGCCATAACGCGAAGAGGAGGGTTGTGATGAGCTTGCTTTGGCCGATCTCTTTGGTGCTGTTCGCCGCGGTCGCGGTGTTGGCCCTTGCCTACGTCGTGGCCCAGCGCCGGCGGCGGCGCTTCGCCCTGCGCTATGCCAGCCTGGCGCTGATCCGCCCAGCGCAGCCGGGGGCAGCGCGCTGGCTGCGACACGTCCCCCCGGCCCTGTTCCTGCTGGCGCTGGCCAGCTTGGCCTTTGCGCTGGCGCGGCCGGTGAGCGTCTTCGCTGTGCCAACCAACAAGACCACCATCATCATGGCGATGGATGTCTCGCGCAGCATGTGCTCCACTGACATCCCGCCCAACCGCCTGGTGGCGGCGCAGAACGCGGCGCTGGCGTTCATCGAGAACCAGCGCCCCGACGTGCCGATTGGGATCGTGGCCTTCGCCGGCTTTGCCGAGCTGATCCAACCGCCCACCACCGACCGCGCCGTCCTGCGCGAGGCGATCCTCGGCCTGGTCACCGGCCGGCGCACGGCGATCGGCAGCGCGATCCTCAAGTCCATCGAGGCGATCGCGGAGGTGGATCCAGAGATAGCGCCGCTTGGCGATGTCTTCACCCTGCCTGACACGCCCGTTGCGCCAGGGCAGTTCGCGCCGCATATCATCGTGTTGCTCACCGACGGCGCCAGTAACACCGGCCCCTCGCCCCAACTGGCTGCCCAGCAGGCGGCTGCGCGCGGCATTCGCGTCTATACAATTGGCTTCGGCACCGAGCAAGGCGGCGAGATGCCCAACTGCAATCCAGGCTACGTCGGCCGCGAGCCGCCGGGCGGCTTTGGCATGGGAGGCGGCATGGCTTGGGGGCAGTTCCGACGCGGGATTGACGAGGAGACGCTCAAGCAAGTGGCGGCCATGACCTCGGCGCAGTATTACCCCGCCGAAAGCATAGAGGAATTGCTCCAGGCTTTCCGCGACGTGCCCACCCAGCTCATCGCCAAATACGAGACGATGGAGATCAGCGCGGTCTTCGTCGCGCTGGCGGCGCTGCTGGCCGGGCTGGCCTTCGTCCTCGCCCTGCGCTGGCAGCCGCTGCTCTAGCGCGGGCTGGCGAGCGCCGGCTGAACATCCTGCCCTGCGCCGGCTTCCTCTAAGACGCGCCTGAGGAAGCGGCCGGTATGGCTCTCGGCGACCTGGGCGACCAGCTCCGGCGTCCCCTGAGCGACGATCCGCCCGCCGCCCTCACCGCCCTCCGGCCCCAGGTCAATCACCCAGTCGGCGACCTTGATGATGTCGAGGTGATGCTCGATCACCACGACGGTGTTGCCGTCGTCCACCAGCCGGTTGAGCACTTGGATCAACTTATTGACGTCTTCGTGGTGCAAGCCGACCGAGGGTTCGTCCAGGACGTAGATGGTGCGACCGGTGGCGCGCTTGCTCAGCTCGCGGCTGAGCTTGACGCGCTGGGCCTCGCCGCCGCTGAGCGTGGTAGCCGGCTGGCCCAACCGAATATAGCCCAGCCCCACCTCCTCCAGCGTCTGGAGCTTGCGCGCGATGGCCGGGATGTCCTTGAAGAAGTCCATCGCCTCGCTCACCGTCATGTCCAGCACCTCCGCGATGTTCTTGCCCTTGTAGCGCACCTGGAGCGTCTCGCGGTTGAAGCGCGTGCCGTGACACACGTCGCAGGTGACGTAAATATCGGGCATGAACTGCATCTGGATCAACAGCACGCCCTGGCCCTCGCAGGCTTCGCAGCGACCGCCCTTGACATTGAACGAGAAGCGGCCGCTCTTGTAGCCGCGTAGCTTGCTCTCCGGCAGGCTAGCGAAGAGGTCGCGCAGTGGCGTCCAAAGACCGGTGTAAGTGGCTGGGTTGCTGCGCGGCGTGCGTCCAATTGGCTGCTGGTCAATGTTGATGATCTTGTCCAGATATTCCCAGCCGAGGATGTCGTCGAAGTCGCCGGCCTGCTCCAGCGCGCCGTTCAGGCGGTTGGCCAGCCCTTTATATAGACACTCGACGATCAGCGATGACTTGCCGCTGCCGCTGACGCCGGTGACGACCACGAATTTGCCGAGCGGGATGTGCACGTCAATGTTCTTCAAGTTGTTCTCCCGCGCGCCCTTGATGACCAGCCATTTGCCGTTGCCGGGACGGCGCTGGGCGGGCACCGGAATGCGCTTGCGGCCGCTGAGATAGGCGCCGGTGAGCGAAGTCGGATGTTGCATGATCTGCTCCGGCGTGCCGGCGGCCACCACCTGCCCGCCGTGCTCGCCGGCGCCCGGCCCCATGTCAATGATCCAATCGGCTGCCCGCATGGTGTCGTCGTCGTGCTCCACGACCAGCACGGTGTTGCCCAGGTCGCGCATCTTCAGCAGCGTGTTAATCAGCCGTTGCTGGTCGCGCTGGTGCAGGCCGATGCTCGGCTCGTCCAGCACGTAGAGCACGCCGGTGAGCTGTGACCCGACCTGAGTTGCCAGGCGGATGCGCTGGGCCTCTCCGCCGCTCAGCGTATTGGCGCTGCGGCTGAGCGTCAGATAGTCCAGGCCAACATCCACCAGGAATTGCAGGCGCGCGCGAATCTCCTTGACGATCTGGCGGGCGATCTGCTTCTCCCGCGCGCTGAGTGGCGAGGCCGGCGCGTGGCCGTTTTGGCGCGGGTCGGCGGGCTTCGCTTCGTCCAGGACGCCCAGCGAGTCCACCCACGCCAGCGCTTGGGTGATGCTCATGTCGGTGACCTCGGCGATGTTCTTGCCGGCCACCTTCACGCACAGCACCTCTTCCTTCAGTCGCTTGCCGCCGCAGGCTTCGCAAGTGCGAAAGCTCATCACCGCCTCGATGCTTTGCTTGACGTAGTCGCTCGTGCTCTCGCGGTAGCGGCGGGCCAGGTTGGGGATCACGCCCTCAAAAGTCACGTCATACTGCCGGCGCTCGCCCAGCCGGTTGACATAGTGCAGGCGCAGGCGGTGGCCGTCGCCGCTCCCGTAGAGGATCAAATCGCGCTGCGCCTTGCTGAGCGTGCGCCAGGGCTTATCCATTGGGATGCCGTAGGCTTTACAGGCAGCGCGCAGTATTTGCCACCCCCATGCCTCGTCATTGTCGCTATTCCAGCCGATCGCGTTGATCGCGCCCTCTTCCAGCGAGAGATCAGGGTTGGGCACGACCAGCGCGGGGTCAATTTCGCGCTTGTTGCCCAGCCCCTGGCACTCCGGACAAGCGCCCTGTGGCGAGTTGAAGGAGAACAGCTTAGGCTCCAGGTCGGGGTAGCTCTTGCCGGTGGCGGGATCCACCCGCTTCTCGCTGAACAGGACATCGCGCCAGCCGGCTTCGCCTGGCTCTTGGATCATGGCGGTGAGGAACCCATCGCCCAGCTTGAGCGCGGTCTCGACCGAATCGTTGAGACGAGAGAGGAACGCGCGACGCTCGTCCTCTAATTCATCGGCGGGCGGCACAACCAAGCGGTCAACCACCGCCTCAATGGTGTGGAGCTTGTAGCGGTCCAGCGTGATCTCCTCATCTACCGCGCGGATTTCGCCATCCACGCGGACGCGGGCGAAGCCCTGCTTGCGCACATCGGCGAGGACCTGCTGATGATGGCCCTTGCGGTCTTTGATCAGCGGGGCGAGGAGCTGTAGGCGCGTCCCCGCCGGCAGCGCAGCGAGCTGATCCACGATCTGCTGCGGGGTCTGCGAGGTGAGCGGCAGGCCGGTGACCGGCGAATGTGGCACGCCGATCCGCGCGAATAACAGGCGCAGGTAGTCGTAGATTTCGGTCACCGTGCCGACCGTGGAGCGCGGGTTGTGGCTGCTGCCCTTCTGGTCAATTGAGACGGCCGGCGATAGACCCTCGATTTGATCTACGTCGGGTTTCTCCATTTGGCCGAGGAACTGGCGGGCGTAGGCGCTCAAGCTCTCCACGTAGCGGCGCTGGCCCTCGGCGAAGATCGTGTCAAAAGCCAGCGAGGATTTGCCACTGCCGCTCAGGCCGGTAATCATCACCAGCTTGTCGCGCGGGATCTCGACGTTGATATTCTTGAGGTTATGGACGCGCGCGCCGCGCACGATGATCTTGTCCTGGGCCATGGTGGGTACGGCGGGACTATAGCACGCGCGCGGTGAGCGGACGATGAGAGAGGCGCGTTCGAAATTGGAGGTGCCCCCTCCCGTAACCAGGCCAATCGAGTAGGCAGCTACTCCCACACGCTCGGCATGACCGGTGGTGAACGCGCAGCGCCCTGCTCCTCCGTCATCTGAGTGAAGGGGTATGGGATCGCACTTGGTTGAGCCGCTGCAGGGCTACTGAGCGCGACGGGGGCTAGTCGGCCAGGATTTTAGATGCTTCGTTTGGGGACGCAGCAGCGCTGCGCCCCTAAGCATGACAGGCCGGAGCGGGCGGTGATTCGTGAACAGGCACGGGTCAATCCGAAAGTTAGACTTCCTTCCTATTGGGCCCTCCCAGGTGCCTAAATCTCAGGACTGTCAAAGTAAAATGCGCGTTGCGACGCTCTGACACAACTGCGCATATCCTTAAAGTCCCACACGGAAACTCTCAGACACTGCTGTTGTACCCATGAAGAACATTCTCGTCACCGGCGGTGCCGGCTTCATCGGCTCGAACTACGTGCGCTACGCTCTACAGGCGCATCCCGACTGGCACGTGATCGTATTGGACAAACTTACCTATGCCGGAAACTTGGACAACCTGCGTGATGTCGCAGAGGCGTTCAAAGGACGCTACACTTTTGTCCGCGGCGACATCGCCGACCGCGAGGTGGTGTTCGAGACCATCCGCCAACACCGCGTCCACGCCATCGTCAACTTCGCTGCCGAGTCGCACGTTGACCGCTCGATCTTGAACCCCGATGCCTTCATCATGACCGACGTATACGGCACTTACGTCTTGTTGGAGGCGGCTCGCAAACTCAACGTCGAGCGATTTCACCAGGTCTCGACCGACGAGGTATATGGAGATGTGCCGGAGGGCCGCTCGACGGAAGACGATCCTCTAAAGCCCAACTCGCCCTACGCAGCCAGCAAAGCCGCTGCTGAGCTGCTCATCCGCGCCTACCGCGTCACCTATAACCTGCCGGTCACCATCACCCGCGGATCGAACACGTTTGGCCCATATCAGTATCCGGAGAAATTGCTCCCCCTGTTCATCACCAACGCGATAGATGACCAACCCCTCCCGCTCTACGGCGATGGCATGCAGGTGCGCGACTGGCTCTACGTCATGGACCACGTGCAAGGCATAGACCTGGTGCTGACGCGCGGCGAGGTGGGCGAGGCATACAACCTGGGCGGGGAGAATGAGCGCCACAACATTGACGTGGTGCGCATGATGCTGGCCATCCTCGGCAAGCCGGAATCGCTGATCCGCCATGTGGCCGACCGGCCCGGCCACGATCGGCGCTATGCGTTGGATACCCGCAAGGCGCGCGCGCTGGGCTGGGCGCCGCGCAGCGACTTCGAGTCCGCCTTGCGCGAAACCGTGGAGTGGTATGTGAACAACGCCTGGTGGTGGCGCAAGATCAAGAGCGGCGACTTCAAAGAGTTCTATCGCCGGCAATACGCTGAACGCTTGGCCCAGGCTCAGTGACACATGTTCGAGCTGACCTTCCTTGGCACGGCGGCCTCGGCGCCGCTGCCCAAGCGCGGCCTCTCATCGGTCATCGTCGCCCATGATGAACACCGCTTCATGGTGGACTGCGGCGAGGGCACACAGCGCCAGTTGCTCAGCAGCGGGCTTGGCTTCCGCCGACTGGAACACATCCTCATCACCCATCCTCACCTCGACCACATTCTGGGGCTGGCCGGCATCCTCTCCACGCTGGGTCAGTGGGAGACGCTGGACCACATGAACATCTATGGCGGCCAGAGCGCCCTCGACCGCATCGAGGACTTGATCAACCGGATCGTCTTCCGCGGCACACGCCCACCGATCGAGATCAATCTGATTGCCATTCAGCCAGGCTTCGTCTTTCAAGGCGACGACTTCGACATCGTTGCCTTCCCGGTCCGCCACCGTGGGCCAGACTGCTTCGGCTTCGTCTTTCAAGAACACTCGCGACGGCCCTTTCTGAATGAGAAGGCCAACGCGCTGGGCGTGCCCCAAGGCCCAGAGCGGCGCACGTTGGTGAAAGGCCTGCCCATCACCCTGGCCGACGGCCGCGTGATCTACCCCGACGACGTGCTAGGCGAACTCCAGCCCGGGACCAAGTTGGTGATCACTGGCGACATCGGTGAGATCGACGGGCTGGAGCGCATCGCGCGCAACGCGCATGCCTTGATCACCGAAGCTACCTACATGGAGAGCGACGCTGAGATCGCGCGTCAAAACGGCCACATCACGGCCGCGCAAGCTGCGCGGCTGGCGCAGCGAGCCGGCGTCCAACAGCTAATCCTCACCCACATCTCCGGGCGGTATCGCGAGCGCGACCTGGAGGCGGAGGCGCGCGCCATCTTCCCCAACACCGTCATCGCCCGTGACTTTGACACCTTTAAGATCAAAGCACTGCGCGACGTGCCTAAGCCTGTCGAATAGCCATGCCCGTCCTCCTGTTGATCCGCCACGCCACCAACGACTTTGTGAAGACCGGCCGGCTGCCTGGGCGCACGCCCAACATTCACCTCAATGAAGAAGGCCGCCGACAGGCCGAAGCGCTCGCCTGCCTCTTGCACGAACACCCCCTCGATGCCATCTACAGCAGCCCGCTTGAGCGAGCGATCGAGACCGCTTGGCGGATCGCTGCCGACCGCAACCTGCCCGTGGCGATCTGTCGTGATTTAGCCGACACCGACAACGGCGATTACACCGGTATGGAGATCAAGCGGCTGAGCGAGGACGAAGCCACCCGCGACTTCTGGCGGGTGGTCATTGAGACCCCCTCACAAGCGCGCTTCCCCAACGGGGAAGGGCTGCTCGAGATGCAGCAGCGGGTCGTGCGGGCACTAGAGGCGCTCATCGCCGCTCATCCTGATCGAGAGGTGCAGGCTTCGGGCGACCCAGCCGGCGGCGGCGCAGAGGATAAGCCGAAGCGCCGCCCTCAAGTGCTGGCCATCGTCGCCCATGCCGACGTGATCAAGGCCGCGCTGGCCCATTACCTGGGCATGCCTTTTGATCACTTCCAGCGCCTGAGCATCGCACCGGCCTCGCTCACCGCCGTCACCATTGGCCACGACGACAAAACCGGCCGGCGCTACATCTTGGTCAACTACGTAAACCGCGTCCCCGCTGCGTAGCGCCCCTAACCCCACCTCGAGCAGGCCAGCAAAGACAACACCTTCCCTCGCCTTCCGCCCATTCGTGAACGCACCTAACTGCACAGTACATTCACAGTCGAGGACAAGACTGCTCTCGCGCGGAGAACGAGAAATTTGAAGCACGGCATCCTGAGACATCTCTATTGGGCCAACGCCACTTCTGCGCGATGCAGCTAAGCCGGGCATATAATCAAGGCATCACATGAGATCCCCTGGCGGAGAGAGCGAGCGCGGCAGCGTCATTGACTTTGCCTTGATTGTGATCCTCTTCTCAATCGTGTTGATCACCATCGCTGTGCTACTGGGGCCGACCATCACCGACTTCTTCAGCCGGCTGATAGTAGCGCGTTAGAGTTGCCCAGTGCATTGATCGCGTTTACCATCCCGCTATGTCGCACAGCGCAGCCATCAGCCTGGTCAGGCGCACTTTTGACTTCCTGCTCGATTTGTTTTATCCCCCCTGCTGTGGGGGCTGTGGCCGGGCCGGCCTCGGTTGGTGGTGCGACGACTGCGACACACGGGTGCCCTGGTTGGAGGGCGAGGCGATCGCAGTTGCCCAACCGCTGGATGATGGCTACCCCGACCTCAAGGTGCTCTCAGCAGCCAAATTTGAGTCCCCGCTGCGCGAAGCGATCCACCGTTTTAAGTACGAGGGATACATCCATTTAGGGTCCATCTTCGGGGCGCGGATGGGGGCACTTTGGGCGCGCCATGGCCAGCCGGTTGACGCGATCGTGCCCGTCCCCTTGCATTCATCTCGCCTGCGCGAACGCGGGTTCAACCAAAGCGCGCTGCTGGCGCGCGAGGTGAGCACGGTCGCTAACGCCCCCGTGTGGGCTCAGGCGCTGCGCCGCGTCCGCGCTACCCAGCAGCAAGCGCGCTTGGACGATCCAGAGGCACGGCGCGCCAACGTGCGCGGCGCGTTCGTCGCTGCGCAAGCGTTAGATGGGAGAGCAGTGCTGCTGATAGATGACGTGTTCACCACAGGTGCGACGATCTCAGCATGTGCCATCGTCTTATATCGGGCCGGCGCCAGCCGGGTGATCGCGCTCACGCTGGCCCGCGCCTGAACATCACTCTCGTTGAAGGAGACCCTATGCAAATCTCAATCCTTGGTCACAGTATGAACGTCAGCCAGCGGCTGGATAAATACGTGCGCAGCAAAGTGGAGCGACTACAGCGTTATCTGCCCGGCATCGAGGAGGTGCGCGTGGAGTTCACGCGCCAGAGCACCAAGCGCGACGTGCCCAAATGCGTCGAACTCACCATACGCCGCCGGCGCACCTTGCTGCGGGTAGAAGAACAAAACGCTGACCCCCTGGTCGCCTTCGACCTGGCGCTGGAGAAGATGTATCACCGCATCGCCCGCTACAAGGGCCGGCGGATCGATCGCAAGCGCGGCAGCGCACCCGCGATCGAGGACACCGAGTTGTTAGCAGCCGAGGCGTTGCCCATCGCAGAAGAAGCAGAAGCCACCCCGCCGCCCAAGCTGGTGCGCATCAAGACCTTCCAGATCGTGCCGATGAGCGTCGAGGAAGCAATTGAACAGATGGAGCTGCTGGGCCACGACTTCTTCGTCTTCGTCCATGCTGACGACGACCGAGTGAAGGTGGTGTATCGGCGCAAGGACGGCGACTACGGCCTGCTCCAGCCGGAGAAATGACTAGAACTCATCTCAGAAATGGTGTCTGAGTAAAATCCTAATGCATGCCAGATGAACAAAGCCGATGTAGTTTTCGACCTTATACTCATAGCGCACCGCAATCGCTCAGCAACCAGCTGTTCAGGCGTTCAACCTTCCATCGCCGCTTGTTAACGACC
>Ga0272447_1000494_pt1 | contig 29813 bp, 30 predicted proteins | sample YNPCB0133_FD_194589 | JGI IMG/M metagenome (GOLD analysis project Ga0272447, IMG submission 194589) | Hot spring microbial mat communities from Yellowstone National Park, WY, United States - YNP-CB-013-3 | ecosystem: Environmental > Aquatic > Thermal springs > Hot (42-90C) > Sediment | place... | reverse complement strand
CTGCTCACCACCCACATGGTCAGGGATCCCTCCCAGCTCTTTTGGAGAGATCCCAGTTGATAGAGGTGTTTGCCCCAGCTTTTGCCCACCAGCCCCGCCAGGGCATCGGCCCAGGTCATCACCAGAATGCCGATGACAGCGAAAACTTGTTGCTGGGGCCGCCAAAACCAGAAGAGCAATAGACCAATGCTGACAGCGTAAAAAAAAGTACCGAAGCTGCGCCGCCCAACGCCGTTTAGGCTAGGCAAGATGGCCACGCGGTAGGAGAGCAGCGCCAAGCCCGCAAACACCAGGGAGAACCCCACTCCCACCCAGCGGGGCACCTGGAGGGCCCAGGCCAGCAAGATGATGTTGCCTACGCCAATGTGGATAACTTTGCGCACCCATTCGCCGTCTACCTGCTGGGAGCGCAGCCATTCCGCAAAAGCGAAAACGGAGGCCAGCCAGAGAGCATAGCAAGCAAGCTGCTGTGTCAGGCCCATGAGCCGGCCTCAGAGCGTTTTCAGGTAGCTAAGCAAGTCTGCCATTGCTTGGGGATCGGGCTGAAACTGGGGCATGGGCGGAGTTTTGCCGCTAGTTACTCGGTCAATGATAAACCGGTCGGAGCGGCGGCTGCTTACTCCCCGCAGGCTGGGGCCCACACGGCCATCCCCTTCTTCGCCATGGCAAGCCGCACAGTTAAGGGCAAATAGCGAGGCTCCCCTGCTGGCTTGTCCTTCTAGACTTAAAACAGCCTCGGTGTAGGGATCCGGCCGCATGGCTGCCGCTAGCCAACTCCAGCCAAAGACCGCTAGACCCACAAGAGCTAGACCCAGTCCCAGGTTCCTCGCCCAGTCAACTGACCACATCGCCTGCAGGAGGGCAAAAAATGGGCTCAGGGGCTGCCACCGGGAGGGCTGAGAGCAGGCTTGCCCTCCTCCCCCGCCAGAAGCCAAGCGAGGGCTACCGGAAATGTCGAGGTGGGGGAAAAAGAAAGGCACAGCCGACAACCCTGAGAGAGACGTTTCAATCTTTTACATTTCCACCAATACAATAGCTTAGGAGCCCCTTCCTGCCAACAATCCGTAACGGCATTTACTTTCTCTTAATGATCTGCAGCAGCTTGCTGAAGCCTGCCCTTCTCCAGCAGGGGTCGGCTGGGAAACAGGCGTTGCATGACTGCCAATTGAGCAAGGGAATCGGCGTTGAGGCTGTGGATGGCGTTGGTCCATTGGAAGTAACTCTGGAGGCGATGACAAACCGCCAAGTTTCCATAAGTAACAACGGCTGCTATCCGCTCCCGCCACCGCCTTAGCCAATCCACCACGTAGTTGGGCAGAGCCTCGTGGACAAAGGCCTGGAGAATCAACTGGCCGCCGCTGCTAAGGGCTGCCTCCAGCAAGCTCAAGGGGGTAAGGGAATGGCTGAGTAGGGGCGGAAGACCCAAGCTCGCGGGAATGCTCAGGGCAGGGGACTCGGCCAGGAGCACTGCCTCAGCGCCCAGGGAGAGATCTTGCCAGATCCAGTTCCAACTGCCAGGCGGCAAGGGGAGAGGCAGAGGCTGACCGCCGGTCACTCCGCCGCGGGCCATGGCTGCCTGACAAGGGGCAATGTCGCTCTCGGCTAGAAGAGATCCCAACTGGGCAGCCCTAGGAAGATGGGAGCGGGCGCTAAACAGCTTGGCAAGGGGTGAATCTTTGGCGAGGGGATCCCCCAGTAGCAAGGGTTTTAAGTGCTCGTCGGGAAAACCGCGGTTGACCTGAGCCCCCATCCAGCCAGGCAGCAAGCTAAAGTCCGTTTCTGCCAGGGGCGGCCACACCTGCTTGAGTAGGGCGGAGGCGGAGGGAAAAAGCCGCTGCTTAGCCCGCAGCAGCCGCGTTACCGACTGGGCAATGGCCTGGGGGTCTAGGGATCCCCGCTGCACAGCTTCCACAACGGCTGCGAGAGCCGCCAAAGGGTCGGGAGGGGCCAAAAGGAGGTCGGCGCCGGCCTGGAGAGCCCGCACCGCCAGCAGGGGGGGATCAGCCAGGTTGGCTAGGAAGTTTTGGTCGAGGCCCTCTGCCACAATGAGACCGCTAAACCCCCACTCTTGGCGCAGCAGCTGGGTCAGCCGCCCCGGCAAAAGAGAGAGCGGCCAGCGCTCGTCCCACTCCGGCAGCACCACTGGCGCAACCGAGATGGCTCCTACCTGGTCCACCAGACCGCGGAACGGCAGCCAGGGTCCTGCTTGCAGCTCCTCCAAGGTGAGGCTTAGGCGAGGACACCAGGGGTCAGCAGTTGGCTTTAGCAACAGCAGGGGGTTGGCCCGCCCCTCTGCCCAGCCCTGGCCGGGGAAGGCTCTGGCGGTGGTTAGAATCCCCTCCGGAACCGCTTGCTCGCAGCCGCGCACAAAGGCCCGCGCCAGTTGCAACGCCAGCTGTGGCTCCTCCGCCAGCGCCAGTCTTGCTAGACCCTGCCCCAGGGGCTCAGCCACCGGGCCAAGCAGCCAGTTGATGCCGATGGCCGCCGCCTCCCGCGCCGTGATCCTTCCCCACTGTTCCGCCCAGCGCTCGGCCTCAGAGCCCAGGCGGCTCAGGCCCAGGGGGTGGGGGAAGGAAGTGGCTCCCTGCAGAGCCAGGCCGCGACTGGCCTCGGCTGCCACAAGAAGGGGCAGAGTCGCCCAAGACTGCGCCTCCTCAATGAGGAGCAGGGCCTCAGCCACATGGCCCTCAGTAATCCAGATGCCTCCAATCCCCACCTCTTGGATCAGCCGCTTGAGAACCTCTCGGGGAGGAGCCTGGGATCCCAGGCGGGCCGAGACCGGCACCACTAGCAGTTGCGCCACCTGCTTTGCCAGGGACAAGGGCTGCTCAAGCGCTGCAACCGGGGGTCCAGAACTACCCATGGACACTCCAGGAAAGTCTTCAGCGAGGGGATCCTATCGCTGGCCACAAGGCTGGGCAAGCACCCATCAGCGCCTTTGGGAAGCCCGGCAGCGGTCGCAGGTGCCGCAGGGCAGACCAGGCTGGTTCTCAGGGTAGCCAAAATGCCGCAGGATGACCTGCCAGCGACAGCCGCGGCTGTGGATGAGGTCGTCCATCCCCTGCCAGGGATCCTGGCGCGGCGGCGGCTGCCAGCGGCGGTGCAGCACTTGAAAGTAAAAGGGATCTGGCCAGTGCAGACAGCCCATCTCCTGCAGCAGGCCCAGGGCCACCCGCGTCTCTCCGGGGGGCAAGTCGGCGTAGGATCCCTGGGGGGGCAGCGTTTGCAGCAAACGCCGCGCCTGGGCCAGCAAGCGCTCCTGCTGGGAATAGAAATAGGCTTGGCGCTGGCGATCGGTGGGATCCAAGAGGCCTGTCGGCTCGGAGACCAACATCAGGGCCTGGCAAGGGCCGCCATCCCGCCCGCCCCGACCCACCTCCTGCAGGTAGTCCATTAAGTTGGGGGGCGGGTGAAAGTGCAGCACCCAGCGCACGTCGGGCTTGTTGATCCCCAAGCCGAAGGCGTTGGTGCAGACCAGAAAGCGCAGCTCGCCCTCCAGCCAAGCCCGCTCCAGCCGACGGCGGGATCCCGCCTCCAGGCCGCCGTGGTAGGTGGCGGTTTTCTGGTTGCGGCGGCCCAACCACTCGGCCAGCTCCTCTCCATCCCGCCGCGTGCGCACGTACACCAGGCCCGAGCCGGAGTTTTCCGCCAGAAAGCGCAGCAGGCGCCGACGGCGATCCGCTGGGCTCCAGGCCACCGCCACGTTGAGAGAAATGTTGGTTCGCAGCGGGTCAGCGCGAATGCATTCCGGATTCTGCAGGTCGAGGATGTGGCGCAGGCGGCTGAGGGTTTCGGGATCGGCAGTGGCGGTAAAGGCGGCAATGGGAAAGGTAGGCTGGCCCAGGGCAGGGCGCACCAATCCCAGACGGCGGTAGTCGGGCCGGAAGGATCCCCCCCAGTGCACCAAGGTGTGCGCCTCGTCAACAATGAGGCCGTTGAGGGGCACCTGCTGCAGCCGCTCCCAGACTGGCGGGCTGAAGAGGGTTTCCGGCCCCAGATACAGTAGACGCAGCCGGTTCTCCTCCAAAGCCCGCAACACCCGCTTGCGCAGAGCCGGATCCAGCTCGCTGTGCAAACAGGCCGCCGGCAGACGGCGCTTCCAGAGATCCTGCACCTGGTCTTCCATCAGGGCAATCAGAGGCGAGACCACCAGGGTCAGCCCTGTCTGCAGCAAGGCCGGCAGTTGAAAGCACAGAGACTTGCCGAAACCCGTCGGCAACACCACCAGCGCATCCCGCTTCTCCAGCAAGGCGCGGATGACCTGCTCCTGAGGTGGGCGTAGCGCCTCGTAGCCCCAGTACTGCTTGAGGGCCCGTTGAACTTGCTGCCAATCCTGCAAGGAACACTCTCCCCCTCTGCAACCTGAGCCCGCCTGCCCCCCTGGCCAAAGACGCTAATTCTGGCACCCCTACCTGTGCGATCCTAGAGCTGGGACTTCCTAGTGCTCCCCTACCCTTGCCATGACAGCCATCGACTCCCCCCGCCTGCTGCAGCCCAGGACGGCCTCGGTTCACCGCCGCACCAACGAAACGGACGTTCAAGTGCATCTCAACCTCGATGGCAGAGGGCAGTACGAGATCGACACCGGGATCCCCTTCTTGGACCACATGCTGGCCCAGCTCAGCACCCATGGGCTAATTGATCTCCAGATCAAGGCCGTGGGGGATCTGCACATCGACGACCACCACACCAATGAGGACGTGGGCATTGCCCTGGGACAGGCGCTGGCGCAGGCGCTGCAGGATCGGCGCGGCATTTACCGTTTTGGTCACTTCTGGGCTCCGCTGGATGAGGCGCTGGTGCAGGTGGTGCTGGACTTTTCCGGGCGCCCCCACCTCAGCTATGGTCTGGAGCTGACCGTCGAACGCATTGGCCGCTACGAAACCCAGTTGGTGCGCGAGTTCTACCAGGCGGTGGCCAACCACGCCCAGCTTACCCTGCACATCCGCCAGGTGGCGGGTCTCAATGCCCACCACATCGTCGAGGCCAGTTTCAAGGCCTTTGCCCGCGCCCTGCGCATGGCCGTAGAACGGGATCCGCGCCGACAAGATGGGATCCCCAGCTCAAAAGGGGTGCTGTAACTCTCGCCCAAGCCGGGGACGGCGCGACTGGCCAAAACAGCAGTGCCGCAAGCGGGCCAACTCCGCCTCGCTGAGATCCTGCCACTGGCCAGGAGCCAGACCTGCTAGGGAAAGGGGGCCTAGTCCTACCCGCACCAGCCTTAGCGTTGGGATCCCGACCGCAGCAGTCATGCGGCGCACCTGGCGATTGCGACCTTCCCGCAGCGTCAGCTCCAGCCAGGTGGTGGGGATGGAGCGGCGAAAGCGAATGGGCGGATCCCGCGGTGGCAGATCCGGCTCCTCGGCCAGAACTCTAACCTCAGCCGGTCGGGTCTTTCGCCCCTGGATGATCACTCCCTCTTGCAACTGTTGCAGAGCCTGCGGCGTAGGGATCCCTTCCACCTGCACCCAGTAGGTGCGCTTGTGGCCAAACTTGGGATCGATCAGGCGGGCGTGGAGCTGGCCGTCATCGGTGAGCAAGAGCAGTCCTTCGCTATCGCGATCTAGCCGCCCCACTGGATAGACCCTGGGCACTGGGATGAAGGCCTTGAGGGTGAGGCGCCCTGCCGGGTCGGTAAACTGGGTGAGCACGCCGTAGGGTTTATAAAACTTGAGGTAGCGCATGGCAGACGGCTTCCGTCTTTGGACTAGGCAGTGCAACTTCAACGGTAAGATTCAGGAAGCAGCATTTCTCCACAGGCAGCAGCGTTTGGTGGATTGCACCTGATGGCGATAGACAACACTCTACTCTGGGTTTTAGTGGCAACGGCAGGGCTCTCCCTTCTCAGCTTGGTCTATGTCTGGGTGGACGAAGCCCTCAAACGGCGCCGCTACGAGCGGCAAAAGCAAGAAGAAGCCGTTCCCTCCACCGCTGCTGCTTCTGAACCTGAAGCCGGGATCCCGCCTGCTGCTTCTGACACTGGATCCACTGCCCTAGAGCCAGAAACCGAGCCTAGCCCTCCTGCTCAGGAAGTAACGGCAACCCCTGAAACCCTCGACACCACGCCCGAGCAAGTCGATAAACCAGGGGAAACGCCGGAGACCTAAGGGCAACCTCCTTTCTAACCTCGCTCCAGGAGCAGCTGCGCTAACCTGAGACAGAACTGCCCTAGCCACCGCTAGCGACGCCTCGGGCGACAGATCCCTATGCTGAGCCTGTTGCGGATTGAGAACTTCGCCCTGATCGAGCAGTTGGAGATCCCCTTTGGGGCAGGGCTCAACGTGCTTACCGGGGAAACGGGGGCAGGTAAGTCCATTATTCTCGAGGCCCTCGATGCGGCTTTGGGCGGGCCAGCGCGGGCTTTGCGCAGTGGCAGCCAGCGGGGCCTAGTGGAAGCTATCTTTCAACCCAATGCCGATCTGGAAGCCTGGCTAGAGCAAGAACAGATTGAGCCCCTGGAAGAGGGCCTGGTCTGCAGCCGCGAACTGGCGGTGCGTAGCGGCAAGCTCACCAGCCGCCTGCGAGTCAACGGGGTGGTGGTCAACAAAGCTCAGATGCTCAGGCTGCGCTCCCAACTGCTGGAGATCACTGCCCAAGGGCAAACGGCTCAAATTCAGTCCCCTCAAGCCCAGCGCCGTTGGCTGGATGCCTTTGGCGGCGAAGAGCTGCTGCGGGCACGGACCCAGGTGGCAGCTTGCTACCAGACCTGGAGCCAGCTCAAAGCTGAAATGGAGTCCCGGCAGCAGAGTCAACAACTGCGCCTGCAGCGCCTAGATCTGTTGGAGCTGCAAGCCCGAGAGCTGGCTGCCCTGCGCCTGGAGGATCCCGAGGAGCTGAGCAAACTGGAGCGGGAGCGGGAGCGCCTAGTCCACCGGGTGGAGTTGCGGCAGCAAAGCCATGCCGCCCACCAACTGCTCTACCAAAATGACAGCGGCTCGCCAGCCATTGCCGATCTCTTGGCCCAGGCCGAGCGGCTGCTGCGGAGCATGGCTCAACGGGATCCCGAGCTTGCCCCCTTGGCGGAAATGGTTAGCAACGCCCTCGTGCAGGTAGAGGAAGCGGGGCGGGAGCTGCTGCGCTACGGCGAGGCCCTGGAGGCCGATCCCAGTCGGTTAAGCAAAATTGAACGGCGCTTAGCCCAACTGCGCCAGGCCTGCCGCAAATACGGCCCCACCTTGACGGAGGTGATGGCTCATGCGGAGCGGGTGCAGGTGGAGCTAGCCCGCCTGCGGGACGAGAGCACCGACTTGGAGGAACTAGAGGCGCAGCTGAACCAAGCAGCCCAGGAGCTGGAGCACCACTGCCAGAGGCTCTCCCAACTGCGGCAGCAGGCAGCCCGGAAACTGGAGAGAGCCCTGCTGGAGGAACTCAGGCCCCTGGGGATGAGCGGCGTGCAGTTCCAGGTGCAGATTCAAGCCGGATCTCCCACTGCCGAAGGGGTGGATCAGGTGAGCTTTTGGTTTAGTCCCAACCCTGGGGAGCCCCTGCAACCGCTAGCTGACATTGCCTCCGGCGGCGAGATGAGCCGTTTTCTCCTGGCCTTAAAAGCAGTCTTCAGCCGCGTCGATCCGGTGGCTACTCTGGTCTTTGACGAGATCGACGTCGGCGTATCCGGCAAGGTAGCACAGGCCATTGCCGCCAAACTGCACCAGCTTGCCCGTAGCCGCCAGGTTCTCTGCGTTACCCACCAACCCTTGATTGCTGCCCTAGCGGATCACCACCTGCGGGTTCACAAAGTGGTGCAAGAAGGGCGAACTTGCGTGCGGGTGGATCCTCTAGGAGAAAAGGAGCGCCGGGAAGAATTGGCCCAACTAGCTGCCGGCCACTCCGCCCAGGAAGCGATGAGCTTCGTGGAAGCCCTTCTCAAGCAAGCAGCCCAATTGCGCCAGCTGCAGCTGGCTAGCTCTGTTTAGCCCCTGCCTCAGCCCCCTAAAAACAGCTCCAGCACCTGGGGATTGCGCAACAAGTTGGGGCCAGTATCTTCAAAGCGGTTTTCTCCCATCGAGAGGACGTAGCCCCAGTCCGCTAAGCTCAGGGCCTGCTTGGCATTTTGCTCCACCATCAGGATGCTGACGCCAAGGCGCTTGATTTCTTGCAAGAGGGCAAAGGTCTGCTCGACATACAGCGGCGACAGGCCGGCTGTCGGCTCATCCAGCAACAACAGTCGCGGCTCCGCCATCAACGCCCGCCCTATGGCTAGCATCTGCCGCTGCCCGCCGGAGAGGGATCCCGCCGCTTGCTTTCGCTTTTCCCTTAGCGGCGGAAACAGCTCGTAAACCCGCTCCCGTTGGGCAGTGTAGTCGTCGCGCCGGATAAAGGCCCCCATCTCCAGGTTTTCCTCGACGGTGAGGGAGGGAAAGACATTGTTGGTCTGAGGCACAAAGCCGATCCCCCGCCGCACCAGTTGCTCGGCAGCAAGATGCGTGATGTCAGAACCTTGGAACAGCACTCGGCCCGAGCGGATGGTGGCCAACCCAAAGAGGGATTTAAGCACTGTCGATTTGCCCGCTCCGTTGGGGCCGATGATCACCACGATTTGCCCCGGGTTGACCTTGAGGCAGATCCCTTTGAGGATGTCCACGCCGCGGTAGCCGCTATAGAGATCTTGAATCTCGAGCAAAGGAGTCATGGCGGGGATCCCTCCGGCGAGAGGTTGGAGGCCGGTTCCGAGCTGAGGGCATCTGCTAAAGCGATGGATCCCAAGTAGGCCTCGCGCACGGCAGGGTTTTGCCGAATTTCCTGCATGGATCCTTGGGTTAACACCCTTCCCCCCGCCATGACCACCACGTGGTGGCAAAGGCGGGTCACCAGATCCAGGTCGTGTTCAATGATGCAGAAGGTGCAGCCGCGCTCGCGGTTGAGGTACTCAATAAAGCGGATTAGGTCTGCCAGCAACGTGCGGTTGACCCCAGCCCCCGGCTCGTCCAAGAGGATGACCCGCGCATCGGTCATCAGGGTGCGTCCCAGTTCCAGCAGCTTCTTTTGCCCGCCCGAAAGGTTGACTGCCAGTTGATCCCGCAGGTGGATGAGGTTGAGCCGTTCCAAAACTTCTTCAGCCCGAGCCTGAAGCTGGCGCTCCTGCCGCTGTACTCGCCGCCAGCGGAACCAGGCGTTAAATAGGTTTTCTCCAGCCTGATGGGGAGGAACAACCATTAAGTTTTCCAGAACAGTCATGCGGCCAAACTCCCGCGGGATCTGGAAGGTGCGCACCAGCCCACGTTGAAACAACTGGTGGGGAGGCAAGCCCGTGACGTCTTCCCCATCTAGCCAGATGCGTCCGCTATTGGGCCGAATAAAACCGGCAATGATGTTGAAAAGAGTTGTTTTCCCCGCCCCGTTGGGGCCAATCAAGCCCGTGATCCGACCAGCTTCGATGCGGAAGGAACAGTGATCTAGGGCATTGACGCCGCCAAACTGTTTGGAGATGTTGTCAATAACGATCACACCGCTACCCTGGGAAAGCTCCATTCCCTAATGGATTCACCATTTTATGAGCTTTCGTCGTAGGGTAAAGAAGCTTATTTAACCAAACTCGCCGATAGGCTTGCCAAGAAGCCCCCTGGCAGGGGTTGGGTTGGCTCTTGGAGGGAACCCTTTGAGGTGGGCTAACGTCTACTTCTATACCATCGACCTTTGAGAATTGCAGTTTTATTCCCTCATTGGAGCTCATTGGAGGTTCTTGGTTATGTCTCCCATGCACAAACTGACCCGGCGGGCCTTCGCGACGGCGGCAGCCCTGACGGCAGCGGCGCTGGCCACCACCCTGCTGCCAAGCACAGCTCAGCAAGCAGCCAAAGCCCCGATTAAGATAGGAGCGCTGCTGTCTTTGACGGGCGACCTGCAGGCCTATGGGGAGAACTGCCTCAAGGGCATCAAGCTGGCCCTCAAGCAGATCAACGAAGCTGGCGGCGTCCTTGGATCTCAAATTCAAGTGGTGGAGGCGGATGACCAAACTTCAGCGCAGCCGGCTATTGATGCGGCCAAGCGGCTAGTGAACGTGGAGAAGGTGGCCGCCATTGTTGGCGCTTTGGGCAGTGGTGTTACCATTCCGGTGGCCACGACAGTAACGGTTCCCAGCAAGATTCCGCAAATTTCACCGGCCTCTACCGCGCCCACCATCACCACCTTGGACGACAATGACTTTTTGTTCCGCACCGTTCCTTCCGATGCTTTCCAAGGGGTAGCCCTAGCGCAGATTACCCGTGAAGAGCAGCTGGATCGCCTGGCTGTTATCTACATCAACAACGACTACGGCCAGGGTCTAGCCGACAGTTTCAAGGCTGCCTTTGAGAAGCGGGGGGGCAAGATCACCAAGGCCGTCCCCTACGAGCCAGGCAAAGCTTCCTACCGCGGCGAGCTGGATCAGCTCAAGGAAGGGAACCCCCAGGCGCTGGTGGTCATTGGCTATCCAGAAAACGGCGCGGTTATCTTGCGGCAAGCCTTGGAAGGGGGGCTATTTAAGCGCTTTGTCTTAACAGACGGCATGCGCTCTCCTGATCTGGCTGCCCAGGTGGGGGCAGATAAGCTAGAGGGATCCATTGGCAGTTCGCCCCAGGCCCGCACTGACACCAAGGCTTACCAGAGCTTTGTTCAAGCCTACGAAGCTGCCTACGGGGAAGTGCCCCCCACTCCCTACATCGACACTGCCTACGATGCTGCCTTCCTTCTGGCTCTGGCCATCCAAAAAGCGGGCAGCACCGATGGCACTGCTATCCGCGATGCCCTGCGGCAAGTGGCCAATCCCCCTGGCACCGAAATCCTGCCTGGCGAGTGGGCCAAGGCGGTGGAGCTGCTGAAGAAAGGGGAAGACATCAATTACACTGGCGCTTCTGGCTCGCTGGACTTCGATGAAAAGGGAGACGTAGCCGGAACCTTTGCCCACTGGACCTTCAAGGGCGGGAAGATCGTAGACTTGAAGGTGTTTGAGCCGAAGAGCTAAAGACTGGGCTGCTGTTTTCGACGAGTAGGGGTTTGCTGGGGAGATGACTGGCAAGCCCCTGCTTTTCACTGCCAGCGCAACTCCCACTCGTTGGATTTTGGGGTAAGGCCAACCTTGATTGAGGGGAGGACGTCACGCGTACTCGGCAACAACGACCGTGATGTTGTCCCGACCCCCTCGCTCTTTGGCTGCCTCGATTAACTCCAGGACAAGCTGCTCCAGGTCTGGCACCTTCAAGCAATATTCGGCAATGACTTCGTCGTCCAGCTCCTCGGTTAGTCCATCGCTGCACAACAGGAGGCGATCCCCAGGAAGCAGGGTAATGGGTTGGATAGCAGGTGGCCCTGTGTCAGGCCGGCCCAGGCAGCGCTCAAGGATGTGCCGCCAGGGGTGGATGCGGGCCTGCTCTTGGGTTAACTCCCCCTGGCGAACCGAGCGAGCGACTAGCGTGTGATCTTCCGTCATCTGCTGCAGCTGGGATCCGCGCAGGCGGTAGAGGCGGGAGTCGCCGATGTGAGCACTCCAGCAATTGTTGTTGGGATCCACCATCGCCACCACCACAGTGGTGCCCATGTCTGCCCGTTGCGGGTTTTCCCGCTGATCTTTGAGAATGGCCTCGTTGGCGGCTTCCACTGCTTCGCTGAGGAGCTTGGGCGCCGGCACCATCTCCCAGCCTCGATCCAAATAGGCTCGAATGGTCTCAACGGCTAGCTGGCTGGCTACGGCTCCTGCCGCATGTCCACCCATGCCATCGGCAACGATGAAGTAGCGACCTTCCGGATCGCAGTAGTAAGCATCCTGATTGCCGCTGCGAACCTTGCCCGGATCCGTAGCGCCAGCATAGCGTCGCATCACCTCAGCCGATCCAATTCCTTTGCCTTTAAGAGTACCCTGAGCAGCGCCGCGGCGGCCAAGACAGCCAAGGCCAGGGTGACCATCGCTAAAGTAGCATGCCCAGCCAAAAATAGCTGCGTGGCGCTAAGAAAAAAAGTTGCAAACAGCACCGCGTAAGTGGTGCCCCAGCCCGTCGAGTTGAGCTGACGCAGCAGGCGTTCCGTCTCACTGGAGCGAACCCGCAGGCGCAGCTCCCCCTGTTCCAATTTACTTAAGGCCGTCTCCAGGCGGCGGGGCAGGCTGAGGCTGGTGCTGGTAAACTCTACCGCCTGGCGGCTGACCTGAGCCAGCAGGGTTTCCCTCTCCGGGTGGCTACTGTTCATGAGCTCTTCTGCAAAAGGCTTGGCCACCTCAATAAAGTTAAACTCTGGATCCAGCCCTTTTCCCAGCCCCTCCAGGGTCGTGAGGGCTCGCAGGACAAAGGTAAAGGTGGCGGGGAAGCGAAACGGCTGCTCATAGGCCAGCTCGTAGAGGTCTTCGCTGATGGCCGCCACCGAGATCTCGTCCAGCTTGCTGGAGAAGGGTTTGTCTAGGAAGTGATCCAGAAGGTACTGCACCGAGCGGCGTACTGGTGCCAGATCGGCAGTGGGTACTAGAACACCCAGCTCCACCAACAGGGCCACCACCTGGTCGGCATTCTTGGCCACCACTGCTGCTAGCATATCTGCCAGTTTTTCCTTGATGCCGGGACGAAGGCGCCCCATCATGCCGAAGTCGTAGAAGATCAGCGTGCCATCTGGCTTGACGGCAATATTGCCGGGGTGGGGATCGGCGTGGAAAAAGCCGTCTTTGAGCAGTTGCCGCAGATAGGCCTCCGCCCCCAAGCGGGCCAAAGCCCTGCGATCCAACCCTGCCGCGCTCAGCGCCTCGTAGTCGCTAATTTTGATCCCTGGCAGGTATTCCAATGTCAGCAGACGGGGGGAGGTGTAGCGCCAGTACACCTTGGGAACAGCAATCTGGGGCATGTCGCGAAAGTTGCGGCGGAAAGTGTCGGCGTTGCGGCCCTCGTTGAGATAGTCCACCTCCTCCCAAAGGGTGCGGCGACACTCTTCGTAGATGCCAATCCAGTCGCGGCCCGCTCCACCCCACGGGGTGTGGTGCTGAAAAAACTCAGCAATGCCGCGACCGATCTCCAGGTCAATGGTAAATAGCCGCACCAAGCCCGGCCGCTGTACCTTCACCACCACTTCTTCGCCGCTTTTTAGCTTGGCGCGATGCACTTGCCCCAAGCTGGCTGCCGCCAAAGGGGTGGGATCGAAGTAGCTGTAAATCTGCTCAATGGGCTTGCCCAGCTCCTGCTGCACGATGGCCGCCACCTGTTCGTAACCAAAGGCGGGCACCTGATCCTGCAGCTTGGACAGCTCCTCGACGTACTCAGAGGGGAAGAGATCGGCGCGGGTGGAGAAAAACTGCCCCACCTTAATAAAGGTAGGGCCGAGGTGGAGCAACGTCTCGCGGATCCAAATGGCTCGGGCGCGGCGGCGTTTAGCCTTTCGCTCTGGCGTGGGCTGCCCCCCATAGCTCCAGGCCTGCTGATCCAGCCAGAGATAGAAGAGCCAGGTCAGCACAAAGCGCCAAATGTCGAAAAGACGGCCCCAGCGGCTGTAGTTCTCTCGGGCCCACCGGTAGGCGGTATAGGGCTTAGCAGGCTTGGATCCCTTTGCTGTGCTTGCCTTCAAGCGCTTCGATTCCGGTACTTCTGCAACTCAGAGCGTAGCTGCGCCACCTCGGCCCGCAGGTCATCTAGAGTTGCCTGCAAATCCTCCACCTTGTAGGTGGACGAGGCCATCTCTTGGGTAGCTAGCGATGCTTCCGCCTCAGCTCGGGCCATGACATCCTGGGCAAAAGTCTGCCAGCCCTCCTGCAGCTCTGCCCACAGCTTGCCCACCTCCGCAGCAAGGTCGGCAAGAGCGCCCTCCCAACGCTCGCGCAGAACATCGGCCACTGCTTTGCCGACGAAAAAAGCTCGCACAACGGGATTCCTCATGCAGCCCAAGTGTTAAGAAGCATCACCCAGATTATAACGAATCTTGCCGCAGCCGAACTGCCGAGCCCCCCAGCCAAACAGCCTCGGAGCATCGGCCCGGCAGTCCCGCAAGCAATTGTCCTAGAGAGCTTGTCTAGGGCTAGCGACGGTTGGTGGTCATGTCGGGAATCTTTAGATCGAAGACGCTAATGTTTTGCCGCGCTGCCGGCTTGGGGTTGAGCATGCGAGCCATGTTGAGGAAGTTCTCCGGATCGCCGGGCTTAGGCAAGCGAACAACCCGATAGGTGCGCACCACCTCCCGAGCCGAGGGCCTCACGCCGGAGATATCCCGCCAACGGGCTCCGTAGCGGGGGGTAACCAAGTTGGTCGGTTTCTCCGAAAGGCGGCGGCGCTGGTAGGGCACCACATCGTCCCCAAAAGCAGCGTCGTACTCCTCGCTATCGACAATGGCGTCGATAAAGCCGTCTAGGCCGCGGGTGGCCAGAATGATGGAGTACTTGATGCGCTCCATTTGGCTGTAGGTGGGCCGACCCAGGAAGCGCTGGAAGGTGATCTCAACGAAGCGGTAGTTGTCGTTGGGAACCATGACCAAGTCGCGGTAGACCTCCGACTTGCCCAGGCCCCGGATAAACTCTTTTACCGAAATTGCCCCGTTGCGCAGCTGGGATTCCAGCGCTTTCTGCCGGTAGCTCTCCAGCATCAGGTGCTCGCTGAAGATTTGGCGGTAGGCGGCGCGGATAACATTCTCAATGCCCGCCGGGTCATCGGGGCGGTAGACGGGCGGAGTTTCGTCGCTGGGTACAAAGTAGCGGTTTACCCGCTCGTTTTGCGTAGTGGGGCGATCGGCAATCAACGGAAGAGACATAGGCTGTGCTCCTAACAAGAAACAAACAACAAAGAAAAGAGCCTACGCCTCCCTAGCCAGTTCCTGCTGGCTTAGGCGAGCGCGGAGAGGGATCAGAGGATCCGCATCCTGCAAAGCTATCTGAAGGGCTGCCTCGGCAGCAGCTCGCAGAGAAAGTTCTCCCAGGCGGGCTAGATCCGTTAGGGCTGCAACGGCGGCATAGCGCACTCCCCAATCGGCATCCCCCAGGCATTGCCGCAGTAGCTGCAAAGCTTGCTCTTGATCGGACAGGGGTCGCTGGGCAGCCACCCGTCCCAGCCCGCGCGTTGCTGCCCGCCGCACGCTGGGGGCAAAATCGGCCACAATGGCCTCGACCAAAAAGGGGTAGGCATCCCCATGGCCAATGCGGGCTAAAGCTCGCACCGAGTAGGCCCGCGCCCCGTAGTCAAAGCCGTCAATGTTGGCCAGCAAGGGCTGTACTGCCGCTTCTCCAAAGCGCAGCACCTCCTCCAGAGCCGCCTCCCCTACAGCAGGACGGTTGAAGCCAAAAGCGCGAATGAGCAGGGGGATCCCTTCTACCTGTCCTAGGGATCCCAGGGCTCGCACCACCCCCAGCAGCTCTGCCTCTGAAGTGGCCTGCTCCAGCTGGGTAGCCAGTTGGGCCACAGCAGGAGGAAGCCCTTGTGCAGCTGATGAAGAGGACATGACCAGCCTAGAAGCTAAGGTAGTAAGGTTAGAGGTTCCAGGTCTAAAACAACTTGTCCAGCTGGGGGATAATTGCCGCTGCCACCTGATCTGGCGGCACCCACCCCAACTGCAAGGCCACGTCAAACAGCCGCTTTAAAGCATTGAGGCGCAGGTTGAGGGCTACGTTGGCGGTTGCCAGCAGGGATGCCCCTGCTAGCCAGCCCGATTCAGCCAGATCAAAGAGGGCCGCCTGGCGCAAGCTGAAGTTGGGGTGGGCTAGCAGCGCCACCAAAATCTGGGTCAGCTCCTCCGCTTGGGTAAAGCGATAGAGTACCCAAGCTGCTGCCGAGCGCACTCTTTCTGAGGGGTGATCTAAGAAGGGCCGAATGGCCGCTTCCGCTTCTGTGGCGTTGAGGTGGCCCAGCGCCTCAATGAAAGCCTCCCAAGGCTGCTCCTCTTGCGACCTTAACAAAGCTAAAAGAGGCTGCACCGCCCGTTTATCTCCCAACTGGGCTAGAGCGTAGGCCGCCTCTTCTCGCACCAGCAAATCGCTACAGCTAAGCGCCTCAATTAGCCCAGGTACCGCCCGGACATCGCCAATTTGCCCTAGAGCTTTAGCGGCACTGCGCCGCAGCGGATAGCCTCCCAACGCTGTGCGATCCCGCTCGTCCTGCAGCGCCAATAGCAAAGGCTCCACTGCCCGCGCCTCGCGAATCGTGCCCAGGTACCAGGCTGCATAGTAGCGATCCTGCGGATCGTCTCCTTGCAGCCAAGCTATTGCTTGCTCCCAGGTAAGCTGCTGGGGCAGCACCGCCGTGTTGGAGGCTATGCGAGTTGTTGCCGAACCGTTCATGTAACTAGGGCAGCTCTCTCAACGACTGCTTGCCCAGAGCCACGCTCCAGCGCAGCCAGATCCTTCACTGGGAAGTAGGAGATCCCGTAAGAGGAGTAACCCGGAGAACCTTGCCACCCATCCGGAGAATGCGCTGCATCTCAGCAGACAGCCGGCTGTAGGGAACTGTAAGCGTAGCAGTGCTGCGGCGTACCTTCGCTGAGGTGGTCAGGGCATCGGGCGGGTTAAGGAGGCCAGTGTACTCAATCTTGTAAACCCGGCTACCGGCTTCCGTTAGAGCTTCCGGGCTGCTGGTGCTTTGACCAAACATGGCTTTCCCCCGCTGTTAACACTCCCGCTTATCAAAGTCGCATGGGCAAAAAGGAGCTTTTCCAAAGCGCTATCAAGCTGCTTCGCAGCAAGTTTAGGAATGCCTTCCCTCTGGCTTGAGCCTGCAGGCAAGCAACCCGGCTTTCTCCAGGCTGCTGCCTGCCAGGCAAACTGCTAGAAGGAATTGCCCTCCTGCCTAAGGAGGCCTAGCTTAGCCTCCCCTAGCTAAGGGCGTTGATGGCGTAATCGAAGTAGATGGCAGCTTCATTGGCCGCTTGGCCCTTCAGCATGCCCAGAGCACGGCTCTTCATGTGTTGCAGAGCCACAATGTACCAGCTGGGGGAAAGGTTAAAAGCGCGGTTCACTTCCCGCAGACCGGCCACCAGGTATTCATCGAGAGGACCAGTGCCACCGGCAACCAGCGAGTAGGTGATAAAGCGCAGGTAGTAGCCGATGTCACGGGCACACTTGGCCTGGAAGACCTCGCCATGCCCCATTTCACCCGGCTGGCTCAAGTAGGGGAAGCGCTTGAACACTTCCTGCACCGCTTCGCGCACCAGCGTCTGCTGGTTCTGGGTCAACACCCGAGCCGCTTCTAGGGAGGCAGCAGCCCGCTGGTAGCGACCGCTCACCGCCTGCAGCTCGCTGGCGTTGAGAAAGCGCCCTTGATTGTCAGCAGCGGCAATTGCTTCGGTGATAACGGTTTTCATTTGCAACTCCTCAATACGTTGACTGTTAGTAAAAGCAACCAACAGGCAGCTCCTTTACTGCCCCGTTAGATCTCGGCTGGCTATGAAAGAAACCGACCCTCGCCGAAAACCGAGATACCTTACAGAATGGCAGCAGCCGCCTTATCGAAGTAGCTGGCCACTTCGCTTTGGATTGCTGAGCAGTCGCCAGGGGTGATGCCGTTTGGATCCATAATCTTGGCCAGGGCTTCCCTCTTCATGGCCGCAATGGCATTGGCCATGGAGCTGGTGGGCACCCCCAGGGCAATGTAAGTTTCTCGCAGACCGTTCAGGCAGCGATCTTCCAGCACTGAGCTGTCCCCTGCCAAGGTGGCGTAGGTAATGTAGCGCAGGATAATCTCAAGGTCGCGCAGGCAAGCAGCCATGCGACGGTTAGTGTAGGCGTTACCGCCAGGAGCAATGAGATCTGGCTCCTGGGCAAACAGAGAACGGGCTGCGTTGACCACAATTTGAGCAGCGTTGCTGGTCATGCGATTGACGGCATCCAGGCGCTTGTTGCCTTCTGCCACCAAAGCTTCCAAACGAGCAAAGTCTTGTTCGCTTAGAAAAGCCCCACGTGCATCTGCCTGAGTAATCACCCGGGTAAAGGCGTCTTGCATAATGGATCTCCTTTTGGTTTTTTTCCAAAGTCAAGGATGAGCGACTGGCTAATCCTCTCAAAAGCCAGCTACCGAGCCTTGCTGGATGCGGAATCTGCTTCCCAAAAACCGGGGATCCCGTGGAGGTTGCTTGAAACTCCCCCACTGAAGCCCCAGAGTTTGAGATCGGTCGAGAACTCCTGCAACCTTCAGACAGCCGAGCATCCAGGTCAATTTTATAGCGCGGGAGCGATGAGGATTTTGTGAAGATTTACAAACAAGCCGACGCCGAAAGGTCTGGTCGGCTGCCGAGTTTCTAGTTCTAGAGTCCAGCGAGCAGGGAATTGGCCGGCAGGGGGCTAAAAGGATGTAAATATTTGTTTCATTCCCTTTGAGGGCTCCGGCTGCAGCCGTCAAAGGTGCAGAGTTCCCACTCCTTGCAGGGCAGCCTTGAGATCGCGGCAGAAGTAGGCAATCTGTTGCAGCCCCTGGGCAGGGGTGGGAGCTCTGGTCAGCCGCTGCACAAAGGCGCTGCCAACAATGGCTGCATCTGCTCCCCAGAGGGCGATCTGGCGGGCTTGCTCGGGGGTAGAGATGCCGAAGCCCACCCCAATCGGCAGGGAGGTGGATTGGCGCAACTGCTGCAGCAAGGCAGGGAGCCGCTGCTCCAGAGTGGATCGCTCGCCGGTAACGCCGGTGGTGCTGACCAGGTAGACAAAGCCGCTGGAGTGTTGGGCGATGCGCCTCATGCGCTCAGGGGGGCTGGTGGGGGCCACCAGTAAGATGAGGTCGATCCCCTCTGCCTGCGTCGCTTCCCGCAGGGGTTCAGCCTCTTCTAGGGGTAGGTCGGGGACGACTAAGCCGGCACAGCCGGCCCGGCGCAGCTGCTGCACAAAGGTGGGAATGCCGAGCTGGTAGATGGGGTTGTAGTAGGTGAACAGGATCAGGGGGGCCTGCAGCGAGAGGCCCTGCAACCCCTGCAAAATGGCGCCCAAGGTCACGCCCCGCCGGAGAGCACGGCTAGCTGCTGCTTGGATCACCGGCCCATCGGCCAGGGGATCCGAGTAGGGCACCCCCAGCTCGATAAGATCGGCGCCGCTCTGATCTAGAACCTGCAAAGCCTCAAAGGTGGTTTCCAAGTTGGGATCCCCGGCGGTGAGGTAGGGGATGAGGGCTTTTTCACCACGGCTGCGCAGCGCCTGAAAGCAGGCTGTGATCCGAGTGGGCATGGGATCCATTCGATTCTGAGGAGATTGAGAGCATCCCCCACTGTAGCGTCTGCCGGGATCCCTAGGGGAGAGGCACAAAATCGTAGCCGGTACCGGAGCGGTTGCCGGGCTCAACCCGCACCAGCACATGGGGAGCATTGCGGTCGCCGGAGGGCAAAAAGCGCACTTCTCCGGAAGCGCCGTCCGGCAAGCGGAAGTTCGGGTCGCCCAGGGCGGCGAGAACAGCGTTGCGGCTGGTGGCTCCTTGGCTGAAAGCTTGCAAGAAAACCCGGGTGGCATCATAAGCCAGAGCGGTGCGCCAGCTCACCTGCCCTCCCCAGAGCTGGGCTGCCTTCTGGGCAAACTCGCGGTTGCGCGGCACCTGGGGATGCCAGGGTACCGCCACCACCAAGCCCTCTACCGCTGCTCCCCCTTCTTGCAATGTGGTGAGGCTGAAGAGCACATCGCCGCCCAGAAGAGCAAGGGGCTTACCAGCTACAGCGTTCTCGCGGGCTACGGCCAGCGCTTTTTCGGCTACGGAAGCCGTGGGAGCTAAAAAAGCTACCTGGGCTCCTTGGCCGACGGCCCTTTGCAGGCTGGCCTGGGGGTTGAAGTCCGACGCCGATAAGTCGAACTCCGCCAGCACGATGCCCCCTTCGCTGGTCAGGGTGGAGGCAAAGGCGTCCCGCAGGCTGGTACTGTAAGCGCTGTTGGGGTTGTAGAAGATGGCCACCCTTTGCAACCGCAACGTGTTGAGAGCATAACGGGCCAGTTGTGTGCCGGCCACTTGATCCGAGGGCACGGTGCGAAAAATGGCATCCCCCAGCATGCTGATGCGAGTGCTGGTGGAGGTGGAGGAGATCATCGCCAAGCCGGCAGGCTGATAAACCTCGGCTGCAGCCAGGGTGGCATCGCTGGTGTTATGGCCAATCACCCCCAAGATCTCAGGCTGCGCCACCAGGGCTTTGGCCACCGCTGCTGCTCGCTCAGGGTTATCGCCATCGTCGGCAATCACTACCCGCAGCAGCCGTCCTCCGATTCCCCCCTGTTGGAAAAGCTCCTCCTGAGCTTGCGCCACCCCGCGCAGGGTCTCTTTGGCGCGGTTGGGGTTGCTGGAGATGGGCACCACCACCGCCAGGCTCAAGGGACTGCCCTGCTGCTGGGCGCGGGCGTTGTTCAAGAAAATGCGAGCTTCTGGGTCGTTGCGGTTGCTTTGCAGACCCATCTCCAACACCGAGATGGCCGCGCTGAGGTTACCTTGGCGCAATAGCTCCGCCGCTGCCGTGGCCGTGGGGCTGCTATCGGCAAACAAGGTGCGCTCGCCGCTGGTCAGGAGCAGATCTTGTGCTCCACCCCCCAACCCTGGCAGCGACACCTGAGGCAGAGGGATCCCTTGCGGCCAGCGAACATAGCCCGCCCGCCAAGCGCGATGACCGCCCCAGAGGAGCAATAGACCCAGGACGATGTAGACAATGGGTGGCGGAGACTTGACAACCATATGTAGAGAGAGAAAACGCTAGCTTTTGGCCAGCAAAGACACTGCTTGTATCCTCAGGAATCCTCAAAAGTCATCTTTCCAAGGATCTCTAAGGATCTCCGACTATGCATCAGCATGAGTGCGGGAGTATGTCACGGATCGGGACGGTAGGAAGGGCTGTTGCGGTATTGGCGCTCTAGCTGCTCCACAATGGAAATGGGAACGGATGAGGTCTCGGAGGGCTCTTCTGGCGAGGTGCCGATCTGCGTCTCGGTCTCCACATTGAACTGCCGAGATGTTGCCCAAACCACTGCTGCAATCAGCAAAAGGACGATAGCGGCACCGTAAAGAAAGGCGACGATGGCCATCGGGTCAATGGTTTAGCTTTCCCCTTCCATGATAAAGGCTGTCGAGAATTACCCACTTCAGGATCCCTTAGAGCAAGCCCTATGGGACTGGCACCGAGGCCAGGCCAAGGGATCCCTGCTCTTGCATGCCTACGGCCTGGAGGGGATCCCGTTGGCGGAAGAGCCCCAGGTGGTCTCCCCCGAGGTGTTCTTCACCCAAGAGCTGCCGGAGGTGGAGGCCATGGCTTTGGATCTCTGTCGCGGTCGGGTGCTGGACATCGGCGCCGGCACGGGCCGCCACAGCCTGCTGCTGCAGGAGGAAGGATTGGCGGTGGCCGCCTTGGATCGCTCGCCCGTGGCGTTGCAGATCATGGCCGAACGGGGAGTGCGCTGCCGCATTGCTGCCGACCTGTTCCACTGGGCAGGGCCGGAAGAGCCCTTCGACACGCTGCTGTTGCTGATGAACGGCGCTGGCCTATTGGGATCCCTAGCGGGGTTGGAGCGTTTTTTGTGCCGGGCTCGCCATTGGATTCAGCCCACCGGCCAGTTGCTTGTGGACTCTACCGAGCTCAGCGACTTCAGCGAAGAGGGCGACTCGGCGCGTCTGGAGGATCTGCTGCAGGACCCAGAGCCGACCGTTCCTAGGGACTTAGAGGGGGGGAAAGCAGAAACCAAGGTAGTGAACTTTGTGGCTGAGTACAACGGCCGGCGCGGGGATCCTTTCCCCTGGCTTTTTGTGGACCCGGAAACCCTGCTGCACTATGCCCACGCCAACGGCTGGCAAGGACAAATTCTCTACCAAGAGGCGGAGGGGGCTTTCCTAGCGCGGCTTACCCCTTTGTGAGCGGCTCATCTCTAGGGAGGCCAGCCAAACCCCACAGCGGGGCTCTAGGCGATACTCTAGTAAGGTGTTCTCGAGTTCACTCGGTGCAAACGATGGCTCAGCCTGCCCTGCGCATCCTGCTTGTGCGCCACGGTGAGAGCACCTTCAACGTCGAAAATCGCATCCAAGGTCGCTCCGATCTCTCTCGCCTCACCCCCAGTGGAGAAGCGCAGGCGCAACGGGTAGCTGAGGCCCTGACCGGGATCCCTTTGGATTACGTCTACTCTAGCCCTCTCTCCCGCGCCCTCGACACTGCCCACATTCTTCTCAAGGAGCGAGCGGGGGTCCCTTTGTTGATTAGCGAGCAGCTGCGGGAGATTGACCTAACGGAGTGGGAAGGCCTGACCTTTGCCGAGGTGAAGGAAAAGTACCCAGAAGAGTACTCCCGATGGCGGTACCATCCCGAGGAGCTGGAGCTAGGGGGACGCTTTCCGGTGCGGGATCTCTGGCAGCAAGCCCAGGGCTTTTGGCAACAGTTGGCTGAGCAGGTGCAGGCGGATCCCCGCTCAGAGCGAGGGAAGGATCCTAAGCATCCCCTCAACGTTCTTATCGTCGGCCACAGCGGCCTCAACCGTGCCCTGGTCAGCACGGCCATTGGCTTGGGGCCAGTCCACTACCACCGCCTGGGGCAAAACAACTGTGCCATTAGCGTCCTCAACTTTCCCCAGGGCCTGGGGGGGCCACCCCAACTGGAATCCTGGAACATCACCGCCCATCTGGGCCAATCCCTGCCCCAGCGCAAGCAGGGGATGCGCATTCTGCTGGTGCGCCATGGAGAGACGCAGTGGAACCGGGAGCAACGCTTCCAGGGGCAGCGGGATATCCCCCTCAACGCCACCGGCGAGGAGCAGGCAGCCAAGGTAGCCGAATTTCTGGCGGATCAGCCGCTGAATCTAGCCTTTTCCAGCCCCCTCAAGCGGCCCTGGGCTACTGCTGATGCCATTTGCCGCTACCACCCCAACCTCATTCTGCGTCCAATGGTGGAGCTGCAAGAAATCTGCCACGGCGACTGGGAGGGCAAGCTGCAGAGCGAGGTGGAGGCCCAATACCCCGGCGAGCTGGAGCGCTGGCAGCGGGATCCTGCGGCTGTGCAGATGCCCAACGGGGAAAATCTCTACCAAGTTTGGGCCCGCACCCGCTCAGCCTGGGAAGAAATTTTGGCCACTACTGCTGCTCAGTTTCCTGAAGGTACGGCAGTGGTGGTAGCCCACGACGCCATCAACAAAGCCATCATCTGCCAGTTGTTCGACCTTTCTCCCCATGCCTTTTGGATCTTCAAGCAAGGCAATGGCGGCATTACCGTCATCGACTACCCGGAAGGAAAGGAGGGTGCCCCAGTCTTAAGAGTGCTCAACCTCACCACCCACCTGTCCGGCCAGATTTTCGACTGCACCACGGCGGGCGCTCTCTAGGGGGTAAGAGATGGGATCCCCTCTCCTTGCCGACCTGGGTTTGCCAGACATTTGCCTCCAAGGGGTACGCCTGTTGGATCCCTGGCGCCAGCGCGATGGCGTGGCTGACGTTTGGCTACGTCGGGGCCACCTCCTGCTTGTCGAGGCAACGGCAATCCCCGCCAAGATCCCCCGTCTGGACGCCGCCGGCTGGGTGCTGGGCCCAGGCCTGATCGATTTGTACACCTCTAGTGGCGAGCTGGAAGACAATGGCCTCTCCGCTGGCCGCGAGACTCTCACTTCCTTGGCAGCAGCGGCGCGGGCAGGCGGCTTTACCCAAGTTGGCCTGCTGCCCACTCCTCTTGCGGGGACAGCAGCCTTTCCCGTGCTGGATCAGCCAGAGCAGCTAGGTCGCTATCGTCGCCGGCCTGGGGATCCTCGCTGGCTGCCCTGGGCTGCCTTGAGCTTGGGTGGCCGGGAAGAAGCTCCCAGCCCTTGGGGAGAGCTGGCCCGCGCTGGAGCCATTGGCTTTGTGGCCCGGCTTGGGGGAGCAGAGTCGCTGCGCTCCCTGGCCCTGGTGCGACAAGCTCTGGAGTACTTGCGGCCCTGGAACAAGCCCCTGCTGGTTTGGGCCTGGGATCCCACCCTAGGTGGTTCGGGCAGTCTCTACGAGGGGGTATGGGCTCTGCGCCTGGGGCTAAAGGGCATCCCAGCCAGTGCCGAGACCGCCGCCCTAGCCCGCCTCCTGGAAGTGCTGCGCAGCGTTCCCTCGCCGCCGCCAGTGCATGTGATGCGCCTCAGCCAAGCCCGCAGCCTGGAGCTTATCCAGCAGGCGCAGGCAGAGGGGCTGCCGGTTACCGCCAGTACCACCTGGATGCACCTCCTCCTGTCGGAGGAAGCTGTCTTCGAGCGCGGCTACGATCCCAACTTGCGCCTACTGCCTCCTCTTCCCCACGCCGCCGACCGGGAGGCCCTCATTGCCGGGATCCGCAGCGGTAGCCTGGGCATTGCCGTCGATCATGCCCCCTACACCTACGAGGAGAAGACCCTGCCCTTTGCCGACGCACCCCCTGGGGCCATGGGTCTGGAGCTGGCCCTGCCGCTGCTGTGGCAGAACTTGGTGGAGACGGGAGCGCTGACGGCGCTACAGCTCTGGTCGGCCCTTAGCCTCTACCCGGCCCGCTGCCTGGGGTTGGAGCCGCCCAGCCTGGAGCCCGGCAGCGATTGGGTGCTCTTTGATCCAGCCCATACCTGGACAGTTTCGGCAGCCACGCTCCGCTCCCACTCGCAGGCCACTCCCTGGCTGGGCAAGACCCTACGCGGCAGGGTGCTGCACACCCACGTGGAGGAAGAGAGCAAGCGCTGAGCTGCAGAAGGAGACATTGCCCTCCCCCTGGCTTGACAATGGAGGTAGGAAGGGGATCCCCAGCTTGCCCAATGCCAACGCAGATTCTTCCCCCCACCCCCGAGCACCTTGCCCTAGCCGCTGAAGCCCTGCGGCAAGGTCAACTGGTAGCCATGCCTACGGAGACGGTGTACGGCCTGGCGGGCCACGGCTTCAACGAACAGGCGGTGGCCACCATCTTTGCCGTCAAGGAGCGCCCCCGTTTCGATCCCCTGATCTTGCACCTGCCAGCTGGGGTCTGCCTTGAGGCGCTGGACGGGGAGCTGGTGGATCTGTCGGCTTTTACTGCCGCCGCCCGCGCTCGGCTGGGATCCCTTGTCGACACCTTCTGGCCGGGCCCGCTGACGCTGGTGCTGCCCAAGGGACCCCGGGTGCTGGATCTCGTCACCAGTGGCTTGCCTACAGTGGCGCTGCGGATGCCTGCCCACCCCGTGGCCCAGGCTTTGCTGCAGGCAGTTCAGGTGCCTCTAGCTGCCCCCAGCGCCAACCGCTTTGGCCGCCTTAGCCCCACCTCCGCCCAGGCGGTCTATGCCGAGTTGGCGGGGCGGATCCCCTACATTTTGGACGGAGGAGAGTGCAGCGTGGGCTTGGAATCGACCGTGCTTAAGCTCAGCCCTGACGGCACGCCCACGCTGTTGCGCCCTGGCGGGATCCCGCGGGAAGTGCTGGAAGCTCATCTCGGCCTGCCCCTCCAGACTGCACCGGACAGCAACCTAAGGCCCGAGGCACCGGGAGGGCTTAGCAGCCACTACGCCCCCACCAAGCCCCTCTGGTTGTTGCCTGTTGCCTTTGACCAGCTCCGCCCTGAGGAGTGGCAGCGGTTGCGGCAGGAGACAGCTGAACATGCCCACCTGGGCGTCCTCAGTTTCTCAGCCGATGCCCAGGCGCTGGCGGAAAGCTTTGCCCACCACTGGCCGGGAGTTGCGCTGACCTTTGAATGCCTGGGGCCGGATCCCACTGCGGCAGCGCGGGCTCTCTTTGCCAGCCTGCGCCGCTTGGACGAAGGGGCAGCCACCCTGCTGCTGGCTGAGCCCCCCCCGGTTTTGACAGGGCTGGGCTATGCGATTATGGATCGGCTACGACGGGCCAGCAAGCCATGGAAGACTCCCCTCTTGTCGCCATCGTGATGGGCAGCGATTCGGATCTGCCCACCTTGGCCCCCGCCGCTCAGGTGTGCGAGGAGTTTGGGATCCCCTATCTCCTCCAGATCCTCAGCGCTCACCGCACCCCCGAAGCGATGGTGGAGTTTGCCCGCAGTGCCCACACCCGCGGCATCCGCGTCATCATTGCCGGCGCTGGCGGGGCGGCCCATCTGCCGGGGATGGTAGCCTCCCTTACCCCTCTGCCAGTCATCGGGGTGCCGGTGTTCAGCCAGTCCCTGCAGGGGCTGGACTCCCTGTATTCGATAGTGCAGATGCCCAAGGGGATCCCCGTGGCTACCGTAGCCATTGGCAACGGCTATAACGCCGGTCTCTTGGCGGTGCAGATCCTAGCCAGCGGGGATCCTGAACTGCTGCAGCGGGTGCTTGCCTACCGGGAAAACCTCAAGCAGGCTGTGCAGGAGAAAAATGCCCAGTTGCAAGCTCAGGGGTGGAAAGCCTATCTCCGATCTGCCGACAGAGCATAATTAAAGCGTTGACCTGTCTTGGCGAAGAAAAAGTTGGGAGAGTTGCCGGCGGTGAAGCAGGGATCCAGTCGCCCCTCTTCTGGCCAGGGATCCTGGCAGGAGTATCTTCAGCGGGTTCAGAAAGGGGCAGAGGAAAGGGGAGCCCAGGCGGCGGGGTGGCTGCTGGGGGGATCGCAGGGGCGGGTTTTGGCGGTGTCAGGCTTGGCGTTGGCGGGGCTAGCTTTTTGGCACTGGCGCCTGGCCCTTTCCCTAGCAGTGGGCACTGGGGTGATGCTAGGGGTGTACGCGGCTTGCAGCCCTGAGTTTAGCCGCCGCTGGCAGGAGTGGCAAGCTTGGTTTCGCCAAGCCAATCGCTCCCTTTTGCTAGCCGTTACTGGTGGGGCAGCCGCCACCCTCGGCACCTACCTTGTGGTCTCAATCTGGGCAGAAGCCAACCAGCGCTGGCTGGCCACGGGCGCCATTGTGCAGGGGCTAGCCACCTTTGCCTTGCTGTCACTGCTGTTTTGGGAGTGGCTCAGCCGCCGGCAAGAGCGGCAGCGTTCTCAATGGGAGCGGGATCTTAGCGACATTGCTTCCCCCGATCCCTACAGGCGGCTGCTGGGGGTACGCCGGCTGCAGAGCCGCCTGCCCCATCTGGATCCCGAACAAACTCGGCTGGCAGTGGATTATCTGCGCCTGGCCCTTGACCAAGAAACCGTGGCCGTTGTGCGGGAGGCCCTCTTGGAAGCCCTGCAGGGATGGGGGATCCTGCGCCGCCTCAACGATTTGACCAGTCCCAACCCAGCCGAAAGCAGCGGCGATCCCTCGGCAAGCCGCAGAGGCAACGCCTAAACAGCTAGCAGCTCCACCACGGGAAGTAAGGAACTCGAGCCAGAGGCTGTCCGTCGTAAAGAGTGTAAACCTACTCTTTACGGAGGGTTACATTCCATGGTTCGCAAGCTCTTCACGCTCTCTTTAGCCGTTGCCTCGGCCACAGTGTTGGCTGTGGCTCCTGGAGTCCATGCCAGCAGCCCTAGCCCAGCGCCTGCAAGCGCGAAGACTGCGGCTCCTGCCCAAAAAGCCAAAACCATTGTGGATGTTGCCACTGAGGCTGGCTCCTTCACCACCTTGCTCAAAGCCCTGGAGGCTGCTGACCTGGTGAAGACGCTCTCTGAGGAGGGCCCCTTCACCGTTTTTGCCCCTACTGATGAAGCCTTTGCGGCCCTGCCGAAAGGCACGCTAGACGACTTGCTCAAGCCAGAAAACAAGGAGAAATTGAAGCGAGTGCTCAGCTACCATGTCGTGTCTGGCGAGCTTCTCTCTCAAAATCTAGAGGCCGGTAAGGTGACTACCCTTGCTGAAGTGCCGGTGGAGATCTCCGTCAAGGATGGGATCCGGGTCAACGACGCCAAGGTGGCAACCCCCGATCTCAAAGCCTCCAACGGCATTATCCACGTCATTGACAAAGTCCTCCTGCCACCGGAGAAATAGTCTTCTCGGCCTTGCAATCCTAAATCTAAGTCTGTAGAAAGCCTTCCTAGCACCCCCAGCTTCAAGGCTGGGGGCTTCGGGCGCGATCCCTGGCTTGGCTCTTGGGATTCCTACAAGTCAATACCAACGCTGGAGTTGTAGATTGCCTCCACCGACACACCGGCCACCCGCTGGGGACGCACGATCATGTACTCATTGTCCATTTGCTTGGGCAAGGTGATGAACTCGTCCCCACCCACCATCAGTTGGTTGATCAGCTCTGTGTATTCTCTGGCTTCCTTGACCCGTACCTGCAGGGTCTGACCCCCTTCCAGCATGATGTGAACGAGGTAGCCATCGGGTTTTCTGGGCATGGGCGCTCCTGCTTGGCTGCAGCAAAGGTCGATAAACATTATTCCCCCCTTCGAGAAACTTGACCAACCTCCGGCTCCTCCTGTCGGCAGGAGGCCATAACAAGCGGTGGATAGGAGAGGGGGCTTCCCCGGGGTGGTCGATGGGCCTACAGTAACAGGATGTGCCCATTTTGGGTTCTTTCCCGCTACCTCTTGTGGCTGGAATGGCTGACACGCCTTGCCCTCAACGGCTGGACTGGCGCAACCTCAACACCCTCTGGGGATCCGTTTTGGCCGAGACCTTGAGCCGGCTGGGCTGTCGGGTGGCGGTGGTGTGTCCGGGATCCCGCTCTGCCCCCCTCACCTATGCTCTGGCGCAGCACCCTGAGATCGAGGCCATTCCGGTGCTGGATGAGCGGTCGGCGGCCTTCTTTGCCCTTGGCTTGGCCCAGCAGCTGCGGCAGCCCATCCCGCTAGTGTGTACCTCTGGCAGCGCCGGCGCCCATTTTTTCCCCGCTCTCATCGAGGCGGCAGAAAGTGGTTGGCCACTTCTGGTTTTGACGGCGGATCGGCCGCCGGAGCTGCGCCACTGCCGCGCCGGGCAGACCATCGACCAGGTGAAGCTCTACGGCCACTACCCCAACTGGCAGGCGGAGCTAGCCCTGCCCAGCGCCGACCTAGAAGCTCTGGCCTACCTGCGCCAGACCGTCATTCACGCCTGGGAGCGTGCCCTCTACCCTTTCCCGGGTCCAGTGCATCTCAACGTGCCCTTGCGGGAGCCCTTGGCTCCCATTGCTGACGGCAGCACCGCGCCCCTGGCCCGTTGGCAGAAAAATCCGGAGTTTGAGAAGAGCTTTTTTCGGGGGGTTGCTCTGGCCGGATCTTCCTGCCAGGCGCTGCGGGGCACTCTTCAGGTGGAGAGGGCTTCCTTTTGGCAGGAGTGGTGCAGCTGTGAGCGGGGAGTGATCTTGGCAGGGCCGGCCCAAGCGGCGGATCCCCGCGCCTACGCTGAGGCAGTGGCCCGTCTGGCCCTAGCCCTGGGCTGGCCGGTGTTGGCAGAAGGCCTTTCCCCCCTGCGCAACTACGCTTCCCTTAACCCCTACCTCATCACCACCTACGATTTTCTCCTCCAAGGAGAGCAGCCCCATCTTTGGCCAGAGCAGGTGATCCAACTGGGACCCTTGCCCACCAGCAAGGCCCTGCGGCAAACCCTGGCCCAAGCCCGACCCCGCACCTGGCTGCTCGACCCTCGGCCCCAGAACGCCGATCCTCTCCACAACTCCACGACCCACTTGCCCTTTGCCGTGGAGGAGGTGGCGGCAGGGATCCCGGCAGGCAAAGCCAAAACAACCGCTTTTCTGCAAGCCTGGCTGCAGGCGGAAGCCAAAGCTCGGGTTGAGCTGGATCGGCTGCTGGCAGCTCTGCCGGAGTGGTTTGAGGGCAAGATTGCCTGGTGGCTGGCCCATCACCTGCCGCCGGAGACGCCGCTATTTATTGCCAACAGCACACCGGTGCGGGATGTGGAGTGGTTTTGGCCACCCAACGACCGCCATATCCGGCCTTACTTTAACCGCGGCACCAACGGCATCGACGGCATCCTCTCGACCGCCTTTGGGGTGGCCCATCGCCAGCGCCCGACGGTGGTGCTGACCGGGGATCTGGCCTTTTTGCACGACTGCGGTGGCCTGCGTCTTGCCCAATGCCTTCAGGGATCCCTGACGATTCTTCTCATCAACAACCAGGGGGGCGGTATCTTTGAGCTCTTGCCCATTGCCAAGGCGGGTCGCCAGGAGCCCAACCCTCCCTTTGAGCCCTACTTTGCCACCCCCCAGG
>Ga0272447_1000493_pt1 | contig 29823 bp, 24 predicted proteins | sample YNPCB0133_FD_194589 | JGI IMG/M metagenome (GOLD analysis project Ga0272447, IMG submission 194589) | Hot spring microbial mat communities from Yellowstone National Park, WY, United States - YNP-CB-013-3 | ecosystem: Environmental > Aquatic > Thermal springs > Hot (42-90C) > Sediment | place... | reverse complement strand
CGCTTCCGCATCGAGATGGTGCCGCAGGGCGAGTTGCTGCGCATCACCAACGTGCGCGTCAGTGGTGGACGCTCGCAAGGCGCCTACACACTGTCGTTTGACGTGAACGCAGGTGCGCAGTTGGAGGTGAATGTACTGTCCGCAGGAAAGGTCGTGCGCCGGCTGATGAACACCATCACCCGCTCGGAAGGCATCCAGCAGGTGAGCTGGGATGGGCGTGACGCGCAGGGCATCGCCCTGCCTGCGGGAGCGTACATGCTGGAAGTGAAGGCAACAGGCACCGACGGACAGGTTGCTCGGGTCAGCGTGCCCGTCGTGCTGACGCGATAAGGAGGGCAGTGATGATGCGCTGGATGCTGGGAGCTGCTTTGCTAATAACGATGCTTGCCTTGTGGGGTTGTGGTGGCGGAGGCGGTGTTCCCGACACCACCCCTCCCCTGATCACCAGCCTGCAAACGCGCTATAACGAAAACAACCAGCTGGTCGTGCAGGCAGATGTCACCGATGCAGGCAGCGGTGTGGCGCAGGTGTGGGTGGTGCGCGTGGGCGTCGGCGATGAAGCATCGGAATTAGTGATGCAGAACGCGAGCGGCAATACCTATCGTGCGGTGATTTCATCGCCCACCGCCAGAGTTCGGGTGAAGGCGCGCGATCGGGCGGGCAACGAAGCACTGACCGACGAAACGCGTATCACGCCGCCTCCGCCACCGTTGTAAGCGAGAAAGGAGGTACTTAATGACATCGACGTGGAGCCGCATGATATTACTGCTGGCTGTCATCTGTGGGTGGCAGCGTGCCGTAGCGCAGTCATCGCCGACACTCAAACCAACAGAAATCGTGGACAGGCTCCATGGTGTAGTGTATCCTGCCAAAGAGGGATGGACAGGTAACCCCCGCGGCAACGCTTACCTCCTGCACGACAACTTTCACTTCATCTTGATTCGGGCAGCACGCTACGATGGAAACCTCCAGAAGCTAGCGCAATCATGGATGTCTGAGCGCAAGGCATTGGGAGGCGGGTTCCGTGCCGACCGTTACGCCTTCCGCAAGGTGGGCAAAGGGGTAGTGCTGGCAGGAGAGGGCTTGGGCTACCCTTACGCCCTGCTGCCCATCATGTCGGTCAACTTCGGAATAGCGGGCACTTCGCCGCCAGAACCCTATCGGGAAATAACCGCCATACTACCTGGCGAGAAGATGGCGCTGTTGGTAACGTTGCTTTTCCCAGAGAAGACCGAGAAAGCCAAATTAGACGAGATGGTCTCCCTGCTGCGGGGAGTTCGCTTCCTATCGGCAGAGGAGATGGTGTCATGGCGGAAAGAGGTGGTTCGCGACCCCGAAGTAGGAATGGAAGCGGCGACCCTGCACGTGCCTGAGGGGTTCACGATGCAGGGCAGTATCATTCAACAAAACACGAAGCGAATGCCTGTGCTGTTGGTGAAAAAGGGCGATCAGATGGTGCGCATCGATTTGGTCGATGTGAACTCGATGATGCTGCAGACTGGCTTTGGGAGCAACGCCACGACCATCATCACCATCAACGGCCAAAGCACACAACTCCCGCAACCTGTGATGATTTCGTCGGAGGAAGAGGTTATCCAGTTGCTGCTCGCGCTTTGGGAAGGCGAAACGGGCCAGAAGTGGGAGTTGAAGGAACGCCGGAACTTACCGAAAAGCAGTCTGGAGCAGCAGATGGAGTTGAGGAACCTTCCTTTGCCGATGACGCCACCCGGTATGCGAAGCAGCTCCATGAAAATGGCACTGCTCGCTCAGAGCGGTTCGCTGACCCGAATTGCGCAGGTGCAGGGCACTCTGGTAAATAGCGGGCAAACGGACTACATCGCCAGCACACAAAACGTCTTCGCAGGCTTTATGATACACACCCTGCAAGCTCCCACGAATGAGTTTGCGCAGGCGTCAGGGATTTTTACAGGCGTGCTGTCCAGCTGGAATACCAACCCGCAACATGCGCTTTCCGCCTTGCAGCGGTTCACGGATGAGCAGCGGCGACTGAACCAGATGGTGCTGCAAATGATGAAAGAGCATAGCGATTTCAACAGCCGCATGGCCACCGCATGGAGCAATGTGCTGAGTAACCAGACCTACGTAAAAGACCCACAAACGGCTGAAGTCGCCCGCGTCTACAAGCAGTCATGGGAGAGCGGTGGGTTCTGGCGAGAGCCTATCTTCGGGGAGATGTTGCTGAGTGGGGTACGCGAGGGAAGCAAGCTGGAAGAGCTGCTCAAAATGGAAGGTTGGCGCAAGCTGCAGGAGTCGTTGGAAGGCTTCCCACAAAAATAGCCCACTAAAGATTTCGGCTGCGGGGAGTATCCCCTTTGAACAACAGGCTAGAGTGGCGAGCTTGGTAGCGCTTGCAGCGATGAGGTGCATCAGGTACCATCACGTCGATCCTTACGCAAAGCACGCAGCCCGACCCATGTCCACTCAAGCCGCCGCCAGATGCGACGCTTAAGCTTGCTGGACCGATTTCTAAGTGACATCTGGCTGGAGTGTTTTGGAATGGCTATGCGAACACTGCGCGCAGCAACACGAGTGCGGGGAAGAGATGCTGATTCCGGTTGTCAACTCGCCGCGGGTGGGGGTGTGTGGCAACACCGGCAGCACTAGATGGGGTGACGAATGACGCCGCAACTTGACTCTGGCAGGCAAGCCGTGATATCCTTTGCGTCGACGACATACATCTCAGAGACGAGGGGAAGGATGTTGCTGTTAGGCACGCAACGGATTAACGCACGGGGACATTTGGAGATTGGCGGTTGCGACACTGTGGAGCTAGCAAAACAGTTTGGTACCCCGTTGTACGTACTGGACGAAGCGACTTTTCGGCAGAACATGCGCGACTATCGCCGCGCCTTCGAGAAACGCTATCCCCGCAATGAAATCGCCTACGCGGGCAAAGCCCTTTTATGCCTGGCTGTTGCGCGTATCGTGGCGCAAGAAGGTTATGACTTGGACGTGGCGTCAGCAGGCGAGCTTTACACTGCCCTGAAGGCGGGCTTTCCACCAGAGAAACTGGTCTTCCACGGCAACAACAAGTCGTTGCTAGAGCTGCAAATGGCAGTACAGCACGGGGTCGGGCGCATCGTTGTGGATAACCTGCTGGAGTTGGAGATGCTCGAACAGGTCGCTGCTGAGGCGGGCAAGCAGGTGCCCATCCTGATTCGCGTCACCCCTGGCATCGACCCACACACGCACCGTTTCATCCGCACAGGGCAGGCAGACACCAAGTTTGGCTTGAACATCCGCAACGGATACGCGCTGGAAGGGGTGCGCCGTGCGTTGCAATCCTCCCATCTGCGCCTGAAGGGCATCCACTGCCACGTGGGCTCGCAACTGCTGGAGACCGAAGCGCAGGAGCGGGCGGTGAAGATTATGGTGGACTTTATGCACACCCTTCGCAAGCAGCTGAACTATACGGTGGAGGAGCTGAATATCGGAGGTGGGCTGGGCATTCGCTACATCGAGAGCCATCAACCTCCAACCTTTGAGGAGTATGCGGAGCGCATTGTCGGTGTGCTGACCCAGCAGTTGGAACGACGCAACCTGCCTTACCCCACCCTTCTGCAAGAGCCAGGGCGCGCACTCGTGGGAGAAGCAGGGTTGACCCTGTATACTATTGGTGCCATCAAGCAAGTGCCTATCCATCAGCCACCTGGCACGCGCACCTACGTGGCGGTGGATGGCGGCATGTCGGACAACCCGCGCCCACAGCTGTACGACGCTGTGTACACCGCGGTGGTCGCCAACAAGGCGAGCCAGCCAGCGGATACCGTTGTTACTATCGCGGGCAAACACTGCGAAACCGATATTCTGATACGCAACGTCGCTATCGCTCAGCCCGAACCCGGAGACATTCTGGCTGTTCCGTCTACGGGCGCATACAACTACGCCATGAGTAGCAACTACAACCGCTTCCCACGCCCGGCGATGGTGCTGGTGAACGCAGGGCGTGCTGAGATCATTGTGGAGCGTGAGACGCTGGATGACCTACTGGCTCACGACCGCATCCCGGAGCGGCTGCAGTCCGAACAACTGGTGATGGAGAGGGCGTAAAACTGGAACCGGTTGGAGACGCTCTGGCGCGTTGCGCATTTCGGAACGCGCTAACGATTCGCTGCGTATATGAAAGCGCAGTCACAAATGGATTCTAAAGGGGACTGTTCGGTAAGATGGGAAATCTGGATTGGAACTTCATCTTCATGCAGCTGTTAGCGTTCGTGTTGTGCATTACCGTGCATGAATTCGCACATGCCATCGCTGCTGACCGCCTTGGCGACCCCACGCCGAGACGGCAGGGGCGTATCTCCCTGAACCCCATAGATCATCTCGACCCGCTAGGCACGTTAATGGTGGTGTTAATGGTGGTCACAGGCGCGCGCGGCATCGGCTGGGGCAAGGCGGTGCAAGTGAACCCCGCCAATTTCCGCCACCCTCGCCGCGATATGATGCTGGTTGCGGCAGCAGGCCCGTTCTCGAACCTGGTGTTCGCTGCCGTGTTAGCCGTTGTTACGCGCTTGTTTGCCCCAAACATGACACCAAGCTTGACAGAGTTCATGGTCTACATGGTCTACATGAACATCGGGCTGATGTTTTTCAACCTCATCCCCATCGCCCCACTAGACGGTTCCAAAATACTGTCAGGTTTGCTTCCCGCCGATGCGGCTTACCGTTACGAGCTGGCGATGTTCCGCTTTGGACCCATCCTGCTGCTTGCGCTGGTCTTCTTAGTGCCCGGCGTGCTGTCGGTGCTGGTCGGGATGCCCACTTTGTTGGTGGTGTCGCGTCTACTGGGCACAGGTCTTTAAGTCACAGCCCACTTCATCGGGACAGGGGCAACCACACTTTCATCGCGCTGGCGCCTCGGTTCGCCCAGGCGTAGTAAGGCACCCAACGCGCCGCCACCTCGCGATAACATGGTTCAGGGTAGCGAGAGTCGGGTACATACAACGGCTGGCTGGCACGTGGCTGGGTGTCCAGCAATGCCTTCCCCTCGATAGCCACCACTCCGCCCAACAGCGACGGCACAAACTTTGCCTGCAAACTGCTGGTCTCTGCTGGCAGATACAGGTCGAGTAGGTTACCCTCGCGAAGGTCTATTTGCTCCACGCAGTACACTATTGGACCACGTCGTAGCACACCACCTGCCCTGTCTTCCTCGATGCGCGGATTAGCGCGGAGCAACTCAACAGGCATCGGTAGCGAAAGGTGAACGCGATCCCCTTCTTGCCATTCACGATCGATGAAGGCATAGGTTGCGGGTGTCGCTTCCATTCGCTCCCCGTTGACGACCAGTTCTGCTTCGGAAGCCCAACCTGGGATACGCAAGGCAAGCTGGTAACTCCCCGCGGAAGGCTGTATCTCGACATCTCCAGACCAGGGGTAGTCTGTTTGTACGCGAAGCTGCACACGCTGACCATTGGCTAGCTGCGTATTGACCTCGCTGCCAGCGTAGAAGTGCAAATACACTGTCTGTTCATCTATGCTGAACAAATAGCCTGGCAACGACGCCAACGTGCGGTGCAGGTTGGGTGGACAGCAAGCACACCCGAACCACCGCGACCGCTCGTAGCCGCCGCGCGACTCCAGCGGGTTCATGTAGAAGTAGTGTGTACCGTCCAGCGACAACCCCGACAGGATGCCATTGTACAGCGCGATTTCCATCCAATCGGCATACTTGGCGTTAGGCTCTACCTGTAGCAGCCGCCAGTTCCACATAAAGCCTGCGATTGCCGCACAGGTTTCCGCGTATGCTCGCAGGTTCGGCAGTTCATACGCCAGTCCAAACGCTTCTCCCTCATAGCGTGCGCCCAGTCCGCCCGTCACGTATGCCTTGCGGGTAAAAACATCTTCCCAAAGCGCATGTAAGGTCTCGATCAAGGTAGGCTCGCCGGTTTCTAAATACAGGTCTGTGGCGCCTGCATACAAATACAGGGCGCGCACCGCGTGCCCGACCGCCTCACGCTGCTCGCGAAACGGTGCATGGTCTAAAAGATAGATAGAGCCATCCAGCACAGGCGGCTTGCGCCCGCGCGCGTCAATCATGCGCGATGCGAGCTCCAAATAGCGTCGTTCTCCAGTCTCGCGGCACAGTTCTACGAGCGCCATCTCGGCTTCTGGGTGCCCGCACGCCCCCCATCTGCCCTCTGGTCCGAACAAGCGATACAGCAGGTCCGCAAATCGTCGCGCGACGTTCAGCAGTTTGTCCTCGCCCGTCACGCGGCGGTGCGCAATGGCTGCCTGTGTGAGATGCCCAAAGCAATATATCTCGTGCGCGTGGTCGAGGTCGGTGAAACGCAGGGCTTTACGCTCGCCCATAAAATGGGTGTTTACGTAGCCGTCCTCTTCCTGCGCCGCTTCAATCACGTCGACGAACTCGTCGATCCATGCCTTCAGTGTACTATCCTTGGTGTGGGCAAATGCCCAACAAGCGCCTTCCAGCCACTTATAGCCGTCTGAGTCGATAAAGCGCAGTCCCTTCACCTCGCCGGGGCGGCGCCCACTCACCACGTAGAAGTTGGGAATGGTATGGCTCTCCCGCAACTGCTCCCAACCCGCGGGAATGCTGGCGGTTATGTTGGTCTGAAAGCGCTCATGCAACAACCCACTGGTCAGGCGAGCTTCGCCTACTCCAACAGGCTTTAGGCGGGCATACGTGCTTTTCCAAGTGCTGACAACAGGCGTGAAGGATGGTGATCGCATGTCTGACGGCAAAACCTCCCCATTCCCCTAATCGGTATACGAAGGTTTCACTGTCCCATTGCGCGATTCCTCTGTAGTTGACGGCAGCTTGTAGGAGTGGTAACATATGCTAACTAATCTAAGAAATCGCTTCAAAACTACCGAAATCGGAGGTGAGTGCATGGCAAGTGTCACACATTATCCGTTAAGCGAGGAACAGATTACTTTCTTTCGGGAGAACGGCTTCGTGCAGCTGAACGACGTGTTGAGTGAGGAGGAGCTGCAAGCCCTACGCGCTGCCGCTGACGAGGTGCTGTCGCAACGGTTTGACCCCCGCATTGAAACCTCTGCGACCAATCCGGACTACGAGAAGGTTTTCGTGCAGAAGGTCAACCTGTGGCGGGTGCATGACGGCATTCGGCAGTATGTGTTGAGCCCGCGCATCGCCGAAATTGCACGACGCCTCATTGGTGTGGAACGCATTCGCCTTTGGCACGACCACCTGCTGACCAAAATGCCGGGCGACAGCAAGCCTTCTCCCTGGCACCAAGACCGCCCCTACTGGCCGATGATTGGCTACAACCAACTCTCCTGCTGGATGGCTTTAGACGACGTGGATGAGAACAACGGCTGTATACAGTTTATCCCGCGTTCGCACCTGTGGGGCGAGTTGGAACCGATTAACCTCGTCACCCCGCAGGACATCTTCGCGCTTGTGCCTGATAAAGAGGTAAAGCCTCCTTACATTGCCCGTATGAAGGCTGGTAGCTGTACCTTCCATCATGGATTAACTTTCCACTACGCTGGGGCAAACCACACCGACCGTCCGCGCCGTGCAATGGTAACCATCTACATGGCGGACGGCACACTATACAATGGCAAGCCTCACGTGGTGACCGATGGACTGGGCTTGCAGCCAGGTGAGCCGTTGGCTGGCGAGCTGTTCCCTGTGCTCGCGGAAGGTTCCTAGCCTATTGCGCGACCGCCTGCGCGACGGAAGGCATGAGGGCATCGATGGGAGCTGGTCCGGGTCCAGAGCCATACATGGGCGCGTTCACATAGTAGGGAAACTCGAACTCGCCCAGCCTCCGCTTAAGTTGGGCGCGTATCTCCCAGAGAGACGGGCGGGGTGGTGGTATCTGCACCAAACGGGGTGGCGCGGGAGGGGAGACCGTTATCGTAGGCGCAGGCAGGGCGGGCAGCGGTAGCGGTCGCGGTGCTGGAAGGGCGTGCGTGTGCTGCAGCACGGTTTCGCGAGGTAGCGCTGGCGTGGAACGCTGGAACCATGCCCCGACAATCACGCCACTGACAAAAATACCTGCGACCAGCAACAGCCGAAACAGTTGTGGCACGCAAGCCGACGCAGAGGTAGGTGTGCACTGCGATACTGCACGTTCCGCATACAACGTTAGGTCTGCCAAAGGAAAACTCCCCTTCTCCACGAAGTAGTTGCATACTGCACGTCAGCACGCTCTAATTGTACTGTGTGCAGGTGGCAAAAGGCAAGCCAATGAGAAATTGCCGATGAAACCTCGCCTGACTGTTTGGACATCGCGTGCGCTGGGCGGCAAGACACGCCGGTGCATCCAGCGCTGTCTACAAGACGCGGGACAGAGCTGCCTCCTACTGCCCTCGGATTTGCAGGCGCAGATGGCGCGTGCCATCCTGATGGCAGAAGGGATGTCATCGCAACAGGCAGAAAAAACGGCGCGTAGTCTGTCATCGTTGGCGGCTGAAGTGGCGAATAGAACTGGCAGTGTGCATCTTATACCAGTGTACCTGCGCCGTTGGCTGTTACGCCAAGCCATTCGGGCTGCCGTCGAGTCTGACCGCCAGTTCCAGCATATCCTCCAACGTGAAGGGGTACTCACTCTGCTCTCTTCATGGGTTCAGGAAATGGCGCGGGAGGGAGTCTCTCCAGAAGAATTGGAACAGCTTGCTCATCACTCATTGGAGCCAGACAAAATTGCCTGTTTATCGCGGTTGCTGCACTGGTACCGCCGTTTACTGGCTTCACATCATTGGCACGAAGAGGATGATATCTACCTGCTTGCAGCGCGCGTGCTTCAGGAGACGCCGAAGAGCCTATCTCTGCCTCGCCGACTCCTGCTAGACGGCTTCGCGCGATTCTCTCAACGGGAACTAGAGTTTCTGCTTGCGCTTGCGCAAGCAGGGCACGAGGTCGTGGTCACCCTTTGCTGGGAAGCGGACAGGGAAGCTCTCTTCGAGATTACCAACACCACTCTTCTCCGACTGCAGCGGCATTTCGAAGTCGTCCACCAACCTGTTACCCCAGAAGCCGACAAGCAGGTATCTCCAACAATAGAGTATCTGGCAGAACACCTGTTTCGGGACAACCCTCCCAATACGCTCAAAGAACCGTATCCACCCGCAGTGGAAATCTGGGAAATGCCCAACTCGCTCACAGAGATAGAGTGGATTGCTCGTGAAATCCGTCGGTTGTTCCAGCAGGGCATAGCATGGGCTGAGATGGCAATACTCTGTCGCCACCTGACAGCCATGCTACCTGCCTTGCAGGGCGTGCTGATGCAGTTTGGGGTGCCTTTTCAGATCTTCGAGACGAAGCCGCTCGGGGAGCATCCGCTGACGCGCACCCTGAGTACCTTCATACACCTGCACGAGAATAACTACTCCCGCAACGAGATGTTGAGCTGGTTGAAGAGCGGCTACCTACCTATCGACCTAATCGAGGCAGACCTTCTGCGACGCCAAGCGGTGAGGCAAGGCGTGCGCGAGGGCGCAGAACGTTGGTTACGCCTCACCTCGAAAATGCAGGGTTGCTCTGCTGCCCAGCTGGTACAGGCAACAATAGAACACTGTCAGACAATCGCACAGACGCAATCTCCCCGCGAGTGGCTTGACGCACTGCAGCGTGCACTCAACGCGGTAGGGTTCGCACAAAGCGACATGCACGCACAGGACTCAGAGGTACTTCTGCACGCGCTGGAGGTGGCACAGCAGGTGGTTTCCCTGCTGGAACCTGAGGCGCTCGGCACACCATCCGAATGGGCGCGGTCAGTAGAGCAATCCTGGGCGGTTACCCCCCAGCGGCTGCTGGCATCTCCCCGCAATGCGGTCTGGTTGCTGGAAGCCACTCGCAGCCGACCACTGCGTCCGCGCGTGGTTTTTGTCATGGGAATGCAGGAGGGACGCTTCCCTAAACGCCCTGCCGAAGACCCCCTGTTGCGCGACGAGGACCGCCATTGGCTAAACACCCGTTACGACCACCTACTGGCGCTAAGCATGGAAGACTCTGCTATGGAGCGGCTCGGCTTCTATCAGGAAGTGACTTGCGCCACCCAACGAGTCATCCTCACCTACGCCCGCACGGAAAGAGACCGCGACGCGCAACCCTCATTCTACCTGCAGTCCATTTGCGAGACCCTGAGTTCCTGTGGGGGCGTTGTGCAGCGCAGTTCACGCCTGAGCGACGTCAGTCCCCCCCTCGCGTACACGATAGACGACAGAGACACCGAGCGCATATTGGTGGACTCTCTCTTTGACTTCAATCCACACACGCGCCGCGTGATGGATGACATAGAACGCCTGCGCACTGCCCAGGAGCTGCACCGATGGCTCACTGAACGCTCCGAACGATGCCAACAATGGTGGCAGTGGCGCTACCTGCCCCACCTACCTGCTCTAGTCGCGCACAAGCTCTCTGCAACCCGTCGTGCCTTCTCTCCGACGGAGTTGGAAGAGATGAGACGATGCCCGTTCCGCCATTTTGTGCGCTGGGAGATGAAACTACGCGGAGAGACAACGCATTACGCGGCAGGACAGGGACGTTGGCTACACGCCGTACTGCACCGCCGCCATTGCCGCCCCGAGCAGCCCCTTGCAGAACTGCTTCAAGAGGCTACTCGGCAACACCCAGTAGACCGATCTGCAGGCGAACAGCATCTGCTGCTACAACAGGTCGAGGAGATGGTGCGGTCGGTGCTACAGCGAGAAGAGCAGCTCTACGCAGCCTTTGGACTTCAGACACTGTGGACGGAGGTTGCCTTCGGCGCGACAAACGACGAAGAGCACGAGGAGGAACAAACCTTCCCACCGTTGCGCCTGACCCTCCCCGACGGCAGACGGATGCAGATTTGTGGGCGGATTGACCGTGTGGACGTATGTCCCGATACCCGCGCGGCGATGCTCATCGATTACAAACGCGACCTACCCCGCGAGTGGTGGCAACACATCCAAGCAGGGATCGACCTGCAGACGGTGCTTTATGTCGCGGCGTTACGCCAGATATGGAAACTGGCTCCTGCAGCAGTAGCGCTCGATGGCGCACTGGAGGGCAAGCGGTATCGCGTGCTGTTTCTCGACAGCGCACCAGAACCGCTTCTGCGCCGATTGGGCAGGCAACCGCAGGAGGGCTATGGTATCGTACAGCGCGTGCGCGAGTCTCGGTGGAAGGCAATTGAGCGTAAGGCTATCGAAACCCTACAGACGCTTCTAGAACAGCTGGAATCGGGCGATATCCTGCCTCGCCCGGGAGAACACTGCGACCTTTGCGAATACGGAGGAATCTGCCGTACCACCTGCGTTGCCGAAACGCCCATTCACGATGGAGAACCCTACCCCATTAACCTGTAACAATTACCAGCTTTTCTGCGTAAACCTGATAGCCACTACGGATACCCGTAAGAATATGGAAAAACCTCGATGAGAACCCTCCTCCCACAGGTACTGTAACTCACTCTGGTGTCCGCCGCAGCCGCGGCGTTGTGATAGGCACAGGCGACGGAAGCCTGTGCCATTTGCTTGCCAAGCGGCACCGATTAGGACCTGCGCGCCACCTCGCGCAGGAACGCCTCCGCCTCCTCAATACAGCTGAAGCTCTCCCCGATGGTCAGCCACACCCCTCTCGCGCCGACCGCCTCCAGCACGGTCAGGGCATCCTGCGCCGTTTCCGCGATAACTTGCACGCTTTTGCCTGCCTTAAGGCACTGCCGATACACATCTATCCAGCGTGCTGCTGGTCCCTGCCCTACCCCATACACCCACTGTATCGCGTGAAGACCTGGTATCTCCAACAGAAGGGGCAGATGCTTCAACGCGCCAACGCCGTCCAGATGAAAAATGCTGCGATCGAGGGCTTGCATCTCGTACAGGATGTCAGGCAGTATCATCTCTCGCGCCATCTCTGGCGAAACCATCAGCCAGAAGTCGCAACTGGGCACGTAGTATCTGCCTTCGTGGTAGGCGTTCAGCCAGGTAGTGCTGCCGAACCCAGCAGCCGCAACGCGGAGGTAGCTGCGCTGGAAGCACTCCAAGAACGCCTTCGAGACATGCCTGCCTACCTGCTTCACCAGTTCAGGGCAGTCTATCATGTCTAAACACAACGCCTGCGGGTCACGCAAGGCAGCAAGGATGTCGTAGTTGCCGTGCAAGTCGGTGATGCCCACGATATAGCGTCCTTCACTGCGCTCGATGGCGTAGTCGGTCATCCGCTCGATAGTGCGCCAGTAAGGGTTGGCAAAGTCGGGTTGCATATCGAGGATGCGGTGCCAATCTTCGGGCTGATGCACGACGGGTTCGGACCAACTCGTGGTCTCGGAGAACTCAAGCGCACAGCCGAACAGCGTCGCCGTGATTTCGGGCCCGAGATTGGACCAGTACATCGGAAAGTTATCGCCCACATAGTCGGAACACTCCATCCACGCGATGGCAGAGTCCACCACATACTCCACATCCATCCACCGTTCCTGCAGTGAATGGTGTTGCTTCGCAGGCCCGCGGTAGGGACGCGACGGGCGCACGTGCAGGGTTACTGGTGGGCGATCCAGCACCTCGCCCAGCCACCACGCCTCGAACCGCTCCACTGTTTTACCGAAGTCCGGCTTCCATTCCAGTTCGCGAATCATCCGTGCTACCTCCACCGCTTAGACTGCTTTACGAGAGCATCCGCTTGCTCTGGCGTCTCGGCGTACGTGGATATCATGACCCCTCTGGTTCCAATTGCCTCCACCAGTGGCTGCACACTTTCTGGAGGCACGCCCAACGCCAGCACGCCCTTCCCTGCCTTCAGCGCCTTCTCATAAATGGCATACCAGCGCGGGTCACCAGCGTGCGGTTGCCCTGCGCCTGGCGTCCATTGGATGGCGTTCAGTTTTCGGATACTGCAAAGGGCGTCGAGATGCTTGATTGCGTTGACCCCGTCCAGGTGGTAAATGGTGTTGTCCAGTCGCTCGCACTGCTGCTCTAAGTAGGGCAACACAAACTCGTTGAACAGCGCTTGGCTTATCATGCAGGACATGTCGCACTGCAGCTTACAGGTTCGCCCAATGCCCCAGATATTGAACGCCGAGAAGACGGTGCCCCCATCCTCGTCACGGATAATGGGCTCGAAGGCGTCGTAATGATCAAAGTAGCGTTCCAGAATATCCCTCTGCAATCGATGCACATGGTCAGGGTGGTCTACGAGGTCGGTGAGCAACTCCAGAGTGCCCCGCAATGACGCCAGAGTGTCCAGATTCTCCACTAGGTCTGGGAAGCTGACAAGCGCTTTGTCCTTGAAGTGTGCCATGCCCTGCCGCGCCATCTCGGTGTTGATTTGCCAGTATCTCTCTTCGGGGTTAAAGGGCGGTATCTGTGCCGTAGTAATGTCGTCGAAAACCTCGTTATACCAGACGGTGTGGTGGTCCAAAGTGGGCGGACTGCCCAGATGGATGGCTAGGCTTCCTGGACCCAGATTGGTGTCGAACCATGGAAAGGCATCGCCGCCGTAATAGGTGTGCGCCATTTGCCATTCTGCTGCAGTGATGCGATACTCGATGTCCAGCCAACGCTCTTCTGGGGTCGGGTCGGGCTTCGGAGCAGGCACCTCCACGACGGGCTTCGGTAAAGGTGCGTGTACGATGAGCAAGGGACCCTCTATCTCTTCCCGCGCCCACCAAGCAGTGTAACGCGCTTTCACGTGGTCCCAATCGGGTTTATATAGCAGCGACACCCAGCCACCTCCTGCCGTGTTACCTTGGTTGTCCCTTTCTGCACCGTCGCTTCGCCTTCCTTGCGGAGGCATGTTCACAGGGCAGGTTTTTGCGCACGTTGCATGGAACCTGAGGAACGAGTTTTTCAGGAAGGGGCAAGGCGCATGAAACGGATAACGGTTCTCGTCATGCTCATGCTGCTGACGGCAGGAGGCTACTCTCAATCCCTCAAAGAGTGCCTCGTGTTGTCGATGCCTACCGAGCCGACTCGTTCTGTAGTGTATACCGACCCGATACAGGCGCGGCTAATCTCTAGGGAATGGGCTGCCCCCAAGGCAGGCGATACCGTCACCTTCCCAGACGGCTCCACGCGGCAGTGGGAAGCGGTGACAGCCAACGCGGACGGTTGGTTCGAGCATCCTGCCCTGCGCAACGGCTATGCTTTCTGCACGGTCTCGTCTTCCCGCGAGCGGGTGATGTTACTAGAGGCGTCGGGGCATGTGATGGTTTATGTCAACGGCGAGCCCCGCGTGGGGGACGTATATGCGCACGGCTATGTGCGGATACCAGTGCTGCTGAAGGCTGGTGAGAATCAGTTGCTATTCCGTTGCAGCCGTCAGGGCAGGCTGATGGCGCAGCTGGCGCCGCCAACAGCCGAAGCCATGTTGAATGTCCGCGATACGACGCTGCCCGACCTAGTGTTTGGCGACGATTCGGACGTCTGGTTGGGCATCGTGGTGCTGAACGCTTCCACGCAAGTACAGCGTGGGTTATTTATTGCCGCGGCACATGAAGGTGGGCGCACCGCCGAAAGCCCAGTGCCGAATCTGCCGCCACTCGGTTTGGCAAAGGTGCCAGTGCGCCTGAAGGTTCTGCCGCCGCGATCCGCGGGCGTGGGCAAAGTGCAGCTGCGCCTGCTGCGGCGAGAGGGTAAGGAGCGCTACACCTTAGACACTGCCGAAGTCACGCTGCGTATCCGCGAACCCCATGAATCGCAGAAACGCACCTTCCTCAGCGCGATAGACGGCAGCGTGCAGTACTACGCGGTGTTGCCTGCCCAGCGGTTAAGCAAGGACTCTCCGCCCCCTGCACTGGTACTCACCCTGCACGGCGCAGGGGTGGAGGCAATCGGGCAGGTGGACTCGTACTCCCCCAAAACATGGGCGACCATCGTTGCCCCCACGAACCGCCGCCCCTTCGGCTTCAACTGGGAAGACTGGGGACGACTGGATGCGCTGGAGGTGCTGGAGCTGGCACAGAAACAATGGCGCACCGACCCATATCGGGTGTATCTGACAGGGCACTCGATGGGCGGGCATGGCACATGGCATATCGGGTTGACACACCCAGACCGTTTCGCCGCCATCGCGCCCCACGCGGGATGGGTGAGTATCTGGACATACGGAAGCGGCGCGCGGTTGGGACAGCGCGAAGCAGGCACCAATGCCGCCGACCCCCTGCAGGAGATGCTATCACGTTCCGCTGCCCCAAGCGATACCTTGCAAATCGCAAGAAACAGCCTGCACTACGGCGTGTACATTACGCACGGTGATGCGGATGATGTCGTGCCCGTGTCTGAGTCGCGCCTGATGCGCGATACCCTTAGCCAGTTTCACCGCGACTTTGCCTATCACGAGCAACCAGGCGCAGGACATTGGTGGGACCTTTCCGACGAGCTTGGCGTGGATTGCGTGGACTGGATGCCGATGTTTGAGTTTTTCGCCCGCCGGCGTCTGCCCACTATCGACAGCGTTCGGCAGGTGGAGTTTACCACCATGAGCCCTGGTGTATCGGCTTGGTGTCACTGGGTGGGCATTGAGATGCAGGAGCAGCTGCTGAAACCCAGCTCGGTGAGCCTGCGCTATGACCCTGGAAAGCGCCGCTTTGTGGGCACGGCCAGTAATGTCGCGCGGCTATCGCTCAAGTTAGAACATGTCAAGCCTGGTGCGCCGTTCAGTGTGGAATTGGACGGACAGGCGGTTAGCAATATCTCGTACCCGTCGCGCGCCCGCCATATATGGCTGGTGAAGCAGGACGGTCGGTGGCAGTTATCGGCTGAACCCTCCGCTGGGCTGAAGTCGCCTCGGCGATATGGTGGCTTTAAGAGCGTGTTTCTGAACCGCCCTGTGCTGGTATATGGCACGAAAGGCACGCCTGAGGAGAACGCCTGGGCGCTGGCAAAAGCCCGCTTCGACTCCGAGACGTTCTGGTACCGCGGCAACGCCACGTTTGAGCTGATAGCCGATACCGACTTTCAACCCGACCGTTATCGCGACCGAAACGTGGTGCTTTACGGCAACGCGGACACCAACGCGGCTTGGCAGCTGCTGTTGGCAGACAGCCCGATTCAGGTTCGTCGAGGCGTAGTTCAGGTCGGTGAACGTCCCATCACCGGCGAGAACTTGGCGTGCCTGTTGGTTCGCCCGCGAGCGGGGTCGGCAACGGCAGCGGTGGGAGTAGTCGCGGGCACGGGCATCGCGGGGATGCGTCTCACTGAGCGCCTTCCCTATTTCATGGCGGGCACTGGTATCCCAGATTGCGTGGTTCTATCCACAGAGATGTTGCTCAAGGGCGTAGACGGGGTTCTCGTGGCGGGTTTCTTCGGTGCAGACTGGAGCATGAGGGGAGCGGAGTTTGTGTGGAGGTAGCTACTGTGCCTGCAGCTGCTCCCTGAGAAAGTTCTCGAACTGTAGGAGGTCCTGTTCTACGGTATCCCAGCTGGCGAGCAGTTTTTGCTGGAGTCGGCTCACTCGTTCCGAGTCCAAACTGTAGCCATACGAATGCCGAAACACATGCCGAAACGCCCTGAGCTCATCAATCAAAGTGGCACTTGGCTCAGACAGCACACGCGGGCGGATGGTGGGGACCTCTATCGCCATTCGCCGCACCAGCTCGCGGTGATACGCGCCTGAGCTGTCGATACGATTCTCAAACACGCTGGCAATCTCCTCAAAAAGGTCTTCCATTGCTGAGTAGAGATTGTGCATGTAGTAGCCTAGAGTGACCATACGCTCCATAGTAGTGGCATCTAGCGTGCGCACTCGCTGTAGAATGCGTCGCATGACATCCATCTGATGCCCCATAAACCCCAGCAACTGCGCGATTTGTTCCCTTCTCACAGCACGCGCAACCCCTTTTGCAGAATGTGGTCGCGGAAGCAGCACTTCTCCAACTCAATCACGTCGACATCTCGTTGCAGCAGGTATCCCAGCTCGGCGAGAGTAAGCAAATACTCTTCCTCTGGCAGTCCCTCTACCGCCACGTCGATGTCCGAACGGGACAGGAACTTGCCCTCTTCCAAGATAGAGCCGGTCAGGTACACCGCCTTTACCTGTTTTGTGCAAAAGTAGCGTCGCAGGGTTTCCACGGCCTCAGCCAATGTGCTTTGGCGCAGTCGCTCTCGTTCAGCGTGCCGCTCCTGCAACACCCTGTCCCACGTGGAGGTATCAAACATGCTCTATCACCACATTGAGTGTGGCAGCCTGCGCCGAGTTTGTCAAGCCATGTCCGACGCATCATACGCAAGCTGTTTCGCTCGTTCGAAGACAGCGTGGAGCATCTCGCGCGTTAACTTGCCAGTGAAGGTGTTCTGCTGGCTGGGGTGATAGCTGCACAGTAGCCATCGCCCCGCAGGCAACTCGAACTCCATCCCGTGCGCAAACGCTGAAGCCCGAATGCCATGCGGCATCCCCACCTCAGGAAGGGCGCGCAACGTCCATTCAAACGCCACTCGCCCCAGCGCAACCAGAACCCTCCACCCGCCAACACAACGCAGGGTGGCTTTCAACCAGTGCTGGCAGTTTTGCAGCTCTTCGCGGGAGGGCTTATTCGCAGGCGGGGCACAGTGCGCTACCGCAGTAATCAGCGTAGCGTGCAACTGCATCCCGTCTTCCCGATGCACACTGTTGGGCTGATTGGCGAGTCCCACTTCATACAGCGCACGGAACAACCAGTTGCCGCTTTCGTCGCCAGTGAAGATGCGCCCTGTGCGGTTGCCGCCGTGTGCCGCAGGCGCGAGCCCGACCACGATAATTTTCGCGTCCGAGTCGCCGAAGTTGGGCACGGGCTTGCCCCAGTATTCCCAATCGCGGTAGGCGCGCCGCTTCGTTTGCGCTATTTGGCGGATATACGCTGCCAAACGGGGACACCTCTCACAAGCGGTGATAGCGACGTTCAGTTTTTGCAGGCATCTGCCGCCATCCCCTACCATCGCCGCACCTCGACCTGCGGCACCAGTTCGCCAATCTGCTCGGCGGTGCCGATATCGGAGCCATCGGTCATCGCGGTGGCTGCACCAGCGGCGGTTCCCCAGCGGATAGCATCGTCGACAGCCCCGCCGCGCACCAAAACACTCAACACCCCAGCAACCATCGAGTCGCCAGAACCGATGGTGCTGACCGCCTTGATTTTTGGGGGAACCGCCACCCAGCAACCCTCTGCACAGGCAACCGCCGCGCCCTTCGCCCCGATGGAGACAACAACGACTGCGATGCCCTGCCCGTGTATCTCGGTGGCAGCGCGGGCAGCATCCTCTAGCGTGTCTATCGTCCTGCCCAGCAATCGCTCCGTCTCAGTCTCGTTGGGCTTAATCAAGAACGGCGTAGCTCGCAGTCCTTGTATCAACGGCTCGCCATCTGCGTCCAGCACCACCTTTGCCCCCTGCCGTTTCGCGATGTCGCCTAGCGTGGCGTAGATGTCGGTCGGCACCTCTGGAGGCAAGCTACCACCCAACACCACAAACTGTGCCTTCTGGGACAGCTGCTCCACCTGTTGCAGAAGAGCGTTAAGCTCGTCGCGGCTAATCTGCGGACCACGCTCGTTCAGCGCAGTGGGCGGTGAACCGTCTTCCTCCTGAATAGCCAAATTGGTGCGAGTATCTGCAGACACCCAGATGAATCGGCAGTCCACCCCATCGATTTCGCGCAGCTCGCGCAGCACATACCTCCCCGTTCTACCTCCCAAGAAGCCCGTGGCGACCGTGTCGACCCCTAACCGCCGTAGCACCCGCGCCACGTTGACCCCCTTGCCTCCCGCGTCCTCCTCAATGCGCAGAATACGGTTGGTGTCATGTGGCACAAGTTTTCGGACGTAAATCAGGCGGTCTACAGACGGGTTCAAGGTCACGGTGAGGATCATGATGCGGTGTCCTCCTGTGGGAACCAGTGCTGCAAAATATTGCGGAGGCGGATAAAGGCACTATCCTTGCACTGCGACACGCTGACGCTTTCCGCGAGGCGCCGATACAGGCTTGACGACCGCGGGATGCCCTTCCCTCGCAACAAGCGCTCCATCGCCTCTTTGGGGGCGTCAGGCTTACCGTAGCGAGAGGTCTGGTAACTGGAAAGCACCTGCTGGAAGTAAGCGTCATCGCCTTGCGCAAGCACCTGCACGACGTGACGAGATGGCGAGAACACCCACGCTTCCCGTTCTGGTTCAATCACGACGACCTCACACCGGTTGAGCCAGCCCGCTGCGGCAATGGTTGCCTGCAATTGCCTCTGCAATGCTCCTGCAGGCACGTGTTCTGCGCCGCAGCCCTTGTAGTCAAACAGCACCAGTGCGTAATGATAGTCCGACTGATACGGTTGGAGGAACTCCACTGCCTCTGTGCGGACGTCAGGGTCGCGTCGGGGATGCGTGAAAACATCGTATTGTATTTGACGGATGCCCAACGCGCGCGGGCGATTTAACAATCCACGAAACACCATCTCCATGTCCTTGTCAGCAACAAGCAAAACGAGGTCTTTCATCCGAGTACTCCACTGGCCAACAGGTCACCAAGCGTTACCGTCTCACGCCATTCCTTCAGGCGCGGATGCATGTCGCCCCGCACAATGTCGGTTGCGCCGCTGGCTGTTCTGGCAAAACAGAGCAGGCTATGCGCACTCGCTATGTTCAACAGGACGGGGGAGTGAGTGGCACACAGTACCTGCCCCTTGTACACGGACGAAAGGGATTGGTATACTGCCTCAATCGCGCGCGGATGTATGCCGTTTTCTGGCTCTTCGATTAGGTAAATGCCAGCAGGATCAGGCAGATAGGGTAGCAAAGTCAGCGCAAGGAAGCGAAGGGTACCGTCGGAGAGCCCCCAGGAGGGCAATCGCAAGCCCGTTTTTGTCTCTACTAGTAGGTAGCGGTGGCGGTCTTCCTCCCGAACTCTCTGCTCAATGTTTACGATTTCAGGGAACACAGTCTGGACATGTTCCAGCCAGCCTTGGAAACGCGCTGGATGTTGTTCCTTCAGCTGGCTGACCACTACGGGCAGATTGGAACCGTCGGGCTGGAAGGTAACAGGGGCGTCAGGAGGACAGGGAGACCGCATAAGAAGGCTGTTTAGGGTAAGCATCTGAATACCCTGTAGCAAAGTGTTGCGCACCCATACAGAAGCGACAAAACGGTCTTCCTCTTCTGGAACCAACGCCAGACCTGTCCGCGCTCTTGGCGGGCGCAGCGAGAAGTTCCAGTCTGTCGTCTCAGAACGGACATACACACGTCCCTCTGGATGGCGCGAGAGTACCTTCCTGTAGCCAGCGGGGGTGTGCTTGCCAGGCGGCGTAACGATGGCTACAGGGGACGGAACGTCTGTGGGAAACGATGCAGATTGCTCAAGTGGGAACCGTTTAGTCCGCCGTTCGTTCCACACCAGCCAGAGATTCTCCACCAGTAATGCAACACCTTCCTTGCCGTCTGTGCCGATGCGCACCTCATACCTAGCCGCTGAGAATCCATCCACAGGACGCGGTAACGAAAGCTCGATGGCTAGCTCGAAGCTGTCTCCCTCGCCATGCCATACCAAGTCTGTCACACTTCGGGCACGTCGGCGGATAGCTTCCTCTACACCCACACGCGACATATCACCCAGCAGAGCAACGACATCCAGAAAGGTGCTCTTGCCGCTGGCATTAGGCCCAACCAGAATGTGGAAGCTATCCAACGGCTGAGACACATATCGCAGGCACTTGTAGGACTTCGCCTCAATTAGCGTAATCATCGTGGGCTTTCCTACTGCAAAGACTGGGGAGTTGTTCCCGCTCGATTCACGACGCTAGCACCTCATTCAACTGCAGCAAGCTCTCCTCTAGCACGCGGGGCTGTTCCCAAGTAGCGCAAAGGGGAACGGCGACCACCTGACTACCCTGCACCGCTGTCATCATTCCGCTGTGTCCTTGCCGCAACAGTTCGACTGCCAGCGCGCCGAAACGTGCCCCCATGATGCGGTCGGTAGCGGTGGGCGAACCGCCGCGCTGTGTATACCCCAGCACCGTGGCGCGCACCTCCTCCCGCAGGTACATCTCCACAAAGGTGGCGACCTCCTGCGCCTTCGCCGCGCCTTCCGCGGTAACGATAATCGCGGAGCGCTTGCCCCGTGCAATGCCCCGCTTCAGCCGCTCGCATATCTGTATCAGGTCAAATGGGATTTCGGGCACCAGCACCGCCTCTGCGCCACCAGCCAGCCCCACCGCCGCTGCGATGAACCCGCGCGACCGTCCCATCACCTCGATGACGAAGATGCGTTCGAAGCTGTCTGCCGTGTCGCGGATTTTGTCGATGGCGTCCATCGCCACCTGTAAGGCGGTATCGTAGCCTAGCGTGTATTCAGTGCCGCCGATGTCGTTGTCGATGGTCGCGGGAATGCCCACCACCGCAACACCCGATACCGCTTCCAGCTTTGCTGCCCCGCGAAAGGAGCCGTCTCCGCCAATTACCACGAGCCCCTCAATGCCGTTCTCCTTCAGAACCTGCGCAGCCAGCTGCAATCCCTCCTCCGTTTTGAAGCGTTCGCTGCGGGCAGTGCGCAAAATGGTTCCACCCCGATTGATGATACCACCCACGGAAGACAGGTCGAGCGGACGAAACCACTGATTCAGTAACCCTTCGTAGCCGCGTTCGATGCCAATGACCTCTAATCCACCAACGATGGCGGTGCGCACCACGGCGCGTAGCGCGGGGTTCATGCCAGATGCATCGCCGCCACTGGTTAGCACGCCGATACGTTTCATTGAAAGCCTCCACTCAAAGTTTCTCCAACAGCGCTGCGACCTCAGCGTCTGTCGGCAACGCAGGGATGGCTCCCGCTCGGGTCGCCGTGATGGCGCCTGCAGCGTTCGCGTATAGGAAGGTGCGTTGTAGGTCCGTTTCGCTCAAATTGCGGATGCCTTCGCGTCCCCGTGCCCGCTTTAGCAGCTGCACCAGCATCGCTGCCACAAACGCATCCCCGCAGCCAACGGTCTCTACTACCTCCACAGGGACTCCCGCAACCGAGCCGCTGGTGGACGGCGTGGCGTAGTAGCATCCTTTTTCGCCCAACGTCACCGCTATTAGCATCAGGTGGCTAAACCGGTCAAAAAGATGCTTCACACCCACCTCAATGGAAGGGGTGCCCGTAAGGAACTGAAGCTCGGTCTCGTTCAATTTCAGCACGTCGGCATAGCGCAAGCCGTTCTCCATCTGCTTCCTGCCCTCCTCTTCGCTCTTCCACAACGCAGGGCGCATGTTGGGGTCGTAGGAGATGACCGCCCCGCTCTCTCGGGCGATTTGCAGTGAGAACAGCGTCGCGCTGCGCACGGGCTCGTCCAGCAGCGAGATGGAACCGAAGTGGAAGATTTTGGCGCGGCGCAGGCGATGGGTATCCACATCGCCCGGCTCATACAGCATGTCCGCGCTAGGGTTTCGGTAAAAAATGAAATCGGGCACGCCCTCTTTCGTTAACGAAACGAACGCCAACGCCGTTCGGGTGCTCTCGTCAAAGCGCATTCCACCGACGTCCACCCCGTGCGCGAGTAGAGTATCTCGCAGCAGGTAGCCGAAGGGGTCTGCACCAACTTTACCGAGAAACGCACTGCGCACGCCCAGCTTCGCCACGCCCACCGCCACATTCGCCGGTGCGCCGCCTGGCGCAGGCGAGAAGCCCTTTGCCTCCTGAATGGTAACGCCCCTCTGCTGAGCAACCATGTCAATCAACGCCTCGCCGAGGCACACGACATCCGCCATGTCTCACCTCCTCATTCTGAAACGCTGTTAAGAGCACGCTGCAGGTTGCGCAGGCTTACGGCTGCGATCGTTTCCGCTCCATCCGAATAATCGAAAACCTCCACCGACACGTAACCAGTGTAGGCGACCTCCTTCAGTGCGCCTAGAATGGGCTCGATGTTTACCTCGCCCATGCCAGGACCTTTCAAGTTGGGGTCGTTCGCATGGAAGTGCGCGAACCAGCCTGCGGAATCACGGATTATTTGGGGGATAGGCTTGTCTTCGGAACTCATCGCCTTAATGTCCAGAATGATACGGGCGGCGGGGCTGTCCAGCGCTTGCGCAAAACGGATGGCATCCTCCGCTCGGTTCAAGAAGTTGGTCTCTGTGGGAGACAGTGGCTCGATGCACCAAACGACACCGCGCTCCTCCGCAGCTCGTACAGCAGGGCGCAAGGTATCCAAAGCGCGCTCCCATGCCTCCTCATGTGTGGAACCGGGCGGAATGTTTCTTTGCTTAGGCGAGCCCAGTACCAGCACCTTTCCACCGATGTCTGCGCAAAAGTGCGCAAGGGCAATCAGGTACTGCGTGGTGTGGCAGCGCACCTCGGCGTCTGGCGTCGCAAGATGAAGTCCCTCTGGCTTCACCAGCAGCCAGTGCAAGCCTGCAATCTCAACGCCTGTCTTATGCGCCTCTCGACGGATAGCGCGGCGCTCTTCGGGGGTGATTTGCTCCACATGCTTTGCCAGCGTAAAAGGGGCAATCTCCACAGCGTGATAGCCCAGTTGGGCGCAGTAACGCATCACGCGTGGTAGCTCCCAACCCTGAAATAGCTCGTTACAGATCGCAAACCGCATGGCGACCTCCGCGAGGTGTCGCGTCCATTTTACCGAAAGCGGTCTGGCTCGTCAAGCACGGTGCAGGAACGTATCGCAAAGCTATCGTAATCAGTTTGTAGTGGCTCACTCGGATAGGAAAGGTCGCCAATGCTCAGCTGAGGAGGCAATCATGACACCCGAAAACGCACAGATTCCATACACTTTAGAGGATTTGTTCGCGCGGGGCAAGCCCCGTCTCTATCGGGGAAGGCAACTAGACCAGATTGCCTTCCCCCTTGGCGGTATCGGTACGGGCTCTATCTCGCTGGGGGGATGGGGGCAGCTGCGTGACTTCGAGATATTCAATCGTCCCCACAAAGGGCTGATGTTCGATTACACCTTCTTTACACTGCACGCCCGCACCGCCGATGGTCATTCGGTCACTCGCGTGCTGCAGGGACCTGTCGGGGGAGATAACCTTGTCGGGGAAGGCAACGGTACTGCCCATCGGGCGAGCGGCGGAGGCCTGCCCCGTTTTCGTGAGGCAGTGTTCGAGGGGGCGTTTCCGTTCGCGCGGCTTCACCTGAAAGACCCTAAAGTGCCCTTGCATGTGAAGCTGGAGGCATGGAACCCCTTTATCCCTCTCAACCCCGACGATTCCAGCTTGCCCGTGGCTATCCTCGACTTTACACTGCACAACCCTACAGACGCGCCGATTGAGGCGGTGCTTTACGCTAATCTAGAGAACAAGCTGGGTTACCCTGACGTGGGCGACGGAGTCATTGAGCCGTACTACAGCGACAACATACGCGGCTTGAAGATGTCCACCCGCAAACATGCGCCAAATTCTCCCCGCTTCGGCACGCTTGCATTGGTGACACCGCATCACACGGTCAAGCTGCAAACCCATTGGCTACGAGCAGGGTGGTTCGAAGCGTTAGAGGATTTCTGGCGGCAGGCGCTGCAAGGCACTCTCAACGAGAACACTGAGACCGCACATCGCGAGGAAGGTACGGACATCGGTACCATCGCACTGGAAGCGACGGTGCCCCCACACACTCAGGTTCGCGTACCTGTGTGGATTGTGTGGCACATTCCTAACTTCGAGATGCACTGGTCACCTGCCGAGCCGAAACCGGTGTGGAAGAACTACTATGCCACGCTACATTCCGACGCGGTCGCGGTAGCGGAATACGTCGCGCAACACATCGCACGGCTCGAAGCGGACACGCGTACCTTCGCTGACGCACTATGGTCGTCGACCCTGCCTGAGCCAGTGCTGGACGCCGTGAGCTCACAGCTGTCCATTTTGAAAACCACGACCTGTTTGCGCCTGACCGACGGCACGTTCTACGGGTTCGAGGGATGCAACCCGCAACATGGCTGTTGCGAGGGAACCTGCACGCATGTGTGGAACTACGCGCAGGCGTTACCCTATCTGTTCCCGTCGCTGGAGCGCAGCATCCGTGAGAAGGATTACGCCATCAACCTGCATAAAGACGGGCACATGACCTTCCGAATGCCCCTGCCACTGGGCACTATCCCTGAACCTACCTTCCACGCGGCGGCGGATGGGCAGATGGGTGGCATCTTGAAAGTATACCGAGACTGGCAAATATGCGGGGATGATGCATGGTTACGTTCCTTGTGGCCAAGCGTCAAACGCGCGTTAGAGTACGCGTGGGTGCAGTGGGACAGGGACAAGGACGGCGTGATGGAAGGGGTGCAACATAACACCTACGACATCGAGTTCCATGGACCCAACACCATGATGGGCAGTTTCTATCTGGGCGCACTGCGAGCCGCTGAGGAAATGGCGCGCTACCTGGGCGAACACGATAAGGCACAGGAATATCGCCGGATTTTTGAAAGCGGACGGGCATGGATGGATCAGCACCTGTTCAATGGCGAATACTACATTCAGCAAGTTCGCCCTGCGTCGCCCGACATGTCGACAGACCCGAACAGCCCCGATTTCCCCCGTTACCAGCTTGGCACGGGCTGTTTGTCAGACCAGCTGATTGGGCAGTGGTATGCGCGCATGTTGCAGCTGGGTGACCTGTTCGACCCGACGCATGTCCGCAAGGCGTTGCAGTCGGTGTTTCGCTACAACTGGCGAAGCGAACTCTGGGAACATGCTACATCCCAGCGTATCTACGCACTAAACGACGAGGCAGGCTTGCTGCTTGCCACTTGGCCGCAGGGCGGCAGACCACTTTTCCCCTTTCCCTACTCGGATGAGGTGTGGACGGGTATCGAATACCAAGTAGCGAGCCATCTCATCTACGAGGGCTTTATCGAAGAGGGACTGGCTATCGTGAAGGGAGCGCGCGACCGCCATACAGGTGAGCGACGCAACCCTTGGAACGAGTTCGAGTGCGGCAACCATTACGCTCGCGCGATGTCGTCGTACGCGCTATTGCTGGCACTTTCTGACTTCTTCTATTCCGCGCCACAAGGACTACTCCGCTTCGCACCGCGCATTGACCCCCATGATTTCGCTTGCTTCTTCTCGGTCGATTCGGGGTGGGGCATGGTGAAACAGACCTTCGGTGCAGGCTATCGGCGTGCTGAGGTGCAGGTGTATCGCGGACGTCTCCAAGTGCGAGAGGTCCAGCTGGGCTTTTCGTTAGAGCAGGCGCGGGTGCATCTCGCTGGCAAGGCATTGACGGTATCCACCCAAGCGCTGCCCCAAGGGGGCGGGCAAGTGACGCTGGCGACGCCCGTTGTCGTAGAGCAAGGGCAGTCGTTGGTCATTGAAGGCTGAGATAAGGCGCCCTACGTCGAGAGCAGGTCGGCGATGGACGCCTGCCGAAATACAAACTGCGAATGCTTCGGGAAAGGAGGTCGTGTGCTTTCGGCGCACGCAGGAGACAATGGACAAGCTGCGCTTCGGTGTTATCGGGTTTGGGGGCATGGCGGAGCATCTGGCCAAGCTGCTACAGCAGTTTGAAGATGCGGTCGTGCTTGCCGCGGTCGACACCAACCCCGAACGTCAATCGGCAGCCCAGCAAATTGGAGCGAACTTCTACAGCCACTACGAACAGATGCTGCAAAACGAGCCGATAGATGCGGTTGTTATCGGTACCCCATGTGGACTTCATCTGGAACCCACCTTAGCCGCTGCGCAGGCTGGCAAGCATATCTTTCTCGAGAAGCCGATGGAGATTTCCGTCGAGCGGTGCGACCGCATGAACCGCGCAGCGGAAGAGGCGGGTGTGAAGTTAATGGTTGGGCAGGTGCTACGCCTGTTCCCGCTGTTTCAGAAATCGCTAGACATCATCGCGTCGGGCGAAATCGGCAAGCCGAGGGCGATGGCGGTTACTCGCGCCGGCTATGCGACCGTGTTCCATTCTGGCTGGCGTGTGAAGCGCGAACTCGCTGGCGGCATGTTGCTAGAGACAAACGTGCATGAGCTAGACTACATGCGCACCGTGATGGGCGAGCCAAAACAGGTCTACGCGCGCATGTTCAACCTGCTCGGCAAGATGGAATACGAGGACGTCGCCTATCTCGTCATCGATTTCGAAAACGGCGGCATCGGCGATTTGGAAGCAAGCCTGTCCGCAGCGGTTGGCGAATACCGCGTGCATATCATCTGCGAAGGCGGTGCGATTGCCCATGGCGGCTTTGGGGGTAATTTGCGCTGGGCACGCTTCGGCGAGCAAGAAACGGTGGTCTCGGTGGAGGAAGCTCAGCAAGAATACGGCGACCCCTATGTCCGCGAACTTCGTTCGTTTGTGGACTGGGTGCTGCACGATAAGCCACCCATCTTCACTGGTTGGGACGGTCGGCAGGCAGTCGCAATGTGTGAGGCAGCATACCTGTCGCAGGAGCGCGGGATACCTGTGCCTGTGCCGTAGCCGTTGCCCAATTGACGTGCCGCCTACAAAAGGCGTACAATTACTTTCAGTTGAGACGCAAGGGGCGTTTATCGCCCCTGCCGTTTTTAGGATGCATTGGGGAGAGTTGCGTATGCGTGTGGTCTCAACAGACAGTGCATCCCGCGAGGACGTGTTGGCAGTGTTGCGCCGCAGCCTTCCGCTGGATGACCCAGAGATAGAGGCACAGGTTCGCCAAATCCTGCGCGATGTCGCCTCGCGAGGCGACGATGCGTTGCGGGAGTACACGGCACGATTCGACGGGATTGCGCTAGAGGACATAGCGGTTACGCCACAGGAGATGCAAAAGGCACGCGACGAAGTACCCGACACAGCAGCACGTGCCCTACGGCTGGCAGCGGAACGCATCCGCCGCTTTCATGAACGGCAAAGACGTAGCTCATGGTTTGAGCTCGATGAACATGGCGGGCTGGTCGGGCAGATGATTACCCCGCTGCAACGGGTCGGAGTGTATGTGCCTGGAGGGCTGGCAGTATATCCGAGTTCAGTGCTGATGTGCGGCATTCCGGCACAGGTAGCTGGTGTGGACGAGATTATCCTGTGTACTCCTCCGCGCAGGGACGGCACGGTTCACCCGCTGGTGCTGCTAGCGGCGCAAGAGGCGGGCGTCCAGCGGGTTTTCAAGGTGGGCGGCGCGCAGGCGGTGGCAGCGATGGCGTTCGGCACCGCGTCTATCCCCGCAGTGGACAAAATTGTGGGACCAGGCAACATCTACGTGACCGTCGCCAAAAAACTAGTTTACGGGACGGTCGGCATCGATATGCTGGCAGGTCCCAGCGAGGTATGCATCATCGCAGACGACTCCGCCAATCCGCGCTTTGTCGCGATGGACATGCTGACACAAGCGGAGCATGACGTGCATACTGCCGCTTTTCTGATCACTCCGTCGCATCGCCTTGCGCAAGCGGTTCAGGCGGAGATCGAGGCAGCCTTGGCAACGTTGCCGCGTCGGGAGATTCTGTCACGGACGCTGGCGCAAAACGGAGGGGTCATCATCACGCGCGATATGGACGAGGCTGTGGAGCTGGCGAACGCCTGCGCCCCCGAGCACCTCGCGCTGATGGTGCAGCAGCCCTGGCGGTATCTTTCGCGCATCCGCTGTGCTGGCGCAGTAATGATGGGGGCATATTCGCCCCAGTCGCTAGGCGACTACGTAGCGGGTCCCAGCCACACATTGCCTACTAGCGGCACCGCCCGCTACGCTTCGCCACTGAACGTGGATGATTTCGTAAAGAAGACCAGCGTGGTGAGCTTCACCCGAGCGGCTTTGCAACCGCTGGCTTCTGCCATCCAAACGTTGGCAGAAGTGGAAGGGCTGGATGCGCACCGTCTCGCAGTGGAGTGGAGGCTACAAGACGATGATGAGGAGAGAACCTGATGAGTCTTGAGGAACGCATGGCTCAGGTAGACCGAGAGACGGCAGAAACCAGCGTGCATGTCAGCCTGCACCTGGACGGCAGCGGCAAAGCGGAGGTGGAAACAGGTATCGGCTTTTTCAACCATATGTTAAAGCACCTGGTGCGGCACGCGCTGTTCGACGCGGTAGTACAGGCACGTGGCGACTTGGAAGTGGATGCCCATCACACGGTGGAGGATGTTGGCATCTGTATGGGCATGGCGCTGCAACGTGCGTTAAGCGACAAGCGAGGTATCGAGCGCTACGGACATGCCATTGTGCCGATGGAAGACGCCTTAGTGATGGTGGCGGTAGACCTCTCGGGTCGGGCATACGTTCGTTGCGACTTGCAGTTGCCGCCCGTTATGTTGGGACAGATGCCTGCGGAGCTCGTGCCAGAGTTTCTGCGTGCGCTGGCGATGCATGTGCCGATGAACCTGCACGTGCGCCAGCTGGCTGGTGAAAACGCGCATCACATTGCCGAAGCCACCTTCAAAGCACTGGGGCGCGCATTGGCAGACGCGATCCGGTACCGCTCAAGGGAAGTGGGCATCCCCAGCACCAAAGGAGTGCTTTGAGCGTGATAGCCATCGTTGACTACGGCATGGGCAACCTGCGCAGCGTACAGAAGGCGCTGCAGAGGCTGGGCTACGATGCGCAAATCACATCAGACGCCGAAACAGTACTTCGGGCGGAGAAGGTGATTCTGCCGGGAGTAGGGGCATTTGGCGCGGCAATGGAGAACCTACGTCGTATGGGAATGGATGCCGCCATCCGCGAGTTCATTGCCACGGGCAAGCCCTTTTTGGGTATCTGTCTGGGACTGCAGCTCCTATTTGAGGTGAGCGAAGAGAGTTGGAAACAGCGGGAGGAGCCGGGGTTGGGCATCCTGCGCGGCAGGGTGGTTCGTTTCCCAGAAGGGCTTACTGACGAGCAGGGCAGACGATTAAAAGTGCCGCATATCGGCTGGAATGCCCTGCGGTTCGTTCGGCAGGACACTCTGTTTGAGGGCGTTGCAGAGGGGGCGCATGTTTATTTCGTGCATTCCTACTTCCCCACTCCCGCGGATGAATCATGCGTCGTTGCGCTGT
>Ga0272447_1000492_pt1 | contig 29843 bp, 25 predicted proteins | sample YNPCB0133_FD_194589 | JGI IMG/M metagenome (GOLD analysis project Ga0272447, IMG submission 194589) | Hot spring microbial mat communities from Yellowstone National Park, WY, United States - YNP-CB-013-3 | ecosystem: Environmental > Aquatic > Thermal springs > Hot (42-90C) > Sediment | place... | reverse complement strand
GCGGCAACGCCCATATCCGCGAGAGGAGCCAATGCGCCGGCATGTGCCATCGCCTGGGTGAACGAGCCGTAGCCGAGCGGAGCCAATAGCCGTGCGAGCAGCACGTTGTTCAGCAGTCCTAACGCCCGTGCCGCCCCCTGCGCCGCGACCAACCACTGTGCGGTAAGTCGCCACTCTCTCACAACAGGTTGACCTGACTGTTGTCGCCCAGCATCAGCCGCACCGCGCGCGGCTTGCCCTCATCGCGGCAGACGGTGACGTTGCGCCCCAGCAGGCTGTCCTCCATGCGCGAGCCGATGTTCAGGATGCGGCATCCCTCCAGAATCACGCTGTGTTCCACCTCGCTGGCAACTATCTGGACGCCATCAGCGATGGACGTGAATGGACCGACGTAGGCGTTCTCGACCAGGCAGTTAGCCCCGATAATGACTGGTCCACGAATGACGCTATTGAGGATGCGCGTGCCCTCGCCGATGCGCACCCGGCCGTGAACGCGCGACTGGCTATCCACCTCTGCGTGGATAGCGCGCTCGATGTCCTCCAGCAGGATTCGATTGGCTTCCAAGATGGCGTCGAGGTTGCCAGTATCCTTCCACCAGCCGCGGATAATGTGTGAGCGCACCTCATAGCCATGGTCGATGAGGTATTGAATAGCGTCGGTAATCTCCAGCTCCCCGCGCGCAGAGGGCTGGATGGCGTTGACTGCCTCAAAGATATGGTGGTCAAACATGTATACGCCTACCAGCGCGAGGTCGGTTGGGGGCTGTTTGGGTTTCTCGATGAGACGCACCACGCGCTCGCCGTCCAGCACCGCCACGCCGAAATCTTGCGGGTTGGGCACGTGTGCCAGCAGAATCTGTGCGTTTGGGCACAACTGTTCGAACTCCCGCACAAAGGGAGTGATACCCTCTTTGACAAGGTTATCCCCAAGATACATCACGAACGGCTCCTCGCCCAGAAATCCCTGCGCGATTTTGACGGCGTGCGCCAGCCCGAGCGGTTTCGGCTGGTGGATGTAGGTCACGTGGATGCCCCACCGGCTGCCATCGCCTACCGCCTGCATAATCTCTTCACGGGTGTCGCCCACGATGATGCCCACCTCGGTGATACCTGCGTCGCAGATGGCTTCGATACCGTAGAACAGCACAGGCTTGTTCGCAATCGGGATGAGCTGCTTCGCGCCAGTGTAGGTGATTGGACGAAGGCGGGTTCCTTTGCCCCCACTGAGTATCAGTCCTTTCACGTGTTACGCCTCCTTGCCAAGCGTTGGCGGGGTGGATGGCTATTCGAAGTAGGTACCTTGTTGGCAATGATTCCGAGGAGCCTCGCGTCTGGTACTGTACGAAGGGTTTCCACTGTTTGCATTGCCTCATCGCGCAGGGTAGCTTCCGGCTGCACAACCAGCAAGATGGCGTCGGAGTGCAGAGCCAAGGCGCGCGCCTCCGCGAACATGCCCGCAGGCGGTGCATCGATGACAATGGTATCGTATTTGTCTCTCAGCTGTAGCAAAGCCTGCTGTAGGCTGGCACGTTCCAAAAGTTCCACCGCCTCGGCTGACGACACACCAGAAGGCAGCAGCCACAGGTTATCGACGCTGGTGGGGTGCACGCATTCGTCAAGGGTGTGCTCCCCGCGGAGCAGCTCGCTTAAACCAGGGGATTGCTCGGTATGCACGAGATAGTGTTGCATGGGTTGGCGCAGGTCCGCGTCTATTAGCACTACACGCTGCCCCGAGCGGGCTATGCTGGCGGCGAGATGCTTGCAGATAAAGGTTTTGCCCTCGCGTTGCGACACAGACGTGACCATGAACACCTGGGCTGGGCGATGCCAGGTATGCAGGCGAATGCTCGTGCGCAGGTGACGAAACGCCTCTACTGCTGTCGGCTCGGTGAGCATCAGGGCGGGGTTGCCGTCTGGCACGGCGGGGATGGCAGCCAGTAGGGGCGCATTTAGCCATTCGGAGGCCGCTTCTGGCGTGGGCAAGCGGCGATCCATCTGCTCCAACAGGAGAGAAAAGCCGATTGCCAACAAAGCGCCGAGCATGATGCCCATGAGCATGTTCAGCACTCTTCGGGGTTTGACGCGCTTGCCTGGCAGCTCCGCTAGCGCCACGATACGAGCGTTACCCAACTGAACAGCCTGCGTGAGTTCTGCCTCCTGCAGTCGTTCCATTAGGAACAGGTAGCGCTTTTCCAGTGCCTGCCGCTGGCGCAGCAGTTGGGTCAGCTGCTTCTCTAACTCGGGCACTTTCAGCAGTTGCTGGCGGATATTCTCCGTTGCCTGCTCGAGTGCGCTCATCTGTGCTTCCTGTCCCACGATATCGGCGGATAACAGAGCAGCACTTTTGTATAACTCTTGATGCACTGGGTTAGGCAGACGCTGTACGCTCTCGATGCGGGTGGCTTCCTGTCTTAGGCGTTCACGCAGGGAGTCAACCCTCGCCAGAGCGGATTGCACGCGCGGATGTTCATTGGTGAACTGAGCCTGCAGGGCGAGCAGGTCCGCCTCCGCCGCCACAAGCTGTTTTTTGATTTCCTGCACCGTTGGGTTTTCGTAGATAATAGGCGAGATGAGGGTGGAAGGCTCCCTTCCCAATTGCTGCTGGGTGGCAGCAAGCCGCGTGCGCAGGTCGGTGAGGCGTAGGTTGCCCTGCCAGCGTCGGTTACTCAGCTCCACGAGTTGCAGCATCAGCGCACGCATCTGTTCCCCTGAATCCAGAAACTGTTTTTTCTTTTTGAAAGATGCCAGTTTTTCGTCTGTTTGTCTTAGTTGTTCTTTTACGCCTCCTGGCGACTCCAGCTGGCTGCGGATAAAGCTGACAGTGTGGCGCGCCTCTTCCTTGCGCAATCGCTCGTTCTGCCAGACGACGACGAGGGCAGTAGCGTTAGCAGCATCTTGTGCCCGCTTTGGTGAGGTTGCCTCAGCAAATAGCTCGATAAGTCCCGTATCTTCTACTAAACGCGCTTGCACATTCTGTTCGAACTCTGTCTCTTCCTTCGGCAAGTCAGGACTCCGTTTTTCCAAGTGTGCTGCTCGAGCGAGGATGCATTTCTCTAGGTCATTGGCGGATGGGTCTTGACACAGAGTGTGCTCAAAAAGCGTCCTAATCTGGTCGCTATTTTTATACTGGGACAGTTTTAAGTTGGTTTCTTGCGAAATAGTGACGACGGCGTCCACAAGCGTCTTGTAAGGATAGGTTTGTAGCATCTGCGCTTGCTCCTCAGGCAGGGTGCGGGTGAGGCCCGCCCCGAAGATATCGGTGCGGAGAACGAATCCCGAGGGTTGCTCAATTTGGACGACGGCTTTCGCCCGATAGACGGGTGTGGTGGTAAAGGTTACGGCCGCCGTTCCCAACACCACGAGCACGAAGCACAGAGCCGCGAATCGGCGGCGTCGCCAGAGGATTTCTTTCAGTTGTGTTAGGACGCTGGGTTGGCGGAGCACAAACGAACCCCCCACACGCGATTGCTTTCAGTGTAGCAGGGGCAGTTGGAAAAGTCAAGGCGGGCAGGAATTTGACGGGCGGGCGTGGAAGCCGGACACCAGAAGGAGGCACGCACGGATGGGGGCGATATACGCGGTGGTCAACCAGAAAGGTGGGGTTGGCAAAACCACGACCGCAGTGAACGTGGCGGCAGCCATTGCCTTGGCTGGCAAGCGAGTCCTTCTGGTAGATGCAGACCCTCAGGGCAACGCAACTAGTGGGGTTGGTATTGAGAAAGGGAAATTAACCAACAGCATCTACCATGTCCTTGTTGACGAACTTCCCATCCAAGAGGTTGTCCTCAGCTCCTCGCTGCCAGGGCTGGACGTCGTGCCTTCTACGTTGGATTTAGCGGGTGCGGAGATTGAGCTGATGAGCCGAATTAGTCGGGAGCAGGTGCTGAAGCACGCTCTATCCGCCGTCCGAGACGAATATGCCTACATCTTTTTGGACAGCCCGCCTTCGTTAGGTTTGCTGACGGTGAACTGTTTGACAGCTTGCGATCGCGCCATTGTGCCGATTCAGTGCGAGTACTATGCGTTGGAAGGCATTACGCAGTTGATGCGCACCGTTGATTTGGTGCGGCGGCGGCTGAATCCGGAGCTTCGGATTGCGCACGTGCTGCTGACCATGATGGACCCGCGCTTGCGGTTGGCACAGCAGGTAGAGGAAGAGGTTAGGGCGTTTTTTGGTCGGGTGGTCTCCCGCGTGGTCATTCCGCGCAATGTGCGTTTGAGTGAGGCACCGAGTTTCGGCTTGCCAGCGGTTTTGTATGACCCCAAGTCGCGTGGCGCCGAGGCATATTGGCAATTTGCGATGGAGGTGATGGAGAGTGACACGGCGAGGGTTGGGTAGGGGTTTGTCCGCCTTGATTGCTGCGAGCGAGGACTGGGGAGAAGGTGTCACACAGATATCGGTAGAGGCTATCGTTCCCAATCCTGACCAACCGCGGCGGGGCATTGCTGAGGAGAGCCTTGCGGAGTTGGCTGCGTCCATCCGAGAGCATGGTGTTTTACAACCCTTGATTGTCGAGCCTCTGGCGGATGGGTCGTATCGGCTTATTGCTGGGGAGCGTCGCTGGCGTGCTGCCCGGTTAGCGGGGTTGGCGACGGTTCCGGCGATTGTTCGTGAGGTGAATGAGGAGCAGCGCATTGAGCTGGCTTTAGTGGAGAACGTGCAGCGCGAGGATATCAATCCTGTGGAAGAGGCAATGGCGTATCGCGCGTTGATGGAGCGTTTCGGATTGACCCAGGAGCAGGTGGCGCAGAGGGTTGGGAAGAGCCGCACTGCGGTGGCGAACACGTTGCGTTTGCTGTCGCTCCCGTCCGAAGTCCTGGAATCGCTTGCGACCGGTGTTATCACGGAGGGGCATGCTCGCGCATTGCTGATGGCGCCCGAAGAGGCACGATTGAGGCTGTTCCAGTCGGCGGTTCAAGAGAGGTGGAGTGTGCGTGAGATGGAGAGGGCAGCCCGTCTGTCGCAGGCTCAGCGCGAGGCGCAGAGAAAAGAGAGTGTTTCACGTGAAACACCGCACCCCGATCCAAATATCCTAGCATTAGAAGAAAGGCTGCGAGACAGCTTAGCCACGCGGGTTCGGATAGAGTTTCGCAACGGGAGGGGCACCATTCACATCGATTTCTTCAATGAGGATGACTTTGCAAGGATTATGGAGCGCATCATCGGCAGCAGCGCATCGATTGGGTGACAAAACCCCTCGCCAAATCTCGTTACAGCGTGACCACACACCACCCCGTTCTGAGAAAGTTCTGCCGCTCCGTCCCATACGGCAGTCCCTGGGTTCTCTCCTTCGCTTAAGGACTGCGCTTACCACGATACCCCGATTAGCTCCCCATTTCTGCCGACGTCCATTCGCAGGGCTGCTGGCTCCGCAGGTAAGCCAGGCATCGTGACGACATCGCCGCATTGCACCCGAACGAAGCCTGCCCCCGCCGCCAATTGGACAGCAGATACAGGCAGGGTGTAGCCACAAGGCATACCCTTAAGGGCGGCGTCGTGCGAAAGCGAAAATTGCGTCTTCGCGAAGCAAACGGGCAGCGAACGGTGACCCCATTTCTCAAACTGCTTCAGCTGAGAACGCACACCCGCCTCGTAGCGCACGTCGCCAGCAGAGTAAACCTCACGCGCGATGGTCTCTATCTTGAGTTGCAGGGAAGATTCGCGGGTGTAAAGCGGCTGAAACTGTGCAGTGCGCTCACGACAAGCCGCACGCACGGCGCCAGCCAAGGCAATTCCACCATCCGCTCCTTGCGCAAAGGTTTCCGATATGGCTACCCCTTCCGCACCGAACGACGTTGCCATATCCTGCAAAAGCGCAATCTCCGAAGCTGTATCGTCAGGAAAACGGTTCACTGCCACAACGACGGGCACTCCGAAGCGATGAATGATATCGATGTGCGCCTTTAGGTTTACCGCCCCCTGTTCCAAAGCATCCAGATTCTCTTCGCTCAGTTCGGCAGGAAGCGGCTTACCCGCTACGACCTTGTAGCGCCCACTATGCACCTTCAGCGCGCGCACTGAGGCTACCAGAACCGCGACGTCGGGGGCTTTGCCCAACACCGGAACCACGATGTGGCAGAACTTTTCAAAACCCAAATCCGAGCCGAACCCCGCCTCGGTGACCACATAGTCCGATGTGTATAAGGCTATTCTGTCAGCCAATACTGAATTGCATCCCGTAGCGGTGTTGCCGAAAGGACCAGTGTGCACCAACAAGGGAGTGCCCTCGAGGGTTTGCGCTAGATTGGGCATTAAGGCTTCTCTCAAGAGTAGAGTCAGTGCGCCTGCCGCACCAATGTCTTCAGCAGTGATTGGGCTACCGTCGCGCGTAATCCCTATCACCAACTGCCCCAATCTGCGTCGCAGGTCCTGCGTATCGGTGCTGAGGGAGAGAATCGCCATAATCTCAGAGGCTGCAGTAATCTGGAAGCCCGTTTCGCGAGGAATACCGTTTGTTTTGCCGCCGATGCCTGTGATAACCTTGCGCAGCGAACGGTCAGGCACGTCTAGCACCCGATCCCACCACACACCATGCGGGTCGAAACCGGCGGCATTACCGTGGTAGATGTGTGCCTCTACGAGCGCAGCGAGAAGGTTATGCGCTGCGGCTACCGCGTGCGAGTCGCCAGTGAAGTGCAAGTTGATGTCGTCTGCGGGGAACGCTTGTGCCTTCCCGCCTCCTGTCCCGCCTCCCTTCACCCCAAACACTGGGCCTAGAGAGGGTTCCCTCAAGCACACGGCAGCTCTTTCCCCGATTCGTCGCAGGGCGTCGCCTAACCCGATCGTGGTTACGGTCTTACCTTCGCCAGCGGGCGTTGGAGTGATGGCAGTGACAACCACCAGCTTGCCGCAGGGTCGCGATGCTAATCGCTGTAGTGCGTTCAGGCGGATTTTGGCTTTGTGTTCCCCGTAAAGGATAAGCTCTTCGTCGAGCAAACCTAACGTCTTCGCCACGTCGCGAATCGGTATTGGCATATGGATCCTCCTCTTTGCAGCTCTGCCATCCCTAACTTCCTCGCACGCCCTAAAAGTTCCTACGAAGGGTCAGAAATCGGCTCGGGCAATGGGAAGCTGAGCCGGTGATACCCTGCTCCGCAGCACTCGGGACAGAATAACAGCAAGAATCGTCCCTGCCGTTCGGGATGTGGGGTGCGCACCACACCGGGCAGCGACTCGTCTATCGGCGGTTGAAGCAATGCCAGTTCGATGTGAGGATGGAGGGCACAATAGTATCTCACCTCTATCGGCGGTTGCTCTTTGGAAGTGCGGCGGCGGTAGAGAGTCTTGCTGTGCCAGCGGTGTCCGTTAGGTAGCAGGTACACCTGATGGATGCGTATCCAACGAAACACCTGCCGACGCAACTCGCGCCGCGAAACTGGCTCTTCTGAAGGCTCTCTCATGCGTTCCTCCCGAAAAGGATTTTCGGCAGGTTCGCACACAGAATCGAGAAGCCTTCAGAACGACCGCTGCTACCCCCTCGCCGCCTCACTGAGCAGCTCGACCAATGTTGGATGCGCTGGGTGCAGAGATGCCAGCGTCTCTAACGTTCCCCCCAACGCCATTGCTGTGGCTAAAGGCGCAAGCACATCCGCCGCATGTGCGCCCACCGCCGACCCGCCAAGCAATCGGTCGGTGGTCTCCTCCACCACCAGTTTGACAAACCCTTCCCGCTCGCCTAGCAACTGCGCCTTCAGGTTATCGGCATACTGGGCACGAAGCACCTTAACGCTGAGCCCCTGCTGCCGCGCCTGTGCCTCTGTCAGCCCAACCTGTGCCACTTGGGGCTGCGTATACACGGCTTCCACCACCAGTTCGGGGCGGAAAGGCTGTACTGGTGTTGCCAACGCGTGACGCACGGCAACTCGCGCTTGTGCCCAGCCGCGGTTCACGGTGAAAGGCGCACCTGCTGCGTCGCCTACCAAATAGATGTGCGGCACTGGCGTCTGCAGGTAATCGTTCACTGGCACGCCCTGTGGAGTGGGCTGTAAGCCCGCCGCCTCGAGGCTCAGTCGCGACAGGTCTGCCCGCCTGCCGATAGCGATAAAGGCGTGAGTAGCGTCAAGCGTCCTGCCGTCGCGCAGTTGCACGCGAACCTCATCCGATGTTGCCGTCACACCTTCCACTGGTGCAGAGAGTATGACCCGAATACCCATCTGCTCGAAGGCGTGCTCCAGCGCTTGCGAAACCTCCTCGTCGGCGCGGGGCAGCAGGCGCGGCATGTCGGTTACCACCGTCACTTCCGAGCCTAACACGCGGAACAGATAGGCGAACTCACTACTCGTCACGCCTCCGCCTACCATGATGAGCCGTTCGGGCAACGAGGACAGGCTGCTCATGAAGCGTGGAGCAAGGATACGTTCGCCATCTGGCTTCATGCTGGGCGGGAAGATAGGCACCGAACCGGTGGCTATCAGTGCAACATCGAAGCCGAGTTGCTGTTCGCCTCCCTGCTGGCTCTGAACTTTCAGCGTGTGGCTATCGGAGAAGGAGGCGACCCCGTACACTATCCGCACACCCGCCTGTTCCAGAGCCGCCTTTTGCGCACTGCCCCACTCGTGCGTGCGCTGACGGATACGCTCCATCAGGTCGCTCACCTGCACCTCAGCGACACGAAGCGGCACTCCACGATAAGGGGCGTGTCGCACTTCTGTGATGGTATCGGCTGCAGCCAGTAACACCTTGCTGGGCAGTAGACTGTCCCACGTGGCGCGTCCGCCGATTTCACCTTCGCTGACAAGCGTAACCTGAGCCCTTAGCCGCGCCGCCTCCAGCGCAGCAAACACGCCCACAGCACCACCACCGATAACTACGAAACGTTTGGACATGGTTCACCTACCTCCAGCAGTCTAAAGAGTTGGACTCGGATGACGCCTGTTAAGATTCTACATGGTAGCGCGAGGCGCGAAAAAATTTTCCTCAAAAAATCCTCTCAAATCACTTGACAAAGACACACTCAAGTGGTATAATCATGCACGGAAAAACCGCCGATAATGAAAACGCACGACGAAGGCAATTATCCACACGGAGGACAGATATGGGAAAGACGGTAGGAATAGACTTGGGAACCACTAACTCGGTGGTCGCGGTCATGGAAGGCGGCGAGCCAGTCGTCATCCCGAACGCCGAAGGCAGCCGACTAACGCCGTCGGTGGTGGCGTTCACCAAGACCGGCGAGCGACTGGTAGGCGCAGCCGCCAAGCGACAGGCGATTATCAACCCGGACCGAACCATCATCTCCATCAAGCGCAAGATGGGTACGCGCGAGCGCATCCGCATCGACGACAAGGAATACACGCCCGAAGAGATTTCGGCGATGATCCTGCAGAAGCTGAAGGCGGATGCGGAGGCGTACCTCGGCGAGAAGGTGGATGCTGCGGTCATCACAGTGCCAGCATACTTCAACGACGCACAGCGCACAGCGACCAAGAACGCGGGAGAAATCGCTGGGTTGAAGGTGCTGCGCATCATCAACGAGCCGACCGCTGCGTCGCTCGCATACGGACTGGACAAGAAGTCCAACGAGACCATCTTGGTCTTTGACTTAGGTGGTGGTACCTTTGACGTGTCCATCTTGGAAGTCGGCGATGGCGTGTTCGAGGTGAAAGCCACTTCGGGCGACACGCACTTAGGTGGCGATGACTTCGACATGCGCATCGTCAACTGGGCAGCGGATGAATTCAAGAAGGAAACGGGTATCGACTTGCGCAAGGACCCACAGGCGTTGCAGCGACTGCGCGAGGCGGCGGAAAAGGCGAAAATCGAGCTGTCCAGCATGGTGGAGACCGAGATTAACTTGCCCTTCATCACCGCCGACGCTGAGGGTCCGAAGCATCTGCTGTACAAGATTACCCGTGCTAAGTTCGAGGAGCTTACCGCCGACTTGGTGGAGCGGCTGAAGGGTCCGTTCTACCAAGCGTTGTCGGATGCGAAGCTGGATGTGAAGGACATCGACGAGGTGATTCTCGTCGGCGGTGCAACGCGCATGCCCTGCGTGCAGGAGCTGGTGCGCAAGCTGGCTGGCAAGGAGCCGAATAAGGGAGTGAACCCCGATGAGGTCGTCGCCATCGGTGCGGCGATTCAGGCGGGCGTGCTCGGCGGTGAAGTCAAACATGTGGTGTTGCTGGACGTGACGCCGCTGTCGCTGGGGATTGAGACTCTGGGCGGCGTGTTCACCAAGCTCATCGAGCGCAACACCACCATCCCAACGCGCAAAAGTGAAATCTTCACCACCGCTGCCGATGGGCAGACGGAAGTGGAAATCCACGTGCTGCAGGGCGAGCGCGAGATGGCGCGCGACAACAAGACGCTGGGTCGGTTCCACTTGACGGGCATGCCGCCTGCGCCGCGCGGCGTGCCGAAAATCGAGGTCACCTTCGACATCGACGCTAACGGCATCCTGCACGTGTCGGCGAAGGACCTAGGCACCGGCAAGCAGCAGGCGATTACTATCACCGGCTCCAGCAACCTGACGCGCGAGGAGATCGACCGCATGGTCAAAGAGGCGCAGGCGCACGCGGAGGAAGACCGCCGTCGCCGCGAGGAAGCCGAGGTGCGCAATCAGGCAGACTCGCTGGCGTACCAGACCGAGCGCATGTTGCGCGACTTGGGCGACCGCGTGCCGTCGGACGAGAAACTGCGCATCGAGCAGGCAATCTCCGACCTGCGCGACGCCATTAACAAGAACGACATCAGCCTGATTCGGCAGCGGATGGAAGCGCTGCAGCAGGAGTCATACCGTCTGTCACAGAGGCTGTACGAGCAGGCGTCGCAGAGCTACGCCGGAACCAGCGCGCAGGCCGGTAGCAGCAGCTCCGGCTCATCCAGCGACGGCGAGGTCATCGACGCCGAGTTCAAGTCCGATTAGTTGGACAAAACTGCCCGCGGCATCCCCGCGGGCAGACCAAATAGCACCAAAAATCACTTCAATGGAGAAGGAGGTGACCGACGATGGCATTGGTGCGATGGGAGGATCCAATGGACATGCTGACTCGCTTTGAGCGGGAGATGAGCCAGTTGATGAACCAGTTCTTCGGCAATGCAGCGACGCGCCGCACCGAGCCGACCCTGCCCCGTGTGTGGGCGCCTGCGGTGGACGTGCGCGAGGACGACAACGAAATCACCATCAACATGGAGCTGCCGGGCGTGAAGCCAGAAGAGGTGGAGATCGAGTTGACGGGCGACACGCTGTGCGTGAAAGGCGAGCGCAAGTTCCAAGATGAGGAGCGCCGCAAAGACTACGTGCGCATCGAGCGGGCGTACGGTACATTCCAGCGGTCGTTTACGCTCGGCACGCCGATTGATGCCGAAAAGGTAACCGCACACTACAAAGACGGCGTGCTAACTATCACCCTGCCCAAGGCGGAGCAGGTGCGTCCGAAGAAGGTGCAGGTGAAATCAGGATAATCTCCCGCTTCACCTGCTGACTGGGAGGGGCAGGGCGCAGGCAAGCTGCCCTGCCCCTTGTTCAAGCAATACTAAACGAGGTGGCGAGGCAACGATGAACTTCAAATACAAGGACTACTATGCCATCCTCGGTGTGTCGCGCAACGCCACCGACAAGGAGATTAAGCAAGCGTATCGCCGATTGGCGCGCAAATACCATCCGGATGTCAACCCGGGCGACAAGAGCGCGGAAGAGAAGTTCAAAGAGATCAGTGAAGCATACGAGGTCCTTTCCGACCCGGAGAAGCGCGCCAAGTACGACCAGTACGGCGAGATGTGGAAGTACTACAGCGAGCAGCAGCAACAGCAGCCTGGCGGGTTCTCCAGCGGTGGCGGATGGCAGGATTTGCGCGACTTCGGCTTCGGCGGGCTTGGGGACCTGTTCGCCACGCTGTTTGGCGATGCCTTTGGGCGTAGCCGCACCGCCGAGACGGACTTTGACACGACATTCGGAGCCTCGCTGGACGTGGAATATCCAATAGAGGTGTCCTTAGAGGAGGCTTACTCTGGGGCAACGCGCGCCCTGTCGGTGACCCTGCAAGATATCTGTCCACAATGCAGCGGCACTGGGGCGGCACGCACGCGCAGTGGCTATTTCACAATGGGGCAGGCTTGCCTGAACTGTCACGGGCGGGGGAGTGTACCACGCAACAAGCGATTGGAGGTGCGTATCCCCGCTGGGGTCAAGGACGGTTCCAAAATCCGGCTGGCTGGCGAAGGGCTAACTGGGCGTGGAGGACAGCGTGGCGACCTGTATCTGGTAGTGCACTTGCGCCCGCATCCGACCTTCGAGCGTAAGGGGGACGACCTATACGTGGATGTGGACGTGCCCTACACCACAGCAGCGCTGGGGGGCGAAGTGCGTGTGCCCACGATGAAGGGCAATGTGACCATGAAGGTGCCCGCTGGCACGCAAAGCGGGCAGGTGTTCCGATTGTCGGGACAGGGCATGCCGCGCCTGAAAGAGGGCGGTTACGGAGACCTGTATGCGCGAATTCGCATCACCGTACCACGCACGCTCTCGGCGCGTGAGCGCGACCTGCTCCAGCAGCTCGCGCAGCTGCATGGTACGGCAACCACTACCCGAGTCTAGATCTTATCGACGTCAGGGGGAATGACGATGGCAGAACACATTCGCGACAAACACGAGCCGGTCTACCTAATCAGCGTAGCGGCAAGGTTGTGCGACATGCACCCACAGACGCTGCGCCTGTATGAACGCATGGGACTGGTGCGCCCCAAGCGTATCAATCAGAAAAACCGCCTCTATTCGGAGGCGGACATCGAGCGGTTGCGCCAGATCCAGCGACTGACCCGCGACTTAGGAGTGAACCTTGCTGGGGTAGAGATAATTCTCGACCTGCTGGACAAGGTGGAGAAGCTGCAGCAGGAGCTGGAGAGCTTGCACGCGCAGATGGAACAGATGGTGCAGGAGCGTGTGGAGCAGATTCTGGCTGAGCGGCAAACCCTTCCTGCCCGTGTTGTGCGGGAGCTATAGCCCCCCTGTCGTCTCTCTCACTGCAATCTCTCCACTAAGGATCCCGTCCAGCCGCCCATCTACGCTAAAGAGCACAGCCACATTTTCCGCGCCAGGCAGGAACCTCCGTGCGCCACGCGAATGATTAGTGAAGCGAATAAGCAGCATCAGGAGGAGTTCAGCATGATATTACTGAGCGTGGCAGCTACCCTAACGTTGTCTCCGTACTTTCAGCTTATCTCACATCAGTACACCGCCCGACACGGGTTACCTGAGCAGCCGGTGACGGCGGTGCGCGTGCATGAGGGAAAGGTGTACTGTCTGGCAGGAGATATCTATGTGCTGGATGGAGAAGGGTGGCAGAAGGCGACTGAAGCGCCATTCACTGCCGAGCAGATGAGACCGTCACCTCCGCCGAAACTGGAGTATCCGAAGCGTCTCTACCCGCATCAGCAGATACCGAACTTCGACGGGGTGCCCCAATGTGCGGATCGCGATGCGGCAGGACACTGGTGGATTGGTACTTCGCGGGAGCTGATTATCACGAATCTGGACGACTACCTGCTACCTATCAAGCCAGAGCCAGGCGGTTTGCCCTATTTCAACGTGACCGCCGTCGCGTGCGACCACCAGACGGGATGGGTGTGGGTCGGCTTCAGCGAGGGGGCTGCAGTGCTACAGGAAGGCAAGTGGCGCTATTTTTGGGGGCGTCGCTGGCTGCCAGGCAACCGTGTATATGCCATTGCGCTAGACGGCTCTGGCGGGGCATGGTTCGCCACCGACAAGGGCGTGGCGCGCATCGAGGCACGCAAGATGCGTCTCATCGAAAAAGCGGCACATTACGAGCGCATTAACGCAGCACGTCACAACCGCTATGGCTTCACAGCAGATTGTGAACTGCTTGACCCCGAAGACCCCACCAAGTTCCGATACAACGCCACAGATAACGACGGGCTATGGACATCTATCACCGTGGCTGCGCAGTCGTTTCGCTATGCAGTCACCAAAGACCCCGAAGCCCGCGCGCTGGCACGCCAGAGTATGCGAGCCATGCTGGAACTGGCATACAAGACAGGCTCGCCCGGTTTCGTAGCGCGAGCAATCGCCCGAGAAGACGAAAAAAACGTGAACCTTTCGGACTTCAGCCCCGAACGATGGAAGCCTTCACCCGAGAAAGGTTGGCTTTGGAAGACCGACACGAGCTCCGACGAGCTGGATGGACACTATTTCGCCTGGTACGTCTATCATGAGCTAGTTGCCGACGAGGAAGAGCGCAAAGAGATAGCCGCCGTATGTCGCGCTGTCACGGACCGCATCCTTAAAGACGGTCTGCTATACATTCGCCCAGACGGTAAACGCACCACTTGGGGCGTATGGGCGCCTGAATATCTCAACGACAAACCTTGGTGGTGGCAGGAGCGTGCGCTCAATGCGATGGAAATCCTATCCCATCTGCGGGTTGCCTATCACATCTGCGGTGACCCGCGCTACAAAGACAAGTATGAGGAGTTAATTCAGAAGCATCACTACTTGTTAAACGCAGCAGAAGGGCGGGTGAACCACCCACCAGAAGCCATCAACCACTCGGATGACGAGCTGTGGTTCCTTGCCTACTACCCGATTGTGATGTTGGAGAAGGAACCTTCGCGCCGTGCGCTAATCCAGCTGAGTATCGAGCGATCGTGGCGGGCTATTCGCCCGGAGCGCAGCCCGTTGTACAACTTCATCTATGGGCTGGCGACTGGCAAACCCTGTGATGTTGAAGAGGCTGTGCAGACGCTACAGCGATGGCCATGGGACCTTCGCGGCTGGGAGGTGCGCAACAGCCATCGCACCGACCTGGTGATATCGTCTTCCCGCAGTCGCGCTGGCTGGTTGATTTCCACCACGCCGCTTCCCCCCGATGAGCGTCAGGGACTAAAATGGAATGCGAACCCCTACCGCATGGACTGGGGAGGTAGCGGGCATTACGAGGAGTACGGAGGGGCTTTCCTGATTGCCTACTGGCTGGGCAGGTATCACAAGTTCATCGAGGAGTGAGAGGCACTTTTCTGCCGAATCTGCAACAATGGAGACAAAGGTCATCGCGGGGAGGAACAGGGATGAACGTGTTGTTTATACTAAACGAATCGCCATACGCCTCGGAGAGGGCGTGGAACTGCCTACGGTTAGCGAGCGCGCTGCGGCAGGAAGCTCCTCAGAGCCGCGTACGTCTCTTCCTGCTCTCGGATGGGGTGTACAGCGCGATACCAGAACATCACCGTCCCGAGGGTTCCTACAATATCGGGCAGATGCTTGCAGACCTTGTTGCTAATGGTGGGGAGGTGCTGGCATGTGTCACCTGCCTTGACCAGCGCGGACTGTGGGCATCCAAACTCATCGAGGGCGTGAATATCGGCTCTATGGTCGAGCTGGCTCGCTGGACCGCAGAGGCGGATAAAGTGATAGTCTTTTAGCGTCCACGCCTTATGACATACTGCCCTGGTGTCAGAAGCCAGCCACCCATCACTTTTGGCAGAGGGCTGTTACTGTCCTTAGCGAAGCAGTGGGCTCCCTGCCAGCCTTCCATTTTCAACTGGAAAAGATGGGGTTGCTCTTTTAGCTCGGCTACTGGCGCCGCAAAACTCCCTTGCAAGCTGTTGCCAATCAAAGCGGAGTCGGGGTTGATATGTAGGGAAAAGGTGTTGTCGTCCTCCTGTCGCAGGATGTATATCCCACTGCCCGTATAGTCTATGTAGGGCGAACTCCCGGTTCCAACAATAAGCCTGGGCGATGTCGGAAGTTTTAGTGGTTGCCACTCGCCGATGCCACGCGCATACATCACTATCTCTTCGGTCAGGAACATGCTCTGATTGTAGGTAAAGGAGGTCGCCATCAGGTTGGGAACGATTAGTTCCATGCCTGGCGTGCGGTAGGGCGTGCCGCGCGGCAAGCGACGGAAGGTCTGTCCAGCTAACATAAAGCTCACCACTTTAGAGGGAGTGTATAGCCAGTTTAGCCAATGGGCTTGCCAGTCGGTGTTCCAGCGGGCGGTGCTGACGCTGTCATACTGGAACTGGCAAGCGACCTGCACCTCGGCGTTGCGAAAATATACCGCCATCGCTGGGAACAGGTAGCAGCTCACGTTAGTTGCTGGGGTGTCGAACTCATATTGTAGTCGCGCTTTGTTAGCGAACTCGGCGGGCAGACTTAGCGGCGCCAGCTGAGGCAGAAGGTTCCAGCCATCATTGACACGCTCCCACCCACCCGGATAGGTGGCAGGGATAGTAATCGCTTCACACTCGGAGTCACCGATGGCTTGCGTGATGTCCCGATCCGCCCCACCGAAAAAGCTGATGGCGACCGGTTGCCTTGCACCAGTAGAACGGATGGCATGTATCATGTCGCGAATGTACTGGCGCATCAGCTCATAACGGAATGCAGGGAAATAGGCGGGGGACTCTTCAACCCCCTTCTCGGCACACCACTGCTTCCAGAGGTCTCGGAAGGTTGCGCGGTCTCGCTCGAGGACTTCAGGTCGTTCGCCTTGGGGGGTGTAGCTGGAGGCGAACAGGTCTTGGTACGTGAAGTAGGCAGGCTCGTTCATCACTTCCAGCAGGGCGATACAGGGCTCATCCTTGTAAGTGCGCCCTGTGTAACGATTGGTGTGGTTTAGGAACGCTCTGAGATAATTAGCAGCCGCCTGCTTGGCTTTGGGCACGAACATCATTCCCGGTTTGCTGGTGTTGGCAGAGAAGGAGTCGGCGCGATCGCCAGGACCGCCCCACCATGCAATCGGGGTGAACATCATGTAGATGCCGCGTCGGCTACACTCAGCCACAAGGTAGTCCAACAGGTCTAGATGTTCATTATCCACCAGGTTGCCCTGTCCATCGGAGATTTCGCGGTCGAAGACATGGATTCGGATAATCTCTACCCCCATCTGCTGCAGGTGGTCTAAATCCTGCTGGATGGTCGCTTTCATGTCCACCCCAAGGCGCTTCATGTTGGCATACTGATGCCAGCTCTGCGGGTAATAGTTCACCCCCCACAGAGCCACTTCGCCTCCGTCCTGGTAGTAAAGCACGCCGTCGCGCACGACCATCGGACGCAAAGGCAGCGGCCTCCCGATAATGCCCGGCTGTGGGCGTGCAGGCTGCTGCCGCTGGACAGGCTCAATACTTGTCACTGGTTCATCACCCACTAAAATCAACAGCGGCGCCTTATACAGCCCGCCGCCCGCATGGGTATTTTCCACCATGACCGTGAGGACGTTTTCCGCACCGTAGCGCAAAAGCGAGGGCGGGAGCGGGTAGTCTCGCGGCTCGTCCCAACCGCGGGTGCGCCCGATTCGCTGTCCGTTCAGGAAGGTTACATCGTTGTCATCCACTGCTGCCATGTAAAGACGCATCGTTTTGCCACGCCATGTCTCAGGCAGCGTGAACCGCACACGGCACCATGCGATACGCTGGTCGAACCAGAGGGTAGGTACCCCGATGCTCTCCCACGCTGAATCGTCCAGCTCTGGTGAAGCAAGGGAAGCATCTTCCCCCGATTCTCTTGGGGTATATAGCCGCTTCCACACGTGCTGCGTCAAGTCGATGCCACGCCGAATCGGCACACGCACTATGTGGTTGCCGATGCGTGCTTCGACCACCGAAGCATCCTGCTGTGCGGACAGCGACACTCGCACGACGGCAATGTGCCACCCGTTTCCTGCCACCTGAATACGAAGGGACGCAGGCTCAACAATCCCACCTTCGCAGGCGAAGGCGATATCGGTGTAGGTGGGTTCGGAGTGCCGATTCAGCACGAGAAACGCCACGAGGGCAGGGCGTCTCTCCGGGTAAAGCACGGCTGGAACAAGCGCGCGAATCTCGATCGCCCTTTCCCTCGCGTTGCAGACGAGTGCTGAAGTAACCAACACGGTCGCAAGGCACCAGTGAGCGAGTCTCATGAAGGCGGTTCTCTCCCCTTGAAGTCGCTGTGTGCACGGTCTTAGTCGCCTTCCATGACCTGTTGCACTTCAGCTGCTAATGCCCGGTGCCCCTGCACCATCCTGCCCTTGCCGCCCACAAACAGGAAGTAGGTCGGTGTGGACGAGACTCCCAACCGCTGCCCTAACGAGAGGTCTTCGTCGATTGCACGAATGACCTCTGGGCTGTTCATGTCCTTCTTGAACTGATTAACGTCGAGACCCAGCGACTTTGCGAACTCTTCCAATCGTTTGGGCGTGGCGTTCTGTTCGTTAAAAATCAGCGCTTGCATTTCCCAAAACTTGTTTTGTCGGTGTGCCGCCTCAGCAGCTTGTGCGTACAGGCGGGCGCGTTCATGAATAGAGAGGGGATAGTGGCGGTAAACGAGGCGGATCTTGCCTTCGTGGCGCAACATCAGCTGCTCTAAGACCTCCTCTCCGCGGCGGCAGGAAGGGCATTGTAGGTCGCTGAACTCTAGAATCACCACATTTGCATTCGGGTTGCCCTTTTCGGGACGCCCAGCGGTCACGGCATCTTCCAGTTTTATCTCTGTCTCCTGGACAGGAGGTGGCTGCGGAGGGCGGGTGTAGTAGTTGAGCGCGGCTAGTCCCGCGCCCAACACCACAACAATCGCCAACATGATAAGCAGAAAGCGTGTTTCCGATTTCATCTCCCTCTATGCCTCTACGGGACTGGTAATCACTCGAGGTTCACGCGATGCCAGCAGGCTCAAGACAAACAGAGTGGTGGCAATCGCTGCCGATACCATGCACCATTGGCAGATGGCGCGAATCACGAACAGCTCCAGATAGGTTAAATACACGGATACACCGAACCCGACGAATCCCCATAGCCGAATCAGGTTGCCCCACAGCCGCTGGTGGATTGGAGCTACTGAGGGGCGCATCGCGCAAAGGAGTGCGAAGGACAGATAAAACAGAGTGCCATACGCAGCAACAGGTATGCCGAACAGGCGAGAGGTAGGATGTTGCGCCACCTGGTCGCACCCCGCGTTGGTGCAGGGCACTTCGCCGCGAATCGCGTGCCAGTACCATAGCAAGCCTGCAACAACCAGTCCAGCAGCCGCTAGCGCGAACATTATCCGATTGATGGTCATGCTATACATCGTGTCTCCCCCTTTGGCGCTACTCTTCTGTTGAGAGGTATCCGCTGCTCCACCCAGAAGCATAGTTCGGCGGCTCTTTCACAATCCAGACATCGTGCGGGTGGCTTTCGCGCAGTCCCGCATTAGTAATACGGATAAATCGTGCGTTCTGTCGCAGCTCAGCGAGGTTGCGCGCGCCCAAATATCCCATGCCCGAACGAACTCCCCCGACTAGCTGGTAGATGGTCTCTGACACGGGTCCTTTATAGGGAACACGACCTTCAACGCCTTCTGGTACAAAGCGGTCTGCACGCTGCTGATAGTAGCGGTCGCTACTACCCTCCTGCATAGCGCCGATGGAGCCCATGCCGCGATAGTCCTTGTAAGCGCGTCCCTGGTACAGCACTACCTCACCGGGTGCCTCTTCGGTGCCCGCCAACAGATTACCTATCATCACGCAGGAGGCTCCAGCCGCCAGCGCTTTGGTGATGTCTCCTGACCAGCGGATGCCACCGTCAGCGATGGTGGGGATGTTGAATTTGTCTGCCTCTTCGGCACAGTCCATGATTGCAGTCAGTTGGGGCACGCCGACCCCAGCAATCACGCGGGTGGTGCAGATGGAGCCCGCCCCGATACCAACGCGGATGCAGTCCGCTCCTGCCTCGATCAGCGCACGAGTTCCCTCCTTGGTTGCCACATTGCCTGCCACGACTGGCAGGTCGGGGAAGACGCGCTTGATGGCTTTGACCGCATTGATAACGCCTGCAGAATGCCCGTGCGCGGAGTCCACCACTACAAAGTCCACCCCAGCATCCACCAGTGCGCTAACACGCTCGACAGTCTGCCGAAGCGGTCCGACCGCTGCCCCCACGCGCAGCCGTCCTTTGCTGTCTTTGGTGGCTTGTGGATACTGACGGATTTTCAGGATATCCTTAATGGTGATGAGGCCGCGCAAGTGGAAGTGCTCGTCGACAATGGGCAGCTTCTCGATACGATGTTGCTGCAGGATTTCTTGAGCCTGTTCTAAGGTAGTTCCAACTGGGGCGGTGATAAGTCCTTCTCTGGTCATCACCTCTTCGATGCGCCGGTCGAAGTTCTGCTCAAAGCGGATGTCGCGGTTGGTCAGAATGCCGACCAGCACCCCCTCTTCGTTGGTGATAGGCACGCCGGAGATGTGATAGCGTTCCATGATTGCTAGCGCATCGCGGATGGTGTCGTGCGGGCTTAGGGAAATGGGATGGACGATGATTCCGTGTTCCGACCGCTTAACTTTGTCCACCTCTTGCGCTTGCTGGTCGATGCTCATGTTTCGGTGTATCACACCTACTCCGCCCTCTCGCGCGATAGCAATCGCCATGCGTGCCTCGGTGACGGTGTCCATCGGGGAACTCACGATTGGCACACGCAGGGTGATGTCCGCTACCAAGCGGGTTGACGTGTCCACCAGGTCAGGGGTAACTTCCGTGCCGCGGGGTTCTAGCAGCACATCGTCGAAACTAAGACCCTCGCGAATGTGAGTTGCCATCGGTCATCTCCTGCAGGCTTTCTTTTAAGTATACCAAATTGGGCTGGAGATTGGTAGGATGGGTTGCTTACGCACTGCGCCGCACGCGGGTGGCAGCTTCACCGAGCAGGGTGAACACTGTCGTGCCTTGCGCGCCCAGCGAGATCGCTTGGCGTAGATGCTCCTCTGCCCGCTTGAAGTCGCCGTCTAGCAGGTAAAGCTCTCCCAGACGCACGTGGTGCGCGCTCTCACGCGGGTCGAGCCGGGTAAGTGTCTCCAACGCCCGGATTTCGCGCTCCACCATCCCGTGGTCTTTGGTGAACTCAGCAAACTCTTTCCACACCTGCACGTTCTCGGGTTCAATCGTCACTGCGCGCTCGTACATCTTCACAGCAGCCAGAACATCGTGGCTGGTGAGGTGAGTCATCTGGGCTGCCATGGTGAGCGCATGGACGTTGTTGTTATCGATGCGGTCAAGGATATGCTCAAACACGGTGAGCGCGGCGGGGTAGACCTCCAATCGCGCTAGCGTATCGCCCAGTAACAAGTTCGCCTCTAAGTGTAGTGGTTGTATCGCAACGGCTGCTTGCAGTGCCTGTAGTGCGCCGTTAAGGTCATTGGTGCTTTCCAGTAACAGCTTGCCCGTTTGGAATTGGGCTTCGAAGTCGTCTGGAGCGATTTGTGCTGCCTGTTGATAGTAGGTGAGGGCGTTTTTCACTTCGCGCCGGCGCAGATATTCTGCAGCTATCCACTTGCGCACCTGCGCGTTTTGGGGTTGTTCCTCGGCGAGACGCTTCCAAAGCTGCAATGCCAACTCTGGGGGACGAGCCTCCTTCGCGTAAAGGGCGGCAAGGCTCTCGCACATGCCCGGCCATTCCTTCCGAGCCTGCAGTACTTTTTGGTAGATATGGGTTGCTTCGTGGTTGGTCACGCCGTTTTGCGCGTACGCTTTGGCAAGGGCGACTAGCAACTCCGTGTCGTGGGGGTAGTGTTTGTGGGCTACAGCATATACCCGCAAAGCTTTCGACGAGTAGTCCTCTGCCTTGATTAACGCGCGCGAATAGGCATAGGCAACCACAGGGTCGGAGGGGTTGTGCTCGAACGCCTTTGCATACAGACTCACTGCGGTTTTGGTCTGCGCGTTGCGCTGTGCGAAGCAGTGCGCTAGTGCCGCCTCTATCTCGGCAAGGCTAAAGCCCATCGCTTCCAAAACTGGCGATATGACTTTTTCCTGCTTCATGGCTTTGGTATAAAGCGCTTCCGCCTGCTCGTCATACACTTTGCTGTGAGCCAGTGCCAGCAGCAGCGCCGTGAAAAGGTGCGCGTCATCGGTGTTCAGGGCGCAAGCTTCCTGGTAGACATCCAATGCCTCTTTATCGAAGCACCTCATCAGGGCGTTGCATCTAGCTAACGCAACGAGATACCGATTCCGTGTTTCCCCACCTAATGTCACTGCTGCGCGTAATACTTCTGCTTCCCACGGCTTGCCCTGCAGGTGTTCCGCCACCCAGTCTGCTAGAAAGCGCGTATTAGCAGCATCGCGGGGACTTTGCTTGAAGAAGGCATAGTATACCTGTAGTGCCTGCGCATCGGTGCGGGGCGGGTAGGCACGCGCTAGGTAAGTTAGCCAACTTGAGTGACGTGTGTTTTCGGCGTAGGCACGTTCCACCACCTGGATGCACTCTGGATGGATATCCCCTTGCTGCACAATGAGATTGGCGAGCTCCTCCAGCAGCTTCGTTCGCGACAGGTTGAAGCGGTCCCACAACGGATGTTGCTTCCAGTCCTCGCGCAAAACACGAACCCACACGGGAATCATCTGCTCGTCCTGCGGCAACCATCCCTGCTTGTAGGCTGCTGCGAGCAGGAACGCTGGACCAGGGTCATCGGGCTGCACGGCGAAACGCCGACGGTAGATTGCCACTCGCCCAGTAGAGAAGACGCCTGCCTGTACGTCTGCCTCTGCTAGACAACGCTCCAGCCTTGTGCGGCTGATGTCGTCCAGAGCGTTGCTCCTCAGAGCTGCCAGATAGAAGGCGAAGGCGGCTCGGCTAGTACGGGGTGGTTCTTCTAGTGACCATTTTTGCGCGAACGCGACTACCACTCGCTGATATGCCACTGTCACCCCGATGAACGCTCCGACTAAGCTTCCAGCTACTGCCGCAAGGGGATGCAGGGGCAACAGCGTTATTGCCCCTGCCGCAGCACCAACCCCTCCGAAGGTCCACCTCACCTGCCGAATAATCCGTTCCTCGTGATGCGTTGAAGCCGCCCGCAAAGCCATCGCGCTATCCTTCCCCTTCTCGCACAGGTTGTTCCAGAAGATTATTCCATAAAACTACCTGCAGGGTGGAGCAGATTTTGCACGATGTCGACCGCTGATAAATTGTTTGGGGAACCGCTTGGCGGGGTGTCCTAACGACTAAGGGGTTTTTACAAAGCGGAACGCCTCGCCGCGTGATGACAAGATTGGAACACTAAGGTATAATGCATCTGGTGAACAAACAAATGCAAATCCAAACGGTTGATGACCTGATACGTATTTTACAGGAGCATCCGGAGTGGCGAGACCGGCTGCGCGATGTGCTGTTTACTGAAGAGGAACGCCGAACGCCCGATCGCTTGCGCGAGATGCAGGAGGTGCTTCAACAGCTTCTGGAGAGCCATCGGCAGGCGATTGCGCGGCTGGAGAGACTAGAGCAGAGCCACGAGCAGTTGTGGGAGAGCCATCGGCAGGCGATTGCGCGGCTGGAGAGACTAGAGCAGAGCCACGAGCAGTTGTGGGAGAGCCATCGGCAGGCGATTGCGCGGCTGGAGAGACTAGAGCAGAGCCACGAGCAGTTGTGGGAGAGCCATCGGCAGGCGATTGCGCGGCTAGACAAACTGGAAGAGAGCCATCGGAAACTGCTGGAAAGCCACGAGCAGTTGCGAGAGAGCCACGAGCAGTTGCGGGAGAGCCACGAGCAGTTGCGAGAGAGCCATGAGCAGTTGCGGGAGAGCCACGAGCAGTTGTGGGAGAGCCATCGGCAGGCGATTGCGCGGCTAGACAAACTGGAAGAGAGCCATCGGAAACTGCTAGAGGAAGTTCGCACCCTTCGCGAGGTGGTAGAGAGACTCGTGCAATGGGCGACGCGAGCTGATGCCCAGCTGAACAAGTTGCGCGGTGAAGTGTTGGAGCTGAAGTTCCACCAACGAGCTGCGGCGATATTGGGATACTACGTGCGGCGTCCAAAGGTAGTAAACTTGGCAGACTTGCTGAACCGGCTGCTAGAGGAGGGTCACGAGTTCACCCAGAGCGAGTGGAGCCAGCTAACAGCTATTGACACGCTCGTTTCTGCGAAACACCCAGAGACTGGTGAACAGATCTATATTGCAGTAGAGGTTTCCTGCATGATATTCCCAGAAGATGTGGAGCGCATTAGCCAGAGGGCAAGAATGCTGACGGCGCGAGGAGTGCCCACCTACGCGATGGTGGCTGGCGAGGGAATGGTGCCCGAAGTAACGGATTTGGCGGAACGTGAAGGCGTGCTGGTGCTACTCGACGGAGCGGCTTGGGTCGCTTCAGGTACCTGGCTGGAGCGCAGAAGGTAGCGGAGCGTATCGGTCTCAACCTGATGCTAACAACGGCATTGCTCGGTGCGTGAATAGCCGAATTGCTACGTGCGGTTGCCGGGGGTTACCTTCTCGTGTTAGAATAAAACCTGCATTTCTCGGGGGAGGGCTTTGCATGATTATCGGCTTGGGTGCGGACCACGCTGGTTATCAACTGAAGAACGTTGTGCGTTCGTACTTGCAGCAGCAGGGTATTACTGTGCGTGATTTCGGTACTCACTCCGACTCGCCGTGCGATTACCCGGATTTCGCGGTGATGGTCGCGACCGCCGTGGCGCAGGGGGAATGTGATTTGGGTATACTCATCTGTGGCACAGGCGTGGGCATGAGCATTAGCGCGAACAAGGTGAAAGGTATCCGCGCCGCACACGCCCAAGACCCAGTGACGGCTCGATTGTCCCGCCAGCACAACGACGCGAATGTGCTGTGTATGGGCGGGCGCATCATCGGGGCAGAATTGGCTATGGACATCGTAAGCGCGTTTTTAAACGCCGCCTTCACCAACGAGGAACGGCACGCCCGCCGTGTGCATAAAGTGAAACTACTGGAGAAACGGTATGCTGAAGGAGAAAGTGAACGTGAGTCTGCTGGATAATCGCCTCTACATGCATTACCACCGAACTGCTCCGCTATCGGAAGTGGACCCCGAGATATACGCTGCTATTGAGAATGAGAAGAGACGCCAGCATAACCACTTAGAGCTTATCGCCTCGGAGAATATCGCCAGCAAGGCAGTGCTGGAGGCGATGGGGTCGGTAATGACGGACAAGTATGCGGAAGGCTATCCGGGCAAACGCTACTACGGCGGTTGTGAGAACATGGATGTGGCGGAAAGCCTTGCCATCGAGCGGGCAAAACAGCTATTTGGGGCAGAGCATGCCAACGTCCAACCGCACTCCGGGGCGCAAGCGAATCAAGCGGTTTATAGCGTGGTGCTTCAGCCAGGCGATGTCTTCCTTGCCATGGACCTTTCCATGGGAGGTCATCTCACGCATGGCAGTCCCGTTAACTTCTCCGGCACTCTATATCGAGCAGTACACTACGGTGTTCGCGCCGATACCGAGGAGATAGACTACGACCAAGTACGAGACCTAGCAAGAATGCACCGTCCCAAGTTGATTGTTGCAGGGGCGAGCTGTTATCCCCGCATCATCGACTTCGCAGCCTTCCGCCAAATTGCCGACGAGGTGGGAGCCAAGTTGTTGGTGGACATGGCGCATATCGCTGGGCTGGTGGCGGCAGGGGAACATCCGTCACCAGTTCCCTACGCGGATTTTGTCACCACCACCACACACAAGACCTTGCGCGGGCCGCGTGGTGGGCTTATCCTGTGCAAAGCGGAGTATGCGCAGGCAGTGGACAAAGCGGTGTTTCCAGGGATGCAAGGTGGTCCGCTGATGAACATGATTGCCGCAAAAGCGGTGTGCTTCAAAGAAGCGTTGCAACCCGAATTCAAACTATACCAAAGTCAGGTGCGCCGTAACGCCCGCACACTAGCGCAGGAGCTGGCAAAACGGGGCTTTCGGGTGGTCGCTGGCGGTACCGATAACCATCTTCTGCTAATAGACCTGCGTCCTCAAAAGTTGACGGGGCGCAAGGCGCAAGTAGTGCTGGACAGCGTGCATATCACTGTCAACCGTAACATGATTCCGTTCGACCCCGAGAAGCCGTTCGTGACCAGTGGCATTCGGTTAGGCACGCCCGCTGTGACCACGCGTGGCATGGCGGAGCCAGAGATGGAGCGTATCGCCGAGCTGATTGCGCGCACGCTAGAAACGCCGCACGATGAGACCCGGCTGGAGGCGATCCGTCAGGAAGTGCTCGCCCTCTGTGATACTTTCCCAGTACTGGCATAATGATATTGGGGAGGGTAGAGATGGCAGACACGCGACCGTCGTGGGACGAGTACTTCATGCGTATCGCCAAAGAGGTCGCTACGCGCGCTACGTGCCCCCGCCGGTCGGTGGGGGCGGTGATTGTGTTGGACAGGCGTATTCTCACCACAGGCTACAATGGCGCACCGCACGGGTTGGCGCATTGCACGGAGGTCGGCTGTAAGATGGTGGATGGGCACTGCCAGCGTGCCCTACACGCGGAGCAAAACGCCATCTTGCAGGCTGCGCTGAACGGTGTCTCCACGCGAGGGGCGACTGTATACGTCACGTGCCAGCCTTGCAATGCCTGTGCCAAGATGATTATCAACGCGGGCATCGTGCGAGTGGTGTTTGAAGGCGACTACCCCGACCCGTTTGCAATGGAGCTGTTTGAAGAAGCGGGTATGGAGTTGGTGCGGATGCGCAATGGGATCGCCGAAGTGATTCACCCGGGCAGAGCGAGGAGAGATCGCCCGTGCGAATAGCTGTTTTTACTTTCCTGATAGCGATGGTCGTCGCCACCCTGCTGACACCTGCTGTGCGCACCTTTGCGGTTAGACTAGGGGTTATCGATCAGCCCGATGCGCGCCGAGTGCATCACCAGCCGACGCCCCGCTGGGGAGGCATCGCCGTGTATCTGGCGTTCTGGGCAGCGGTGATTCCTGTAGCGTTATGGACTAACAGCTGGAGCAATGCGCTGACCGCCATCCTGATATTGGGTACGGCGATCGCACTCTTCGGGATGTACGACGACAGGTACTCCATTCCCCCTCTGTGGCAAATGGTGATTTTGTTGGGGTCTGGGGTGGCACTGGCGTGGTTCGGCATTCGGATTGAGGGCATCACGCATCCCTTCGCCCCCTTGATGCCCGGAGAGTATCGCCCCGAGCACTGGCTGCCGCTGGGGATGTGGAGTTTGCCGTTCACCGCGCTGTGGGTGTTTGTGGTCACTAAAACCGTTGATGCTATTGACGGACTGGACGGTCTCGCCGCAGGAGTATGCGCTATTTCCGCCAGCACCTTGACACTGATGGCTATTTCGGAGAATCAGCTGGCTGTGGGCATCCCAGCGGCGGCACTCGCAGGAGCGTGTGTGGGCTTCCTGCGTCATAACATCAACCCCGCCTCCATCTTCATGGGCACGGTGGGAGCGCAGTTCATCGGCTTTGTGCTGGCAACGCTGGCAGTGGTGGGCACCTTTAAGGTCGCGGCGACCATTTCAGTGCTGGTGCCTTTGCTGGTGCTGGGGGTGCCGTTCTTAGACGCCTTCTTCGTGGTGTCGCGGCGCGTACTTGACCGACAACCGCTGCACAAAGCGGACCTGCGTCATTTCCACCACTGGCTGGTAGCCCGTCTGGGGCATCGGCGCGCCGTGATGGTCATCTGGCTGATTGGGTTTGTGTTCAGCGCGGCTGCCTTCACCCTGTACCGGATGACGAGGTAGCCCCGATGCCCGTCCCGCTGCACGTGATGACGGTGTTCGGCACGAGACCTGACGCGGTGAAGATGGCTCCAGTGGTGAAGGAACTCCAACGCGATGCACCGCGCGTGCAAGTAACAGTGGTGGTCACGGGTCAACACCGTGAGATGCTGGACCAGGTGCTGAGAGTGTTCCAGATTACTCCGCATCATGACCTAAACATTATGCAACATGGGCAAACACTCACCCAAATCACGGTGCGAGTGCTGGAGGGCTTGGATGCGCTGCTTTCCGCACACCGACCCGATGTGTTATTAGCGCAGGGAGACACCACCACCACTTTCGTGGCTGCGCTGGCGGCGTTCTATCATCAGGTGGCGTTCGGACACGTGGAGGCGGGCTTACGCACACACCACAAGTACAATCCCTTTCCAGAAGAGGTGAACCGCCGACTGGCTGGGGCACTGGCCGACTTTCACTTTGCGCCCACTCCGAAGGCCCGTGACAACTTACTTCGTGAGGGTGTACCGCCTCAGCGCATCTGGGTCACTGGCAACACGGGCATCGACGCGCTGCTGATGGTCGCACAACAGCCATGCCCCGTTGCGGACAGACTGCTTCAGCAGGCCATATCTGCACCCTTGCGCACCGTATTGCTGACTGCGCACCGCCGTGAGAACTGGGGCGAGCCACTACGACGCATCTGCACAGCGGTAAAGATGTTGGTGCAACAGTTCGAAGACGTTCAGGTGGTATTCCCCATGCATCGCAACCCGCTGGTGCGGCAGATTGCCTCGGAGGTGCTCGGCAACGTGTCCCGCGTGGTATTGACCGAGCCCCCAGATTACGCCCCGTTTGTGAAACTGATGCAGCATTCCTACCTGATTCTCACCGACTCGGGTGGGGTGCAGGAGGAGGCTCCCAGTCTGGGCAAACCGGTGCTGGTGTTGCGCGAGACCACCGAACGCCCAGAAGGGATCGAGGCAGGCACTGCCAAGCTGGTGGGCACCGATGTCGACGCCATCGTCGAGGAAGCCGGTCGTCTGCTGACCGATGCGGAGGCGTATCGGCAGATGGCGCAGGCAGTCAACCCCTATGGTGACGGCAAAGCGGCTCAGCGCATTCGAGAGGTGTTGATGGAACATTTCAGGGTGGAGAGAGGAGGAAGTGGTTAGCACATGAGGTTGTTTGAATCTGCTGTACAGGGAGTGCTGCAAGGGCTGGGGGAGTTTTTGCCCATCTCCAGTTCCGCACACCTGCTCATTGCTCCGTGGCTGTTTGGCTGGTACGAGGGCACGCCGCAGGAGAAGCTGGTGTTCGATGTGGCTCTCCACTTAGGCACGACGGTGGCAGTCATCGGCTACTTTCGGCAGGAGCTGTGGAGACTAACTCGCGCGTTGTTTCGTCTCAGCAATCCTCACGCTGAAGACCGGCGCATGGCATGGATGATTTTGCTGGCGTGTGTTCCGGGAGTGGTGGCCGGGGCGTTGTTCGAGGATGTGATTGAGCAAAACATCCGCACGCAAATTGCACTGATCGCTGTGGTGTTGATGGTGATGGGCGTTGTGCTGTTTCTCGCGGACCGGTTCGGCAAACGGGAGAGGTCGCTGGGCTCGCTGCGCACGATGGAGGGCTTGCTGATTGGCTGTGCGCAGGCGTTGGCGCTGATACCAGGCGTATCTCGTTCGGGGGCGACCATCACGATGGGGCTGTTGCTCGGGCTCACGCGCGAGGCTGCTGCGCGTTTCTCGTTCTTGCTGTCGGCGCCGATTACACTGGGGGCAACGGTGTGGACATTTCGTCATCTCATCACCTCCCCACCCGACGCGAAGGGCTGGCAGGTGCTGGCAGTGGGAGTGCTGACTTCGGGCATCGTGGGATACCTGTCCATCGCCTTTCTGCTGCGCTATCTGCGCACCCATTCAGTGAGCCTGTTCATGTGGTACCGGCTCGCGCTGGGATTGCTGGTGCTAACGGTGTGGTGGATGCGCAGGTAGCGACAGATAGGCCTGGTTTGGGGATTTCAATCCAACAGGTTTATGGAACACCTCCGCTAACCTTGACTTTTAGCAGAGCACGCAGTATAATACAGATGTCAACGCGCGCCCGTAGCTCAGTGGATAGAGCGTGAGGTTGCGGACCTCAAGGTCGGGGGTTCAAGTCCCTCCGGGCGCGCCATTTTTGTTCGATGTTTCGTTGACAATCTGTCTTTGTTCATGTTACATTCACACTCGGTTATTTGTCCGGCAACTCCTCACGGGACGAGGTTGGCGATGGTATTAGCGACTCTTCGGTTGTTCGTTGTAGCGCTGCTTGTACTCGGAACAGTCATCACGTGGAGCGGTTGTGGCGGTGGCGGTGTCACAGTGGCTCCCCCTGGACAGTTCATCAAGCTGGAAAACGGAAGAGTGGTGGTGGAGGAGGGTGAAGGGGTTCTCATTATCAAGGCGGGT
>Ga0272447_1000491_pt1 | contig 29851 bp, 14 predicted proteins | sample YNPCB0133_FD_194589 | JGI IMG/M metagenome (GOLD analysis project Ga0272447, IMG submission 194589) | Hot spring microbial mat communities from Yellowstone National Park, WY, United States - YNP-CB-013-3 | ecosystem: Environmental > Aquatic > Thermal springs > Hot (42-90C) > Sediment | place... | reverse complement strand
CGCCGCCCCCAAACCCCCTCTTTTCTCCCCCTCCCCGCACCGCGCAGCGGCAGCGGGGAGGGGGTCGGGGGGAGGGGCCAGCCCCAGAGAGTCGGGTAGCCGTTATGCCAGTTTATGTCCGGGTTAATTTTTTAAAGGCTCATAAATCAGCCTTCTGGGGCGCTCTGCGCCAGGCGTCAACCTGCGTTGACGCTTCATCCGGTCGGTCGGCGCAGGCCGACCGGAGGCCTGCGGCCCAGGATGGGCGACTTTAGTCGGCGCAGCGGCCAACATTCGCCGCCTGGGACAGAAAGATGAGAAATGATAGACAAAGCCGCTTCTGAACTGGAGGTTCGGCTAAAAGACCTGGTTCCCCACCTACGGGAATTTCCCAATGTCCTGGCTGTCTTCCTGTTCGGGTCGCAGGCAGACGGATACGCCACCCCAGAGAGCGACATAGACCTGGGAGTGCTTTTTGCCCGTGAACCGGACCTGGAGGAGGAACTGGACCTGGAAGTGACCCTCTGCGACCTCCTGGGCACGGAGCGGGTGGATGTGGTCAACCTGAACCGGGCGGACCTGCTGCTGCGCCACCGGGCCATCAGTGGCCGCCTGATCTACGAACGAGACGCGGAACGAGTCTCTGATTTCATAGAAGAAACCATCCTGCGCTATATAGACTACGAACCGGACCTGCGGGCCTTCTATCGGGACTACGATCAGGCGCTGGAAGAGGCCTATGGGCATCGCCGTGCCAGATGCACCAGTCCCTCACCAGCGAATAGGAAGAGCCTATGGCATACGACCTGCCCAGAATAAACGAATCCAGTACATAGAGACCAGTCTGTCAGTTCATCGCCGAACTCCAGGCCATCGTCAGCCAGCCATAACCGAACTGCCATCTCGCGTTCCTGCATCCTGCATCCTGCATCCTGCATCTTGCATCCTGCATCCTGCACTCTTGCACGCCCGCATGATCCGCATCCTTCCTCCCGAAATCGTCGCCCAGATCGCCGCCGGTGAGGTGGTTGGGCGGCCTGCGTCGGTCATTAAAGAACTGGTGGAGAACAGCATAGACGCGGGCGCGCGGGAAATCCGCATTGAGGTCGCCGACGGTGGACGGACCCTGATGCGCGTCGCCGACGACGGCTGCGGCATCCCCGCGGCGGAGGTGGAACTGGCCTTCCAGCGCCACGCCACCAGCAAACTGGCCTCCGCCGACGATCTGGCCCGCATCGCCACCCTGGGCTTCCGGGGCGAGGCACTGGCTTCCATCGCGGCCGTCAGCCGGGTGACCTGTGCCACGCGCGCGGCGGGCGAGGAGACGGGCACCCTCATCCGGCTGGAAGGAGGCCAGGTAGTGAGCCGCCGCCCGATCGGACGCCCGCCGGGGACGACGGTCACCGTAGAGGACATCTTCTACAACGTCCCCGCGCGCCGCAAGTTCCTCCGCTCCTCCGCCACCGAACGGCGCCACATAGACGCCTGGGTCACCCGCTACGCGATGGCCTACCCCGGCCTCCGCTTCGCTCTGGTCCACGACGGGCGAGAGGTCTTCCGGTCGCCGGGGAGCGGACGGGTGCGGGATGTGCTGGTGGCGGTCTACGGTGTGGAGGTGGGCGGCGCGCTGCTGGAAATCCCCCCCGAAGAAGGGGCCCCGGTGCGGGTGGAGGGGTTCGTTAGTCCGCCACACCTCCACCGGGCCGACCGAGGGGAGATCACCCTCTTCGTCAACGGCCGCTGGGTACAGGACGCGCGCCTGACCTACGCCATCATTCAGGCCTACCACACCCTCATCCCCACCGGGCGGTATCCGCTGGCCGTGGTGATGGTCTCCCTGCCGCCCGAGGACGTGGACGTCAACGTCCACCCCGCCAAAGCCGAGGTCCGCTTCCGGGACGGCGACGGCGTCTTCCGGGCCGTCCAGCGGGCCGTCCGGCAGGCGGTCACCGGAGAGGCCGGAGTCCCGACCATGCGGACCGTCCTCGGACCGGCTCCTGCCGCTCAGGTCCCGGAGGTCCGGTTCCCGCCGGGTCCGGCCGGGGAACGATACCGCCCGACCCCGATGCCCCTGATCGCGCCGCCGGTCTCCCCGGGCGGGTTGCCCCCGCTGCGGGTGGTCGGGCAGGTGGCCGCGACCTACATCATCGCCGAGGGGCCAGACGGCCTCTACCTGATAGACCAGCACGCGGCCCACGAGCGGGTGCTCTACGAGCAACTGATGGCCCAGCGGGAGAAGGGCATCCCCGTCCAGATGTTGCTGGAACCGGCGGCGGTGGACCTCCCCCCCGAGTGGGCAGGGCTGGTGGAGGCCCATCAGGAGACGTTGCGCCGCCTGGGGCTGGAGGTGGAGCCCTTCGGGGGGAACACGTTCCTGGTGCGGGCACTACCGGCCGTCCTCGCCGCGACCCACCCCCGGGAGGTCCTGATGGAAGTTGCTCAGGGGCTGGCAGAAGAGAGCGGGAGCGCAGAGGGGCCGGGGGGCGGGGGAGCGGGGGAGCGGAGGAGCAGGGGAGCGGGGGAGCAGGGGAGCGGAGGAGCGGGGGAGCGGAGGGGCAGGGGAGCGGAGGAGATAGAGCGGGCAATTATCCGGCGGGTGTGCAAACGGGGGGCCATCAAAGCAGGGCAGGTGCTCTCCCGGGAAGAGATGGAGGAACTGCTGCGGGCACTGGAGGAGTGCGAGAGCCCGCGCACCTGCCCCCATGGCCGCCCGACGATGATCCACATCAGCACGGCCCAACTGGCGCGGGAATTCCAGAGGTAGACCACAGACCACAGACCACAGACGACGGACGACGGACGACAGAAGACGGACCGCTGACGATGGGCCAGTGGTTGCTGACAACTGATCGCTGATAACCGATAATGGCTGGGCCGACCATCTGTGCCCTGCGATCTGCGCCCTGCGACCTGCGACTTGCGACCTGTGACAGGTGAACCATGGCACCACTATTTTATCCATCGTTCCAGGCCCTGCGGCTGGCGGACGTTATCTTTGAGGAGATTGCCCGGCGCGTGCCCGGTTACGTGGGCCGGCTGGGGGCGGCATGGTACTGGCGACTGGCAGGTGGGACTCTGGTGACCTTCTGGCTGGACTACACGGTCACCGAGGAGCGGTGGGATGTGATTCGCGCCCAGGCCAGCAACGGCCGGGCCGGGGTATTCAACCGGGCCGACTTCCCCTTCGCGGCCTACGGCACCCTGCTCACCTCCCCACCCTACATCCACGACCTCCAGGGGCTGGCAGAGTGGTCCAACCGGCTCTACTTCAACATGGGCCACCTGATTGCGGAGGCCGCCCAATGGCTGCAGATGCTCCAGGCGTCCGCCATCGCGCCCCAGGTCAGCCCACCGGCCTCTTTCCCCACCCTGAGCCCGCTGGAGCGGGAACTGGTCCGGTACGCGCTGGAGCACCTGGACGGGCGGTTTGACCTGGTCCGCCTGCGGGAGGCGTTCCGGGGCCAGGTCTCTATGGGCCGCCTGCAGCGGCTGGCCCAGGATTGGGAGTCCCTGGGGTTGCTCACGCCCCGCCCCCGGCGGGTCACGTATGCCCTGCGCGCACTGATGGAGGCAGAAAATGGGACACGGGTGAACACGGATGGACACGGATGAACACGGTTTTATTTTAATCAATAAAAACAGGTGACGGTCACCTTACAGGTGACCGTCACCTGCTATCACACCATCCCTACCGCGCGGCCCGCGCCAGTTTGCGCAGGGCCGACGCCACGTCCTCCAACAACTCCTCTCTCCGCAGAACCCCCTTCTGAATCAGCGCCTCAATCCGGTTGTTCAGCACCTGGCGGTCCCGCTCCGTCAACTCTTTCGCCGTGACAACAATGATGGGGATGGAGCGAGTGGCCTCGTCCGCCTTCAACGCTTCCAACACGGCGAACCCGTCCATCTCCGGCATCAGCAGGTCCAGGATGATGATGTGCGGGCGGCGTTGGTGGACCAGCAGGATGGCCTCCTGGCCACTGCCCGCCTCCATCACCTCATACCCTTCCTGACTCTCAATCATCCGCCGCAGGAGATTCCGGTCGTCGGGCTGGTCGTCCACCACCAGCACCCGATGGCGGCCTTCCTCCCGGTCCAGCCGGTCCAGGGCGGCAATCAGGTCCTGCTCCAGAATGGGCTTGACCAGGTAATCCGCGGCCCCCAGACTCAGCCCCCTGCCCTTCTCACTGACAATGGTGCACATCACCACCGGGATATCGCGGGTCTCCGGGTCCGCCTTCAGTTCCTGGATGACCTGCCAGCCGTCCTTGCCGGGCATCATCACGTCCAGAGTGATGGCGAAGGGGCGGATGCGGCGGGCCTCTTCCACCACCCGGAAGGGGTCCGTCAGGCCGACCACCCGGTAGCCCTGCTTGTCCAGGTACCGGCGGAAGAGGGTGATGACGCCCTCATCATCGTCCACGCAGAGCACCACCCGCCCCGGCGCTTCCGGAACCGGGGTCGGCGCCTCCCTGGGCGGGGGTGCCTCCTCCGCCGGGCCGGCCTCCGCCCTGACCTGGGACGGCCCATGAATGGGCAGAGTGAAGGTGAAGGTAGACCCCTTGCCCATCTCACTCTCCACCCAGATTCTTCCGCCGTGCAATTCGACAAAGGACTTGCTGATGGTCAACCCCAGGCCAGTACCGCCGTACTTGCGGGACGGCGAAGCATCCACCTGGGTGAAGGCCTCAAAGATGCGCGGCAGTTTCTCCGGCGGGATGCCGATACCGCTATCGGATACGGAGATGGTGACAAAGTCTCCATCTACCCGGGCCTCCACCCGGATGAACCCCCGGTCGGTGAATTTCGCCGCGTTGGAGACCAGGTTCAGGAGCACCTGGCGGACCCGGCGACTGTCGGCGATGATGGTGGGCAGGTCGGCGGGGACCGACTGCTGCAACTCTACGGGTTTATCCTTGACCAGCGCGATGGCGGTGGACATCACCCCCCGGATGATCTCCCCCAGGTCGGTCGGCTCAAAGGAGAGTTCCATCTTGCCGGCCTCAATCTTGGAGATGTCCAGGATGTCGTTGATGAGGCCCAACAGATGCTGACCGCTGTTGAAGATGGCCTCCAGGTCCTGCCGCTGCTGGTCGGTGATGGGGCCGTCAATTCCTTTGAGAATGACGCGGGAGAAGCCGATGATGGAGTTGAGCGGCGTCCGCAGTTCGTGGGACATGTTCGCCAGGAACTGGGACTTGAGCCGGTCCACCTCCTTGAGCCGTTCCGCCGTCTCCACGGCCTCCTGGTAGAGGCGGGCGTTCTCCCAGGCCACGCTCAGGTTACCGGCGATGATACGGAGGAACTCCACCTCGTTCTCATCAATGGACGGGTGCCCGGGCTGGCGGCCCAGGGCCAGGAGCCCCAGCGGCTGCCCGCGGATGACCAGAGGAGCAAACGCCGCATCCACAAGGCCCCACTGGTGAGATATGCCCACCATTCGCCCGTAGGCCAGGCGGGGAATGTCCCGCAGGACGGTCACATCCGGTCGGAAAAGCGCCTCCACCATCGGCGGGGCCTGCTGGCGGCCCATCCGCACATCCGGGCGGGGTGGAGAAATCTCCTGCCCCGTCGGGTCCTGAACCGTGACCAGCCGCAGGGTTTCCGATTCCGATTCCCACGCCATCACAAAGGTGGGCATCTCCAGTTGGCGGGAGATGGCCGAGGCCGCCCGGCGGAGAAGGTCTTCGGGGTCCATGGTGGTAGCGGCCACCTGGAGCACCTCGCTGATGAGCGCCCGGCGGCGAGCCTCCGCCTCCGTCTCGGCGAAGAGCCGCGCGTTCTCCAGCGCCACCCCGGCCTGGCTGGCCAGCGAGGTCATCAGAAGCACGTCCGACTGGGTGAAGGCATTGGGACGGTCGCTCTGGACATCCAGCACGCCGACCACCCGCCCCTTCACCTCAATGGGAACGGCCAGTTCGGCGCGGGTGGCCGAAAGTTCCGGCACGGTGATGTACCGGGGGTCGCTCATGACGTCGTTAACCACCACTGGCTGGCCGGTGCGCGCCGCGTCGGTGGTGATGCCGGGCCGGTCTATCTCCAGAGCCACGCCGCGTGGCGGAAGCCGCCGGTCCGAATCCCCGATGGTGCTTCCGTCCTCAAAGACCAGCCTGCGGTCTTCCGTCAGCAGGATACCGACAAAGTGATAGCCGAAGCGGGATTTGGTGATGTCCACAATCTGCCGCATCAGGGCCTGCGGGTCCAGAACCGAACTGATGGTGCGGCCAATCTCGTTGATGGCCTCCAACTCGCGGGCCCGGCGGCGGGTCTCCTCCAACAGGCGCAGGTTCTCCATCGCGATGGCGGCCTGACCGCAGAGGGTCCACAGGTTGCGGACCAGTTTCTCCGGGAAAGCGTAGGGGGTGTCCCGCCCCACCAGGAGTGCCCCCAGCATCCGCTGACCGATGGAGATGGGGACCAGGGCGAAGGAGCGCAGCCGCAGGACCTCCAGGACGGTTCGGGCCTGGGCATCCACGCGCGGGTCGGCGTAGATGTCCTCCACCGTGAAGGCCTCGGTGGGCTGGATGAACCGGCTCAGGCCGAAATCGGCCAGGGGGAGACGGGTGCCGTACGGATGGACGGGACGGCCATCCACCGCCCAGTGCTCGCCCATTACCACGTGCGTGGGCTCCTCCGGCGTATCCACCACCAGGACCCGGGCCAGGTCCAGGCCGGTACGGGCCCCGTACTGGACCAGTGCCCGGGCCACTTCGGCGGGAGTGGTGGCCGCGCCGATGGCCCGGCTGGCCTCAAAGAGTTCGCGGGTCTCCGTCAGGGTCTGGCTGGTCTCGGCGAAGAGCCGGGCGTTCTCAATCGCCGTGGCCAACTGGTCCGCCATCGTCTGCAGGGCGGTGATGTCCTCTTCGGTGAAGGCGGCGGGCCGGTCGGACTGGATGGTCATTGCGCCGATGACCCGACCCCGGCTGATGAGCGGGAGGGCCATCTCGGAGCGGGTCAGCGGGAGGAGGGGGTTATCAAACCGGATGGCCTCCGCGCCCACGTCCAGCGCGATGCGGGCCCGGGCGTTGGCCGTGCACCAGCCGATCATGGACTTGCCGCCGACCTCCAGTTTGTGACCGGCCGCCAGCATCTGGCGCCCGGCCTCTCCGGTCCCGGCCCGCAGGACGGCCCAGCGCCCCGTCTCATCCAGCAGGAAGATACCCACATAGTAGAGGTCAAACCGCTGGCGGATGAGTTCAGCGGTCTGCGGGAGGAGTTCATCCAGGCTCAGGATGGACGACGCGGCCGCGGAGACCTCGGCGGCGGTCGCCAGTTGGGCGGCCCGGCGGCTGGTCTCCTCCAACAGGCGGCGGTTCTCCAGCGCCACCGCCACCTGATCGGCGACGGTGCGGATGCGGCGGATGTGCTCTTCGGAGAGCCCCGTCAGCGGGTTGGGGCTGATGAAACTCAGGAATCCCAGCGCCCGCCCGAAGATGCTCAGCCCGGCGGTGACCATCCCGCGCATGCCCATGTTGCGGGTCGTCTGGCGCACCTCTTCAGGGATGTCCGCGCTGGGGTCCTCCACATCGGCGTATATGAGGACGAAGTCCGGATCGTCCAGCACCCGGCGCGCGGCCTTTCGGTCGGCGATGGGGAAGGCCTGCATCGGCGGCAGGATGATCCAGTCCTCCCCGGCCGCGACCACCGGGTAGATGTCACCGTGAGTGGGGACGCCGTCCGGGTCGGTGAGGGTGGCGACAGTGAGGGAGCAGGCGGTGAAGCCGAGGGATGGGGCCACGGTGGCAGCGCCGCGCACGATTTCCTCCACCGAGGTCGCCTCGCTGATGGCCCGGGCGGCCTGGTAGAGGGCCTCCGTCTCGGCCAGGGCCTGGCGGGTCTGCTCAAAGAGGCGGGCATTCTGCAGGGCAATCGCCACCTGGCTGGCGACGGCGGTGAGGAGGTCCTGGTCGTGGCGGTCGTAGGCGCGCGGGGTGGTGTAACTCTGCACCGCCATCACCCCCAGGACCTGGTCGCCCACCATCAGCGGCACGCCCAGCCAGGAAAGGGCTGGCCGACCGATCATCTCCACCCCCATCTCCTGCAGACGGGCCGGGAGGTCGTCTTCAATCAGAACCGGCTTTCGGTTGCGGATGATGTACTCGGTCAGGCCGCCGGCAAACGGGCGGGAGCGGTAGGGACGCCGCTGGTTCTCCTCCACCTCCAGCGGGAAATGGACCATCCGGGTCTGCGGGTCGTAGAGGGCAATGTAGAAGTTGGTGGTATCCAGGAGACGGCTGGCGCCCCGGTAGGCCTCCTCCAGCACCTGCTGCACGTCCAGTTGGGCCGTGAGGGCCTGGCCCAGTTCGTTCAGGATGGCCAGTTCCTCGGCCCGCAGGCGGGCTTCCTCAAAGAGGCGGGCGTTGGCCAGCGCGTTGGCGACGTAGCCCGCCACGGCCCGGGCCAGTCGGACTTCGTTGTGCCCGAAACCGCGAGGACGGTTGAGGAAGTAGAGTTCACCGATGCTCTGATCCCGCACCCGCAGGGCCACCCCACAGAAGTTGCGGACGCCCAACCGCTCCATATAGGGCAGGTAGGCCGGGATCAGGTTGGGGTCGCCCAGGCCCAGGTTGGAGTAGTAGGCGCCGCCCCGGGCGAAGATGCTCTGCTCCATCCCCGGCGCGTCCACCGGAACCGTCCACTCCCGGGCCTCAGGGAGAAAAGAACCCCGGAAGAGAAGGTTAGAGATTCGCAGAGACCGCATCCCCTCGTCGTAGAGCAGAATGACCGCGCTTTCGGATTCCAGAAGCGGCACGGCCTCCCGCATCATTCCTTCCAGCAAGGGCTCCAGTTCCAGGGTGGAGACGGCCAGGGCGGCGATACGGGCCAGACCTTCCTGCTCCATCGCCCGCTCGCGGGTCTCGGCATAGAGGCGGGCGTTCTGGATGGCGATGGCCGCCTGGTCCATCAGGGTGGAGAGGAGCCGCAGTTCCTCTTCGGTCACCCGCTCCTTCCGGCTCCGGTCCCAACTGACTTCCACCACGCCGATGCTGCGCTCCTGGAAGCGGATGGGCATAAAGACCCGCAGGTACCGCTCGTGGCCGTACTTCTCCCAGATTTCCCGGTTGAAGCGGTCGTCCCAGCCGGTGAGGACCTCCGTCCGGCCCGTCCGGTAAACATCCGCGATGATGTCCGGATGGTCCAGGGGGTACCGGGACTTTTCCACCCACTCCGGATAGAGGTCCAACTGGCCCTGCCAGATGCCGTGGCTGATGCCGATGGTCGCCGTTTCCTCATCCACCAGTGAAACAATGGCGAACTCGCAGTCCATCAGGCGGCCAACGGTTTCCAGAACGGCCCGCATCACCGCGTCCTCTTCCAGCGTGGCGGAGAGAGCGCGGCCGGTCTCGTAGAGGGCCTGCATCTGGCTGGCAGTGCGCCGGGCCTCCTCGTACAGGCGGGCGTTCTGAACGGCGACCGAGGCCTGGGCAGCCACGGCGCCCGCCAGCGCGGCGGTCTCTTCGGTGTACATCCCCGGCTGAGGGTGATCCATCAGCAAGAAGCCGATAACTTCTTCGCCCAGGATCAGAGGGACGGCCATGCCGGAGCGGGCTCCCGGACGCTTCCAGCGCGGGTCGGTGCGGGTATCGGCGATCATGACGGGAGCGCAGGTCTGCAGGACCTCCGCCAGCAGCGGGTCCCGAGAGACCGGTGGTTGCTTTTCCAGCCACCGCTGCATGGCCTCCAGGTCCACTCCCCGCCCGCCGACGATCTCCCGCCGTTCCCCGCGCAGCAGGTGGATGACGGCGACATCAAAGGGAATCAGCCGCTCCAGTTGGTCCAGCAACCGACGGGTGACCTCCTGGGGGTCCAGGGTAGAGCCGACAACCCGGGCGATTTCCTGGAGGGTATCGGCGATGAAGCGGCGGCGCTGCTCCATCTGGTAGAGGCGGGCGCTCTCCAGCGCCAGGGCCACCTGCTCGCTGACGGCCTGGACCAGGGCAATATCGTCCTCCGTCCAGGGGCGGGCTTCATCGGTCTCCTCCAGCGTGATGGCGCCGATGACCCGGTCGTGCAGGCGGAGGGGGGCGGCGATGACGGACCGACCGTTATCCGGTTCACTGAGGGCGACGACCTGCCCCTGCCGCAGCGCCTCCTCCACTTCGGGCACGGGCGGTGGCGTTTCCACCGGGGTGATGGCCACTCGGTCGTAGACCAGCGCGGGCGGGATTCCCTCCACCCGCTCCCAGGCCTGCCGGACGCGCTCCCCGTAGGCGGCCTGGAGTTCCTCCAGCGCGCGGCGGCTCTCCTCCAGCAGGCGGGCGTTCTCAATCGCCACCGCAATCTGGTCGGCCAGCGTCTGCAGGACCGCCACGTCCTCCTGGGTAAACGCCTCCGGCTCTTCGGACTGGACGTCCAGCACGCCGATGACCCGCTCCCCCACCCTCAGCGGCAGCGCCATCTCCGAGCGGGTCCGCGGCAGGTCCGGGTTGTCAAAGAAGACGGCATCTGCCCCCACATCCAGCGCGATACGGTGCTCCCCTGTCCCCGCCACGGTGCCGACGATACCCACCTTCCCCACGGCAAGCCGGTGGCCCCGGGCCAGCATGCGCTGCCCGCCCTCGGAGGAGGCGGCCCGCAGGACGGCGTACTCTCCGGCCTCGTCCACCAGGAAGATACCGGCGTGGTAGAAGCCGAAGCGGTCGGAGATGAGGCGGACCGTCTCGTTCAGGAGAACGTCCACATCCCGAATCTCGGCGGCCCGGCGGGCAACATGGGCCGCCGCTTCCAGTTGGGCGGTCCGGCGGGCCAGGTCGGCGGTGCGCTGGGCCAGATCGGCGGTGCGCTGAGCCACCTGCTCTTCCAGCGTCCGGCGGTGCTCCTCCAGTTCGCGCGTGGTTGCTCGCAGGCGCGTCAGCGCTTTTCGTAGACTGTCCATGTTCAAATAAGTGAGAAGCCCCCCGGTGGACACCAACATAATCATCGTAAACACGATTGTGGCGATCTCTCGCCCTGGTCCAACGGTGAGGGGAGGAACGTATACTCCCCAGTAACTCAGAACGGCCAGCAGCAAAGAGTACCCTATCAACAGTCCTGTCATCATCAAAGCGTAACCCGGCGAGATCAGGGTCCCGGCAACTACAATCGTCCACAACTGGAGAGGCCAGGCAGGGGAGCGCAATCCGTCAAAGACAAAAACAGCCAGGGAAAGGCTCACAAAGTTCACCCAAGAATAGAAACGAGCCATAGGATAAACATAACCCCGCCGTGCCTGCGCCAGGCAGAAGGGAGAAAGCGGAAGATACGCTACAGGGAAGGCCACGGCGATCCAAAAATCCCGATCCGCCATCAACCCCAGACGCCAAAGGACGACAAAGGTTAGGGCAATAGATGCTGCCGTCCCGGTACTGATGATCATTAAGGTGCTGAAGAGGCGAGTTGCCCGCGCCTTTTCTTCATCCGGCACGTCTATGGTTATCCATCGGTTCCACCATTCTGCCAGTGCTGCTCGCCAGGTTCTCCGTTTCATTTTGTTTCCCTCTTCTCGTACGACTTTGTCCATCCCAGAAGGAAGTTTTTCACCAAAAAACCGATGATCATACCCGATCTCCACCAGATCAGCCGCTGGATAACGGGGTGGCGGAGGCGATAGAAGAGGGACGCGAAGACCTCCCGCCGCCTGAGCGACCGGCCTACATCGCTCTTCAGTAGATCCGTCCGGTAATTCCGAAATGAAAAATCGCCGGACATAAAAGCATCACAGATCGCTCTCGCCGCTAATTCTCCCTGGCCCAGAGCCGGGCCAATTCCCTCACCAAAAACCCCGTCTACCCCCGCTGCATCCCCTACCAGTAGGACGTGGGGAGCCGAGAAAAGACCCCCTGAGCGGAAGAGAGGAACCGATTCACCGTAGAGGGGATAGTCGTCCAACCGGTAGCCGTGACGTGCCAGTTCGCCAGCCAACAGATGAATCATTCGCCGCCGCCCGTCCTCTCGTCTTACGCCCAGTTGGCAGATGCCCCACGATCGCATCGTCTGCCCCCGGATCAGGATGGGGAAATCCCACACGTAGCCCAGAACCCCCCGGCTTACACAGAAGAAATCAAAGTATCCCACATCCGGACAGTGAAGAGATTGCTGATTGGGAGGAGCCCAGAGCACTAATGCATAGGCAAAAGGAGAGCGATGCTGCCCAATGACAGATCTTCGGATAACACTGTGGGCACCATCGGCACCCACCACCACTTTTGCCTGATATGTTCCCCGCGAGGTAATCAGTTCCACCCCTCCCTCTCCCAGAATTGCCCGCTGTACAGGCGTCTCCTCCAAGATAGCCAAGCCGCGTTCGCGGGCTTTCTGGGCCAGCCAGGCGTCCAGTTCCTCCCGATGGATCACCCGAAAGGCATACGTTTCGCCCAGGCGCAAGGGAATACCCTTGCCCTCAAAAAGAAAATGCGCACTCACCAGGTCTACGTGGGGGACTTCGGTGACATCCAGGCCCAGGCGGCCCAACACCCGTTCCGCATCGGGTGTGACGCCCCCGCCACAAAGTTTTGTTCGGGGATGACGGGCCTTCTCCAGAATGAGCGTCCGTTCTGCCAACTCTGGGGCCATTTGCTGAAGATGGAGCGCAGTAGAAAGTCCAGCAGGGCCAGCACCAACGATGATGACTTCGTAATGCGCCATTGGGACCTCCTGAAAACTGCGAAGAATTCTCAGTGGTATGGCTCCGTTTTCGCAACCACTGGCTTTCACCGCGTTCATCCGATTTCATGGTCACGGAACGCACTCCCCATCCGCACCATCACCCGGTCGGCGCCCAGGGCGGCCCCCAATTCCCGCAGGGCAGTCCGCAGGATGGTCTCCGGGTCCATAGAGGCGCGCACCCGGGCGGTGATTTCGGCGATCATCCGGTCCCGCTCGGCATGGCGGCGGGTCTCCTCCAGGAGGCGGGCGTTTTCCAGCGCCAGCGTTAGACGGTCGGCGATGGCCTCCACCATCTGCACCGTCTCCGGCGGCACCTCCGGGGCCGCGAAGCGGAGGTTCAGGACGCCGATGACCCGGCCGCGCAGTTTCATCGGGACCGCCAGCCGCGTGCCGACCACCCGGCCGTCCCCCTCCTCATGCAGGGGCTGCAGGACGGAACGGCCCTCCGAAAGCGCCCGGCGGGCCTCCTCGGTCGGTTCCTCCGCCGGTTCGGCGACCAGGCGGCGGTAGCGGCGGCCCACCCAGCGGCGGGCCCGCTGCACGGTCCGCCAGGCCTCCCGGGTGTACTCGCCCGTGGCCCGCTCCAGTTCCCGCACCGTCCGCTGCATCTGCTCCAGTGTCCGGGCGTTCTCCACCGCCAGCGCAATCTGGTCGGCCAGCGTCTGCAGGACCGCCACGTCCTCCTGGGTAAACGCCTCCGGCTCTTCGGACTGCACATCCAGCACGCCGATGACCCGCTCCCCCACCCTCAGCGGCAGCGCCATCTCCGAGCGGGTCCGCGGCAGGTCCGGGTTGTCAAAGAAGACGGCGTCCGCCCCCACATCCAGCGCGATGCGGGGTTTCCCCGTCCCCGCCACCGTGCCGACGATGCCCACCTTCCCCACGGCCAGCCGATGGCCCCGGGCCAGCATACGCCGCCCGCCCTCAGAGGAGGCCGCCTGGAGGACCGCGTACTCTCCCCGCTCGTCCAGCAGGAAGATGCCGGCGTGGTAGAAGCCGAAGCGGTCGGAGATGAGGCGGACCGTCTCGTTCAGGAGGGTGTCCAGGTCGCGGATTTCGGCGGCCCGGCGGGCGACAGTGGCCGCCGCCTCCAGTTGGGCGGTCCGGCGGGCCAGTTCGGCGGTGCGCCGGGCCACCTGCTCCTCCAGGCCGGTCTGCAACGCCTGCAACTGGCTCACCATCTGGTTGAAGGCAACCGTCAGGCGACCCGTCTCATCGGTGGAAACGACTTCCCCGCGCAGCCCCAGATTTCCTCGCCCCACTTCCGCCATCACCCCCGTCAATCTCCGAAGCGGCACGGCGACGGAACGGGACAGGAGGAGAGAGAACCCCAAACTCACGAAGAGGCCCAGCAGGCTGACGAAAACGATGTGGTTCTGCATGCTCTGGAGGACCAGAACCGGGTTGGCCCCCGGGGCCAGGGCCTCCTCGCTTTTCCGGTAGGCAATGGTCACCACCATCAGCAGCGTCGTCAGGATTAAAGCGGTGTAGACGACCAGCATGCGGGACTGAATGCCCACTCCGGCCATGTAGCGTTGCTGGACCTCGGGGGAACGGGGCAACAGGCGCTCGCGCACCGGCCACAACGCCCACTCCGTCAAAAAGTAGTGGTAAATGCTGACCCAGGTGATGGTGATCAGATTGCCGAAGAGCAGGTAAGGCAAATAGGTCAGTTGGAGACGGCCCAGGATCACAAACGCGATAGTGCCGGGAACAGTCAGGCAGAGAAAGAGACTGAAGAACGTAAACGCAGCCGCCCGGCGGGCAAAGCGGGTCACTTCCTGCCAGGCCCTGGCCTCGGTTTCGGGCGACACCGGCTGACCCGGCCGCGCGGCCAGCACAGCCCGGATCGCCCGGCTGGACCGGGAAAAGTTCAGAAAACCGAGAGCCGCAACGGGAGGGATCAGGATTCCCAGGATGATCCCCAGGATATTCACCTGCTGTGGAGTGAATGGTATGGTGGTCGTCACGTAGTAGACGCCCAGCGCGGTGGTCGGGATGGCCGCAAGGACCCCGGGGACGTTCGCCAGTGAAATATACCGCGGCCCCAGGCGGGAGAGGAGTCCTCTTAAGAACAGCAGGTCTTTACGGACGTTCTTTTCGCTCATCGCATCCTTCTCGCAAAGCATCAGGCCCAATTGGTGAGATACCGCTCAGTGATGGTCCGGAGGTGCTGGCCCAAGCGATGCCAGAAGAACCGTTGCATCACCGGATGGCGCAGACGGAAAATCAGGCTGGCCGTCAATGCCCGTCTCCGAAGAACTTGCCCCAACGGGCTTTGAAGGACCAGTTCCCGATAGTCACGAAAAGAAAAGTCGCCTTCGGCAAAAGCATCCACGATGGCCCGGGCCGCCAGTTGCCCGTAGCCCAGGGCGGGAGCAATCCCTTCGCCGTACAGAAAGTCTACCCCGAGAGCATCTCCAACCAGCAAGACTCCCGGTGCAGAGAATACATTGCGGACGCCGAAGTGGGGAACCGACTCTCCGTAGAGAGGATAATCCTCCAGCCGATAGCCATGCCGGGCCATCTCCCGGGCCAATAGCGGACGCAACGGCCGGGAATGATGAGGGCCAACTCCGTTATCCGTGATCCCCCAACAGCGCATCGGCTGACCGTGCACCAGGATGGGGAAATCCCAGATATAACCGGGCACCCCCTCCCGAATACAGGTGAAGTCAAAATAGGCGTCTTCGGGCGCGTGGGACGACGATTCCGGTTTCGGGGGGACCCAGAGGACCAGCGCGCGGGAATACGGAACGCGTTGATGAGGAGCGATGGCTCTGCGGACCACACTGTGTGCCCCATCGGCCCCCACCACGACCCGGGCCCGATATTCCCCATCGGCCGTCACCACGGTCACAAACGAATCCCCAGGGATAATGCGCCGGACAGGGGTTTCTTCCTGCAAGGTCACCCCCCGCTCCTGAGCCTTGCGCGCCAGCCAGGCATCCAGGTCTTCCCGCAGGACCACGTGGAGGCTCTCCGCCCCTTCCCCCGTAAGGGCCGTTCCCCGGCCGTCAAATTCAAAATGGGCTCGCAGAATGCGGGTGTAGGGAACTTCGTTGAAATCCAGGCCCAGCCTCTGTAAGATTCTGAGCCCATCCGGCAGGATCCCTCCACCGCATAGTTTGGTCCGGGGGTGGCGGGATTTCTCCAGGACCAGCGTCCGCTCTACCAGTTCTGGCGCCAACCGCTGGAGGTGCAGGGCAGTGGCCGTTCCAGCAGGGCCTGCGCCAACGATGATGACGTCGTAGGTCTCCATTGTCTGCCTCCGTTGCAAAAACTCATCGCAGAGAACGCGGAGAGCGCACTCTGCGTACTCTGCGGTCTCTGCGATAAAGAACCGTTGTAACTGTTCCGCCTCACCCCTCCCCCAGCGGCTTCGCCGCTACCGCCGCAGGCCTCGGCCCGAAGGGCCTTCGGCCCGAGGGCGGCGGGGGTGGGGTGAGGAAGCCTGAACAGTTACGAACCGTTTTTTTACTCCCGGGCGCCCACGTACACGGCGACCTCCGCCACCTCCGGCAGCCGGGCCAGTTCCCGCACCGCCACCTCCAGCAGCGCGTCCATATCCAGCGAGCGGGTCAGACGGGAGGTCATCTCGCTGAGCAGACGCTCGCGGGCGGCCCGGCTCTCGGTCTCCGCGATCAGCCGGGCGTTCTCCAGCGCCAGGGCAATCTGCTCGCCCATCTCCTCCGCCAGCCGCCGCTCCTCGGGCGACCAGGGGGGCTGCTCCTCCGTCCGCTTCAGCAGGACGGTTCCAATGGCTTGGCCCCAGAGGCGGATGGGCACGGCCAGTTGACGACCATCTCCCTCGCCAGTCAGCGGGACGGGCGCCGGGAGGGGCTCCACATCCACACCGGTATAGCGGTAAGCCGCCGGGCGAAGGGCCGCCCATACTTGCCAGGCCTCCCGGACCCGGCCTCCGTACAACCGCTCCAGTTCCTCCAGCGCGCGGCGGCTCTCCTCCAGCAGGCGGGCGTTCTCAATGGCCAGCGCGACCTGGTCCGCCAGCGTCTGCAGGACCGATACGTCCTCCTCCGTGAACGCGGCCGGCTCCACGGACTGGACGTCCAGCACGCCGATGACCCGCTCCCCTACCTTCAGCGGCAGCGCCATCTCCGAACGGGTCAGCGGCAGGTCCGGGTTGTCAAAGAAGACGGCGTCCGCCCCCACGTCCAGCGCGATGCGGGGCTTCCCCGTCCCCGCCACATAGCCGACGATGCCCACCTTCCCCACGGCCAGCCGGTGGCCCCGGGCCAGCATCCGCTGCCCGCCCTCGGAGGAGGCGGCCCGCAGGACGGCGTACTCTCCGGCCTCGTCCACCAGGAAGATGCCAGCGTGGTAGAAGCCAAAGCGGTCGGAGATGAGGCGGACGGTCTCGTTCAGGAGGGTGTCCAGGTCGCGAATTTCGGCGGCCCGGCGGGCGACGGTGGCCGCCGCCTCCAGTTGAGCGGTCCGGCGGGCCAGTTCGGCGGTGCGCTGGGCCACCAGCCGCTCCAGGCCGGTGTAGAGTCCCTGGAGTTCGGCGGCCATGTTGTTGAAGGTACGGGCCAGGAAGCGGAACTCCTCCAGCCCCTGTTCCGGCGCCCGGGTCTCCAGGCGTCCGGCGGCCAACTGCCCGGCGGAATCGGAAAGCAGGCGGACTCCGGTGACCACTCCCCGCAGGACCAGCACAGCCGCGCCCGCCGCAGCCAGAATCACCGTCACTGTCACCACCGGGACCACGATGAGCACCCGTTGGGCGGACAGCCGGGCTTCTGCCTGGGCCTGGGCATGGCGCGCCCGGGCCAGCGCAACCATTTTCTCCACTTCCTGCCCCAGCAGCCGGTGGTTGACACTCAATGTGTTCAGCAGATAGGGGGTCCAGTCCTGATAACCCTCCTCCGTAGCCTGGAGAATCTGGTGGGTCACTTGCGTCACATTGACCAAGGTGGCGGCCGTAGTGTTCATGCTGGCCCGAAGTTCGCTCCCGGGGGGAAGAGATTGAGCCTGATCCTGCAAGACCTGCCGGTACATCTCTATCGCGATCAGGGAAGGGGAGAGGTCACGATGCAATTCTTCCAGATTAACCCCGCGTGTCACATCTTCCCGGGTACGCAGAACCAGTTCCGTCGTCTGGTAAGCAACCGACAATGCTGTCTCCAGATAGGAGGTCGTCTCTCCCATCACGGCCACGGCATCGCGGATGCGGAGCAATTGCACACCCACGATGCCCCCACCAATGATCGCAATGATCGCCAGGAACAGGGCCAGGCCGGCCAGCCGTCCGCCCAGGGTGTTCAGAAACCGTCGGAAAGAGAATCGCTCCATAGATGCCTCCAATCCTCAACCCGCTTCCTGCAGCCGGACCTCATCGGCGTGGGTGTAGACCTCTATCCCCAACTTCTGGGCAATCTGCAGGGCTTTTTCCTCCACCATCGGGGAAATCGCCATCTTCCGGTCCGCCCGGCGGCCTTCCCGGCGCTCGTAAAAACGGACTTTCCGATCAAAGGTGTACATATCGGAACGGCTCATAGAGGACTTGATCTCGCAAACAATGAGGGTGCTATCCCGAATGATGAGGTCCAGTTCCACCTGATCCGGATGCCCGAAGACGTCGCCCGTCTCATCGTAGCCCTGGTAATGGAGGACCTGGACGCCGAAACTCTCCTCCAGGATGGCCTGAATGCCGTTGCGAAAAGCGGATTCGGCGAAGATGCCCCAACGGGCGCCGATGGCCGAGATGCCCGTATCTATCCGCTGGAGGAGATGGCGAAAAGTTTCGCGGAATTCCTGATGTTCCTTCTGATTCTCCTCCCAACGGCGCTGGGATTCTGCCCGCTCCTCCTCAAAGCGGCGGTTCCATTCGGCCCGCTCCTCCTCCCAGCGGCGGTTCCATTCGGCCCGCTGCTCCTCCCAGCGGCGCTGGGATTCCGCCCGCTCCTCCTCCCAGCGGCGGTTCCATTCCGCCAGTTGTTGCTGCCAGCGACGTTCGTACCGGGCCAGGAACCTGCGCCAGCGGCGCTCCGATTCTGCCCGCTCCTCCTCCCAGCGGCGGTTCCACGCCTCCCGCTCTTCCTGAAAGCGGCGGTTCCACGCCTCCCGCTCTTCCTCCCAGAGACGGCGCCACTCGGCCCGCTCCTCCTCAAAGCGGCGATTCCGGTCTTCCCGCTCCTCCTCAAAGCGGCGATTCCAGTCTTCCCGCTCCTGGCGCAACTCCGCAAGCATCTGCTCAAAACGGGCATCCGTCTGGGCCCGGTCGGCAAAATACTCCCGGCCCAGGTCCAGGATCCACCCCCGAATCTCCGGGTCCGTTCGCATCAATTCCGGCAGTCTCTGCCGGATCAGCGTGACGACTTCCTCATCGCGCATATCTTTGCCCTCCTGCAGGGATACAGGATGAATCCTGCGCTACGTTGCAACTACCTACCAGGGAGCCCCCGGCAAGCGCTATCAAAGACGCGGCGAAGGCATGCCCCTGTAGCGCAGGCCGCCAGGCCTGTATTCGCAGGGTAAAGCCTACGCTACATTACCCATGCCCGTCCCCACCGTGCAGTTGGATGACGCCCTCGGCGGCCCGGAAGGCGCGCCCCAGTTCCCGGACGGCGGTACGGAGGATGGTCTCCATGTCGGTGGAAGCACGGACGCGGGCAGAAACTTCCGCGCGAATGCGCTCCCACTCGGCCCGGCGCCGGGTCTCCTCAAAGAGGCGCATCCGCTCCAGCGCCAGCGCGGCCTGGTCCGCCAGCGTCCGGTAGAGGCGGACCTCCCGCTCGCTGAACTCGCAGGGTTCGGAGAGGGACTCCACCAGCAGCCATCCCAGCAGGCGCTGACCGATCATCAGGGGAATAGAAAGCACGGCCCGAACGCCCAGTACATGCCGGAAGACGTATCGGGAGATTTCATCCGCATCCGGGTAAGCATCCACATCGGCAATAATTACCGGCTCGGTGGCCCGCCGGGCGATGAAGGGAATCTGGGCAGTACTCCAGCGACGCCCCAAAGAAGGGGAACGCTCCAGACCCCGGTCCCAGGCCGCCACGACCTCCACCACCGGCTCCTCCGGCGGACTTTCGGGGTCTATCAGCGCCAGCACACAACGACCGATCTGGGGCGGGATCACGTGGTCCACGAAGGCGTGCAGGACCTCGTCCGGAGTGCTGGCGGTGCTGATGGCCCGGCTGGCCTGATACAGGGCCTCCATCTCCGCCAGCGTGTGCCGGGTCTCCTGGAAGAGGCGGGCGCTCTCCAGTGCCAGCGCGGCCTGCTCCGCCACCGCCCGGGCCAGGGCGACCTCTTCATCTGTGGGGGACCGGTCCGAAAAGGCCAGCGCCACCCGACCAACTGTCTCGCCTCCCGCCAGCAGAGGGAGGGTAAGCCCCGGCTCGGTGCCTTCCGGGAGGAGAGCCTGCTCTTTGGGTCTCAGTTCCACTCCATCGTAGATATAACCCCAACCAGGTCGGGCGGAGGCCATCTGCTGCCAGCCCGCCCGGACCGCCTGGCCCGTCAGGGCTTCCACCTCCCGCAGGCGGTCCTGGGTCTCCTGCAGCAGGCGGGCGTTCTCAATGGCCAGCGCAATCTGGTCGGCCATCGTCTGCAGAACCGCCACATCCTCGTCGGTGAACGCGGAGGGCTCCACCGACTGGACGTCCAGCACGCCGATGACCCGCTCCCCGACCTTCAACGGCAACGCCATCTCCGAGCGGGTGTGGGGAAGGTCGGGGTTGCTGAAGAAGACCGCGTCCTCGCCCACATCCAGCGCGATGCGGGGCTTCCCCGTCCCCGCCACGTATCCGACAATGCCCACCTCTCCGACCGCCAGTCGGTGGCCCCGGGCCAGCATCCGCTGCCCGCCCTCGGAGGACGCGGCCCGCAGGACGGCGTACTCCCCGGCCTCGTCCACCAGAAAGACGCCCGCGTGGTAAAAGCCGAAGCGCTGGGAAATCAGGCGGACCGTCTCATCCAGCAGGGCCTGGACGTCGCGGATTTCGGCGGCCCGGCGGGCGACCTCGGACGCGGCCTCCAGTTGGGCCGTCCGGCGGGCCAGGTCGCGGTTGGCCTCCTGCAGCCGGAGCGAGGTCTCCGCCAGTTCGCGGGTCCGTTCCTCCACCCGTTTCTCCAACTCCCGGGTCAACTCCCGCAGGGGGCTAAAGAGTTGTCGGTTCAGTATCGCGTAGGCCAGAAGGCCCACCACGAGCAGGGTGGTCAGGCTGAGGGACGGGAAATTCACCGGAATGACGGAAAAGATCAGGGCGGAAGCCAGCAGCAGCGCGAGGGCCGCCATCAGGGAGTAGTCCCGAATCCGCCGCCGCTCCTGCCACAGGAGAACCAAACTCAGGATGGGGCCCACCGCCTGGGGCAAAGAGAGCACAAAACCAAGCGGGTTTCGGTCCCAGGATACCCCCCCCGAAGGGGTCAGGTGGACATTATAGACCACCTGATGGCGGAAAAGAGGGAAGGCGAAAAGCCCAATTCCCACCAACCCCAGAAGGCTGACCCAGTAGGGCCAGCGGGCCTTCGTCTCCACGTAGACGGCGCTGAAGGCCAGTATCAACGGAGCCATCAGGAGGAAGGCCAGCGAAGAGAGTTCCATCCAGAATTGCTGGAGGGGTCCCGCCTGCCAGACCCGCCAGAGGGAAATCCGGAGCACCACAGAGGTCCCGGCCCACAGGGCAATCGCCAGCATCAGTGCGATAAAGAGCAGGTTCACCCGCCGACGGATGCCGATTCCCAGGACAACCGGGACCAGCCCCAAAGAAATGAGCGCCACAGCGCCGTAGGCAATCAGGTCAACCCAGAAAGTGTTCATCCGTCCACCTCCTGGGAGCGGACCGCGCTCTCCTGCGAGGGTCCGGTCACTTCCACCGCCACCCAGCGGGCCCGCAGGGCCCGCCCCAGTTCCTGGACGGTGGTCTTGAGGACGGTATCCGGGTCCAGGGAGGCCCGCAATCGGGTGGAGATTTCGGCGATCAGCCGCTCCCGGGCGGCCCGGCGCTGGGCCTCCTCCAGCAGGCGGGCGTTTTCTACCGCCAGCGCCAGCCGTTCCGCCACAGTCTCGGCCGCCGCGATCTCCTCCGGACGCCACCGGCCTGCCGCCTGCTCCCGATGGAACCCCAGCACGCCGATCGCCACACCCCGCAGTTTCACCGGCACGGCCAGCAGGTACCGGGAATCCTCCTCGCCCACCGCGACCGAGCCGGAGACACGGGCCTGCTCAAAGAGGCCCTGCCAGACCCCCTCCGGGACCTCCTCCGGCCCCGTCCACAGACGGACGCTCTCCGGGGCCTCCCGGACAAAGCGCTCCCACGCCTGAGTCGTATATCGGCGATAGAGGGCTTCCAGTTCCCGCAGGCTGGCCCGGGTCTCGGAGAAGAGACGGGCATTTTCCAGCGCCACCGCCAGTTGGTCCGCGATTAACTCCAGAACCACAGTCTCTGTTCCGTCCATCCGGATTTCGGTGGGGAAACGAACCACCATCACCCCCAGGGTCCGCTCCTGAAGCCGCAGCGGGAAGGCCACTTCGTACAGGCCCCCCCACCACCCGGACCGGACGGAGCCGCTCTGGAAGGCCTCCCGGGCCAGCGGTGACGCACCGGAGGGCATGGCATCTACAGGCACAATCCGCCGACCTTCCGCCATCGCCCGGGCAACCAATTCGCCCTCCGGACCCGCGGTGTAGAAAATCGCCTCCTCCAGGTCCATCCGTCGGGCCAGTTCTTCGGCCACGCGGGAGAGCAGGACGTCCGGCTCTTCCAGCGTGGCAGCCCCCCGGGCGGCGTGTGTCGCGGCCTCCAGCCAGCGGGCCCGCCGTTCCAGTTCCCGGGTCTGGCCTTCCAGCAACTGATAGGTAGCCGTCAGTTCCTGTGCCGACTCTTGGGCCGACCGCAGCGCCTGAACGAGCGAACGGTTGGAAAGCTCCACGACAGCCAGCAGGCCCGCCAGCAACATCAGGAAGACAACCGAGGCGCTGATCCAGTCGCCGAGGGCCATCGGGTTTTCCTTCACCACAACCCATTGGGAGAGCCATCCCATTTGGGCAAACAGCACAAAAGCCAGATGGATAAGCAAACTGAAGACGCCCGCCGCCAGACCCAGGCGCAGGTCGGAGAGGATTATGGCCAGCAAGGGGAGAATCATCAGATAGAGGCGACCGTCCCCGACCAGCCCACCTCGCATAAAGGCGATCACTGCCACCGCGTAGCCCACCGTCAGGAATCCAATGAGCCGGATCCGATGGGGAACTCGGCGAAGAAACGTCAGGAGGAGCAGAAGGACGTACAGGGCGCCGAACAGCGGTGCCGCCGCGCCCCGCTCCGGATAGCGAATTGCCTCCATGGTGGTGAAAATGATCACCGGCGTCGCGGTAACTGCCAGCACGCCCAGGAGAACCCGCAGTGCGCGGACCTGCCAGGCCTGAAATTCGGTTATCTCGCTTTGCCGTTGGGTATCGGGCATCCGATGTGCCTCCGTTATCGCGTATCGCGTATCGCGTATCGCCTATCGCTTATCGCATATCGCCTATCGCTTATCGCTTATCGCCTATCGCTTATCGCTTATCGCATATCGCCTATCGCTTATCGCTTATCGCCTATCGCCTATCGCTTATCGCGTATCGCGTATCGCCTATCGCTTATCGCATATCGCATATCGCGTATCGCGTATCGCCTCTCACGTTTCACGCTTCACGTTTCACGTTTCACGTTTCACGCATCACGAATTTCGCGCCTTTCGCGTCTTTCGCGCTACCGGGTTCCCAGTTCCGCATAGCCGCCACGGGCGTCCAGCACCTGCCCCAGTTGCTGCAGCGTCGTCTGCAGGGCTGTCCGCAGGTCAAAGGTGGCCGTAATCTGGTCGGCGATACTCCGCAGTGCCTCCTCCTGCTCCGCCCGCTGCCGCATACTTTCCAGCAGGCGGGCCCGCTCCAGGGCGACGGCGGCCTGGTCGCCGATCACCTCATAAAGTCGCAGCGACGCCGGAGAGAAGGGACCCGGTGTGGACCGCAGGATGACGACCTGACCAACGGACCGATCCCCCACCCGGAGCGGGACGTGGACCAGAGCGCCGACACCGGTGGCACGGAAGAGTTCCCGAGCCTTCTCCGACATCTGGGAATCTCGCTGAGCATCCTCAGTGACCCATATCCGGCCCAGCATCGGAGCGGGCAGGGGTGCCTCTGTCACCGCGATTCGCATTCCAGGCTGGAACATGGGCTCCCGATCTCGCCGCCAGACCCCCCGGTAAGAGAGCATCTCCGGCACCCCGTCGGAAGACTCAAACTCCACCACCACACACCCGTCCGCCTCGGTTTCGGAGACGGCGTCAATGATGACATCCGCAACATCATTCACGGTGGCCGCGGTGCTCAGCCGACGGCTGAAGCGGTAGATGGGACTGGTCGCCTCCAGCAGCGCGGCAGTTTCGGAGAGCCGTCGGGCATTCTCTATCGCGATGGCCAACTGGTCAGCCATGCTCTGGAGGGTACGGATGTCGTCCTCATCAAAAGCGGCCTCCTCGGTGGACTGGACGTCCAGCACCCCCAGGAGGCGACCGCCGACCATCAGCGGGAGGGTCATCTCCGAACGGGTGTAGGGGAGGAGAGGGTTGGCGAAGTGGACCGCGTCCTTGCCCACGTCCAGCGCGATGCGGGGACGGCGATGGAGGGCCGTCCAGCCGACCATGCTGGTTTCTCCCACCTGCAGGCGGTGGCCCTGGGCCTTCATCTGGGCGCCCGCCTCGCCGGTGGCCTCCCGCAATACCGCCCACTCCCCCGTCTCGTCCATCAGGAAAATGCCCGCGTGGTAGAAGCCGAAGCGGTCCCGAATCAGATTGACGGCCCGCCGCAGCAATTCGTCCACGTTGAATATGGAGATGATGGACCGGCTCACCTCGGCGCTGGCCTCCAACTGAATGGCCCGCCGCTGGAGAGCATAGTTGGCTTCCTGGAGGGCGCGAGTCCGCTCCTGCACCCGCTCTTCCAACTCGTTGTAGAGGGTTTGCAGATGGTCAGCCATCTCGTTGAAAGCCTGGGCGAGGCGACCGAACTCATCGGCCCGGTCTATTGCGACTCGCGTCTCCAGGCGGCCGGCCGCCAGGCGGGCAGACGCTTCTGCCAGCCGTTCCAGCGGTTCGGCCATACTGCGCAAAAGCGCGATGTTGACTCCCAGAATCACCAGCAGCAGAACCGCGCCCCAGGCAATCGCGACATTTCGCAACATCTGACGCGCGGCCTCCGCTTCAGCGCGGGCCGCCGCCAGCCGTTCCGCGGTCAATTGCTCCACCCGATTAACCGCCTCAGAGATTTTCTGCGAGTGGTATGGTACCAGATACAACTGGGAAGTGCGAACGCTCCCCCAACGATACTGCCGGGCTGCGTTGATCAGATACGTTGTCCAACTATCGGCACCGATCACTGCCGCCCGCAGGCGAATCAACTCGGTCCAGAGAGGGTCCTCCATCGGTAAATCCGCTGCGCTCTCCAGCAGACGGTTCTGAGCCTCTGCCAAGCGCTGCCGAGCGGCGGTCACTCCTTCGGTGAAAACCTGAGGGTCCTGGGAGAGGGTGCCCTGCCCGATGGCGGTAAAGAGTTCCGCTGCCGCCTTTCCCGCCGCCAGTGCCGCGTTGACCCGTGCCGTCTCCTCCCCCACTCTCGCTGCCGCCCGATTCGTCCGGACCATCGCGCTGCCAATCAAAAAAGCAGTCCAGATGATAGCAACCAGAATGATCAACACATTCCCCAAAAGTTGCGCGCGAATATTGCGGACGTGGGCCCCCATCAGCGGGATTTCGGGCTCAACCTGCCTGACCATTTCTCTCCCGGAAAGCACACCCCCTGCGGGCTGGCGCGGGGCCGGGGCGGGAGCCGACGGCTTTTCCTCCCCAGGGGCGGGAGGAACCCCCTCGGGAGCGGGCGGGGTGAAATCCGAAAACAGTTCTTCCAGCGATCGTTTGAAGGACTCCATATCCCTGTTCCTCGCGATTTCTCATACAAAGACGGGATACTCCACGGGCCGCGCCTCCTCCCGTCCCACGATAACGGTGGGCGAAGGGGAAAAGCACTCCATAATCTCCTGAGCGACGGCCCGATACTGCTCGGCGGCCCGCGTGCGCGGGGCGTACTGGGTCACCGGCAGGCCGTAGGCCGGGCTCTCCCGCAGCCGGGTATCCACCTGGATCATCGTCCGAAAAGTGGCCTGCGGGAAAAAGCGGCGGACTTGCTCCAGAATCAGCCGGTGAATACGGCTCCGTACATCGTACATGGTCACCAGGAGACGGTAGCGGAGGGCGGGGTTGGTCTTTTGCCGGACCACGGTCACCAGTTCCAGCATCGGGCGGAGGGAACGCCAGGCATAGTACTCACACTGCATCGGGATGATGAGCATATCGGCGGCGGTGAGCGCGTTGAGGGTCAGGGTGCCGAAGGAAGGCGGGCAGTCCATCAGGACAAAGTCGTAGGCAACGGGCATGCGCTCCAGGGCATACCGCAGCCGGTACTCGTAACCGGGCCGGCCATAGAGGGCTTTGTCCAGGACCACCAGTTCGCCGCTGGCCGGCACCAGGTCCAGACCTGCCACTGCTGTCTCCCGACTGACCGCCACGACGGATTGCTGCTCCAGCAGCGCATCGGCGACGGTGTGACGGAGTTCCTCGGGGCGAAGCCCCAGAGAGAGGGTCAGATGCGCCTGAGGGTCCAGGTCTATCAGCAAGACCTGGAGCCCCTGCTCCGCCAGAGCGCCGCCCAGGGAGAGGCAGGTCGTGGTCTTGGCCACGCCGCCTTTATGGTTTGCCACAGCCACCACCGCGGTCATCGCGCTCCCTACCGATTTTTCTCCCCATCCCCCGAGAGATCCGGCGAGACATCGTAGACAGAGGTGTATAGTTCTATGTTCAGGCGGCCCGCGACCTCTTTCGCCTGAGGGTGGATCATCGGTGAGATGACGATTCGCCGGGCAACCTGGACCTCCCGCAGTCGCTCGTAGAGTTCCGCTTTGCGGACGAAGGTGTACATATCGGGCTTGCTCATAGAAGAGCGAATCTCTACCAGCCAATGGGCGCCATCATGAATGGCAATATCAATCTCCACCTGATCGGGCCGCCCAAAGACATACCCTTCGGTATCCATAATCAGAACGTGCTCCACCTGCCAGCCGAACTCGTCCCGAAGGATACCCGCCATTCCGGAGCGGAAGGATTCCTCGGCCATCAGTCCCCAGCGAGCGCCGATGGCCCCCAGGGTGGCCTCCAATCGCGCAAATCCGCGGTCCACCCGCTTCTCCAGGGATTCGTGTCGTTCCGTCAGGCGCAGAATCTGCCAGTTGAAGTCCCGACGCAGGTCCTCCATGCGCTGGTTGAAGTCCCGACGCAGGTCTTCCATGCGCTGGTTGAAGTCCTGACGCAGGTCTTCCATGCGTTGCTCAAAGGCATCCATCCGCTGCTCCAGCGCCTCTATCCGCTGGGCCTGCAGGGCCATCTGGCGGTTGAAGTCCTGGCGCAGCGCGGCCAGTTGCTCCAGTATCTGCGCCGTAGACTGTTCCACTTCCGAGCGCCGGGGGAAGGTCTCCGCCATCCATCCGGTCAACCAGTACCGGAAATCTGTGTCCTCCTCTATCGCCCGCGGGAGTTCCTCTACGAGAATCCGACGAATCGTTTCCCGATCTATGGTGGCGACGGTCATAGTTTACCTCTCTGCCGGCTTCAGGGGTAGCGTAAAGGTAAATGTGGACCCTTTTCCGACCTCACTCTCCACCCAGATACGCCCGCCGTGCATCTCCACGAACTCTTTGCTCAACGCCAGACCCAGGCCGGCCCCATCGGGGCGACGGCCGTTTTCCGTGACACCCTGTTCAAACCGTTCAAAGATTCGCTCCAGATACTCGGGCGCGATGCCTATCCCGGTATCGCTGACGCTGATGCGGACCTCCCCATCCACCGGCCATGCCCGGACGGTGATGGTGCCCTGGTCGGTAAACTTGGCCGCATTGGCCAGAATCCGCAGGAGCACCTGCCGGATGCGCGCGGGGTCGGCCCGCACCCTGGGCAGGTCCGGTGCGATCATTTCCCGCATCACCACCGGCTTCCCCCGCAACAGCGCGCTGGCCGTCGCCATCACGCTGCGGATGAGATCGCTCAGGTCTACCTCCCGGAACTCCAGTTCCATCAGCCCGGCCTCAATCTGGGAGATGTCCAGAAGGTCATTGATAAGGCCCAGGAGGTGCTCCCCGTTGTGATAAATAATTTCCAGGTCATGCCGCTGCTGGTCGGTCAGCGGGCCGTCTATTTCTTTCAACATCAGGCGGGCGAAACCGATGATGTTGGTCAACGGTGTGCGCAGTTCATGGGACATGTTCGCCAGGAATCGCCGCTTGGAGCGGTCCAGTTCCCGCAGCCGCTCGGCGGCCTCCCGCTCCAGCGCGTAGGCCCGGGCGTTCTCCAGCGCGATGGCGACCTGATTGGCGACGTTCTGGAGGACGGAGACATCATCCTGGTCAAAGGACTCGGGCTGGGTGCTCTGGACATCCATCACCCCCAGCACCCGGTCGCCCAGGCGGAGGGGAAGTGCCGCCTCGGCCCGGGCGTAGGAGAGGGGCGGCCCCACTTTGATGGAGACCGGTCGGCTCTCCAGAACCGCCCGACCGTCCCGGAACGCCTGCCCGACCGCACCGATGGACTCCCCGGTCACGCGCGCGCCATGAAACGGGTCGGCCTCTCCTGCGGAAGCCCGAAGAACCAACCCGTCGCCCGATTCGTCTGTGGTGTAAACGGCGACGTAGGAGTAATAAAAGCAATCCCGCACCACGCGCACCACGTGGTCCAGCAACGCGTCCGGGTCCAGGATGGAGGTGACGGCCTGCCCGACCTCCAGGCTGGCCTGCAACTGGATGGCGCGACGCTGAATCTGGTAGTTGGCCTGCTGGAGAAGGCGGGTCCGCTCCGCAACTTTGGCCTCCAGGTCGTTGTACAGGGCCTCCAGTTCCGTCGCCATCTGATTGAAGACCTGGGCCAGGATGCCAATTTCATCCCGGGAGGCAATGTCCACCCGCTGGGAGAGGTCTCCGGCGGCAATCCGCAGGGCGGATTCCGTCAGCCGGACGACCGGTCGGGTAATCTGGCGGGTCACCACGGCCGCGATGGCCGCCGTGGCGATCGCCACCGCCAGCGTCGCCGCAATGACGGCGGTAGTCACGGCCTCGTTGCCCGCGAAAGCCTCCTCCTGCGTCTGCTCCACGACCAGGGCCAGGCCCAGCGCGGGCAGCCACCGGTAGACGCCGATGACGGGCGTGCCCGCATAGTTCTCATACAGGCCCTGACCGTTCTGCTGGGAGAGGGCCGCCTCAATCGCGGGACTGGCAACCCGGCGGTTCTGCGGACAGGCGAACCCCCACCGGTCCACCACATAGGCTTCTCCGGTATCGCCCAGGCCGGCGCGTTCCTCCAGGATATGGATGAAACCCTCCCCGTTCAGCCGGGCCGCGATGTACGGCCATCGGGCTGAATCCAGGGGCCGTACCAGGACGATGCCTCCCTGCCTGGCAGGATTCAGAGATGTTTGAAGGGCGAAGGAGTCGGGGGTGAGAGGCAGAAGCACAGTATCGTTCTCCCAGGAGGCATCCCCGGCCCACTCCACCCGCCCCTGAGGGCCAACCAGGGCCAGGTCCTCAAAGCCCTTCTGGGACGCAAGAGTGGTCAGGAGGGAACGGATTTCTTCGGGGCTTGTTCCGGCCGCACGGAGGACGGCTTCCCGCAGTTCCGGGTCATCCAGGGCCGCAGATTGCTCTTCCAGCCAGCGGGTCATCTGTGCCTCTTTCAGGGCGGCAATGGTGACCAGTTTCCCCGTCACCTCTCCCTGGATATTCTGGCGGTGACGGGTAGAGGCATACCAACTGACCACACTGAGGGGCACAATCGCCAGGACCAGAAAGGCAGTCAGGATGGTCCGCCCCAACCCACCGCGCATCCCCACACCCGGTACTTCCAGCCCAGCGGCCCCCTGAAAGGCCTCCATCGCTCAGCCCCTATCATCCAAAAACTTAACTACCTACCAGATCGGTTTGCAGATAACGTAGCGCAGGCTGTCAGCCTGCATGCAGGCCTGGCGGCCTGCGCTACAGGGGCGTGCCTTTGCCAGCGTCTTTTAGGGATGGTTCAGCATTGGTTGACACTTTCTGATCTCCAAATCTTCCTGGCCCCTCACCCCCCTTTGTCCCCTCTCTCCCCTTGGCCTGCGGCCAGGGAAGAGGGGGGATTGAAGAGGGGT
>Ga0272447_1000490_pt1 | contig 29863 bp, 26 predicted proteins | sample YNPCB0133_FD_194589 | JGI IMG/M metagenome (GOLD analysis project Ga0272447, IMG submission 194589) | Hot spring microbial mat communities from Yellowstone National Park, WY, United States - YNP-CB-013-3 | ecosystem: Environmental > Aquatic > Thermal springs > Hot (42-90C) > Sediment | place... | reverse complement strand
ACTGGCAGTTGGGCTATCGCTCTTTGCGCCAGGAGTACGACTACTGGGTAACGGAGATCGAGGGGCGGATCCCTGAACGACTGCAGGGAACCCTCTTTCGCAACGGGCCTGGCAAGCTGGAAGCGGGATCCCAGCGCTATGGCCATCCCTTTGACGGCGACGGCATGGTCTGCGCCATCACCTTTGTGGGAGGGCGGGTGCATTTCCGCAACCGGTTTGTGCGTACGCCAGAGTTTGAAGCAGAGGAGAAGGCGGGTCGAGTCCTCTACCGCGGCGTGTTCGGCACCCAGAAGCCAGGAGGCTGGTGGGCCAATTTTCTCGATTTGCGCTTTAAAAATCCGGCCAATACTAACGTCATCTACCACGGCGGCAAGCTCCTAGCCCTTTGGGAAGCCAGCGCTCCCTACCGCCTAAACCCAGCCACCTTGGCCACCGAGGGGGTCGAGACCTTTGGCGGTGCCCTTGCCCCCAATCAGCCGTTTACAGCCCATCCCCGCCGCCATCCAGAAACCGGAGATCTCCTGGCCTTTGGGGTGCGGACGGGTCCCCCCTCTACGCTCCTGTTTTACCGCATTGATGCCCAAGGGCGGCTGGTGGAAAAGTGGGACTACCGCCTGCCGGATTTTGCCTTTTTGCACGACTTTGTCTGGACGCCCCGCCACTGGATCTTTTTCCAAAATCCTGTGGCCTTCAACCCCTGGCCCTACATGCTGGGCCTGCAGCCAGCCGGAACTTGCCTGACCCTCAAAAAAGGGGAGCCCACCCGTATCTGGCTATTTCCTTCCAAGGGGAAGCCGCTGCAGCTGGAAACGGAGCCGGGGTTTGTCTTTCACTTTGTCAACGGCTACGAGGTAGGGGAAAAGGTCCTAGTCGATGCCATCCTCTACGAGACCTACCCCGCCCTGGAGCCCGGAGCCGACTACCTGCAGATTGACTTTGCCCAGGTGCCAGCGGGCAAGCTGTGGCGGTTTGAGCTGGATCCCAAAGCAGGCAAAGTCAAGCGGGAGCTGCTTCTGGATCGTTCGGTGGAGTTCCCGGCTATCCACCCGGCTTGCGTTGGCCGACCCCACCGCTACCTCTACGTTGGCGCTACCCATGCTCCCGGCCCCAACGCACCCCTGCAGGCCATCCTCAAGCTGGACACCGCAACAGGCCGCAGCGAGCAGTACAGCTTTGCCCCCCGCGGCTTCGTGGGAGAGCCAGTGTTCATCCCCGATCCCGAAGACGCTGCGGAGGAATCCGGATGGGTGGTAACAGTGGTCTTTGATGCAGCCAGTCAGCGCTCGCAGGTGGCGATCCTAGAAGCTGCTAACCTAGCAGCCGGCCCAGTGGCGCGGATCCCCTTGCGGCATCACCTTCCCTATGGCCTTCACGGCAGTTTCACTCCTCGCCTCTGGGCTGAGCCGGATTAGAGCCCTGTCCGCGCCAGTAGGCGAGAGGCTATGTGTTAGACTGGGAGTCGGAATTCTCCGCGGGGGAGTGTCAGAATGGCCTCTGGTCTGGAACCTTCCCTCCAGCGTCTAAGCCCAGTCCCAGAGCCAAAGAGCTCCTCTGGACTAGAAGCAGCGGTGGGCGTTGGTACTCTGCCGGTCTTAGAGGGGGGAGTAGCCTCTACCTTCTTCAACTTAGGTGATGCCGCCACGTCGGGAGAAAAAGCAACGGTGGCAAGACAGCGACCCTGCCTAGAGCCCATCCCTCCCCCAGGGGAAGTGATGCAGTATCGGGCCATTGGCCTCATTGAGGGTCGGTATATTCCTTCGCCAGATCGCTTTACGCGGGGGGTTTTGCGCACCTCAGATGGTCTGGATATCCATGCTGTCCTCCTGGGCCGGGTGATGAGCCTAGTGCGCAAGCACCTAAGGCCGGAGCGCAACTACCTGTGGGTGGTCTATCCCCGCACCCGCGACAAAGGCCAAAATCTCCACGTCCAGCTGATGGGAGTCTGGGCCCCAGAGGAGATGGGGCAAACCCTGCCCGAGGTCTCCTGCCCAAGGGTGGTGCCGGACTGGTTTTCCATTCGCGGCGAGGTCGTTTTTCAATCCCAGGAGAGAGGGTTCATCATCGTCAAAATTCGCCGCTCCCACTCTCAGTTGCCCTCCCCTGCTCCTCCTTTGCCAGCCGCTAGCTCCAGCGACCAGCAAGTAGCTAGGTCGGGGAGCCAGCAGCAAGCAGGATCGGCTTTGCCGGCAGCGCCCCAGGCTTTTAAGTTGCGCCTCCTTGGATCCCTGCCAGGCAAAGGAGTAGGTATCTTCTGGGATCTGCAGGCGCGCCGCCGCGGCTCCCAGCTCTACATAGAGTCGGCAACTCCTATTGGCCCTGTGCCCAGAGAGCGGCCACAGCCTCAGGCAAAACGTTCAACTTCCCCTTCCAAACCCAAGAAGAAACCTCCCAGCGCCCCAAGGCGCGCGCAACAACCGCTCCCCAGTCAGCCTGGCCTGCCGCTGGATCCCGCCAAGGCAGCCAAACCTCCCAAGCCCACTAAGAAGAAACGTCCATAGTTTCTACCTTCGCCATGACAGAGTCAAACCCTCCTCCCAGAAAAGATGAATTCATCTCCCCCCGCTACCCCTACTGGGGCGAGGTCAAGCCGCAGAACTTGGTTTTTGATGCCAATTTACAAGAATTCAGCCATAAGGTGTCCCTAATTTGTAGCTTAGAGACAGGGGGCAAGATTACCCCAGAAGAAGCCTACCGCCAAATTAAAGAGCTGTGGAAACAACTCAAACAAGCCAAAAAAGCTATCCTGGACGAGCCTAAGTGGAACGAGCCTCCTCCCAAGTTGCCAGAAGAAGAGTGAGTTAGGGCTTTCCTCTAGCCCTCCTTCGGGACAGTGCTGCGGAGCAGCTTTGTGGCACCCTGGGCAACCTCGCCAACGAAACAAGCTAGCAACTTAGCACGTCCGTTTCTTCTAGTAGGTTTAAAATCGGGTCTCAAACTCGATGGAAAGGGTGTTGTTGCCCTGGAAGTCGGTGCTGGCGCGGGTGAGGGTTTGGTCGCTGAGGCGGTAGCGGGCGCTGTAGCGGGTGGGCTGCAAGGGATCCGTCAGGTTGCGTTGCACGGAGACGGAAGTGGTCGGCCCCAGATCGCGGGCTACTTCCAGGACCAGGCCCACCGAGGAGCGTCTGGGAGCACGGGTGTCAACGGGGGGAACGGGGCTGAGGCGAACCTCATCCAGGCCAAGGGTGTCCCCCAGCGTTTCCACCACATCGTTGAGTAGGGCTGTTCCCGCCAGCCCGGCCACCCCTGCTTCTGGATTGAGTCGGGCCAAAGCTGTTCCTCCTAGCAGGGCGACGATCTCTTCTGGGGATCTGCTGGGACTGCTAGAAAGCGTCAAAACCCCGTTGCGGGGATCCGCAGCCGCAAGCTGGCTGGCCCGCCCGTTGACGGTGGCCAAGATCTCGATGCTCTGCTGGGATCCCGGCAGGTTGCGGTTGGTGTCGAAGGGAGACAGCTCCTGGGGAAAGCGGTAGACCTCGAAGGCTTGGGTCACCAGACGCAGGTTGAGGAAAGGATCGAAGGGGTTGTCCAGGTCAAAGGTGGCGGTGTTGGGGCGGGAGCGATCCAGGCGAAAGTTGGCAATGGGCAGGCTGACGCGGCCTCGCTCCAGGGCGATAGTGCCCGCCGGGCGGAGATCTGAGGGGGTGCCGAACAGGCGCAAGCTGCCGGTGGCGTTGAATTCGAACAGGTTGGGGCGCTGCACGCGGATCCCGGGCCCTAAGACCAGCTCCAGCCCGTTCAGCCGCGGCTGCCAGAAGGGATCTGCCTGAGTCGAGTCGGCGGGAGCTGCCGCTTGGCGGGGGCTGACCTCGACAATCCCATTGGAGGCCTCTAGACGACCCTCGAGCAAAGGACGCAGGAGCAAGCCTTCCACCAATACGCTGCCTTCCAAGCGGCCGGTGTAGAGATTGGGCAGGTTGAGCTGGATCCCTTGCAGTTGCAGCGTTAAGGGTGGCGAGGTTTCGTCCATCTGCAGGGCGCCGCGAGAGTTGACAGGCAAAACCCCTCGAGCCACCAGGGATCCGCCCCCCACCTGTCCCTGTAGCTCCCGCACCTCCAATTGGTTGAGGTTAAAGACAATTTGGCCGGTCAGGTTGGTGATAGGCTCCGGCAGGGCAGCCAGCTTGAGGATCCCGGAGCTGAGGTTGAGGTTTCCCTGCAGGCTAGGCTCTTGCAAGGTGCCGCGGATGGCCAGCTCCAGTTGGCTTTGGCCACCTTCCCAGCGCACCTGGTCGGTGAAGAGGTTGATTAGGCGCAGGCCGTCCTTCTTGGCTTGCAGGGTAAGGTCAATCTGATCCGAGACAGCCCGCACCTGGGCAAAGGGCAGGGTGTAGGGAACCAGGCCGGAAAGGCGGATTGGCTCGTCGCTGTTGGCTAGGAGAGCACCTTCCAGACGCAGTTGACCCTGGTTGTAGTCCAATTGCCCCTCTACCTCCCGCAGCGGCACCTGGTTGATCCGGGCGTTCACCACCGTCAGGGAGCCGCGGGCCCGGGGATCCCGCAGGTTGCCCGCTAGTTCCACATCCAAGTTGAGATCCCCTTGGAGTTCCAGCCCCTCGGGCAAGAAGCGATCCAGCAAAGCCAGAGGAAACCCCTGAATTTGCAGGGATCCCGACTGCTCCTCCAGGCCCAACTTGCCGGTGAAAAGGGCTTGGCGTTCCCCACTGCGCAACAGCAGCGGCTGTAGCACCACCGCCCCCTCGACCAGGCTGCCGACAGCGGTGAGGCTTTCGACCCTAAACTCCTCTGCTTGCCAATTCCAGCCCTCCAGGTGAAAACTGACGCTGGGCCGGTTGAGACTGCCAACCAAGCTGAGGCTGGCCTGGAATTCTCCTTGCAAGCTGGTGGGTGGCGGGATGCGGGGATCCATGCGGCTGGCCAAGGCCTCCAGGTGGGCGGCCAGGACCTGGGCGTAGTGCTCCAATTGCTGCAGCAGGGGAGAACCGGGCAGGCCAACCGGCTCTGTCTCTAGCACGGCAGCAGGGCCTAGCGGGGGCAATTGCAGGCCGCGGGTGGCGAGGTCTTGCCACTGCCGCCACTTAAAGGCGGAGACAATGTCTTCCAGGCGACCCTGGGGGGTGCGGATCTGCAGGTCAATTTGCGGAACGGGAAGCGCCGAGGCGGGCTTCAAAGCAGCCTGGAAGGAGGCCGCCGGCAGCTCCAGGGTGCCGCTGGCGGTGTAGGTGCTCTCGAACAGCTCCAGTTGGGCTTGGGCAATGGTCAGGCAAGAGGGGCTGGAGCCGTCTCCAGGACGGTAAGCGAAATCCACGGAGAGGCCCTGGGCTTCGATCCCCCCTAGCCGCAGATCTGCCACCGCTGCCCGTCCTCGGGTAGCGCCGCTTGCCAGGTCAACGGTCACCTCCCCATCGAGGCTCCCCTGCAGACTGGCCCACGGCCCAGCAGCCACTCCCCCCAGTAGAGCCAGCGGCAAGCGGTTCGCCGCCACCTGAAGCTTACCTTGGTGGCGTTGGCCGCGCAGTTCCCCCTCGCCCAGCTGCAGCTCGAACTGCAAGGGCCGAAACTGGGGATCCAACTGCAGCGCCAGCCGCTCCCGCGTCCCCTTCAGCTCCACTGTCATCCCCTGGCTAGACCCCTGAAAGGGCCCGGCCAAGTCGGCAAAGGCCACCTCTCCCACCCGCAAGCCGCGCACCTTGGCCTCGCCGGCCACCTGCAGGTTGTCCAGAGATCCGCGGAGCCGCCCCGATCCCTGCAGCACTCCTGCCACCCTCGGCGGCAAGCCGGGCACTTTGGCTAGAGGGATCCCGTCAGCGGCAAAGTTGAGATCTAGAGACCCCACCTGCAAGGTCTGCGGATCCGCGAGGATGCGCCCCTCTACTCTGCCCAAGCGGGTGGTGTCGGCCAAGACTTCTGCTGCTTGGATTGCCAAGCCCCCGCCATCCCAGGCCACCTGGCCTCTAATGGAATCAACTAGCCCATTTTCCTCCCCAAGCCGCGACAGGGTCAGGGATCCCTGGGCCCGCAGCGCCGCCAGGAGACCCACCTCCGCCGCCTTCCCTGTGTCCACCTGCGCCCTCAGCTCCCCAGAGACAGATCCCGGCCACTGCGGGTTGAAAAACGCCAGCGGCACAGCCTGAGGAACCACCTGCGCCTGGAGCTGTCCTGCCTCCCACCGCCCCGCCGCCTGGATCCGGCCCTCCCCTACGGCCAACACTGTCTGGGGCACCTCCACCACCCAGCTGTCCCTGCCAGGCAGGATCTGCAGCTGTCCTCTTCCAGCGAGCTCCTCCCCCTGGATTTCCCAAGTGGCCTCCACCTGGGGCTGGGATCCTGCCAGCACCACCTGGGCCTGAGCAGTTACCCGCCCCGCCCAAGGCAGCTTGCCCCTCTGTGGCAGGTTGACGCCGTAGAGGGACAGCACCTGCCCCGCGTCGGCCGCGGTAACCTGCAGATCAAACTGGCCTGCCAAGCCGCCAGCCCACTGCAGTTGGCCGGCTCCCTCGAGGCGTCCGCCTGCAGCTTGCAAGTCAATGGCCTCAAAGGCCAAGGTCTGGTCGGCTAAGCGGAAGCCAAAAGCATATTGCGGCACCGGCAGGCGATCCACCCGACCTGGCGAGATCCCTTGCAACTGCCCTTGGATCTGCGGCCCCTCCAGAGGGCCCGTGACCGCCAGGGATCCCGCCACCACCCCTTTTGCCGCCACTGGCAGCTTGAAGTTGAAAGTCTCCTGGATTTGCTGCAGGCTGGCCGGGGCGATGGCGGCTTGCAGATCCAACCCCTTGTCGCTGAAGGCGATGGAGCCGTTGAGATCTTCAAAAGCAAGCTGGCCAAAGCGGCCGCTTATCCCCTCCAGTTCCAGCTCCTCCAGGGTAAAGCGAACAGAGCCCCTCACCTCCTCAAAAGGATGAGGCAACCTCTCCAGCCTCAGCCGCGCCTGCTGAACCTGGGCTTGCCCCGTCAACTCCAAAGGGCGTTTGTGCAAGCGGGACGGCGTCCCTTCTCCTCCCCAAAGGACTTGCAGAGCTAGACTGGCTTCCCCCTCCACCTCCGTCCAGGGCGCTGCCGGCAAGATGCTGGGCAGCAGATCCAAAGGCAGGCGAGCAGCAGCAACCGTCACCGAACCAGAAACCTGGGCAAAGTCCGCCACCCCCCGCAGCTGCAGGGGGTACCTCCCTCTACCTGCCAGCGGGCGCAGGACCGCCGAAAGCTGGAAACTGGCTCGTCCTCCGGCTTTCTCCCCCGGCAGGGCACTCAGCCTCACCTGCACCTGGCCCCGCAGCCCCTCGAACTGCCGTCGCTCCCCTACTAAGGGGATGGCCGTCAGGGATCCCCCCCGCAAACGGATGTTCAACCCCTGCAAGGGCAGGGATCCCTCCCCTTGAGGCAGTTGAAACTGCACGTCTGCCCAGCCGCGATCCAGCGTTTCCATGAGCAGCAACTGGGGCTGGTTCAGGGTAACATTGAGCACCCACTCGCCGGTTTGTAGCCACGTCCAGAAGTCGGGGCTGAGGTCAATAGAGCCAATGCTGGCCAAGTGTTCAATGAAGCTTTCTCCCAGCCGCACTCCCCAGGGAGCCACAAGCCTCACCTCTCCCAATTCCACCCGCCGGCGCATCGCCTGCGAGAGGGCAGCTTCCACCTGGGGCAGCACTTGGTTCTGAAAGTAGATGCCAGTTCCCCAGGCAGCGCCAAAGGCGGCAGCCGTCAAGCCCAAACCCAGGCCTGCCCCTATCCTCGCCCAGGTCTTGGAGGAGAGGGGAAAGGGTCGCTGCGGCACTTCACCCTCTTTGTCGCTCTTCGCCCAACACCTACCCTCAGGATCCAAAGCACCCCCCTTGAGAAGCCCTCCTTGGGGATAGCCAAAGCTGCCCCCATCCTACCCAAGGACTCCTAGCTTGCCATGAGGGGCCAGAGAGAAGAAATCCCTACTCCCAGCCGCAATCTCCTGCCCATGGACATGGCTTGATCCAGCCCTCTACAATGAGGCCCACGGGTGGTCTGTCTACACCCCCAGCTTGCCGGGGGGATCCCTCTGGCAGGGCAGTGTGAGCTACCACGTAAGTAGGGAGCAGTACGAGGGGCTTACAGTTTTGTCCCCTGGTGTGTTGTATAAGGTATAAGGTTGTTGTATAAGCCTTTTGGAGCCGTCGAGATAAAGGAGAGAAGCCATTCCGGAACCTCTGTCTTTGACAGTTAGCTTGCGTGGTAGCCACGAGGCCCTGGAAGACTGCCAGGTTTTCCACCTAGCCGGCCTTCTGGATGCCTTCTCTGAGCCGGTGTTCGTGAAAGTGGTCACCAGGCACCTAGAAAAGGGATCCCCCAACCTTATCCTGGACTTGACAGGGATCGATTTCATCGACAGCTCCGGCGTCGGTGCCCTGGTGCAACTGGCCAAACTGGTGCAAGAGCGCGGGGGCATCTTCCAGGTAGTGAGCAATCCTCGCATTACCCAAACGGTAAAGCTGGTGCGGCTGGAGAAGTTCTTGTCCCTGCGCAATTCACTCCAGGAAGCTTTGGATTATCTAGCTGCAGAGAGCAAAAGGCGCTCCGAGCAGGCCTCTCCCCCCTCTGAGGCTGGCTCCGAAGCCGCCGGATCTAGCCCGGAGGAGCCCAAGGGCGAAGCTTCCTAGGCCGCTGCTGGGATATTGGAATGGATGGGTCTGGGGACTTTTTGGGGCATCAGCGCCGGCGCCGGGGATCCCGAGTGGCTGACCCTAAAAGCGGTTCGGGTTCTCCAGGCTGTCAACTGGGTGGCCTGTCCCCAAAATGCTGCTGGCCAGCCTGGTTTGGCCTACCAAATCGTGCGTCCTTGGCTGCAACCGGGACAAACGCTCTTGCCCCTGCCTTTGCCCTTTGTTACCCAGCCTGAGCTCCTCCAGGCGGCGTGGGAGGCGGCTGCCGAGCAACTAGCTCCCCTTCTGGAGCAGGGAGAAGATGTGGCCTTTGTCTGCGAAGGGGATGTGGGCCTCTACAGCACCTTTGCCTACCTGGCCCAGGCCCTGCGGCAGCGGCTCCCTGACCTGCCCATCCAGGTCGTACCGGGGGTATGCTCTCCTCTGGCTGCTGCGGCGGCTTTGGGATTCCCTTTGGCCCTCGGCCCCGAGAAATTGGCAATTTTGCCCGCTCTTTTTGCCCTAGCAGAGCTGGAGGAGGCCTGTGCTTGGGCTGAGGTGGTTGTCCTCATGAAGGTGGCTTCCGTCTACCCCCAAGTTTGGCAGTGGCTGGCCGAAAAAGGCTGGCTGGAGCGGGCTAGCCTAGTGGTCTGGGCCGGCTGGCCCCAGCAAGCCCTTTTCCCCACCCTCGACGGATTGGCCGACTACCGCCCCCCCTACTTTTCCCTATTAATCCTGTGGCCTCAGAATCGCAGCTCTCCTCGAGTGGCTGACTTGCCAAAAAGCTCCTAAAAAATGAGCTTTTCTCCAGGAGAAAAAGCAAGAAGATTTGACCGCAGGATCCACAGGTACTACCCGTGAAGAAAGATAGAAATCAAATTGAAGAAGTAACATAAACTGTTAAAAACAGTTGCCAGCCGCTACAGGGGTAGGCGGCCTGGGCTAGATTAGAGGTGTAGTGATTCAGGAAAGGAGGTAGATCCAGCGGAAAGGTAAGACACCGGCTTGCAACTTGCTCAGCCTCAAAACTGCCAGCAAAACAACTTCTCCAGTTGATCCCACGTAAGCTCTCAATTGTCTGTGCTGGCAGGTGTATCAAGCAAGGGGTTGTCTTGCCTAGTGGAGCACCTGGCCTCTCCGACAGGTTTTCCCCCAAGCTAAGGGACATGGGAGTTAAATCAAATAGCGGCTGGGTTTACTGAAGCCAGGCACTGTAGCGTGAGGGGTCGCTTACCTCGTCTGGAGTGGTGAAAAGACAGTAAGTTCTGCTGCTTCTGGAAGCGCCGGCCTGCTATTTCGAGTCTCCAGCAAGAATCAGCGAAGATTGGAGAGGACGTGGAAAACCGGTGCTTCGGTGAGGTTCAGGTGCTCCTCCTGCAGGCTCTAGCGAGCCGAGATTTTTAGTAAAACTTGAGATTTCTTGAGGTGGGGGGTCTCTATGTTTACCTTTCTGTCGAAAATTGCAAGAGCAGTTATTCGCGTGTTCACCCCTGCCAAGTCCGACCTAGTGGAAGTCGGTTACCAGCCCATCACCGATGATATCTATCGCGGCAAGCGGTCGGCTCGCTATGCCGGTGAGCTGTAGGACGAGGGGGGGAAGGAGAGGGGTTGGCCACGTCCAGGGGTTGAGCTCCTAAGAGGTGGCCAGCGGGTTGGTCTTCGTTTCAGGGCTGTTAAGCTCTGGCCTTGGTGCTGGGGTGGCGGTTCTCGGACAAGGGCCGCCACTTCGTATGGTCTGCGAATTGTCTGCGAAAATGGTAGGGATACGTAAGCGCTCCCTCCACAGTGCCCTCCCTCGTGGTCTATCCCGCCACAGCCGTCGACCTGGATCCTGTGGTGGAGGTTCTTGCCCAGGTCTTTTACCCGCCCCTAGGCCTGCAACGCTGGCTGCACCCCATTCACAAACGGATCATTCGTCAAGATTTACGCCTCAAGCTGGCAGCCAGGGATCCCTACTACTGCTGCTTAGCGGCGGCGGTGGAGTCGAAAGTGGTGGGGACTGCTGAGATCTCGCTGCGGGCGATGGCCCACGGGAAGTATCCCTACCTTTCGAACTTGGCGGTGCTACCAGAGTGGCGACGGCAGGGAATTGCGCGACAGCTTCTGCTCAGCGCCGAGGAGGTAGTGCAGAAGTGGGGCTATCGCCGGTTACAGCTGCACGTCCTGGAAGATAACTTGCCCGCCCAGCAACTCTACACCCAACTGGGCTACGTGCCCCTCGAGCGCACCCCTCAGCTTTGGCAGTGGCTGGGGATCCCACCCCAGCTTTTGCTCTGCAAGTGGTTGCCGTAAAGTTATGTAAACTAGGAGGGAAAAGGCGAGAGAGGCGTTGCCGTGGACGTTGAGACCGTGAGCAGGAGGGGCTGGGGGGCCGTATTTGTAGCTTTGTTTGCAGCTTTGCTGGTTAGCTTTGGAGGGGCTCAGGCTGCCTTTGCCCAGTGGGGCACTACTCCCCTGCCCTCGATTGGGGCCCCAGCGCCAGAGTTTGAACTGCCAGATCAGTCGGGCCAGGTGCGGCGCCTGGCGGATTTTCGCGGCAAGTGGGTTGTGCTCTACTTCTACCCCCGCGACTTCACTGCCGGATGTACGATCGAGGCCCGCCGCTTCCAGCAGGATCTGCCCAAGTTCCAGGCCCTGGGAGCGGAGATCGTGGGCGTAAGCGCCGACTCGGTGGACTCCCACCGCCGTTTTTGCCTAGCAGAGGGGCTGCAATTTCTTTTGCTGTCGGATCCCCAGGGCACGGTTAGCCGCGCCTACGGCTCGTGGATGGGGGATATGGCCCTGCGCAACACCTTCCTCATTGATCCCGATGGGATCCTGCGGGCTATTTACCCAATCGTCAACCCCTACCGGCACAGCGCCGAGGTCTTGGCCCAACTGCAGGAGCTTACCAAGAAGGGCTAGTCCTAGGGGCCAAAGGTCTGCTCGAACTCTTGCAGCAGCTCGTCAATCTCCTCTAAGGCTTGGTTGACATCGACGCGCAAGTCCCTGAGATCCGGCCTTTCCAAAAGCTTGACCAGGACGGGCCGGCGCTCGCGAATACGTCTGATGCGCTCTTTTAGGGCGGCAATTTCCGCTGGCTCCATAGCTGCAGTGGTTGCCTCAGCTCCTCCAGCTTATCGCTTTCCTAGTCAGATCGCGGCCTTTGCTAACCCCTGCCCTAGACCATGGGCACAAATTGCACGGGGAAAGCTTCCTTTTGCACCACTCCTTCCGGCGTTTTGTGGAGAATGAGCAGGGACTGGGATGCCTTGCTTTCGCCTATCGGTACCACTAGGGTACCTCCCACCGCCAGTTGATCCAGAAGCGCTGTCGGCACGGTTGGGGGTGCGGCTGTAACCACAATGGCGTCGTAGGGGGCGTGTTCCGGCCAGCCCTGGTAGCCATCTCCCTGACGCACCTCCACGTTGCGGTAGCCAAGGGAGGCCAGAGTTTGCTGAGCGCGGGTGGCTAGGGGAGGCAGCCGCTCCACGCTGTACACCTGTCGGGCCAGCTCAGCCAAAATGGCCGCCTGGTAGCCGGAACCAGTGCCGATTTCCAGCACCACCGACTCAGGCGTGAGGCGGGCTGCCTCGGTCATAAAGGCAACGATATAGGGCTGAGAGATCGTCTGGCCGTAGCCGATGGGCAGGGGGCAATCTCTGTAGGCGCGATCCCGCAGCTCGGGGGGAACAAAGAGGTGACGCGGCACCTTGCGCATCGCCTCCAGCACCCGGGGATCCCGGATCCCGCGCTGAAGGATCTGCTCCCTTACCATCCGTTCCCGTTGGTCAGCCCAGGGATCCAAGCCACTCTCGGCACAGGGCTGAGGAGGGCGAACCCCACCCGTCCTGCCAAAGAGGGACGAGAACAACCTTACCATTGGCGCCTAACCTCCAAAGCTAACAGCCTGCCAGGATTTCCCTGGAATGCTGCGCCGTAACTTGGGATCCCTCACCTCGATCCTGGCCCACTTTTAAACCTGCTGCCACAAATCTCTCCCGGAAATTCCATAGCCCCGGTCCTGCAAGGGCCCAGGGTGGCCAAAATCCGTCGGGGTGAGTCGTTGCTAGCGAAGCGGCATCGCCGGGAAGTTTCCCTCCTCCCCCGCCAAGAAAACCTGACCATTCCGGCTTTTCCCCGCAAGGGGATGGAAGAATCTAGGAGCTACAGGAGGGCTTAGCGGTGTCTGTCGAACCAGCGCATCAGCATTGCCGCTAGGCGCTCAGGGTTGTGGCGCACCAAGCCAGTTTCAGGATCCTCTTGCATGACGTTGGCCAGAACGGCGCGGCAGCCCAAGTAGGCTAGCTTATCCGGGTCCAAAACCACAAACTCGGAGCCGTTGCGGCGGTAACGCTCTAGGGTGCGAGGGGAGGGGGGATCCCGTTGCACTAGGACGGCATCGAACAGGCGCAGGCCCGCCACCCGATCCAAGGCCATGACGTGATCTCCAACGGTGTAGCCGTCGGTTTCCCCCGGCTCCGTCATGATGTTGCACACGTAGATGTGGGGCGCCATGTTTCTGGCCAGGGCCTCGACAATTTCAGGGACGAGGAGGTTGGGAATGATGCTGGTGTAGAGGCTGCCCGGCCCCAGCACTACCAACTCTGCTTTCTCAATAGCCTCGATTGCCTCGGGCAAGGCGGGAGGGTTGGGGGGATCGCAGCCAATGCGGCAGATGCGCCCCCTAGCTTTGGTGATGTTGGACTCACCCACGACGCGGCGGCCATCGCTTAACTCGGCCCAGAGGGTGACATCGGCTAGAGTAGCCGGCAGCACCCGTCCCTGAATGGCCAAAACCTGAGAGGTAGCGGTGATGGCCCGGACCAGGTCGCCCCCGGTTACCGCGGTGAGGGCGGTGATGAACAGGTTGCCGAAGCTATGCCCGCTCAGCCCTTCCCCCGCCTGGAAGCGGTACTGGAACAGCTCGGTGAGAAGCTTTTCCTCGTTGGCCAAGGCCGTGAGGCAGTTGCGGATGTCGCCAGGGGGCAACACGCCGATCTCCCGCCGCAGGCGCCCTGAGGAGCCGCCGTCATCGGCCACGGTAACGATGGCGGTGATGTTGGAGCTGTAGTGCTTCAGCCCCCGCAGCAGGTTGGAGAGGCCGGTGCCACCCCCCAGCACCACGATGCGAGGGCCACGGCTTAGCCGCCGATGCGATAGGAGCCTATCCACCAGCGCTTCGTCCCCTTCCGGAATCAGCACATCTTCGATGGAGCGCAGGGCGCTGCGAAAACCTAGCACCGCCATCACCAAGCCAATCCCGGTTACCAAGGGACCACTGATGTTGTTCGGGATCCAGGTGGTGATCCAGCGCAGGGTAATGTCGATTAGCCGCTTCAGGCGAAAGATGGGGGTCAGCTCCGTCCAAATGGCAATGCCCAGCAGCATCAGGAGTACGCCTCCCACGGCCAGGCTCAGCCAGCGTTTGACGGCCAGGCCAGGGAAGAGCCATTTCCAGCCACTTCGCCACCAGGCAGCCTTGCGGCGGCGAGGTCCCCGGATGGGGGACTTGTTGCGGAGCTCAGGTTTACTCATGGGAAAGAACGCCGGCCAAAGGGATCCTAGCCTCTGGCTGCTCCTTGCTGGGGCCAGCAGGCGGTGCTCCAAAGCAGGCTTCCAGCTCCCGCTGCGACTCCAGCAAATGGCAGTGCTGGATCTGGAGGTTGAGCTCGGGCAGGCCAGAGCCGTTGGCAGGAAGGGTCCAAGGCTGCAAATCCTGGGCCAAGCGTTCCACCAGGGCCACGGAGCGGTGTTGCCCGCCGGTACAGCCGATGGCGACGGTTAGGTGAGGCCGCCGTTCTGCTCGATAGTGGGGCCACCAGGCCCGGAGGAGGGAAAAGATCTGCTGGTAGGTGGACTGGGTCAGCGGATCAGCAAAGAGAAACTCCTGCAGCAGCCGATCCTGGCCAGTGAGGTGGCGCAGATGGGGCTGAAAGAAAGGGTTGGGCAGAAAGCGCACGTCAAACAGCAGGTTGACCTCAGGAGGAATGCCGTACTTGAAGCCAAAGCTCACTAGCCGCAGGTTGAGAGGTTGGGGGAGCCCCTGCACCAAGGCTTGCAGTTGCTGCCGCAGTTGTTGGCTATTGAGCTCCGAGGTATCCAGCAGGTGGGTGCAGCGCTGCCGGATGGGGGCTAGTTCGCGGATTTCTTGCTCGATGGCTTCCAGCAGGCCGCCACCGGTGTGGTGGGGGTGGGGGCGACGGTGGGCGCTAAGACGCTTGAGCAAGACCGAAGGCCGGGCTTCTAGGAACAGGAAAGGGATCCCCTGGGCTCGCATCCAGGCATCTAGCTCGGGGAGCTGCTCCCGATACTCCTGGGCGTGGAGATTTAAACTCATGGCCAAAGCGGCGTGGTGGGGCCGCATCGCTTCAACCAAGGGGATGACCTGGGCAGGCGGGATCCCTTCCAGGCCGGTGTAGCCCAGTTGCTCGAGTTGCTGAATGGCCAAAGTTTTCCCTGCTCCGGTCAGGCCGGCAAGCACCAGAACGGCTGGGGCCGCAGGGGTTGGTTTTGTCGGCTGATTGTCCATGCAGCCTATTCTAGGGCGAGGGGGGATCTACCTCTACTGGCTAGCGGCAAAATGTCAGGGCCTGGCCACGCACCGAGGGATCCACCTGGCCGTTTTGAAAGACGATCTGCCCGCCCACAATGGTTAGCAACGGCCAGCCCACCAACTCCCAGCCCTCGAAGGGGCTCCAGCCACATTTGGTCAGCAGCTCTTCCCGTCGCACTGGCTTGGGCGTATGCCGATCCACCAGCACCAGGTCGGCGTCGTAGCCCACCTGCAGCCGCCCCTTGTTGGGGATCCCGTAGAGGCGGGCCGGCGCCTCGCACATCCACTGCACCACCTGGTGTAGGGTACAGCGGCCCTGCTGCGCGGCCGTCAGCATCAGGGGCAAGGCCGTCTCCACCCCAGGCATGCCAGAGGGGGAGTGGGGGTAGGGCTGGGCCTTCTCGGCCAGGGTGTGGGGGGCATGGTCAGTGGCGATGCAGTCCAGAATGCCGTCGTGCAGTCCCTGCCAGAGTTGCTCCAAATTGGCGGGATCCCGCAGCGGCGGGTTCATCTGAGCCAGGGATCCTAGGCGAGCGTAATCGGCAGTGCTCAGCAGCAGGTGTTGGGGGGTGACCTCAGCGCTGACCCAGGCCGGCTTGTGCTGGCGCAGCAGCTCCACCTCCAGGCCAGTGGAGAGGTGCAAAATGTGCAGGCGGTGGCGGTAGCGGGTGGCCAAGTCTAGAGCTCGGCGCGAGGCAATCAAGGCTGCTTCTTCGTCCTGAATGAGGGAGTGAACCGCCACATCCGTACGTCCGGCAAAAAGAGCTCGGCGGGCCTGAATCCGCGCGTGATCCTCAGCGTGGACAGCAATGACCAGGTTGGGATCCGTTTCGGCAAAGATCCTCTCTAGGGCAGCCTGATCGTCCACCAGTAGCGGACCATGCATGGATCCCATGAAGATCTTGATGCCGCAGGCTCCTTGCGCCCGTTGCAGCTCCTTTAAGTTATCGGCAGTGGCTCCAATGAAAAAGCCGTAGTTGACGACGCACTTGCTGGCAGCCCGCGCCAATTTGTCCTCCAGCGTTCTCTGGTCAATTGTCGGCGGATCCGTATTGGGCATCTCCAAAAAGCTAGTTACCCCGCCGCGGGCACAGGCCCAGGATCCCGTCTGTAGGTCTTCTTTGTGCTCGCGGCCTGGCTCGCGAAAGTGAACCTGGGGGTCGATCACCCCCGGCATCAGGGTATGGCCCTTGGCCTCGATGACCCTAGCCACCCCTTCTGTGGAGAGATGTTGGCCAATCTGGGCAATCCGCCCCTCCTGCACCAGCACATCTCCCACCCAGGGATCCCCTTCCGGTACCACCAGCTCGGCATTGCGGATCAGCAGGCTACTGGCCAAAGCTCCGCTTCCCCTTTCACAGGCGCTTTCAAGATAACACCTGTCGAGCAGGTTAAGAACCGGCCAATCGATGGAACAGCTAGTCGGCAGCTCCAGCTCAAGTTGCCCGAGTCTTGTCTTCCTAGCGATAGAGGTTGCAAGAGCTGCGCAGGTCGTAGCCAGAGGCCAAAACCTCTTGCTGGCGATCCCCTAAGCCAAGGTCGCAGCGCAGGAGATCCCCACTAACAGTTGTATGTGTGTGAGACTCAGTCATCCAACGAACGCCGCTTGAGCTGGCAGTGGGAGGAACAACTTCAGGAAGACGATAGTTGGGGGCTTGCCAAGGATCTTGCAAATAGCGATCCCTGTGGATCCCGCCAAATTCAATATCGGCGTAGGCAGGAGGATAAACCATGAAGTCCATTCGGAAAACTTCTGAAGCACCGCCGATAGCTGCTAGAGCTGTCTGGGCTTCTGCAACTCTGGAACGGCGAATGTGGTTAAGAAAATTGGGAATGCTAATAGCAGAGAGAATGCCGACAATTACGATTACCGCCAGCAGCTTGATCAAGGTCATGACGTGCGGAGCTTTAGTTGCTCGACGGCAGAGCATTAGATAGGCTTTATGAAGAGAAAGTCAGCTCATAGCAGCGTCTGCTTCCCCTTTGGAGCGTCAGTATCCAAGTGCAAACGACTCGGGGGCCTTTCTCCCCTATGCAGCTTGATCTCAGGTTGCCCTTTACAGACCTAAAACTTTCCTCGCCTCGTCTAGCAGGACGGAGCCTTTAGGAGCACTCCTTGCCTGTTTCTCCCTTGCTTTGCCTAGAGACCTAACCGCAGTTGGCAGGAGGTGGCTATGCTGCTCAAGCATTCCTCCTATGATGTTTCCGCATAGTGAGGAGCAAAAAGTAACGCAAGCTACAAAAGTTCCAGGTCAATGTCTCTAGGCTGGGGCGTTGGAACTTGTGAGAACCGCGGCAAGGACAGCTAGATAAGCAGGCCTTAGGCCCAACACCCCTAGCTTCTTTCCCTACGGCCGCCTTGCCCACACCAAGCCAAGTAACAACAGAGGGGGAACATGGATAACGTACGCAGCCTTTGTCCCTACTGTGGGGTTGGTTGTGGCCTAGAAATTCTGGCCGACGGCACAAAAATTCGCGGCGATCGAGCTCATCCGTCCAGCCAGGGCATGGTTTGCGTTAAGGGTGCGACTCTCCTGGAAACCCTCGATTGCAATCGGGCTACGGTGCCTCTCTATCGCCCTAGCCTCAGCGAGGATTTCCAGCCGGTGAGCTGGGATCAAGCGCTGGATTTAATTGTCGAGCGCATTCGCCAGACCTCTCCCGAAAGGATTGCCATCTACGGCTCAGGGCAGTTGCTAACCGAAGATTACTACATTGCCCAAAAGCTACTTAAGGGGTGTCTAGGAAGCAATAACTTCGACAGCAATTCCCGCCTCTGCATGTCTTCTGCGGTAGAGGGCTACAGCCAGAGTCTCGGCTCGGACGGCCCCCCCTGTAGCTACACGGATCTCGATAGCTGCGAGCTGGCTTTTTTGATCGGCACCAATACCGCTGAATGCCACCCAATTCTGTTCAATCGCTTGCGCAAGCGCCACAAAAGCGACCCAAGCCTAAAGATTGTTGTGGTGGATCCCCGTCGTACGCAGACGGCTGAGGAGGCCGATTTGTATCTGAGGATTACTCCAGGTAGCGATATTGACTTGCTCAATGGCATTGCTCACCTACTCATTCAGTGGGGCGCCATCAACCATGACTTCATTGCCCAGCACACCGAAGGCTTTGAAGCCTATGCTGCCCTGGTTGCCGACTACACCCCTGAGCAAGTGGCCAGCCGCTGTGGCCTAGAAGTTGAGGAGGTACTTGCTGTTGCGCGACTGTGGCAGCAGTCGCAGAAAACGCTTTCCATGTGGTCGATGGGGCTTAACCAGTCCAGCGAAGGCACGGCCAAGGTGACCAGCCTCATCAATCTCCATTTGCTCACCGGCCAGATAGGGTTTGCAGGGGCAGGGCCCTTTTCGCTAACAGGTCAGCCCAATGCTATGGGCGGTCGAGAAGCGGGCGGCTTGGCACATCTATTGCCCGGCTACCGCAAGGTTACGAATCCAGAGGATCGGGCAGCAGTGGAGCAGCACTGGCAGCTTGGCCCAATTAACCCTGAACCTGGCCTTGATGCGCTGGGGATGATCCGTGCCCTCGAAGCCGATGCCCTCGATATTTTCTGGATTGCCGCCACCAATCCCCTGGTGAGCCTGCCTGATCTACGTCGGGTAGAAGCAGCTCTGGCGCGGTCGCCCTTTACGATTGTCCAAGACGCCTACTTCCCCACCGAAAGCACTGCCTATGCCCATCTGGTACTCCCTGCTGCCCAGTGGGGCGAAAAGACAGGCACCATGACCAATTCGGAGCGCCGCGTTACCCTCTGTCCAGCTTGGCGTAACCCTCCTGGTGAAGCGCGGGCTGATTGGGAAATTTGGGCGGAAGTAGGCCGCCGCCTGGGCTTTGCCAAGGCATTTGACTTTGCCGATAGCGCTGAGGTCTTTGCCGAATATGTGGGTCTAACTGCCGGGCGTCTCTGCGATCAGTCTGGCCTCAGCCATGAGCTCCTGCGCCAGGGGCCTCAGCAGTGGCCATATCCGCGCACAGGTTCAGTGGAGACCCGCAACCTCTATACCGATCGCGCCAGCGGGACGGAGTCCTTTCACCGTTTCCCAACGCCCACAGGTCGTGCCCGCTTTATCCCCAGCCATTCCCGCGGCCTTGCCGAGCCGCCCGACCCTGAATATCCCTACATCCTCACCACAGGACGTCTCTATGGCCATTGGCACACCCAAACCCGCACTGGACATGTCGCCAAAATCCGAGCAATGCACCCCCAACCCTTTCTCGAAATCCATCCCCGCGATGCCAGCAAGGTAGGGCTAACTGAGGGTGACTGGGTGAGGATTGAATCACGGCGCGGCAAGGCTACCCTGCCGGTTAAAATTACCTGCGCCATCAGCCCTGGCACAGTGTTCATGCCCATGCACTGGGGGGCATTGTGGGGCAATGATACAAGCTGTAACGCTCTCACCCACCCGGTTGCCTGCCCCAGCTCAAAGCAACCTGAACTCAAAGCCTGTGCCGTCAAGCTTAGTCGCATCGAGCGGCCACCAAAATGATCTTTAAGTTTGAGCAAGACTTTGCCGACAGCCTTCGCTGCATTCCCATGATCGTGCGCTTAAAGCTCGATCAGTGCGGCATCAAGCTCAAGTTACATCAGTGGCTGCGTTTTAGTTACCAGCAGCGCCAAAGTTTGGTTGACCTGCCAACGGATACCGCTGACAACCGAGCTGCCTACCGCGCCTACCTAATTCACCTTATCGAAAGTGTCTGCCAAGAGCAGGCCGCTGAGGTAACTGTTGATCCAAACCCTGCCTGGGAAGACGCTACCACCATCCCTGACTGCGTTCTTGAGCAGGCGGCAGCCAAGGGGGTCGTGCTGACTCTTGAGCTATGGCAAAAGCTGACCCCGTTGCAGCGCTTTGCCCTCATTAAGCTCAGTCGCCCTGGCCACGAAAACCGCAATTTCCTACCCGCCTTTCAGGAATTTTCCGCACCCCACACCTATGGTCACTGTCCAGGAAGCTGAAGCCATTATTAAAGACCACTGGCTGCCAGCCAAAACCGAGTCGATCCCGATTGCAAGCTGTGTGGGCCGGGTTTTGGCAGAGCCGATCTACGCCGATCGGGACTACCCGCCAATTAACCGGGTCCTGATGGACGGTATCGCCATCAACTATGCCGCTTATGCTGCTGGGCAGCGAAGCTTTGCTGTTGCAGGCATAGCCCCTGCGGGGACAAGCCCTGCCACCCTGCCCGATCCGCAGCAGTGCTTGGAAGTGATGACTGGCTGTGCCCTGCCGCTGGGTAGTGATCTCGTCATTCCCTACGAGCAAATTCGTATCGAGGGAGGAATTGCCACCATCACCCAGGAAGTCGAACGCAACAGGGGTGATTTTGTTCATCCCCAAGGTAGCGATTGTTCTGCAGGAGCGCTGGTTCTCCGCCCCGGCATTACCCTCAAGAGCATTCACGTCGGGATCTTGGCCTCCTTTGGCTACAGCCGCATCCAAGTTGAGAGGACTCCTCGCATCAAAGTTGTGGCAACTGGCAGCGAATTGATTCCCATTGAGCAGACCCCTGCACCCTACCAACTGCGGCGCTCCAACGCTGAGGCCCTCCGAGCGGCTCTTCTTGCCTACGGGTATACCGAGGTTGAGACCGATCACCTTCCGGACGATCCTGCTGCCATTGCCACCCACTACCAAGCCAATACCCCAAACTACGACCTCTTGATTTACTCTGGGGGTGTTTCGAGGGGAAAGTGTGACTACTTGCCGGCCATCTGGCAAAGCTGTGGTGTTACTGCCTACATCCACGGCGTGGCGCAAAAGCCAGGCAAGCCAATGTGGTTTGGCATCGACCATCAGGCCAATACTATAGTTTGGGGCCTCCCAGGCAACCCCATCTCAGCTCTTGTATGTTTGCATCGTTATCTCCTCAACCGTAACACTGACTCTGGGCACCTAAGTGAAGTCATTACCTTCAAACCCAATCTCACTCTTTTTGTGCCCGTTAAGATGAGCGCCAACCGAGTCTTTACACCGATTATGCCTAACAACTCCGGAGACTTCATCGCTCTAACAGACAGCGATGGCTTTGTAGAGTTACCCCCGGCTCAAACTATCCTCAGCCCCGAGCAAAGCATCCAATTCTATCCGTGGTACTAAGATGCAGCTAGTGGATCAATGGAATCGTCGCATTCGCAAGCTAAGGGTTTCTCTAACCGATCAATGCAACCTTCGCTGCCGCTACTGCATGCCTTTGCATCCAGAATTTCTGGACAAAAGTAGCTACTTAACTCCGCAGCAATACAAAGAAATTATTGGCGAGTTGCTGGACTATGGCATTGAAGAAGTTCGCATTACAGGTGGTGAGCCTCTGGTTCGGCAAGACTTTGATGAAGTCATTCAGGAACTTGCCAAGCTGAAGATCCCGTCCCTCAGCCTAACAACCAATGGCCTGCTGCTCCACCGCTACTGGGACGTTCTCAAGGCTGCCAACGTTCTCAACCTTAATGTTAGCCTCGATAGCCTACAGCCCTCCACCCAAGCTGCAATTGCCCGTCGCGACTGCCTGGCGGATATTCTCCGTAATATCCAGGAGGGTATTGCCCGGGGATTTAGCCTCAAAGTCAATACGGTTGTAATGCGGGGGATCAACGATTGCGAGCTATTTGATTTCGTTGAGTTTGCCCGCAAGACAGGCGTGACAGTTCGCTTTCTGGAGCTGATGCGGGTCGGCTATGCCAACTCTCTCTATGAAGAACACTACGTTTCAGCACAAGAGTGCATTGCCCGTCTGCAAGAACGCTATACTCTAACCCCCCTTCCAGCGGCACCTGATTCGACAGCGTTTTACTTTACAATCGACGAGAATGTTAAAGTTGGATTTATTGCCTCTGAGTCTCAGCCCTTCTGCAGCAGCTGTTCCCGGTGGCGCTTGACAGCTGATGGTCGTCTCTTTGCCTGCCTATTTAGTGAGGAGGGTCTCTCGGTTCGAGACAAAACACCAGGCCAACGTCAGCAAATTTACCAGCAGCTTTTGGGGATGAAACCACTGCGCCGGGTTGAGCAGGTCTCACACCCAATGTACGGCTTAGGGGGCTAGCTCTATGGACAAAGCTGATCGTACATGGGCCCATCTTAATGCTCAAGGCCATCCGCATATGGTAGATATTAGCCACAAATCGGTGTCTTTGCGAACGGCCACAGCACGGGCAAGAGTTCAACTGCCACCTGCTCTCAGATCCTATGTTGTTGGCCAAGATATCCACCTGAAAAAAGGACCGGTATTTCAGACAGCAACCATTGCCGGTACAATGGCTGTTAAAAGAACTGACCAACTGATCCCCTTTTGTCATCAGATCCCTGTTGAAGACTGCACCTTTGATATCACAATTGATGATCACTTGCTTGTAACCATCCACTGCACTGTCAAGACCAGCGCTAAGACAGGGGTTGAAATGGAAGCTCTCTGTGGTGCGGCAACAGCAGCGCTGACAATCTATGACATGTGCAAGTCGGTGTCGCCCCATATCTGCATCCAGGAGACCCGCCTAGTAACTAAGTCCGGCGGCAAAAACGCCCTCCTGGAACGTCCCCTCTATGGCTTGGTGCTCACAGGGGGACGTAGCAAGCGCATGGGTCGCGATAAAGCGCTGCTGAACCCTTTTGGCAAACCCCACGCCGCCTATCTCTATGAACTGCTGCAGCCCTACTGCCAGCAGGTTTACTTGTCAGCGCGTGCCGGTCAGTGGTCGGGCACAGCTCTAGAGCTCTTGCCCACACTACCAGATCTAGTAGAAAGCGTTGGCCCGATCAGTGGCCTATTGACTGCCTTGAATACTCATCCTGAAGCTAACTGGTTGGTTGTTGCCTGTGATCTACTGAACCTTCGGTCAGAAACAATCCAAAAGCTGCTGGATCACTACCAAGCCGAAACAATCGCAACTTGCTATGTTAACCCCGAGCGCGGCTTCCCGGAAGCTCTTTGCGCCATCTATACTCCTCAAGCTGCAGCGGTACTAGAAAGGGCTTACGCGGAAGGGGTGTACTGCCCTGTGGAAATCCTCAGCAGGCAGCCCTGCACCCTAGTTACCCCCAACCATGAGGTCGAGCTCATGAACGTCAATACCGCCGAGGAGTATGCCACTTTCCAATCAGTTTGGGGTAGTTGCAGCCATGGTAACTCAATCTGTCCTAAGTAAGACCGTAACAATTCAATATGTAGCAGTGCTGCGGGAACAGGCTCAGCGGAGCAGCGAAGTGCTGCAAACCAGTGCAGCAAACTACCTAGAGCTCTATCAGCAGCTGCAAGCAAAGTATGGATTTTCGCTAGCAGCGGAGGACGTTAAGGTTGCTGTCAATCATGAGTTCTGTGACTTGACTAGGCCGATAGATGAAGGTGCCTTGGCAGTTTTCATTCCACCAGTTTGTGGGGGCTAAATGCTGCGTTTTCTAATTGTGGATAGCACCATCCAGCCAGCTGAACTCAGTCGTTTGCTCGTCAATAACACAGCGGGTGCCTTAGTAACCTTCGAGGGCTGGGTACGCAACCACAGCCAGGGCAAACCTGTTCTCAGCTTGGAGTACGAAGTCTACGAGATCCTTGCCCAGAAGGAGGGCGAGAAGATCCTCCGAGAAGCCCACGCCAAGTTTGGCCTCTGCGGTGCTGTTGCCTGTCACCGCCAGGGTCATCTTGCAATTGGTGATATTGCGGTTTGGGTTGGTGCTACAGCTGAACATCGCGGCGCCGCTTTTGCTGGAGCACGTTACATCATTGATGCAATCAAGGAGCGCTTGCCCATTTGGAAAAAAGAGTACTACTGGGGTGAGCCGCCGCGTTGGGTTTTATGTCAGAAAGCAAAGCCTTTGTTCCAGCAATTCCATAAGAACGCTATTGCTCGGCAGCCTTGCGGCGATACCCCCTAGCCTCTCTGCTAGTATCAGTGAGGTACCTGACCTGGGGCTGTAGCTCAGCCTGGATAGAGCAAGCGCCTCCTAAGCGCTAGGTCGGCGGTTCAAATCCGCCCAGTCCCGTCAGCCCTGCTGGTTTCCTAGCGGGTTCTTGGAAAAGTCTTCGGCTAGCTGCTGGAGCTGGAGGGGGCCTGGCGAGCTAACTGTCTGAGGAAAGCCAGGGGATGGCCGTTCTGGAGCTGCTGCCTCAGCCGCTCTTGCAGGAGCTCCTCCTGCCAGGGATCCCCTGACTGCAGCCACTCCAGGTAGCTGAGCCCCGCCACCCGCGTCAGATAGGCCCCGCTAGCTGCCTGCAGAGGGATCCCCATGAGCATCCAGGGGCTGGCTTTGAGGGCAGAGCTGAAGGCATGGGTAGCCAGCTCCAGTCCGCCCAGTTGCACAATCATTTGGGCCAAGCGGTGAGCAATTGCCTGAGCCTGCTGCAGGGTAATGCGGCGATCGAAGACCTGGTGCAGCTCTCCAATCATGCGGGCCTGAATGGCCACCCCCGCCAGGACATCCAAGGCAGGGAGGGGGGTTACCGCCAGAGCTGCAGCCGTTGCCCACTGCATCCGCTCCACGATCTGGCGGCCCCGTTGGCAGCGCTCTTCCCGCAGGGCCTGCTGGACAGCCTCGCTCAAGGTTCGGGTTTGCAGGAGGGCGTTGGCTAGGCGCAGATGGGATCCCTTTTGCTGCAGTAGGCGGGCCATCTGCTGGATGAGGGCGGCGGTATCAGGGGGCTGGGGCTCCCAGGTCTCCTGACGGGATCCGTCCGGGAAGCAGTAGCGGACTTTCAAGGGCTCGGGGTCAGCGGCAATGGCCACCACCTGCTCAGGAGGGATGACGCCGGCAGTGCGGCGGCGCAGGTGGGTTAGGACGGTCTCCACATCTTCCGGCAGCATTTGATCCGTCTTGTTGAGGGCTAGGATAGTGGCTTTCCCCAACCGAGCCAACTCCAGCAGCTCCGCGTATTCCGAAGCCAGCAGATCCCCGGCCACCACCACAATCAACAGATCCGCTTTCTGGGCGAGGGCGCGGGCCTCTGCTTCGCCGGCACCGCCGATGGTCAATAGCCCAGGGGTATCGGTGAGGTAAATGGGGCTGTTCCAACCTTCCAGTTGATAGGTGTGAATGGAGCCCTGCTGGGTGGTGCCCAGAGTGGGGGCAGTTTCCCCAACCGGCCGCCCCAGTAGAGCGTTGATGAGAGAGGTTTTGCCAGCAGAAGCCGTGCCAAACACCACTAGGTGCAATGCTTCCTCAGCCAGCCGCCGATCGATCTCCTGTTTCTTGGCTTGCAGGGCACGGCGGCTGATGTCGTTTTGCAACTTCTGGATAAGGGAATCGACATCCTGCAGATCTGCCTGCACCTGAGCCCGCGTCAACTTAACCCGCCGCTGCGGCTTGGCCCCTGGGGGGGGTTCCTTTTGTCCTCGGCAAACCTGCTGCCACCAGTGGCGCACCACCAGCCCCGTAGTCACCGTTCCTCCCAGAATGCCGGCCACGGTCAGGTCGGCCAGCGGTTTCGAGTAGGAGGCGATAGAGCTGTGGATGCCGCCAACCCACTGCAGGTACTGGCTCAAGGCCACTAGTCCTAGCCCTGTCAATAGCCACAGCCAAGTGGAGCGCGACAACACTATGCCAACTCCCCGTCTGCCCAAATGTTTCCCTATCGCCCCCCAGCCGCTTCTTGAGCAGGGAGCGTGCTGTAGCTGAGCATACAGTCAATCGCTCTCAGCTAATTCAGGCCAGGGATCCCTGCCAAGACGCTCAAGACCCCTGGTGGCTCCGACGGCGCTGGCAAGAACTTACCCCCGCGGTAATCCAATAGCTGCGCCAGCAACAAATAGCCCACCCCCAAAGCAATGGCCAGAACTCCCGTAATAATAGCTACCCACTTGGGCCGTTCCACGCCGGGCCTCCTCAATCAACCGCTAGACTTATCTTATTGCCCCAAAGCTCTGGCGATGACGTAGATGAGGCCGTTGACGGCTCGAATGTAGGACGGGGCTTTATGCCCAGTTTTTCGGCAAAGTTCGGTATTCTGAAGGGGGTTGCTGCAAGGGGAAAAGGGGATGAGCTGGATCCCATCTTGGTGGCGGCAACTGCGCCGTTGGCTGCCCTGGGCCGCCCTGCTGTTGATCCTGGTAGCAGTTGGCTACTGGGTAGGCCCTCGGCCCTCTCCCCAAGAACCAGAGCTGCCCACCCTGGCCCCTCTGCCGCAGCACCCTCGCATCCGGGTGGCGTTTAACCAAAGCCGCGAGAGCACCTATCGGGATCCCTATCGCCAGATCCACCGCTACGGCTACAACCTGGAGGAGTTGATTATCTCCCAGATTCGTTCTGCTCGGCGGTCGGTGGATGTGGCGGTACAGGAGCTAAACTTGCCCCTCATCGCCCAGGCCCTTGCAGAGCGGCGGCAGGCCGGGATCCCAGTGCGCGTGATTACCGAAAACACCTACGTGCGGGCCTGGCACCGGCTGACCCCTGCCGAAGTGCAGGCGCTGGACGAGCGCAGCCGTCAAAAGTTCGAAGAGTATCGCCGTCTGGTGGATGTAAACCGGGACGGGCGGTTTTCCCCCGAGGAGGTCGCCAGCCGGGATGTGTACGCCTTGCTGGATAGAGGCCAGGTGCCCTGGCTGGACGACACCGCCGACGGCTCCAAGGGCAGCGGCCTGATGCATCACAAGTTCGTGGTTATCGACGGGCAGCGGGTGCTGACTGGCTCAGCCAATTTCACCCTCTCCGATATCCATGGGGATTTCGATGCTCCTGGCAGCGTGGGCAATGCCAACCACCTGCTGCTACTGGATAGCCCCGAGCTGGCCCGCATCTATACGGAGGAGTTCAACCTCATGTGGGGGGACGGGCCGGGAGGGCTGCCCGATAGCCGCTTTGGCGTGCAAAAGCGCAAGCGACCCCTGCAGACGGTGTTGATTGACGATGCCGTCGTGGAGGTGCATTTTTCCCCCGCCAGCCGTTCCCTGCCCTATGAGGCTACTTCTAACGGCATTATTGCGACCACCCTGGCCCAAGCGCAGAAGCGGGTGGATCTGGCTCTGTTTGTCTTTACCGACTCCGGCATTGCCAACCAGCTCCGGCAACTGCACCAGGAGCGCAAGGTGGAGATCCGCGGCCTGTTTGATCCCGGCTTTGCCTTCCGCGACTACAGCCGCACCCTAGAGATGTGGGGGTTGGCGCTTCCAGACGAAAACTGCCGCCTGGATCCGGCCCGCCTGCCCTGGCAGCAGCCCCCCCAAGCCATAGGCATACCCAACCTCGCCCCCGGCGACAAGCTACACCACAAGTTCGCTATTCTCGATCCCGGCACCCCCCAGGCCACGGTGATCACCGGCTCCCACAACTGGTCAGTCTCGGCCAACCACCTCAACGACGAAAACCTCTTGATTATCCGCAATAGGCAGGTGGTGGATCACTTTGTGCGAGAGTTCGAGCGGCTCCTGGCCGAGGCCCGCTTTGGCCCCAGCCGTCGCTTGCGGGAGGAAGTAGAGGAAGCAGCCCGCCGCTGCCCCAACCCCCTTCCGCTTGCCCCTACTTCCCCCACAGTAGAGCCGGAGCTGCTAGAGGCCACCTCGAGGTCCTCCCCTTCGCTAGCTACCCCCAGTCCCCCTCGCGTTAACTTGAACACAGCCACGGCAGCCGAACTGGAGCAGTTGCCTGGCATCGGCCCAGACCTGGCGCAACGGATTATCGAGGCCCGCCCCTTTTCTTCTTTGGAGGATCTGCAGCGCGTTAAGGGCATCGGCCCAGCCAAGAGGGAGCAACTGCGGGGTCGAGTAACTTGGTAGGGATCCCCCCTTTGGCAAGCAGAAACGCCGCCTATGGCCCAGTGGTCCCTCCATCCCTGCTCCCAGTCCAGCGCCAGGGTTCTCCTCATTCCCACTGCCTTTGGCCCGGATACCCAAGCTCCGTTGACCATCCTCAATGCAGGCGCAGAACTGTGTGCTTTTGAGCCGCGCTTGGGGATCGATGTGGATCAGCTGGCGGTGGCGCAGTTGCCGGGGCTGATGGATGAGCCACCCTATGGCCTGTGTGAGGCAGCAGTGACCCAGGCCTGGCGACGACAACAGTGGCCGGTCTTGTTGCCTTCGGTTCTAGCAGCCAGTTGGGGGGCCATTCGTGCCCTTTGGAAGCACTACTTGAGTCTCAGTGTGGTGCATTGCAGCGCTCATGCCAACTTCATGCCCCCCATAGAGATGACCCAGCCAGATCAAGATATGAGCTACGGCAACGGCGCTTGGGTAGAGCTGCTCTACCAGCACGGCCTGCCGGTAGTGCACGTGGGGCTGCGCAGCAGCAGTGCCCGCGCCTACGCTTGGCTAAGAGACCACCACAGCCCCATTTTCTGGGCTCAAGAGGCCTGGGATCCGCAGCAGGTCGTCGAGGCTTTGCCGGAGCAGCCAGTGTTTTTGGTGGTGGACTGTAGCGTGCTGGATCCCTCGCTAGCACCAGCAGTGCACCACCCAGAGCCAGGGGGGCTGAGCTGGTTTCGGTTGTTACAAACTTGTGAGGCCATCTTCGCTGCTCGTCCTGTGGTCGGCGTTTCCCTGGGAGGGGTGGCGGTAAGCTCGGCAACGCGACCAACTGCCCGCATTGCAGCTCGTCTTCTCAATTGGCTGCTGGCCTGTTACGGCCTCTACTCCCTGAAGCTGGATCCCAACCCCGCTAGTCTCGAGCGGCTGGAAAATGAGTCTGGCCTATGAAGTCTTTCGCAGGTGTTCTTCCGGAGTTGGGGTCTACCAGCAGCACCTTTTGGCCCAGCTTCACCGTTGGTTGGCCAAGGGCGGACGCTGGAGACAGCTTCACCCCCGAGAGCATGGCTGCTTAAGAGGCCGATGCGGCTGACGGCTCTGCCTTGGATTCTGCCGGAAGCGGGAAACTGGGCAAGAACGAGGCCCGCGTCAAGGGTTGGTCAAGAATCAGCCCTTCTCCCCCCAGCACTTCGAGGGCCTGTCCCTCCACGGAGATCCAAACCCGTGCATTAGGGTTTTGGCTAGTAACCGTGTAGAGTACCTGGGCAATCCGACCCATCATTGCGGTGGATCCCCCCCCTTGCGTAAATTCGGGGGAGAAGTTCAAAAAAATATCGTCGCCTTCCACCCGTACATCCAGCACCCGCGTCTGGGGAGGAATAGCGGTGGTGAGGCGGGGATCCTTGGGTCCAGCGATCAACTCCTCTAGAGCCCTACGAATAGCCTCTTGGGCGTCGAAGGCGCGAAGAGAGCGCTCCTGCTGCACGTAGTAGATAGAGTTGTCGACCGCGGTCAGCCAATACAGGGAAAAAGTTTGCCGCGGCCCCCTGCTGTACCACCAGGCTCCTCCCACAAGCCCCAATCCCACCAAGAAGCCAAGCACTCCCACTTGCAGGGCCTGGCCACGCGGTCGGCGGGGGCGTTGCTCCCCCTCCCTGAGGAAGCCGAGTTGGGCAGGCCGCCCTTCGTAGTGGCTCATTGCTGCCAATCCCCTTGCTTACCTAGCTAGCTCCAGGGTAGCGAAGAAAAGCTCCCTCTGCCGGGAGACAGGCCCAAGAGAAACTCAATTGACGTTCTCCGCAGGCCTAGAGGGGGATCCTTTCCCAGCTTGCTCTCTCAAGAGCAAGGGGCAACTACCGTCAGCTCGAGCCGGGGGAGATCCCTCTGGGGGGTAGTAGCCGGTTGCGGAAGCAGGAAGAAAGAAAAGTCCGCTCCAGAAGAGTGGCACGCCAGGGCCTACGCCGCCTTGGTCAACCTCAACCAACGCACAAGCCGTCGCAGCTCTACCAGCAGCACACCAGCTACACCCGTCAGGATCCAGCCCAGCCACTCGGCTGCCGTGCCCAGGTAGCGCACCTTCACGCGATGCTCTCC
>Ga0272447_1000488_pt1 | contig 29930 bp, 27 predicted proteins | sample YNPCB0133_FD_194589 | JGI IMG/M metagenome (GOLD analysis project Ga0272447, IMG submission 194589) | Hot spring microbial mat communities from Yellowstone National Park, WY, United States - YNP-CB-013-3 | ecosystem: Environmental > Aquatic > Thermal springs > Hot (42-90C) > Sediment | place... | reverse complement strand
CGTGCCCCCAACAGGGGCACTGGATTCCCTCGGGCACGGGAGCGCCACGGGAGAGGCCTCTAACCCCCCACCTCGGCCTTCCCACACCCGGGCCCCCCACTTGCTTGCCTTTTGAAGGGCCTCTCTAGAGCTCATCCCGAAATGTAGATGGGGGGGCGGGTTCTTGGTGGAGAATGGGGGCTGAGGCTTATGAGGAGGTCTCAGCCATGGAGAGGATGCTGAGCGACGAGCAGTGGGCCCTCATCGCCCCTCTGCTCCCACTCCAGAAGCCTCGGGGCAGAAAACGGGCCGATGATCGCCAGACCCTGGAGGGCATCCTGTGGGTGCTGAAGACGGGCTCAAGATGGCAGGACCTGCCCAGGGAATACGGCAGCAAGACCCGCTGCCACCGGAGGCTTCGGGAGTGGCAGGAGCAGGGGGTGTGGGAGAGGGCCTTTCGCGCCTTCCTCTCCACCCTGGACGAGGAGGGGAGGCTCCGGTGGGAGAGGGCCTTCCTGGACGGCACCTTCGTGCCCGCCAAAAGGGGGGAGAGGAGGTGGGGCTCACCAAGAGAGGGAAGGGGAGCAAGGTGATGCTGGTGGTAGAGGGGCAGGGCCTTCCCCTGGGGGTGCGGGTGGAGAGCGCCCAGAAGGCGGAGGTGAGGCTGGCGGAGGCAGCCCTCGCCCAGGTGAAGGTGACAAGGCCTGTGGGGAGGCCCAGGACCCGGCCCCGGGAGGTGGTGGCAGACCGGGGCTATGACAGTGAGGCCCTCCGCAGAAGGTTGCGAGCCAGAGGCATCAAGCCGTGTATTCCCAGGCGGAGGAACGCCCGGACCCGGCCGGGGAGGAAGCCGGACCTTTCAGGCTACCGGCAGAGGTGGGTGGTGGAGAGGACCTTCGCCTGGCTGGGGGGCTTTCGGCGGCTGGTGGTGAGGTGGGAGCGCAGGGCCCATATCTACCTCGCTTTCCTGCTCCTGGCTTGCATCCTCATCCTCTTGAGGGTTATTTCGGGATGAGTTCTAGACATTCTGGGCTCCGGCGTCCAGGTGGAGCATACGGCGGGCCGCTTTGGGCGTGGGGGCCTATGCGGAGAATCCCCAATTGTGCAACACCCACCAGCCCTTGCACGAGGGTAGGAAGGGGATTTTTTGGGGGGTCGGTGAACAAGGTGGCCGGCCTGCTAGCCTGGGGATGCGCAAGGGATCGGGCCAGGAGAGTGAGAGGACCCAGGTGAAGGTGAATGAGGAGAAACCGGGTGAGACCCACTGCGGAGGGGGGGTCAGACTTTTGCAAGAGTCTCTAAGAGGGCTACAGCGATGAAGAGAGTTGACCCGAAAACGCTCAGGCCCCACCCCCTTAACCGGCTTATCCCGGACATGCGCCCGGAGGAGTGGCGGGACTTCTACGCCGATATAGCGATGCGTGGCATCAGGGTGCCACTGGAGGTCCTTGCCGACGGCACGGTGGTCGACGGCAGGCACCGGCTGCAGGTTGCCCTGGAGCTGGGCATGAAGAAGGTGCCGGTTGTAGATGCGCCCCTGAACGGCGAGAGGCCAGAGGTGTACATGATGAAGGCCGCTGTGCTACGGCGGCACCTGACCGACGACCAAAGCGCCATGCTGGCGGCCTTGTGGAAGGAGGGGAACAAGAGGCAGGGCGAGCGCATGGACTTAACTTCTGCAGGACGTCCTGCAGAGGTCCAAGATGTAAGCCCCACCCGTGCGGAGGCCCAGGAGCTCTTCAAGGTCTCCCGCTGGAAGGTGGACCAGGCCACTTATGTCCGGCAGCGCAGCCCCGAACTGGCCTCAAAGGTCCACCGGGGTGAGATGACCCTCAGCAACGCCTACCGCAAGGTGAAGGCTGCGGAAGGGGCGCAGGGCAACGAGGCCGCACAGGCCGCCTACCCTTCCGGGTGCAATGTCATCACCGGCCCCGCCTCCCTGCTGTAGGGAAGGGACAAAATGTTATGTTGACACCACGCGGTGGTGGCGGAGTGAAACACTTATGGGCAGGGGCCTGAGCAGGCAGCAGAGGCACATCCTGGGGGTGTTACGGACCAAGTCGGATCCCTTCCGACGCACCAGGGGCGCCTTCTCGACCGATGAAGTCATCGCCGAGCTCCACTGGGAGTACAAACTGTGGCTCATATTTGACGGCCTGGCGACCAACCCGGGGCACCCTCGGGGCCGCTACGCCCTGCGGCCTTACGAAAAGTGGCGTATCTCCGTGCACCGGGCCCTCCAAGCCTTAGAGAGGAGGGGGCTGGTAGTGAGTTTTGTGGATGGGAACACACGTTATTGGGCCGTCCCTCATAGGCTGGACGAGTGGGAGAAGGAGATGGTGGCGCTTTGGTCCAACGCCGAGCTCCGCGAGGAAAGGAGGCAGGCCTGGCTACAGGGATGGCGGGTAAGGCGCATGTCTCCAATGGAGAGGTTGGCCTACCGCTTGGGGTTGGCTACCCGATGAGTATAGGTCTACCTGTAGACATAATTTGTCCCATCCCACCCTGCTGGAAACGGAGTTGCCGGACCACTCCGTTGACCTGTTCTTCACCGACCCCCCTTACACTCGGGAAAGCCTGGGGGCCTACTCGGAGCTGGCGAGGCTGGCCCAGGCCAAACTGAAGCCCGGCGGGCTATGCCTCGCCTATTCCCCCCACCCCCATCTGCCCGAGGTCATCCGCTTGATGGGCGAGCATTTGGACTACTGGTGGGCCTTCGCCGTCTTCCAGACGGGGCCCCAGCCGCGCATCTGGGAAAGGGGGATATGGGTGGGCTGGAAGCCGGTCCTGGCCTTCGGCAAGAGGCCCCTGGGGCGGCGGCTCACCGACACGTGGCTCTGCGACTCGATCCGCGGCGGGGGGTCGGACAAACGGTACCACGAGTGGGGCCAGGAGGTCCGGGAGGCGGCCTACTTCATAGAGGCCCTGTGCCCGCCCGGCGGGCTTGTGGTGGATCCCTTTTGCGGCGGGGGCACCACGCTGGTGGCCGCCAAGGTTACAGGCCGCAGGTGGCTGGGAACCGAAATAGACCCAGCTTATGCGGCCGAGGCCAGAAAGAGGTTGGAGGAGACCCCTGCGGGGTGTAGTGCATCACCTGACCGGGACGGGGGCGTCGGACGACCCGCGGGTAGTGAAGAGAACCAGCATAGTGTTCCCCTCGGGGGAGCCCCAGGGCAGGCCGGAGGAGGGGCCCGAGGGCCTCTCAGGCGCACCGGGCAGTGGGCCGGCGGGTGAGGCCCACCATTTTGAGGCCCGAAGGGGCCCGCCCCCCGGTGAACCGCCTTCTGGCCCGAAAGGAGGGGTAGCCCCCTTGGCGGCCGCCGGCGGGAAAGCAGGGGCCCCGGCTGCCCCGAGGGCCGCGGACAAGGGCGTGGGGAAGGGCCGCCGCAGGGAGGGGCTCCAGCCCCCGGGGATGGGGTAGGCGCCGCGGCCACGCAGGTGGAAATGCCCTACTGGTCTGGCACAGAGGCCCAATGGTGGCCGAGGACTGGGCCCCTTTGGGTGTCGGGTGGTGTAACAGAAGCCCCGAAGCAAAGGTCGCAGGCCCACTGAGTACCTGGAGAAGCAGGAGGTGGACGCCCTCATAAGGGCCGCGCCGCACCCCAGGGCTGCCCTCCTCATGCTCCCGCAATGGAGGGCGGGCCTAAGGGTCTCCGAGGCCCTCTCCCTGGAGGCGAAGGACGTCCAGCTGGAGGGGAAGAAGCCCACCCTGAGGGTCCGCCGGGCCAAGGGCGGCAAGGAGAAGCTGGTCCCCCTCCACCCCGAGCTCAGGGCCGCCCTGGGCAACGCCCTGGCCTTTGGCGGCGTGGGACCCGGGCGGCTCTTTCCGGTCACGAGGGCCACGGCCTGGCGGTGGGTCAAGGGGGCCCAGCGCCGGGCCGTGGAGGCGGGGGCCATACTGCCGGGCAAGAGGGTGGGGACCCACACCCGCCGCCACAGCGCCGCCCGCCAATGGCTGGCCTCAGGGGTGCCGGTCAACCGGGTGGCCCTGTGGCTGGCCACTCCCGCCTCCAGACCACCCTGGACACCTACCTCCCCCTGCTCCCCGACCACCTGGGGGCGATGGAACGGGGTGCCCTAGACGCAGGGGCGCTATTGCCAAGGGGGGGCTGAACCACGCCGGGGAAGTTGTGGGCCACGAGTCCCCGTGCGCGGCGTGCAAAGAGGGGATGATGCAGGTGGGCGCCGGCGTGGGGGCGGCGGCTGGGAGGCGGCGTTCAGGGACTGGGACGGGGTGGTGAGGATCTGCCCTGAGGAGCGGATGGAGTGGTGGCGGCCTTGGGGTGGGCGGCGGCGTCATCACAAACGGGGTGGGCTGACCCTGGAGGAGGCCCAGACCCTCTACCGCACCTACGGGGGGCGAGTTCCCCTGCCCGTCGGGCCGTGCAATACCCTGCGGTACCTACTTGTCCAACCACACGTTCCACAGAAAGGGAACGGGGTGGTTGATGTGCCCCTTCACGTAGGTCCGGGCCGCCCTGATGGTGAAGAACTGGCCCAGGTTCACGAAGGGGACATCCTCGTAGTACAGTCTCTGGATCTCCTCCACCAGGCGCTTCTTCTCGGCGGGGTCTACCGCCCTGACCCATCTGGCCTTGAGGTCCTCCATTTTGGGGTTTTGGTACCACCCGAACCAGGGGCCGATGGCCGCGTGGACGGAGGGGTCCATGACGTCAAAGAAGACCGCGCTGGTGTGGAAGGCGTTCCATCCGCCCTCCTCCACCTTCTTCCTCTCGGCCCGGCGCTTCACCAGGGTGGCCCAGTCCATGGCCTGGAAGTCCACCTTCATCCCCAGGTCCCGGAAGAGGGCGTTGGAGACCTGGGCCGCGTTGAAGAGGCTGGGTATGTCCGTGGGGGCCATGAGGACCACGGGCCGCCCGTCGTACTGGGCCCGGGCCAGGTACTCCTTGCCCTTGGCCAGGTCGGCGGCCAGCAGCTCCTCGGAGCCCACGGCGGTCTCCCAGGGCCCGCCGCAGAGGAAGAGGGCGCCGCACTTGCGCCAGAACTTCTCCGGCCCGTAGGCGGCGCTCAAGTACTTGGCCTGGTCTGCCGCCGCCTGGACCGCCCGCCGGGCCCAGACGTTGTCAAAGGGAGGGTGGAGGACGTTGAAGCGGAGCCACGCCTGGCCGCCCAGGGGGACGACCCAGATCTGGTTCCCCGGATCCCTGGCCAGAACATCAAAATGGTCGTTCAAGGGGTTCTCCAGGAAGTCAAAGGTCCTGGTTTTCAGTCCTGCTATCTGGGTCTCCCGGTCGGGGACGATTATCCACTCCATCCTGTCCAGGTAGGCTATCTTGCCTCCGGCCAGGCCGCTGGGCGGCTCGGGGCGGGGCTTATACGCTTCGTTGCGGGCGTAGACGACCTTGTTGCCCGGTTGCCATTCCACCAACTTGAAGGGGCCGGAGCCGATGCGTCCCGAGGCCGCCTCGTCCGGGGACTTGAGGGCGTCCTCCTTGGGGAGGATGAAGGGGACATAACTGGAGGGTTTGCCTAGAGCCTCCAGCACCAGGCCGAAGGGCTCCTTCAACCTCAGGCGGAAGGTCTTGGCATCCAGTGCCTCCAGGGACTCGGTGGCGGCCAGCAGCAGTTTCCCCTGGGCGTCCTTCTTCCCCCACCGTTTGAGGGAGAGGACAGCCTCTTCGGCGGTTACGGGCCGGCCGTCGTGCCAGGCCAGGCCCTCCCGCAGGGTGAAGGTATAGGTCATATTATCGGGGCTGACTTCCCACCTCTCCACCATCTGGGGTTGTATCCGGAACCCCTCGTCCATGGAGAAGAGGGTGTCCATGGTGTGGTACCCATAGTTGCGGACGATGTAGGCGGTGGTCCAGTGGGGGTCCAGGGTGGTGGGGTCGGCGTGGGGGACGAAGCGGAGGGTGCCGCCCCGCTTGGGCCCGGTGACGGGTGCTGGTGGAGGTGGTGGGACGAGGGCGGGGGCCGCCGGGACGGGGATGGGCGGGGCAGGGGCCGGCGCAGGGGCGGGGACTGGAGCAGGAACAGGCGCTGGGGTTGGGGCCGGGGCTGGTGGCGGCGCCGGGGCCGCCGGCGCCGGCTTAGTTGGCGCCGGGGCCTGAGCGGGCCGGCACGCAACCACTAGGGCCAAGACCCCCAGCAATGCCGCGGCGAAAAGAAAACCCTTACGCTTCATTCCCTCTCCTTTAAGGCAGCCTCACCCCGTTAAAGTTTTCTGCTATAAACCGCAACACCTGGAGCGGTTTTCCTTCAGTGTAATGGGGAGAGGGGATTTGTCAAGAGGAGAAGGGGCCGGGGATTGCACCAGGGCCGCCGGCTTCTAGGTGCTGGGGCCGGTGGCAAGGGCCGGCTGGAAATAGTGGGCAGTGGCGTCATCACAAACGCGGTGGGGCATTCCAATCGCAGAGAAGGTGAAGAGAGGGGGCTGGCGGGCGCTAGGCGCGGGGGAGGTTCGGCGTCCCAAGGTTGAAGCCGATGGGTGCCTGTGGCGGCAGCTATACTGAATTTCACTATGGGGAATTTGAACGTGGGCCAGCGGCGGGCCAGATTCAGGCCCAGGGGCGCCAGTGACAAAAAACCGCGGCGCCGAACTGGGTATCTGCTGAGATGGGAGAGGATAAGGCGGGCGCGCGGGGGCAAATAAGGACTTCCTTTTTTAGCCCGCCGGGCCAGATCCTCGGGCTCCATCCCTACACCCCCGACCGGGTCGCTCAGCACCCCGGCGGGTAGCTCTTCCGTGACACCTCGTTGCCAGCCGGGTCAAACAGCGCCGCGACATCGGGCTCCCTGTTGTTCCAGACCGCCCTCCGGTAGCCAAAGGAGAACCCTCCCCACTCGGGGTGAACTGCATCGGTGTACACCCTCACCGCCTGCCCCGGCTGAAGGACATAGCTGGGGAAGGTAAAGGAGGGATAGCCGTCCGAGATGTCCCGCAGAACCCATCCCTTCAGGTCCACGGGGGTATCCCCCACGTTCACGATCTCCACGTACTCGTCGGCCTCCGTCCTGGGTACCCTGCCGTCGTAGAAGATGCAGCCGATGACCACCTGGGCGGCAGCTCCGGGTGAAGGAGTTGAGGCAGGTGAAGGAAGTGCGGGTGTCGGGGCTGACGGGGGCGTTGCGAGAGGCGTTGGGGCAGGTATGGCGCCGGGAGGGGCAGGGCAGGCTCCCCAGAGGCCTCTTCCCTCCTCTCTGGCCTGCCTTTCCGCCCCCCTGAACCTGTCCGCATACTTGACGTCCGGCGGGTAAGTGGCAACCAGGGCATACCCTTCCCTGACCAGGATCTCATTGACCATCCGCCCGTCGGGGAGCCAGACGTACCGCAGGAGCCGGCCGTACCTGTCGGTCTCCGAGACGTCCTTCTCCAGGAAGACTGCCTTCCCCCCCACCAGCTCACGGTTCTTTTCGGCCGCCTCAGGTCCACGCTCTCCGGGGTGTTTATGCCGATGTACCGCACCCTGTAGGAGCGTCCGCCTAGCCGGATGTCAATGGTGTCCCCGTCCACCACCCGGAAGACAAGGGCCTCGACTCCCGGAACCCTGGAGGCTGGCGTCGGCGTCGGGGAAGGCGTCGGAGTGGGCGTCGGTGTCGGGAGAGGCGTGAGTGTAGGGAGAGGAGAAGGGGTAGGGGTGAGGAGGGCCGATGCCGCGGCTTGGGGCGGCGGTGCCGGGGGAGCTTGGGGTGCGCAGGACCCTAGGATCGCGGCGATGGCGACCAAAAGAAGGGCGAGGGGCAGAAGCCTTATACCTTCCTCGTAGAGGACGCGTGGATAATGTCCCGAGCGAGATTCCTTCATTAGGGTCGTCACCCGGCCCTGCGGCCGTACCCCAGTGCCCTCCTTATAGTCCCAGCAACTCCTTCGCCAGGGCGTTTACTTCCTCCAGATCCTGCCGCAGGGCATTCCTCACCTCTTGGCGCAGGCGCCCGATAGGCTTGGACGCGGGGAGATCCATGGCTACCACCTTTTGGTGGCAGCGCATCGAAAGCTCGGCCAGCCGCCGGTGCCTCTTTTCCTCGGGGTGGGAGAGGGTATGGGACTGGGCAGCACCCCAAAGGGACGGCGGTGGAAGTCACGCTCGCCGAAGGCGCCCCTGGTCTGGAAGGACTTGACGGCGGCATCGATGCAGGGGGCGTTCAGGAGAGTCGCCAGGTAGCGGGCTTACCGATCTCGACTCACCTCATAGCCGGGAGCTTCGCTGCGGGTGCCGAACCCTCTCTTCCAGTGCGAGGGCGTGGCGGGCAAGGTGGGGATGCTCTATGTCAATCCGCGACACGGGCGGTTATTTCGTTCCCCCGACCCAGCGGCGCCTGTCCGACCTCCCGAGCGCCACCCTTGCCAAAAGGTTGTTCCCCCACCATAATCATCGTGAGAGCCCAGGGCTAGGCGTGTCAGAAGGGCTCCCTTGTGGCAGCTTTCGATGCAGGATGCCTCGCGGCAGATGGGGAGGGTGGAGCTGTGGAGGGGGTAAGGTTGGCCGCGAGCCCCCGAGAAGAGGGAGGGCGGTGGGCGGGCCTCTTCCCTCTCGTCCGGGTGGCCGTCTACCGAAGGCCCGTGGACGGCCATGGGAGGTGGACGGCCTAATGGGGGCCCAAGGAAAAAGCTTAAGCCCGCCGGCGCCTAAAAACGCCCCTGCAGGGCAGGGGCGCCATCGAACCAAGACGGGATTGAAACGGGGAAAGCAGGACTTACGCGTTTTTCATGTTGCCAGTATGGGCTCTCGCGTCGCCGCGATGGCCATGAGCTGAAACCGCTCCTTGACCTGGCCCGCCGCCTCTCAGGGGTCTTTCTTGAGGACCTGAAGCGCCACCTTTCCGGCTACCGCCGATTTGCAGTGACTCTACCCCTTGCCAGCCCACTCTCAAACAGCCTCGCACCCCTTGACAGAAGAGGGCAGGATGCGCATAATGTGGGCAAGAATCTGGTGGAGGTGGCTCGTCATGCACCAGCGGTTCCGCTTTCCCCCTGCGTGGTGCCTTTTGGCCATGGTTGCCGCCCTAGCGGTCCTGGTTGTGGCGTGCCGGCCCCCAGCCCGGCCCCCCCCTACCCCCGCACCCGCACCGGTGGGGGCCCCGCCACCCCCGACTAGGCCCACACCGGCACCCCCTATCCGCATCGGCGAGATCAACTCCTACTCGGGCCTGGCCACCGTGTACACCTTCCCCTACCGGGAGGGTCTGAGGATGGCGCTGGAGGAGATCAACGAGAAGGGCGGTGTTCTGGGGCGGAAGATCGAGTTCATCTTTCGGGACGATAAGCTGCGGGCCGACGAGGCGGTGAAGGCGGCCCAGGAGCTGGTCTTCCAGGAGAAGGTGGACCTCCTTGTAGGGTGCATCTCCTCCTCGGTGGGGCTCGCCCTCTCCGAGTTCGCCAAGGCCAACAAGGTCTTCTACTTCGCCACCCACTGCCAGACCAGCCGCCTCACCTGGGATCTGGGGCATGAGTATGTGGCCCGCACCACCAACAACGTGAACCAGTACGTCCGCGCCCTCGCGAAGAGGGTCCTGGAGGACTACCCCCAGTGCAAGCGGTGGCTCTCCATCAACCAGGACTACGAGTACGGCCGCGCCGTCCATGAGGAGTTCTTCGAGTACATGAAGAAGCACCGCCCCGAGACGACGGTGGTGGCGGAGTACTGGCCCAGGCTCGGGGAGACGGACCACACCGCCTACATTACGGCGATGCTGGCCCAGGAGGGGAAGGCGGACTGCATCCTCACCTCTCTCTGGGGCGGTCAGAGCGTCACCTTTATCAAGCAGGCCAACCCCTATGCCCTCTTCAAGAAGTTCCAGCTGGTGCACGCCAGCGTGGGCAACCTGGACGAGCTGGGCCCGCTGGGGAAGGAGGCGCCCGTGGGGGCTGTGACACCACCCTTCATCCCCACCTACTTGCCCGAGGTGCTGCAGGCGGACCCCAAGTTGGCGGAGTGGGTGAAGCGGTACAAGGACCGCACGGGGGGCGAGGAGCCCACCACGGGGTCCTCTTTCGGCTACGCCACCGTCTACATCATCGCGGAGACGTTGAAGCGGACCAATGGCTCCACCAAGCCCGACGACATCCACAGGGTGCTCCGGGAGGGGTTCAGCGTCCAGATGCCGTGGGGCGAGGTGGTCATGCGCGGGTGCGACCAACAGGCGCTGCCCCCCATCTGGACCGCCGTGGTGGACGTGAGGCCGGACGGGACCCCCTATGTGCGGGACATAAAGGCCGTCCACGGGAAAGACGTGGTGCGCTCGTGCGATGAGGTGATGGAGCTGCGGGCGAAGGCGAAGAGGTAGCGGGGGGAACGGGAGCCGCGGTATTCCCAGCCCCCCTTTCCCGGAGGGTCCTCTGATGGAGTGGATGGCGCGGGTTGCCGTGCAGCTCCTTTCAGGCATCAGCATAGGGGTTATACTGTTCCTGGTGGCGTCCGGCCTCTCCCTGATCTTCGGGGTGAGCAGGGTGATAAACTTCGCCCACGGGGCGCTGTACATGGTGGGGGCTTACCTGGCGTACAGCGTCATGAGCCAGGCCCCCGGCTCCGGTCCGTACTTCTGGCTGGCCCTCCTCCTGGCACCACTGGGCGTTGCCCTTTTGGGGCTGGTGGTGGAGGTAGCGTTCTTGCGGCGCATCTACCGTGCGGAGCCCCTCTACCAGCTGGTGATGACCATCGCCATCGCCTTCGTCATCGGCGATATGGTCCGTACCGTCTGGGGCGCCGAGAACCGTTCGGTGACCCGGCCGGACTTCCTCACGGGGGCCGTGTCTATCCTGGGCCAGCCCTTCCCCGTGTACAACCTGCTGGTGCTGGGACTTGCCCCCGTGGTGCTGGTGGGGCTGTGGTGGGTCTTCTACCGCACCCGTTGGGGGATGCTCGTGCGGGCCGCCACATGGGACCGCGATATGGTGGGCGCCCTCGGGGTGAACACTTCCCACCTCTACACTACTGTCTTTCTCTTCGGGGCGTGGCTGGGGGGGCTGGGAGGGGCGTTGGTGGCACCCCTCCAGGGCCTGGCCCCCGGGATGGACACGTCGGTGCTCCTCCTGGCCTTCGTGGCGGTGGTGATCGGGGGCCTGGGGAGTTTCTTCGGGACCCTGCTGGCGGCTGTCCTCTTGGGGGTGGCCCAGGGGCTGGCGGTGCTCAACCCCCTCCTGCGCCGGTTTGATATCGTGATCCCCTTCGCCCTCATGGCGCTCGTCCTGATAGCCAGGCCGCAGGGGCTGTTCGGGCAGAAGGAGTAACGGGGATGGCGAGACTCGCGGCGCTCCGCAAAGAGGTGGCCGGGTGGCGGGTGCCGGTGGTGGGGGTATCGGCCCTTACCGCCGGGGGATGGGCAGCCTTCCTGGCGATCAGCCTGATCTTCCCCTACTTGGCGCCTGTGTTTTGGGTCCTGTTCGCCATCGACCTGTTCACCCTGGCCCTCTTCGCCCTCTCCTTGAACCTGCTCCTAGGGTATGGGGGTATGGTCTCCTTCGGGCACGCGGCCTACTACGCCATGGGGGCCTATGCGGCAGCCATCCTGGTGAAGCGGGCCGACGTGGCCATGCCGTTGGCCCTTGCGGCGGCCCCCTTCTTCGCCGCCGCGGGGGCCGCGGTGCTGGGGGCCTTCGCCGTCCGCCTCTCCGGTATCGCCTTCGCCATGTTGACGCTGGCCTTCTCCCAGGTGGTGTACGCCGTGGTGTTCAAGTGGACAGGGTTCACTGGGGGGGACGACGGGATCCAGGGGGTGTGGCCCATCAAGGCCCTGGCCGCCCCGCCAGTCTCCAACAACTACTACTACCTGACCCTGGGCGTCGTTCTTCTCTGCACCCTCCTCCTGTACCTCCTGGTAAACTCCCCCTTCGGGTACACGTTGCGCGCCATCCGGGAGAACCCCCGGCGGGCGGAGATGGCGGGGGTGAACGTGCGCCTCCACCAGTGGGTGGCCTTCGTCATCGCCGGCTTCTTTGCGGGCGTTTCGGGGGCCCTCTTCGTCTTCTTCCAGGGGAGCGTGAACCCGGACTACACGGGCATCTTCCGCAACGCCGACCCCCTCATCGCTGCCCTCCTGGGAGGGGTGCACCACTTCCTGGGGCCGGCGCTGGGGGCCCTGGTGTACAAGGTCATCTTCTTCTACGTGGGCCGGGAGTTCCCCTTCCTCTTCCACCTCGTTGTCGGGGCCGTCTTGGTGGTCGTGGTGCTCCTGTTCCCTTCGGGCATCCTGGGCTTTGTCCAGGAGAGGCGATGGCGGTCGCTGGTGCCGAAGAGGAAGCCTGCTGCGGCCCCCATTGCGGCGGGGAAGGGACAACCGGCCTCGCCTCTTGACAGGGGATGACGAGCGTGGCGGGTAGGCGGGCGCTCCTCACCTGTCGCGGCCTGAGGAAGGCGTTCGGCGGGGTGCGGGCGGTGGACGGGGTGGACCTAGAGGTGCTGGAGGGAGAACTCCACGCCCTCATCGGGCCCAATGGGGCGGGCAAGAGCACCCTCTTTAACCTCTTGACCGGGCAGGTGCGGCGGGACAAGGGGGAGGTGTACTTCGATGGGCACCGCATCGACGGGCTCCCCCCGTACCGGGTGATGCGACGGGGCATCGCCCGTACCTTCCAGATCACCAGCGTCTTCCGGCACCTGACCGCCTTGGAGAACGTCCAGGTGTCCCTGTTCGCACACTATCAGCGCCACCTGAACCCGGCGGCCCTCTTGATCCCCGCCCGGAGGAGCAAGCTCAAGGAGGCGATGCACCTCCTGGAGCAGGTGGGGCTGGCCCCCAACGCGTTCAAGCCGGCCGGCGCCCTGTCCCATGGGGACCAGAAGCGGTTGGAGCTGGCCATCGCCCTGGCCAGCCAACCCCGCATGCTCCTTCTGGACGAGCCCACCGCCGGTATGGCCCCTCCCGAGCGGCGGGAGACCATGGCCCTCATCGCCCGCATCGCGCGGGAGAGGGGGCTGACCCTCCTCTTCACGGAGCACGATATGGACGTGGTGTTCGGATGGGCGGAGCGCATCACGGTGATGCACCAGGGGAAGATAGCAGCCCAGGGTCGCCCCGATGAGGTGAGGGCGAACCCGGAGGTGAGGCGAATCTATCTCGGGGGGTAGGGGGAATGGCCCTTCTGGAGGTGGAGGGGCTCAACACCTTCTACGGGGAGAGCCACATCCTCTTCGATGTGACGCTGAAGGTGGAGAGGGGGGAGGTCCTCTGCCTGATGGGGCGGAATGGGGCGGGGAAAAGCACGACCCTGAAGAGCATCATCGGGCTCGTACCACCCGCCTGGGGGAGTGTGCGCTTCAAGGGGCGCGAGATCGCCGGCCTTCCCACTCACCGCATCGCCCGCATGGGGATCGGATACGTGCCGGAGGAGAGGCGAATCTTCGCCAACCTGTCGGTGCGGGAGAACCTGGAGGTGGCCCGCCGGACGGCCACCAGGAGGGACGGCGCCCCCTCGTGGGACCTAGAGGGCGTCATGGACCTCTTCCCCCAGCTGCGCCCCCTCCTGAACCGGCGTGCCGGCACCCTGAGCGGCGGAGAGCAGCAAATGCTCACCATCGGCCGCGCCCTGATGACTAACCCGGAGGTGTTGCTCTTGGACGAACCCTCGGAGGGGCTGGCGCCCCTAGTGGTCCAGGCCCTCAAGGAGCGGCTCATACGGCTCAAGGAGAAGGGCCTCACCATCCTCCTGGCGGAGCAGAACGTCCATTTCGTCAGCGGGCTGGGGGACCGGGTCTATATCTTGGAAAAGGGGCATATCCGCTACACGGCCCCTATGGATCGCTTCCTCGCCGACGAGGCGGTGCGCACCGCCTATCTGGCGGTCTAATCGGCGCACGCTGCCCGCCCGGAGGTGCGGGGGTGGACCCACCCGGGCATCCTGCGGGACAACATGCGCTATGATTATGTGTGGCTGGCCAAGTAGGCCAGCCCTGAGATAGAGCGATAAAGGGCTGGCGGCGGGGAGAATGGGGATGAACTCATCTGCAAACCCAGATTAGGCAAAGGATGACACAACCAAGGACGCACAATGCTCGGTAGACCGAATCCAGCCTCTCGTAGCGGACCCGCAGGCGGCGGAAAGCGTTGTTCAGCCAGGCGAAGGTCCGCTCCACCACCGAGCGAGGGGCATCTAGGTCTGTGTGCCGCTTTGGTGGTCTCGCCCGCTTCCTTCGGTACCGGTAGCGCCCTTGGGGGATGCTGGCCCGGATGCCCCGCCGTCGTAAGGCTTGCCGCAGAGGGCGGATATCGTACCCTTTGTCGGCAGCCAGGCCCCGGGAGCGCCGCTTCCGCCCGACCCGCAGGCGCTTCAGGGTGGCAAGGGCGGCCCGGCTGTCGTGCACCTGGGCAGCCGTCAGACGCGAGGCCAGGGGAACCCCGTTGCCATCCACTACCAGGTGCCGCTTGGTCCCCTTTACCCGGTGCTGGCCCGAGTAGCCTACTTTGCACTCCCCTTTTTGGCAGGCACCGTGCTACTGTCCAGCACGGCGTGCTCCCCGTCCAGACGCTGCTGCTGGTCCAGAGTACCCAGGAGGGCCTGCCAAAGGCGATCCCACACCCCTTCCCGATACCAGCGGGCCAGCCGTCGCCAGCAGGTGATAGGGCTCGCGTACTTGGGAGGCATGTCCTGCCACCGACACCCCGTGGCAGGACATAGATGATGCCGTTGAGGGTCTTCCGATCGTCAGCACGTGGGCGCCCGGTCCGCGCCGGGGGTGGCAGCAGCGGAGCCAGGAGCGCCCACTGCTCATCCGTGAGCTCCCGGAACATCGCAAGTCCTTTCTGGGCTCAAGTCTCATGGAGCGTTCCCCGGCTACGATACCGTATTACAGAGTTCTCAGACAAGTTCTAGCTTTCTACGCCCAGCACTAGTATTGGAAATGTTAAAATTGGCCTGAAAACTTGGATATTCTTCACGGTGATGTCCCATACTTGCCTGTAAATTCGCCTTGAGAGAAGAGACGGCGTAAGCTACCTCCCAAAGGAGACACCATGGCCTTATGGCCAGGAAGGAGGAAGCTACGCCGTGAGGAAGAGGATACCGCCCAGCGAGAGGGTAAAGCAAGAGGTCCGGGCGGTCCTGGGGGGCCACGATGAGGTGGGGCACCCACTGGACTCCCTGGTCCGTCTGGGGGCCCGGTACCTGCTGCAGAGGGCGTTGGAAGAGGAGGTGCAGGAGTTCTTGGGCCGAGGCTACTACCGCCACGGAGAGATGCACCGGGGCTGGAGGAACGGCTATGAGCCGAAGCAGGTCAAGACGCCGGTGGGGGTGCTGACCATGGCGGTGCCCCAGGTGAGGGCCACGGTGCAACCCTTCCGCTCCAGGGTGGCCGCGGCGCTCCGGCCCCGCTCCGAGGCCCTGAAGCGGCTGGTGCTGGAGATGTACGTACGAGGGCTCTCCACCAGGGACGTGGAGGCGGTCTTCCTGGAGGCCTTCCGGGAGGAGGTGCTCTCCCGCAGTGGGGTGAGCCACCTGGGAGGGGAGCTGCAGGCGGAGTTTGACCGCTGGCGCAACCGGGACCTCGCCGACCTCCCGGTGGTGTACCTGTTCCTGGACGCCTGCTATTTGCCGGTGCGCCAGGGGACCAGGGAGAAGGAGGACATCCTCTGCGCCTACGCCATCCTGGAGGACGGGAGGAAGGTGCTGCTGCACCTGGGCCTGGGGAGCCGGGAGTCCTACGATGCCTGGCTGGGCTTCCTCCACCACATGGTGGCCCGGGGCCTCAGGGAGCCGGTGCTGGTCATCTCTGATGGTCAGCCGGGGCTTATGAAGGCCCTGGGGGAGGTTTTTCCCCGGGTCCGCCGGCAGCGGTGCCGGGTGCACAAGATGCGGAACATCCTGGTCAAGGTGCCCCGGGCTATCCAGGGGGAGATGAAGCGCCTGGTACAGCAGGTGTACCAGGCCTCCACCTACGAGGAGGGGAAGAGGCGGGCCCAGGACCTCATGGCCCGCTTCCGTCACCGCTACCCCTCGGCCATGGCGTGCCTGGCCGAGGACCTGGAGGCGTGCCTGGAGCACCTGCGCTTCCCCGAGGCCCACAGGAGGCGCATCCGCACCACCAACCTGCTGGAGCGGCTCTTCGGGGAGGGGAAGCGTCGCACCAAGGTGGTGCCCCGGTTCCCCGGGGAGGCCGCCTGCTTGCGCCTGGTCTTCGCCACCCTCATCAAAGCCTCGGAGAGCTGGCGCGGGGTGAAGATGACCCCGGGGCTCCTGCGGGAGCTGGACCACCTCCGGGCGGGAAGGGCCAGAGCTGAAGAGCGGGAGCTGGTGGCAGTCTGACAGGTGGGCACAGAGGGAGGGCTTACGCCAGCGAATTTACAGGAGAACTGGGACTTGACCACAAGAGGCGGGGATGAGGAAACACATCTTTCTTCTGACCCTCCTCATCGGGGGGCTGGTAGCGGCCTCCGCGGCCCTCTTCCTCAACATCTCCTTCCTGCCGGTTCGGGCCAGCGAGGAAGGGAAGGCTATTGACCATACCCTGGGTCTCCTCTTGGCCATCGCGGGCGGCATGTTCGCCCTGATCCTTGTCCTCCTTGTTTATGGCGCCGTCCTCTTCCGCCGCCGGCCGGGAGAGGAGGGGGACGGGCGGCCGGTGCAGAGCAACATGGTGTTAGTGGGGGCCTTTTTCCTCATCCCGGCCGCCCTCATCCTCTGGTCGGCCACCTTTGGGGCGGTCAAACTGCAAGAGGTATCAGGGCCCTTGACAGGCTACCACGAGGGGCTCAAACAGGTTGGGGGTCCTCTGGTCCCGGCGGAAAGGGAACTGGAGGTAAAGGTGGTGGCCTTCCAATGGGGGTGGCAGTTTGAATACCCCCAGTTCGGCATCACCTCCGGTGAACTGGTCCTGCCCGCTGGCAGGCCTGTCCATTACAGTCTCACCTCCCGTGACGTGGTCCATTCCTTCTGGGTCCCCGAGTGGCGGGTAAAGATGGACACCCTGCCAGGGATGGTGACCCGCTTGCGGGTTACCCCCAACCGGGAAGGCCAGTATAAGGCAGTATGTGCGGAACTTTGTGGCCTGGGGCATACCGTTATGGCCGCCCCGGTCAAAGTGGTCTCGGAAGAGGCCTTTCAGTCATGGGTAAGGGAGCGGAAGAGGTGAGGCGACGGCGCTGACCGGAGCGCTCAGACGGCTGCGGAAGGGGGTTGGATGGTTGTAGGGTTGCTGGTCGCATCTATCGTCCTTGTGGCGGTCCTGGCCTTGGGGGGCTACTGTCTGTGGAAGGCGGATAGGAGGGAGCAGGGGGAGTAAATTTCCCTGGCCGTCGGCTTTGGGGCAGACCCCATTCATGGTTGGGTAAGGGCCTGGGCACCGCGCTTCCGGCGCTAGGAGGGCAGGATGGGAACGGTCCTTTCAGTGGGCCTTGTCCGCGGCCTTATCTGGGGGCTGGTGGGAGCCGGGGCGGGCGCGGGCATCACGGTAGGCGTCCGGACTGCCTTGGGCCTTTCTCTTTGGAAGGCAGAGCCCCTGGCGGTGGTAGCGGCCCTGGTGGGGCTGGTGGCTTACTTCGCCGGGCTGGGCGCCTTTACCTACTGGCTCCGCTGGGCCCTGGGGACAAAAGAGGCGGAGGAGCACCCGGGGGCGCCCAACGGGCATCGGGGCTACCACTGGCGCCGTTTCCTCTCCTTTGACACCAATCACAAGGTCATTGGGGTCCAATACACCGTGACGGCCATCCTCGTCCTCCTGGTGGCGGGGGCTGCCTCCCTGCTGATGCGTTTGGAACTGGCCTCTTCCGGCCGCACGGTCATGGGGCCAGGGCTCTACAACGCCGTGATGAGTTTCCACGGCATCGGGATGATCGCCTTCGTCCTCATCCTCAACTCGGGGGTCATCAACTACCTCCTGCCTCTGATGATTGGGGCGAAGGACATGGTCTTCCCCCGCCTCAACGCCTTTTCTTTCTGGTTTGTCCCCCCGGCGGTCCTCCTGCTGGTGGCCGCCCTTTTTACCGGCGGCTGGGACACGGGCTGGACCGGGTATCCTCCCTTGAGCACCCGGGGGCCCTTGGGGCAGACCCTCATGTTCCTGGCGGTTTACTTGGTGGGGTTCTCCTCCATCCTGGGGGCCATTAACTTCATAGCCACCACCGTGAAGGCCCGGGCCCCAGGGATGCGCTGGTTCCGCCTCCCCCTCTTCGTCTGGGCCTCCCTGGCATCTTCCCTGCTGGCCCTGGGGTTCACCCAGTTCATCGCCACGTCCTTCCTGCTGGTGGTATTCGAGAGGGTGCTGGGGATGGGCTTTTTCACCCCGGCGGCGGGCGGCAATGCCCTCCTCTTCCAGCACCTGTTCTGGTTCTACTCCCACCTGGCGGTGTACATCATGATCTTCCCCTGGTGGGGGGTCATCAGCGAAATCCTGCCGGTCTTCGCTCGCAAGCCCCTCTTCGCCTACCGATGGGTGGTGCGCATCGGTGTGCTGGGTGTCCTGGCCCTCTCGCCTCTTGTCTGGGTGCACCACCTGTATCCGGCCGGGGTGGAGGAGGTGTTGCGGGTACCCCAGATGTTCACCACGGAATACATTTCCGTGCCCACGGGCTTCTTCCTTCTGGCGTGGTTGGGTACCCTCTGGTATGGGCGTATCTCCTTCCCCACCCCTATGCTCTTCGCCCTCACCTTCGTCATCGTCTTCCTCATCGGGGGGCTCACAGGCATCCCCAACGCCGAGATCCCTACGGATCTCTACCTTCACGACACCTACTGGGTGGTGGTCCACTTCCACTACACGCTGGGGGCCATCGTCTTCGGCTTGATGGCGGCCCTTTACTTCTGGTTCCCCAAGGTCACCGGGCGGATATATCAGGAGGGCCTGGGGAGGCTCCACTGGTGGCTGATGACAACGGGTTTCCTGGTGACCACCCTCCCCTTCTTCTGGCTGGGGCTGATGGGGATGCGGCGAAGGGTTTGGGATTACGATGCCCTGCCGGCCTTCGGTGAGATGAACCTGGTGGTCACCATCGGGGCCTTCCTGGTGGCGGTGAGTGTGGTCGTCTTCATCCTGAATATGGTGTGGAGCGGGCTGCGCGGGGCCCGGGCTCCGGCCAACCCGTGGAACGCCCACACGCTGGAGTGGCAGGTGCCGTCCCCGCCCCCGGAGGAGAACTTCCCTGGGTTGCCGCAGGTGGTGGGCCCGCCCTACCCCTATGGGATGCCTGGCGCCCGCCACGCCGTTGTGGCGGCGGCTGGGGCCTCGGAGATGAGCCGCCCCGCGGATGAACGGCCCCACTGAGGAGGATGACGGATGCAAGCCCACCACGCTGTCCTCCGGGAGGAAAAGCCCTGGCAGAGCACCCCCTACCTGGGGATGGCCCTGTTCCTTATTTCCGAGAGTTTCCTGTTCGGCTCCCTCTTCTGGACCTACTTCTACCTGCGGGGCCGCCTCCTGCCCGACTGGCCCCCCCAGGGGGTGCAGCTGGCGATGGTGCTCGTCTCCATCAACACGGCCATCCTTCTCTCCAGCAGCGGCACGATGCAATGGGCCATCGGTTCCGTCCAGCGGGGGAGCCGGGGAGGGCTTGTCCTGGGCCTCGTGGATGCCGTCTGGGTAGGGGTGTTCACCTCCCTGTTCATCATCCGGTGAAGGGAAGGTGCTCAATATCACCCGCCTCTTATGCGGTTCTCCCACGCCTGGGGACGCCCTCCGGTACGGGGAGCCCCTTCGCCACCCTGACGGCGTCTCTGCCCCGGGCGGGACCCACTTCCGGCCGGTGGTCGTGTGGAACGTCACCCGCCGCTGCAACCTCTTCTGCTCCCACTGCTACACCTCCTCCACGGAGAGCCCGGCCCCGGACGAATTGACAACCCCTGAGGCGTTCCGGGTAATAGAGGACCTGGCGCGCTTCGGTGTACCCGTCCTTCTCTTCTCGGGAGGGGAGCCCCTGCTACGGCAGGACATCTACGCCCTTATGGAATACTCCCGCCTATTGGGAGTTCTCCCGGTCCTCTCCACCAATGGGACTCTTCTCACGCCGGAGGCGGTGGCCGCCCTCAAAAAGATAGCCGTACGGCGCATCGGTATAAGCCTGGACGGGCTGGAGGAGACCCATGACCGGTTCCGGGGCAAAGCGGGGTCCTTCCGGCAGACCTTGGAGGGCCTGCGGCGATGCGTGGCCGAAGGGTTCCGGGTCAGCCTTCGTTTCACCCTTACCCGCGCCACCCTGGGGTACCTGGAAGGGATCTTTGACCTGGCAGAGCAGGAGGGGGGCCACCGCCTCTGCATCTACCATCTGGCGTACGCGGGACGCGGGAGGGGCCTTCTCCCCAGCGACCTCTCCCCGTGGGAGCGGCGGAGGGCCCTGGACTTTATCTTTCGGCGGACACAGGGCCTCCACCGACGTGGCATCGCCATGGAGGTGTTGACGGTGGACAATCACGCAGACGGGCCGTACCTGCTCCTGTGGATGCAGGAGCACCTCCCGGAGCGGGTGGAAGAGGCCCACCGTTTACTGCGTTTAAACGGCGGGAACAGCGCAGGGATCGGCATCGGGTGTATCGATGAGCGGGGGTTCGTCCACCCGGACCAGTTCTGGCGAGGCCAAGTACTGGGGAATGTCCGGGAGCGCCCGTTCAGCGCCATCTGGCAGGGTAGCCATCCCTTGCTTGTCCGGCTCCGGGAACGGGAGCCCTGGCTTCCCCCTCGGTGCCGGGCGTGCCGGTTCCTGCCCCTGTGCAACGGGAATCTGCGTGCCCGGGCGGAGGCGGCCACTGGGGACCCCTGGGGGATAGACCCGGCGTGCTATCTGACCGATGCGGAACGGGCCCTGGGGTTGGCTGGCTAGGGAGGGCTGAGGAGCGATGGGAGCCTTTGGTGGGGCGGCCTCCGGGCCCGAGGGAGGCCCCGCTGCCCAGGGTCCCGACTACTCCCTGGCCCCCCTGGTCCTCTTCTGGGAGGTGACCCGGGCCTGTGCCCTGAAATGCCTGCACTGCCAGGCAGCGGCCCAGCCCTTTCGGCATCCCCTGGAACTCACCTTGCAAGAGGGCTTCCGCCTCCTGCAGGATATCGCCTCCTTTGAGCCGAGGCCCGTCCTCGTCCTCACGGGTGGGGACCCGTTTATGCGGCCCGACCTGCTGGACCTGGTGGCCTACAGCCTTTCCCTCGGCCTGCGGACGGCCCTCTCCCCCAGCGCCACCAGGTTGGTGACCCGTCATGCCCTGCAACGCCTCCGGGCCCTGGGCCTCTCCCGCATCTCCTTCAGCCTGGACGGCCCCAGCCCCCAGGTCCATGACGCCTTTCGGGGGGTGCGCGGCTCCTTCCTGAGGACGGTGGAGTGCATCCGCGATGCCCTGGACGCCGGCCTCCCTCTTCAGGTCAACACCACCGTCTCCCGCCATAACGTCCGAGACCTGCCCCGCATCGCCGACTTCCTGCTCTCCTTTGCCCCCCGCCTTCTGCTGTGGGACCTGTTCTTCCTGGTGCCTACCGGGCGGGGAAGACGGGAAGACCTTTTATCCCCCGAAGAGCATGAGGATGTCTATAACTGGCTGTACACCTTGGCCAGAGAGGTGCCCTTCCGCATCAAGACCACTCTGGGCCAGCACTACCGGCGGGTCTACATCCAGCGGGCAGCCGCCGAGGGCCAGGACCCCCAACGGGCGTGGAGGGAGATGGCCATGGCGGCCACCAACGACGGGAAGGGCGTCTGCTTCGTCTCCCACATCGGGGAGGTCTACCCCAGCGGGTTCCTTCCCCTGCCCTGCGGGAACGTCCGAGAACAGTCGGTGGTGTCCATTTATCGCACGTCGCCGGTGTTCCGGGCCCTGCGGGACCCGGCTAGGTTAAAGGGGAAGTGCGGGCGTTGTCCCTTCAAGACGGTGTGCGGGGGATGTCGGGCCCGCGCCTACGCCTGCGCCGGGGACTACTTGCAGGAGGACCCTTCCTGTCTGCTCCAGCCAGAGGGAAGCGGAGACCTGGGCCCAACCTGGTGAGATGAGAGGGGCTGCGGTCTTCGGTCCCTCCCTTACGGCTTTGGAGAAGCCGCCGTGGCCCGGCACTGGGGACAGTAGCGCCTCAGGAGCGGGAACAGGTGGGAGTAGTCTGGGCCCAGGACCTCCTCCAACCTCTCCAGCATGGGTAATGGCGCCACAGGGGCGCCGCACCCTTCGCACCGGGCCCCCCGCCCGGTAAAAACCGTCCTCCTGCCCCGGCTGAGGAGGGCCAGGTCCGTCCTTGGGGTCAACCGGAGGGCACCCCGTTCCTTTTCCGGGCACACGGGGAGGCACGCGCCGCAGGCGACACACAGGGACCCATCGAAAGAGAGGGAGAACCCGTCTCCCCCCTCCTCCCACGCCAGGGCCCCTGTGGGGCAGGCGAGGGCGCACCGCCCACAGCCCGTGCACACCCCCTCGTTGACGTCCAGGACGCCCAGGGGAGAGGAGGGGTGTTCCAGGGAGGTGTCTTCAGGCGCTCCCAGGGCCTCCGCCAGGGCCAGGAGGAGACGGGGCATAGCCCCGGGGCCGAAGGGGTCCAGGACGTTTAGCCTCCACGCCGGGCCCTCGGGGGGCTGGTCGAGGGAGGTGCGCACCAGCGTGGCGGAGGCGCCCAGGAGAGACAGAAGAGACCGACAGTAGGAAATCCTCCCCTCTGTTACCTGGTCCTGTCTGTGGGGGCAGGCTTCGGAGCAGGGGAGGACAGCCACCGCCCCGGCGCCCATGGCCAGGGGGGCCAAAAGCCAGGCGGTGGTGACCATCCCGATGCAGGGCACGGAGACGGGAAACCAGCCCTCATGTATCTTCCCCGGCGGCTCCCGGCCCCTTTGACAGGTGAAATAGATACCCCGGGGTGTGATGGCGCCGACGGAAGGATCCAGGAGGGTACGCACCTGGGCCTCCACCTGGGCGGGTGTAATGGCCGGGTTAACGATGGCGCCCCGGGGGCAGGCGGTCACGCACAGGCCGCAGGGCTCGCAAGCACCCTTGTCGTAGAGAATCCTCCCGCGGGACCATTGAAGTGCGCCTCGCGGGCAGGCCCCGATGCATATTCTGCACCCCGATTCGGCGACGCACAGGTCCTCCCGGAGGGAGGGGACGGCGTGGTATTCCAGGAAGGAAAGCCGAAGGAGAGCGCCCCGGTCTATCTCTTGCGCCAGGGCGGGCTTGAGGTTCTGGGGCCCGCTTCCGGGGAAAGCCCGGGCCCGGGCCACGGCGGCGGCGAGGAGGATTTTGGCCCTTTCTATCGCCCCTGGGCCGGCACCCTCCTTCAGGACGACGGTTTCCACGCCTAATGGGTCCAGCCCCGCTTTGCGGGCGTGGCCCTGGACCCTTGCCCGAGGATAATCGGGATGGCAGAGCACCAGCACCAGGCGGGAGGCGCCCGACTCCTGCACAAAACGCGAGACCGCCTCCGGGTGGTCACACAGTGCGGGGACCTGGAAGGGGCAGGTCCCTTCCACAGCCTCCGCGAGCCAGCGGCCGAGGGCTTGCGGGTCTACAGCCAGGGCCTGGCAGAGGAGGACCGCCGTCTTCAGCGGCCTCTTCCCCTCGCCCTCACCTCTCATGTCCGACCTCGGCCACCAGCAGGCGGAGGAGGTCCAGGTCGTGGTGCAGGAAGGCGCTGGCGGCCTCCGCGGCTAGGCGGTAAAGCCCCTCGGGGGCCTTCTCCCGCAACCGCCGGGCGAAGAGGGGGAACCACATGCCCAGATGGGCCTGGAGGAAACGCCTCTGGCGCGTGAGGCTCTCCACGCCCTTTTCGTGGTCGCCTCTTTCCCAGGCCCGCGCCTCCTGGCCACAGAGGAAGGCCATAAACTCCAGTTCCATCACCAGGAAATCAGGGGGCTCTCCCAAGGAGGGGGAGGGCGCCAGGCCAGCCTCCGCATAGGCCCGTGCCAGTTGAGCCAGTAGATGGCCTCTCCCCAGCCCCTGGGGGTCGCGGTAGAAGGACTCGTAGGGTGGAGCGGCGGGGTTGACTAGGAAGAGGAGGGCGTACTCCCCTTCCGCTGAACCCTGGGCCCGGGCCATACACAGCGCATCCACCAGGCGCCGCCAGGGGACGAAGAACCCGAAAGAGGCCCATATGCCCTCCTCCTCGGCCAGGGAGCGCGCTGTGGCGCCGAGGGCTGCCAGGTGCTCCGGGGTGGGGTAAAGGAAGACGTCCGCCAGGAGCCGGTAAGTCCCCTGGCGGAGCCGGGCCAGGTCACCGAGGAGGGGAAGGGGGAGGACAGGAGGGCTCCCCGGGCTGGCTGTGGGCCTCATCCTTCTCCCCTCTCGGGCAGAAGTTCGTAGACCACCGCCCCCAGGAACACCAGGCCCACGCCCAAGATGAAGAAGGCCGCAGCGAAAGGTACCCGGGGGTTGCTGTGCTCCACCCCGCTGGGGGGAAATCCCCACGGCGCCGCCAGGAAGAAGTAACTTACCCCCTGCAGCGCAAACCCTCCCAGTACCAGAAGTAGCATCAGGCCGGTGCGCATTACCGCACCCCTTCCTCCGGAACATCCATGATGGGAAAGACCTTGACAAACAGGGCGTACAGGAGGGCCCCCAGAGCGAACAGGCCGACGATGATGCTGTATTCCACCCAGGTGGGGGCATAGAAGCCGGGCCCGTAGGGGAGCAGGGACATGTGGGTCTGGGACGGGACCACGATGAGGTAGCGCTTGCCTATGGCCGCCAGGTTCACCATCACCCCGCACGCCACCAGAGCGGGGATGTTCCACCGGCCCGTGATGGCCTGGAGGAGGAGCAGGCCCGCCGGAAGGGCCAGCAGGAGAACGGAGCCCCAGAAGACGGGGGCGTAGGCCCCCCAGAGGAGGAGTTGGGTCAGTTGCTGTTCATGGTGGTGGCCCGCGTAAAAGCCGGTGAGCACCTTCACCACCACAAAGTAAAGGTAGGCCAGGGTCAACACCAGCAGGAACGCTCCCAGCCACCGGAATACTCCGGTACCCAGGCGCTGCTCTTCCCTTAGATAGCCCCTCAGGATGGCGGCGATAACCAGGAGCAGGCCTACGCCGGAGACACCGGCCAGGACCACGAAAGCGGGGGTCTGGAGGGCGCTATACCAACCAGGCCGCCCCACCTGGAGCCCGAACACCAGGCCCAGGGTGGAGTGGGCGGTGATGAACAGGGGGATAATGGCGATGGCCAGCCAGAAGGTGGTCTTCCGGTGGCGCTCCCGCTCGGCGGGTGTATCCCGGTAGCCCGCCGCCCACGCCCGGTAGAGGGGGCGGAGGGGGGTATCATAGCGGGCCATCAGGTAGGCGTCGCGGCGGCCCGCCAGGTACAGGTAGACGAGGCTGTCAAACAGAAAGCCGGCGATGGCCAGGGTGAAGGTGCCAAAGAAGGGGGACTGGGGACGGGCGTAGAGGGGGAGGTTGATGAGGGCTCGGAGGGGCTGTCCCAGGTCCGCCAGGACACTGAAGGCCCCCAGGATGAGGGTGATGACGGTAAGCAGTTCCGCCATCCGGGCCACGGCTCGTAGGGCGTTCAGGTTGAGCAGTCGGATGAGGGCCGCCACCGTAATGCCGGCGCAAGCGACACCCGCGAAATAGACGTTAAAGGCGATGTAGAGGCCCCAGGTGGCCCCACCCATGGTGCCTATGTTCCGCATCCCCGTTACCACTTTCCCTTCCACAAACTGGCAGGAGTAGGCGTAGGCCCCCCAGCCCACCAGGGCCAGGAGGGCCACCACCAGCAGGGCCCATCCCCCGGTGAGGCGTCCTACGCCGTAGGGAAGCGTTTCAAAGCGGGAGGCCTCACCTCTTGCCGTCATGGCTCACACCCTCGCTTTCACCCCCTCAATCTGCCGGACCTCCCCGCCGGGCGGGTGGCCACCCAGGTAGAACACCCGCGGCTGGGTCCCCGCCTCCTCCAGCAGACGGAAGTGGGGCCTCTTCTTCAGGAGGCGGGAGACGGTGCTGTTGGGGTCCTCCAGGTCGCCAAACTGGATGGCGAAGACAGGGCAGGCCTGGGCGCAAGCCGTGGTCTGCCCCTTCTCCACCCGGTGCACGCAGAAGGTGCATTTCTCTATGACGCCTTTGAGGTGCCCTCCCCCGGCGATGCGCCGCCTCTCGGGCCCGTAGGGCTTCTCCAGGTCCGGGTTCTTGTAGGGGGGTGTGGCCCCGTGGGTCACCGGCCCCAGGTCCCTGTCCTTCCAGTCTAGGTAGTAGTTCTTCTCCGGGGCCTTCCAGTTGAAGTAATTGACGCCGTAGGGGCAGGCCACCTCGCAGTAGCGGCACCCGATGCACCGCTCCCAGTCGGTGGCCACCAGGCCGTCGGGGCGCTTGTATCGGGCGCCCACGGGGCAGACCTTGACGCAGGGGGCGTTATCGCAGTGCATGCAGGGGCGGGGCAGGAACCAGACCCTGGTGTTGGGGTATCTCCCCTCCTCAAACCGGAAGACGTACATCCAGAAGACGGCCTGGGGTGTGTCGTTCTCCACCTTGCAGGCCTCCATGCAGGCGCGGCACCCCACGCACCGCTCCAGGTCTATGACCATAGCGTATTTGGCCATAGCGCCCCCTTACGCCTTATAGACCCGCACCCGCACGTGAAAAGAGTTGTCATTGGTGTTGGTCACATACCCCTCCCCGGCGAAGAAGAGGGTGTTAGGGGTGGGCCCCTGGCCTTTGGCCCACGGGTGTCTGGCCACCTCCCCGTAGTGGTGGGGCATGCCCACCACATCGGGTCGGATGGCCTCCGTCAACTCCACCTTCACCTTCACCCGGCGGGTCTCCCCGGTGAGGGCATTGTGGGACTCCACCCATACCTCGTCCCCGTCCCGAATGCCTCGGGCTCTGGCGGCGGCCGGGTTCATGGCAAGGCGCTGTTGTGGGGCCAGTTCCGCCAGGAGGGGGATCTGGGAGGAGCGGCTCTGCTTGAACTCAATCATCTTGTAGGAGATGAGGGTCAGGTCGTACTGGGGCGGGGACTTCCACATGGTGGGCTCCCGCCAGGTGGGGAAGGGGGTGTAGTCCTGCCAGTAGACCCTTTCGGCCCCCTTGGCCTGCATCTCCTGCTGGAGGCGCAGGAGGCTTTCCCCATAGAGGCGGTGGCGGATACCCCCGAAAGGCGGGCTCTGGGCGTAGCCGTAGTACTTCTTGGGGGAGAAGGGGCCCTTGACCCACACGCCGTTCTTCTCAAAATAGGCGATGCCCTCGGCCAGCCCCTGGGACCGGGCCCAGCGGTCAAAAATCTCCCGCACCGTGGGCTTGGCGTTCAAGTCCAGTTTGTAGGGGTCCTTAAGGCCCAGTTCTTTGTTAAGGTGGTCCAGGTAGCCGCCCTTGCCGTAGAGGAGGCCCGCCGCCTCACACAGGTCCAGGTAGATGTCCAACTCCCCTTTGCTCTGGTAGAGGGGCTCCATCACCGGCAGGCGGAACGCCGTGGCGTCGGTGTACTGGTCCGTGGCCCCAAGGGGGCCTTCGTATTTCTCCAGGGTGGCCGCCGGGAGGACCACGTCGGCGAAGAGGTCGGCCGTGCGCGACAGCCAGGGGTCTAGGGCAACCACGAACTTGAACCTCTTGTAGGCCTCCAGAAAGAGGGGCTGGTCGGTGAAGGACACGACTGGGTTGACCATGTGGAGGATAGCCATCTCGGGGACCTTATCGACCTGGTATTTTTGGGGGTCCAGCATCATCTTGGCAATCATGCCGGGGTTGACGGAGTTGATGGGAAAGAACTTGCTGTCCTTGAGGGTGTAGTCGTAAGGGGGGTCCTTCACCTTGACCCGTTCCAGGGCTTCGTAGTTGCTGTCCACCTTCCAGGTAAAGTCCACACGGACTCCCCCCACCGCCTCAATGGCCCCCAGGAGCATGAAGAGTATGAACATCGCCCGGCACGCCTGGAACCCCAGTTCCTGCTGGGACATGTGGTAGAACATCATCGAGACGGGCCGGTAGGGGAGGGTCACCCCCTCCAGCACAATGGTGCTCCCTATCATGGCGTTTTCGGCCAGTTCGCGGGCCACCCGGCGGACCTGCTCGGCGGGGAGGCCGCATACCTCTGCTGCCCACTCGGGGGTGTAGCGGGCCACGTGCTCCTTGAAGAGTTGGAAGGCGGGCTTGACCCTGGCGCCGTCAACGGTGAACTCCCCTTCCAGAGCGGGGTCCAAGTCCTGGGCGTCAAAGGGCTTCAGGGCCTTGCTCTTGAGGTCCCACACCTGCTCCTTGTCCCCCACCCGCAGGAAGAGGCCGTCCTCCTTCACCAGGAAGGGGGCGTTGGTGTACTTCTTCAGGTACTCCCGGTCTATGGTGCCCTGGGCGATGAGGGCATGGCAGAGGGCCAGGGCCAGGGCCAGGTCGGTTCCCGGACGGATGGGGAGCCACTCGTCGGCGAAGGGGCCTGCAGGGCGCAGCCGAGGGTCGATGTGCACCACCTTCATCCCCCGCTCCCTGGCCTCCATGAACTGCTGGTTCCAGGTGATGAAGCAGAGTTTGTTGCCGCCGGCGTTGGTGAGGTTCCAGCCCCAGGAGAGGAGGTAGCGGGTGTGGCGGAAGTCGGGGTGGGCGCCGCCGCGAGGGCCGATAGTGTATTCAGCGGCCCGCAAGCCTGCATCGGCGCAGTAGGTGCCGTGACCCACCTTGGTGGCCCCGATGGTTTTCACAAAGGCATCGTCGTAGATGGCACCGCCCTTACTTCGGCCCTTCTGCCAGAGGATGAGCTTGGGGTCCTTGGCCCGCACCTCTTTGATCTTCTCGGCCACCAGGGTCAGGGCCTCTTCCCAGGAGGCGGGGCGGAACCGGCCGGGGACGCCCTTCTCGTTGGTGCGGATGAGGGGGGTCTTCACCCGGTTGGGGTCGTAGAGGGCCATAATCTGGGCAACGCCTTTGGGGCACAGAGTTCCACGGTTGCGGGGGTGGGCCGGGTTGCCCTCCAGTGTCACCACACGGCCATCCACCACCCGGGCCAGCATGCCGCAGTCCTGCTTGCCGATCCAGCAGGTGGTGGGGACCCATTGTTCCCCGGCGGCGGATGAGGGAGAGGGCGGGCCTGTACTGACGAGGGTATTCAGTCTTCCATCGAGGAGGCGGCCGAGGGCTACAAAGGCGGTAAGGGCGGCTGCCCCTTTGAGGAACGTCCTGCGCGTGAGTTTGACCCCCATCTCCCCTCCTTTACCGGCCGTAAGCCCGGCTCACCGCCGGAGCCCTCCCGTCTCTCTTTCGTCATCTGCGCCGTTGTCCGGAATCATGTCGCCACCGAAGGACAGGACGCACCGCGCTACTAACCACGTCCTGGATTGTAACCTCCTTCACAATCCAGGATAAACCGCTCCCTATCTCTTGTCATGATGCGAATGCACTATCCCGGCCCTCTAGTTTATCATGATGCAAATGCATTATCCAGGTCGACAGCCCCGGCCCAGGGCTGGCTCTTGGGAAGGCCTGGCAGGTAAGGGCCATGGGCCGGGCGCGTTATTTGGACCAGGGATGTCTGACTGTCAACTTGTCGATGAGGTCGGCGGGCCAGCCGGGCCCCCGGGAGGTCCGACGGCCCTCCTTGGTCTCCGGGGGCCGGTGGGGAGTTCTCTTCGAGATATCCTGTGGCTGTGTGAGGCGCTATCCCTGGGGTGGCGGAGCCGAGGGGATTTGAACCCCTGACCCCCTGCGTGCAAAGCAGATTCAGAAGGGAGGTGGGCCATCAGATATGGGGCCAGGGCCTGGGCCAAGCCCTCCAGGAGTTGGCTTTGGGTGAAAGCAGGGGGAGTTTCGTGGCCTCTCTCGCACATCCGCAACCTCCTCTCCCGCCAAAGGCACCTTGGCTGGGGCGCCCCAGGAAAAGGCCAGGGATCTGGTCGATCCCCCGGGTGGCCCCACACCCCAGCCCCTGTGCCAAACACGGCTCTGAACGCGCCCTGAGCGGCCCGTTATGGTAAACTGTCGTGCCCCCAACAGGGGCACTGGATTCCCTCGGGCACGGGAGCGCCACGGGGGAGGCCTCTAACCCCCCACCTCGGCCTTCCCACACCCGGGCCCCCCACTTGCTTGCCTTTTGAAGGGCCTCTCTAGAGCTCATCCCGAAATGTAGATGGGGGGGGCGGGTTCTTGGTGGAGAATGGGGGCTGAGGCTTATGAGGAGGTCTCAGCCATGGAGAGGATGCTGACCGACG